>Ga0209421_1000053_pt1 | contig 10708 bp, 4 predicted proteins | sample BlaSpr_A8_OM2_O2_FD_187977 | JGI IMG/M metagenome (GOLD analysis project Ga0209421, IMG submission 187977) | Forest soil microbial communities from Thunder Bay, Ontario, Canada - Black Spruce, Ontario site 2_A8_OM2_O2 (SPAdes) (version 2) | ecosystem: Environmental > Terrestrial > Soil > Boreal... | reverse complement strand
GGAGGCCATAGCGCCGTTTAGGATGGCCCGGGCCGGCCCCCTCAGCGCGAGGGAACGCCAGTTCAGGAATCGCACGGAGCATATCGACGCGCTTGCCCTGCGCAATGCGCGCCTTGAGGACGAGATCGCCGATCTCCAAAGGGTCGGGGCCTCGATGCGGGAGAGCAAGGACCACTATTTTCAACTCTACCAGAATGCCCGGGCAATGGAGACGAATCTGCGCGAACTCTCCGCGCAGGTCCTCTCTGCCCAGGAGGACGAGCGCAAGCGCATCAGCCGCGAGCTTTATGACGAGATCAGCCAGGCCTTGATCGCCGTCAAGGTCACGATTGCGATGCTGAAGCTTCAGGCCGCCTCAGATCCCGCATTCCAGACAAAGGTAGCCAATGCGGAGCGGCTGCTCGTTCACACGATGGAGACCGTCGACCGCTTCGCGCGCGAACTCCGCCCTGCGATGCTCGACCACCTCGGCCTCCAGTCCGCGCTTCGCGCCCATATCCTGGTGTTCACAAGGCAGACGGGAATCAGGACGGAGCTTGTTCCCCATCCCTATTTGGCCCGACTCGACGAAAGGCGGGAGGAGGTCCTGTTCCGCGTGGTGCAGGAGGCGCTTGACAACGTTTTCAAGCATGCCGGTGCGACCTTCGCGAAGATCGAGTTCACATCGACGGACGATGCCCTGCACATGGAGATCGGGGACGACGGCTGCGCCTTCAGCGTTGAGGAGCAGCTCGGGGGCAAGGCCACCGGTCACCTTGGCCTGATCGGCATGCGGGAGCGCGTCCGCCACGTGAACGGGAGCTTTGCGGTCGAGTCCGCATCCGGGAACGGGACACGCGTTCACGTTAAGATCCCCCTCAACGGGCGGCCTTTGCGCGACGGCCAGCCGTCCGGCGACTCCGAGCAATTCACCCGGCCGACTCCCGTGTCATGCCCCAGCCTTTATGAAGACAATATCTGTGCTCCTCGCTGAAGATCACGTCGTGGTCCGCCAGGGCCTTAGGTCGCTGCTGTCGGTTGAATCCGATATCGAAGTCGTGGGCGAGGCGGGCAACGGGCGCCAGGCCGTGCAGATGGCTCACGACCTTCGGCCCGATGTCGTCGTCATGGACATCTCCATGCCGATCCTCAACGGCTTGGAGGCCACCCGCCAGATTATCGCGGAAGGCCTGCCGGCCAAGGTGCTGATTCTCTCCTCATACGCCGACGATGAATATGTCCACAGGCTCACGGAGGCGGGCGCTTCCGGCTATCTTGTTAAGCACGCGGCCGCAGGCGACCTTATCAAGGCCGTCAGGGAAATTGCCAAGGGCAACGCGTATTTCAGCCCGTCAATATTGAAGCGGCTACTCGAGCTCTACAGGGAGTCGAGCGTCCAGGGCCGGCTTGTGCGCCGCCGCAACGAACACCTGACCAGCCGTGAGCAGGAGGTGCTTCAGATGGTGGCGGAGGGCCACGTGAACAAGCAGATTGCGGCCGCCCTTTGCCTTAGCATCAAGACCATTGAAAAGCACCGCCAACAGCTGATGGACAAGCTGGACATTCACGACATCGCCGGCCTCACCCGCTATGCGATTGCCCACGGAGTCGTGGAGTGCACGGGACGTACCATGGGAGCGGCGGATACCGCGGAGGAATACGAGTTCGGCCTCCGAGTTGTGGAGACGGGGGGACGCCTCCTTGCGGCCCCTGTTCATCCCTGACCGGCGAGGCCGCGCCTGGCATCAGCGGGAGCGTCCGGCGGCGCCCCACAGGGCGCGGCCGCCGAGGAGCGAGAAACTCATCCCGGTGAGGGTGGCGCCTTCGAGGCCGACCGCGCGGGCCGGCACCTTGAGCTTAATCCAGCGGCCGGAAGGCGGCAGGGAGCCCTCCTGATGGCGGCCCGCGGTCCCGCCATTTCCGTAGGTTATCGCGTCGGCTCCCCAGAAGGCGCGGTGCTCCCACGAGGAGCCGTCGTTCCACGAAAGCATGACCTCCGTGGGCGGATGGGCCGGGTCTAGGTAGACCCAGGCAAAGAGGAAATCATCGTTGCCGACAGCGAGGGCGGCGCTGGCTCCGCTGAAGCCATGCTCGTGAATTCCGGCGGCAAGGCCGGACTCATGGGAGAGGGAACCGGGATGCTGGGCGGGCTGGAAGGCAATCCAGTCCCACTTATCCCCGCCGCCGGACGCGAGTGCGGCGTCCGCCGGGACGGCGCCGTCCACCCAAGTGACGGTGGCGCTATCGGCCTGGAATGTATCCGCTGCAAATGCGCGCCGGCCGTCGGGCCACTCGACCTCTGCCTCGACCCACTGCGGGCCGCTGTTCCTGGGCGAGACGGTGTAGGTCTGTCCAAATGCCGGTTGCTGGTCGCGGGCTTCCCAGACGATGCGGGCGAGACTGAGGCTCTCGTCCGGCACGTCGACCCGCAGGGTGACCGGCGAACCAAGCGGGACCGTCGCCCCGGGGGTGGAGATCACCGCGCGTGCGTGGGTCCAGGGCCTCGCCGCGGAGGCTGAACGGGCCGCCAGCAAGGCCGCGACCAGGAGACTACGGGCCTGGCCGACTGATATGAACTCGGTGGTCACGTTGTAGGCGTCGCTCCAGCGGTCGTAGAGCGGATAGGGTCCCGTCGCGCTGCCATCGTCTGGATAGGAAGCTCCGCCCAGCTCGGACCCGTAGCCCGGCATGTACTGGAAGTCAGACTGGATGTTTCCAACCGGGATGCCCGAGGGAGGAAGAATTCTGCGGTCATTCTGGGCATACTGGTCGACGATCTCGCGCTGGCGCCGGGAGCCCAGCCCGGTGAGGAAGGTGACGTTGACTGGGTTGCAGCCGCCCTCGTAGTTCAGCGCCCCGACAAGGGCGTCGATGTACGAGGCCTTCGGCTCGATGGCATATGCGACGGCCATGTCGCAGGCCTGGTCGACGGAGAAATACCAGCCCGCCCGGTTCACGGCCTTTGTGGCTGTCGGGAACGGCGTGGCATAGGCGCTCTTTCTGGACCAGTCGAGCGCGTCATCGCCCGCGGCCAGGACCTGGGCCTCGCAAAGGCCGAGGTACCGCGCGTCGAGGGCGCTCGCCGGCAGCCGGCCGCTGCGGGCGGCAAAGGCGTAGCTTCGGATGGCGTTGCCCCAGCTTTCGGACATGCGCCACCAGCCCCAGCGAAAGGTCGCGGGGTCGCCGGGATCCGGGAGCCACTCGATCAGCTTGCGCTGGAATTGGGAGTCGCCGGTGGCGAGGAAGAGCTCGCAGGCGGCCCAGGCGAGCTCGTCGTTGTGCGTGAAGTCGTCGCCGTAGAACGTGATTTTCTGGTAGGCGCCCGCCTTGCCGTATTTCGCGATCGCGTCCGTGAGGAAACGCCAGCCCATTTTCGCCCGCCTTAGGTACTCCTCCGCCTCGGCGGGAAAATGCCGCCTGAATTCCGGCGACGAGGAGCACTGTGCCAGCGCCGCCACGGCCGCGGCGGTGGCCGACGTGTTCTTCGGCCAGACGACCTGGGCGTCGCCGTGATCGGGCATGACATCGGACTCGTATTGGCGGCTCTTCGGATAAACCAGGAAATAGAAGCCTCCGTCGGTGTCCTGGAGCTTTGCGATGAAGTCGGCTTCCCATTTTGCCTCCTGGAGGACGTCGCTCACTCCGTCGCCGCTCTCGGGGATCCCAAGATTGTCGAGCCGTGCCACGCCGGGGATGGAGTCGGCCGCAAAGACGAGGTAGTGGACAAGCTCCGCGCTGTTTATCGTGTAGCGGCTATAGTCGCCGGCGTCATGGTGGCCGCCGGAAACGTCGACGGTGCCGTGCCTGACGAAGGGGTAGAGCTGGCTGGCCTCTCCCGTGAGCGCCGGGGCGACCTGTGGCGGGTTGTCGGGGTTGGGAGCGCCCCCGTAGCCGGCGATGGTGGCCCAGGTGAAGGCAAACTGCGGATCGGACTGAACGGGGACCTGGGCCAGCGCGGTGTGGCACGCGTCATGGACGAACCTCGTGAAGGGCAGCCCGTTGGAGGTCCCGCAGCGCTGCCCGTAAAGGCCCAGGGCATAGGTGCGGGCGAAGCCCATTGCGATGCCGTCCTCGATGAGGAAGGGCAGCGACTCCCCTAGGCCGGGCACGTGCAGCCGGTATTCCCCGGGTTTTGTGAAGTCGCTGAAGTCCGCCTCGAGCACGTTCTGGTACGGGGCCGGCGTCGTCTTGAAGCCGATATCCCTCCGATGCGCCAGGCGGCCCGCATAGACCGGGCCGCCGCTGCGCGCGTCGACGAGTGTGAATCCCAACGAGACCGGAATCTCCATCTCCCCCATGTCGCCCAGGTAGTAGCCGACCATCGCCTTCTTGGGCAGTGACGGCTCGTAGCCCTCCTGGTTCACGTGGATCGCGGGGCTGCGACGGTGCGAATCGCAGGCGGCGGCAGCGACCCTGGGCGCGCCCCCTGTTGCGGTGCCGGGTTCGCGAACCTCAACGATCCGCGATGTCCCCTGGAGATCGATGGCGGTGACAACCCGGATGAACCACACGGTGGCGATCCTGAGGTCCCGGCGCGCCAGGGGCGCGTAGACGACCCTGCGCCGTGCCCCGACGGCCGCGACCTCGACGGTCTGGCCCGCGACGGTGACCTGAAATGCGGGCAAGGCGGGACGCCCGCTCGCAGCCATGGAGATCTCCGTGAATTCGAGGATCGACGGGGAGAGGATCCGCAGCGAACAGGCGCCGACGGGCGGCAGGGCCAGCGACTGGGTGTCCACGTCCTCCCGCGACTGCGCGAGGAGCGGAGCGGCTGAAAGGAGGGCCCAAAGGAGACACCATGCGAATAGATGGCGATTCGGCACGCGGCCACATCCTACACCAGGGGTGACCCCGTGGGCCATGGGGTGCTCACCCCTTCTGGCCCTGGATGCGGGAAAGGGGATACGGTCCGGTAGGTGCAGCGTCGCCTTGCGGCGACTCGATGCGCATCTCGGAACCGTATGCTTGGAAGGTTGGCAAGGCTCGCTTGGATGTGATCACGGGCCCGCGGAGGACCTTCCGATCGAATCCCAGGTGGCGCCTCCGTTGTAGAGCGAGAAGGACATGCCGCTCACGGCCGACCCCTCCAGCCCGACTGCGCTGGCTGGAAGCGAGAGCTTCACCCATGTTCCGGATGCGGGAAGCGGACCGGCGTAATGGCGGCCAGCAGTCCCGTTGTTCCCGTCGGTGATATCATTGGCGCCCCAGTAAGCGCGGTGTTCCCAGGATTTGCCGTCGTTCCACGCCAGCATGATCTCTGACGGCGGATTTGCGCTGTCCAGGTAGACCCAGGCGAACAGGGAGTCGCCGGCGTTGACCTGCATTGTCCCGGCGGCGCCCGTGAACCAAAGGTCGTGCAGCCCGGCGGCCACGATGGTCTTCGCGGCGAGGGCTCCGGATTGGGCCGCAGGGTTCACCGACACCCATTTCCAGCTGTCGCCGCCGTCCCCGCCCCCGGTTGCACCCGCGGGCAGCGCGTCGTCGACCCACACCTGGACCGGGCTGTTGGCCTGGAAGTCGTTCTCGGCGAATGCGCGGCGGCCGTCCGGCCACTCAACCTCGGCCTCCACCCACTGGTCGCCATCGTTGACGGGGGTGAATGTGTAGGTGGCGCCGAACGCGGGCTGCTGGTCGCGGCCCTCCCATACGATTCGGGCGCCGGTCAGGTCGAGCCCGGGCACCTGCAAGCTGAGCGTCACCGGGGTGTTCAGGAGTGCGACTGTGGCGGGCACGGCGATCGCCGCCGCCGGGGCCTTCCATGCGGAGGTTGAGCTCGACGTGAGGCCGGCGAGGAACGCGGTCGCCATGAAGCTGCGCGCCTGGTTAACCGTGACAAATTCCTGGGTCACGTTGAAGGCGTCGCTCCAGCGGTCGTAGTAGGGGTAGGGCCCTGCCGACCCGCTGTCGGTCGGATACGAAAGCCCCGACAGCTCGGGCCCGTAGCTGGGGAGGTATTCGAAGCCGGCCGTGACCTGGCCCAGCGGAATACCGGACGGAGGCAGGATGCGGCGGGAATTCTGCGCGAATTGACTGACGTTCTCCCGCTGCCGCTTGAGCCCGAGGCCGGTGAGGAAGGTCACGTTCACCGGATTGGTGCCGCCCTCGTAGTTCATTGCGCTGGCAAGCGCGTCTATGTACGCGGGCTTGGGATTGATCTGGTAGGCCACGGCCATGTCCGACGCCTGGTCGAGCGAGAAGTACCATCCGCCGCCCAGGACGGCCTTGGTGGGTGGCGGAAAGGGCGTGCCATAGGCGCTGTCCCTGGACCACGTGACGGCATCATCGCCGGCGGCAACGACCTGGGTTTCGCAGGCCGCGAGGAACCCGGGGTCAAGCGCGCCCTGCGGCAGCCGGCCGCTTCGGGCGGCGAACGCATAGGTGCGGATCGCATTGCCCCAGCCCTCGGACATTCGCCACCAGCCCCAGCGGAAGGTGGAGGAGTCGGCGGGGCTCGGGAACCACTGGAAGAGCTGCGCCTGGTACTGCGTGTTTCCCGTGGCGACAAACATAGCGGATGCGGCCCATGCGAGCTCGTCGTCGTGGGTCCAATCGTCGCTGTAGAAGGTGATCTTCTGGTAGGCGCCGGCCTTCCCGTACTTGGCGATCGCAGCCGTGAGGAACTGCCATCCAAGCTTGGCCTTCTGGAGATACAGGGCGGCCGCCTGCGGGTAATTTCTGATCATGGCCGGCGAGGAACCGGCCTCGGCGAGCGCAGCGACCGCGGCGGCTGTGACGGAGGTGTTCTTTGGCCAGACAACCTGGGAAACGCCGTTTTCAGGCAGGGCGTTCGACTCGTACTCCCGATCCTTGGGGTACACGAGAAAGTAGAAGCCTCCGTCGGCATCCTGCATCTTTGAGAGGAAGTCAGCCTCCCACTTCGCCTCCTGGAGGACGTCGGGAATGCCGTCGCCGCTCTCCGGAATCCCAAGGTTATCCATGGCCGCCACGCCCGGAATTGAATCCACGCTGAAGACCAGGTAGTGGACAAGCTCCGCGCTGTTCTCGGTGTACTTGCTGTAGTCGCCTGCGTCCCAGTGGCCGCCCGAGACATCGACCGTGCCCGTGTTGACGAAGGGGTAGAGCGACTTGGCCTCGCTTGTCAGGGGGGCCGCCGTCTGCTGGGGGTTGTTGCTGTTTGCGGTCCCCGCGTAGCCGGCGATGCACGCCCATGTGAAGGAGAACTGCGGGTCGGAGTCGTTGGAGGGGATCTGGGCGGGGGCCGTGTGGTCGGCCGCATGTGTGAAGCGGGTGAACGGCAGGGTCGCGGCCGTCCCGCTGCGCTGCCCGAGCATTCCCAGCGCGTATGTGCGGGCGAAGGCCATGGCGATGCCGTCGTTGATGACGAACGGCAGCGACGTGCCCATGCCCGCTACCTGCAGCCGGTATTCGCCGGGCGTGACAAAGCTGCCGAAGTCGGCGACATACACATTCTGGTAGGGCGCCGGGGTTGTCTGGTACCCGACGTCCTGGCGCTGTGTGAGCGCGCCCCGGAACACGACCGCGTCCGTGGTGACGTCGATGATGCTGAAGCCCGCGGCGGTGACGGGCATCTCGCCCATGTCCCCAAGGTAGTAGCCAATCATGGCCTTCTTCGGGAACGACGGGACGTAACCCTCCTGGTTCACGTGGATCGCCGGGCTGTAGCGCAGCGGGTCCGCAGCAACCGTGAAGATGTCGGAGGACGCCCAGATCTGCCCGTCCGGGTTCGTGACCTCGACGGCCTGTCCGTCGGCGACGGGCTGCGCGAGCCGCAGGTAGAGGGCGTTGTCGATCCGCAGGTCGTAGGCCTTGAGGGGCGCGTAGAAGACACGCCGCCTGAATCCCACCGCCGTCACCGCGACCGTCTGGCCGTCGACGGTCACCGTGAACCGGGTTGGCGCCGGGGAGACGGGCTGGCCGTTTGCGCCCACGAGGTTCCAGCTGGATACGATCGCGGGATCAGGGGCCTTTGTGGTGATCTGGCGCAGCTCGAGCAAGGTCGGCGCCAGCACCCGCAGGGCGTGGTCTCCCACGGCGGCGAGGACCAGGTTTGTGTCGTCCATCTCGTTGCCGCCGGGAGCGGAGCCGGAGCCGGCCGCGTTTGCCGGGACCACGGAGGCGACCGGGACTGTCGGCGAGAGAGGCGCCGTCGCGGCACCGGCGGCGACGATTGTGACCGCCGCGGCATTGGCCGCACCGACCGAGTAGGAGGGATCCGCCGAGAGGGTGAAGAGGGCCGTCTCCGGATTGGCCCCCGTGGAGTTGCCCTTTGCCGTGATCGCCAGCGTCGTGGACGCCGCGCCGGCGGGAATAGTGACCGCGACGGGCATGTCGCCCTCGGGCAGGCGGTAGTAGTCGATCCACTTCACCGCGGTGCCGCCCAGCGTGTAGTTGACCGCCAGATCGCCTGAGGTGGCACCGGTGCGGGAAAACGTGAGCAGCCCGGTTGCGGTGCCGTCCAGGGACGCATTCGGAACAGTGGCAACCACCGAGACCGACGGGATCGCCGCGGCGGCGGCCGCGATCGTGACCGCAGCGGTATTGGCGGCTCCGACCGAGTAGGAGGGGTCAGCCGAGAGGGTAAAGACGGCCGTCTCCGGGTTGGCACCCGTGGAATTGGCTCTCGCCGTGATCGCCAGCGTCGTGGAGGCGGCGCCTGCGGGAATCGTGACCGCGACCGGCATGTCGCCCTCGGGCAGGCGATAGTAGTCGGTCCACTTCGCCGCGGAGCCGCCAAGTATATAATTGACGGTCAGGTTGTTGGATGTGTCCCCAGTACGGGCGAATGTGAGCAGACCAGTGGCCGAACCGTCCAGGGCGGCCTCCGGAACCGTGGCCACCACAGTCACGGACGGGAACTCGGCTGCTTTCGCGATCCTTGGGAATAGAGCGGCGGTCACAGCGGCCGCCAGGCAGACCACGGACAGGGCGGCATGTCCTGCGGATATAAGGCGTTTCATACCCGCCAGCATACCGGGATGCGGCGGGGCCTTGTAGCCGTGTTGGTCTGGTTATGATGTCAGATGTTCGGAATGATCCCTGTCGGAAGACACGGAAATTTCCCGTCAGTGTTTGTCTGACAGCCAGGGAGTTCCCGGCGCTTGGCGCCTGGGAGGCAGTGCGCTAACGCGCGCTACTGATTGATGTTCACCCCGATAGAAACGGGCGTCGCCTTGTCGGTGATCGCGTAGGCCCCCTCATTCACCCCGACTGTGCGGACGAAGGTGTCGAGAATGAGCATCACATATCGGTTAAGCACGCGATTGGGCGAATACGGGACATAGACGATGTCGCCCGGCTCTAGCCGAACGTCTGGAGCGCGGCCGAGGAGGACCTTGTCCACCGCCACGACCGCTATCTGCGGATGGGAGAGTGAGCCGCGCAGGATCGCAACGTTTTGGAGATATGCCTGCGGATCGGAGCCGCCGGCCAGCGCGATGGCCTGGATCAGTGTGAGCGATCCCGCCATCCTCACCGATCGAGGCTGGACCACCGCGCCCACGACATGAACCTGTGCGCTCTGCAAGGACGGCATGAAGACAAAATCGCCTGGCTGGAGATAGACGTTCTGGGAGAGATCGCCGTCGCGAAGCAGCCGTTCAAAGTCGACCGGGACAAGGTGGCCGTCGCGGATGAGAAAGCTGCGGGAGAGATCCGCGGACTCGGAGGGCGTTCCTCCGGCCGGGTTGCTCACCGCCAGGCCGCCCGCCTGGGCCACGGCGTCCAAGAGAGTTGTCGGGCGTCCGAGGGAGTAGACCCCGGGGCTGCTCAGGCGGCCCATCAGCCAGACCTGCTGGCTCGCAACGGACCGCAGGACGAGCATCACCGATGGCTTCCCGCGGACGAATTTGTTCATGGCCTCCGCGACGCGATCGCTAGCCTGGGATAGAGTCATGCCCCACACGTCGAGGCCGGGCAGGATGTAATAGTATATCCGGCCGTCCGGGCCGACGGTCACGGTGGCAAGAGTCGAGATGTCCCCCGTCAGCTCGATATCCAGCTGGTCGCCGGGGCCAAGGCGAAAATCAGTCGCGGCGGGCCGGAGAAGCGCAGGGTCGAGCGCAGGCGCCGGAACCGCGTTCAGGTCGGCCGTCGAAGGCGCGGGAAGGCCCTGGGTGGCGACCGGCAGGGGAACACTGTCGCAGCCCGAAAGGAAGACCGCGCCTGCTGCAAGCACGAGGAGAAGCGGAAGCCGAATGGAGGGCATTGCGGATTCTAGTTATGGTGTGGCCTGGTGTAGATGCGCGGGCCGACGTTGATCCCAGTCCACGTGACAACGGCGGACTCCACGAACGCGGACGCGGCTTGGTCAAGGAGCTCCTCGCCCAGGATCCATGGCCGGTTCGACACATAGACGAGGTCGCCGGGCTCAAGCGCTAGGTTGGGGGATGATCCCGTGAGGGCGCCCGTGATGTCCACCGTGAATGTCTTGGGGCGGTCCAGAGACCCACGGATGACAAGCACGTGCGCCTTCCACGCCGTCTGCGTGAAGCCGCCGCGTGAGGCGATGGCCGAGAGCGCGCTCACCTCCGGGTCAAAGGCCACCGGTCCCGGCGAGCCCACCTCCCCCAGCACATAGATCTGGCCGGACGATCTGGCCGGGAAATACAGATAGTCGTCCGGCTCCAGCGCGACGTTCTGTGAGAGGTCGCCGTGCATGAACAGGCGCTCGAAGTCCACGGGCACACGCTGGCCGCCCCGCGAGAGGAAACTGTGCGAGAAGTCGGCTGCCTCGATGGTGTCGCCGTGG
>Ga0209421_1000052_pt1 | contig 10819 bp, 5 predicted proteins | sample BlaSpr_A8_OM2_O2_FD_187977 | JGI IMG/M metagenome (GOLD analysis project Ga0209421, IMG submission 187977) | Forest soil microbial communities from Thunder Bay, Ontario, Canada - Black Spruce, Ontario site 2_A8_OM2_O2 (SPAdes) (version 2) | ecosystem: Environmental > Terrestrial > Soil > Boreal... | reverse complement strand
TTCGTCGTATTCAATGCGGCCGGACCGCCGTCTTTGTTCATCAACGAGACCCGCAACGCCAACCATCGCGTGCTGTTCCGCCTGGTGGGAACGAAGAGCAACCGCATGGGCATCGGCGCCCGAGTCACGGTCATCACAGGAGCGATCGAGCAAGTGGATGAGGTTCACGGCGGGGGCGGGTACAACTCAAGCAACGACACACGACTGCATTTCGGCCTGGCTCAGGCGGCAACGATGAACAGGATCGAAGTGCGCTGGCCAAGCGGCCTGAAGCAGGAGTTCCAAAACGTCCCCGCGGACGCCATCTACGAGATCAACGAAGAGCACGGATTGAGGAAGCTGACGGCTCTGCCGGCTCCCTCGAAGTAGCCAGTTAATACAATGGGATGTTGACATGCGCGGTGCGCGACACAGAGTCGGGCCGATTTTGACCATGGCCATGGCGGCTGCAATCTTCAGCCTTTTCCGCCTCGATTGCCAGGAACTCTCTCCGCAGGCTCTCTACGACCAGGCCGGCAGAGCGCTCGACGCGGGAAACGCGGAACTGGCCATCAGGCTTTACGAGGAGTTGCTGCGGCAGGCTCCCGATTCCATGGAAGCCCGCACCAATCTGGGCGTGGCTTTCGCCCAGGAAGGGCGCTACGAGGAAGCTGCGCAGCAATACCGCCAGGTGCTCTCGCGCGATTCGCGGAACCAGACCGCGATGCTGAATCTGGCCCTGGCGTATTACAAGCAGGGAGATTTCGGCAAGGCGCGCAACCTCCTCGAAGTCCTGCACCAGCTTCGTCCGGCCAATCGGCAGGCCTTCGACTTGCTGTCTGACTGCGACCTGCGCTTGGGGATGTTTCGGGATGCGATCGCGCTGGTCGAGCCCGCCTACCAGGCTCAGCCGGACGATCCGGCGATCGAATACATACTGGGCACCGCGCTGATTCAGGATGGGCAAACGCAAAAGGGCGCGGCCGTGATCGACCGCATGATGAGGAATGGGAATTCCGCCGTGGCCAGCGTACTGATGGGCGCATCGCAATTTGCCGCTGGAGAATACAAGACCTCGGCGGCAACGCTTCGCAAGGCACTCGACCTCAATCCGAAGCTTCCCGCCGCGTGGACGATCTATGGACGAGCCCTGCTGAGCAACGGCGAGAACGAAGAAGCCAAGAGGGCTTTCCGCCGCGCGCTCGAAGCGGACCCCAACGATTTTGACGCCTGCCTGCACCTGGGGGCGCTTCTGAGGCACGACGGCGACACAGCCGGCGCGGAACCATATCTGAGGCACGCGCTCGTGCTGCGCCCGGAATCGGCCGCCACCCTCTTCCAAGTTTGCGCGTTGGACGCGGCTACCGGGCATCTGGAGGAAGCAAAAACCGGGTTTCAGAAGCTCGTGAAGCAGTGGCCGGATTTCGTCGAGGCGCACCTTCAACTTGCCCTGCTCTATGCCCGGCTTCATCAGACCCAGGACAGCGAACGCGAGCGGCGGATTGTCGTCGAACTGAATGAGAAGGCGCGCAGCAAGGGGCCGCAACCGGAAGTCGTTCCGTGAATCGTTCGGACGCCTCTCACTTCGGTTCGACCGGCGGAAGCTTTCGCTCCGTGAGCCCCGCCTCCTCGGGCGGAGCAGCCAGCGGCAACGGCAATTCCAGCGTTCCCACGTGCCGGCTCAACATATCGAAAACTCCCAGCCGCAGCGAAATGGCTGCCACCGGCACCTCAAATTCCTGGCGGGCACGCAGGCCTCCAATCAATGCGTCCTGGTAGGCCTTAAGACTCAGCGTGGCTGTATTCTCCACCGCGCTTCGGTTCAGCGCTGTGCCTTTGTCGCCGAATGCAGTCGACAAAAACACCAGGTCTATCGTGCGGGTTTCTCCTTTTGCTCCAAATCGTACTTCAGAGGCCGCAATCGCGTAATCGACCGCGTACCGCTGCAATCCGACAACCCCCTTTTTCGCTCCCGCAGCGGCTGCGGAAGAAGGATCCGCCTCTTTTCGCGGCTTGCCCACGGGCACGACTTTGGCCGCGAAGACCAACTGCCGCGCTTCCGGGGATCCGCGCTGCATCGCGGACGAATTCATGGCGTCCACCACCTCCGACTTGCTGGCGCCCCCTTTCTCGGGGTCGATGGCGTAATAACCCCGGCGGTGCGCAACGTGATATCCCTTCTTTCCAAGCGTAATCTTGATCTTCCTGAAACCGCCGTCGTACTTCTGTTTCTCGGGCGAATACGCAAGCATGTAATAGTGCGAGCCCAGTTCGGCGGCCGTCTTGATGGCATCCGCAAGACCGTTCGTGTTCTGGAACGCTTTCCCGCCGGTCTCGCTCGCGACCTGATCCATGGTCTGCTGTTCCGCGAATCTGGTTTCGGTCTGGCGGCTGACTTCCTGTTGCAGAGCGCTGGGCGCCTCTATCGCACTGGCTTTGTTCGTGCCGGCATCCGATCCAAATTTTACATAGGCGGGTGCTCCCCCGGGCGCCTTCGAGCCCGGCAAACCGATCTGCTCGGGGCTCGAATTGTCGTCCGCGCCGGGTAGCGCGCGCCCTGTGAGCCCGTGCACGTTCACCGGATATACCACGATGTGCGCCTCGGCCAGCAGATTCGCGGTCGTTCGAAGCCGGTCGGAATAGGTCCGCTCGATGTTCGATTGATTCGGATTGTCGACATTCAAACTTGTAGCTCCAAGATATGCGCCAGGGAAGGATCCCGACAGCCAGAACAGGCTCTTTCTTGCCGGGATCGGCGAAAGATAACGCGCCAACTGCGCCAGGGCTTCCGCCGTCATCGCCACACGCCGGTCGAGTTGCGCTGCGTCCCAAGATGCCTGTTCCCTTACCAGGTTCTGCACCGATCCTTCCAGCCAGGCACCGGTGCTGGACTGTGCTTCTTGTTTGAGATTCTGGATGACACCGCTCAGATCGGTCCTCTGGAGTTGGGAGGAGAACCTTGTCCGCGCGCCCTTGCTGTTGAGATTTGCCAGAAGAAGGTTTTCATCCGTCGTGAAGCCTTGAAGCAGTTGCAGACGGTCCGTCAAGGCGCAAATGGCGAACTTCATTCCTTCCGGCTTCTTCTTCAGGAATTTCATTAGCTGCTGCCTGGCTGCCCCCTGATCCGCAACGTCCGTGTTCAGAAAATCCAGCAGGATGATCCCCACCGGCTGATCCGCCGCTACGGTCTCGTTGTTGTTGAAGACGTTCGGCGGCGGCGGAACGCTAGCCGCCGGTTTTGGACTCTCGGCCGGGCCGTTGCCGTACTCACGCAGTGAACGGAGGCTCTGCGGCTTTCCATCTTCTTCCACCTGGAAATCGTCCTTCGACAGGCCTTTCACCGTATGCCCCTTCGAGTCCGTTACCCCCGCGTCGACGATTACCTCCTCCGCCCGGGCTTTGAACGTCGCCGAACCCTGCGCCGGGCTGCTGCGGCCTTCCAGATTCGAGTTCGCCAAAGCCGCCGGTTGAGGCTTCGCGGCCTCGCCTGACACGCTGGGCGACTCTGCTGGCGGGCGATTCTCGTTCCGCGCCGGGTCGGCAATCTCGACTTCCCCCTGTTCTTGCTCAGTCCGAAACTCTGCATCCTGCGCGCCCTGCGCAGCTTCGTCGGCCAGCGTAACGTCGGGCGCCATCAAACCGGGGGCGTCGGCCTTCATCGCGAAGTACTTCGCCCGCTCATCGGCGGCCGGCGCCGCCAAGTCATACAGGTGGAGGGCTGTTCCGTCGACTACGGCGAGCCGACGCCCATCCGGCGAGAGGGAATAGTTGACGCTCCTCAGAATGGCGGTTTTCGCGTGCGTGCTCAGAACCTCGGTTCCAGTAGCCGTTTCGAGTACCCGTATATCCTGCTCGACGCCCGGCCAGCTTTCCTCGTCGTCGTTGTTGTTCGACGGCGGCTCCTCGCGGCTCGGGGTCACTGTACTCACTGCGATTCGACTGCCATCGTCACTGCTGACGACCGCCGGATAGTATTGGCGCTGGCTCCACCGCTGGCGCCACAGCGGATGTCCGCTGAGCGTGAAGACACTGACGCTGTAATCGGAGTCGCCAGACGAGCGCCGGCCAACGAACAGCGTGTTCTCGGTGGGAAACATCAGGTCTGGCCGGCCAGTGGATCGCACACGCATCAAGTTCCTGCGCTGGGTAGCGCTGGCACCGAAGCGAACCAGCCAAATCTTGCGCGAGAGATCCGGGGCGGCATCGGCATAGCCCGAGCTTAACGGCTCCATCTCGGAAACCGCCGATGCCGGGAGAGACTTCTTCACCTCAAGGGTATCCACATCGCGAAACTCGACTCTCACGGATGCGGAATTTGGCGGGCGCCCGGTGTCGGCGGTGTTTGGCTGTCGCACGGACTCGACAATCATCTGTTTCCTGTCCGCCGTCACTCCGCACCAGAGCAATTCACTCGCCGAGGTGAAGAGCAGCTTCTCACGGAGGTCGGGACCAACCAGGAAAATGCTGTTCAGCCGGCGTACCAGGAACCGCCCGTTACCCAGAGGCCACAAGTAGCTCCTGAAATCGTGCATGTACCAGTCGGCCGCTGCCGTCACCCGGTTGTCGCGAACATCCATCACGACAGCGTGAATTACATGGTCGGAGTGCGTGGGTGGGCAGTCCGGGAGGCGAACTAACAGTTTCGGCTCCGCGAACGTGAAGAGCACGTGATCGGTATCGACAAAGTTCAGGCTGAGGCTGAACTTATTGGTTGCGAATCGACCGAACCGGGACGCGCCCGTATACCCGAAAACCGACAAGTCAACCCGCCTGGATGACGGGGCTGGGGCCGTTTGCTCGCCCGCGACTTCGGACGAAGACAGGGGAACGAAAACCAGAAGAAAGCACAGACACGGAACGAATGGCCGCGAGTTCGACATCGCTTGAGGAGCCGTCTGGATACGCGCGCTCGTCGAGGGGGCGTGAGGAGGCCCAATCGAGTAGTTGGAGCTTTGAAATCCGAATATCACCGGGGCTCTTTCACCTTCAATACCTGGTCGGCGGCCACGTTCTTGAGCGTCTGAACAGTTCCGGATGGCCAGCGAATCTCGATCTCGTCGGCAACGCGCGCGTCTCCGAGGCCGAAGTGAACAGGCACAGCGCTCGAGGAAGCATAGCCGCTTGCCGTCGTCATGTGATTGAATTGCGTTTTGCCGCCCGCCGTCAGCTTGATCCGGGCGCCGATGCCGTCGCGATTGCTCTTCGCTCCCTGGAGGGCAAGCTCAAGCCAGTGATTGTCCCCCGGGCTGTCGTTGATCCAGATCTCCGCGGGAGCGCTAAGCGCAGTGACAACGATGTCGAGCTTTCCATCGCCATTGAAGTCCCCCACCGCGGCGCCGCGATGCCTGCGCGGCGGCAACGCGGCGAAGCCGGCTTCCTCGGTGAGGGCGGCCCATGTCCCGCGCAGGTTGCGAAACACGGTGTTGGGTTGGTCCACATGAACGCGGTCCGCCATGTTGGGAGAAGCTACGTCTCCGCGGCTGATAAAGATGTCTTTCCAACCGTCGTTGTCGAAGTCGTCAATGTTGACGCTGTACCCTGACATGGGGTTGCTGAGGATGGTCATTCTGCTTCGCGCCGTGACCTCTTGAAACGCCGTTCCTGAGACGTTCTGATAGATCGGGAAGGTTTCGTTCTGAAGCGCAGCCAGGGCGATATCCGGATAACCGTCGTTGTTCAAATCGCGGAAATCGCATCCCATGCCGGATATCAGGTTGCCGTTCTCAGGCAAAGCGACTCCGAGTTCGAATCCAACTTCCTCGAAGTGGTTGTGGCCTTTGTTGTGAAAAAGGAAGTTGAAGAGCTTGTCATTGGTGACGAAGATGTCGGGCAGGCCGTCGTTGTCGTAGTCGGCGATCCCAACGGACATTCCCTTTCCCGGATGAGCCCGGATGCCGGCTTGCTGAGAGATGTCGGTGAACGTGCCGTTGCCGTTGTTCAGGAAGAGCTGGCTCGGCAGTTCCTTGTAGAACTTCGGATGGCAATACTCGGGCTTCCCAGCGTATTTGCAGTCGGGCTCCTTCGTGCCGTCCCATGACAGATAGTTGACCACGAACAGATCGAGCAGGCCATCGTTATTGATGTCAACCCACGCCGCTGTCACAGACCAGAGCGGCCCGTACTGTTTGTCGGGCCGGGCCAGACCCGCCTTTTCGGTAACGTCGGTGAACGTACCGTCGCCGTTGTTGTGATAGAGCGTGTTCCGGTAGACCCCGGCCACGAAGATGTCTTCGTACCCGTCATTATCGTAGTCGCCGATCGCCACGCCGGTATCGAACCCGCTCCCCGCGAGGCCTGCCTTTTCCGTTACGTCAGTGAATGTGCCGTCGCCGTTATTGTGGAAGAGGCGGTTCCAGTACTTGGGCGAGCTCTTCTTGAGGGTGTGGATATCCGCACCATTTGTGAAGAAGATGTCCGGCCTGCCATCGCGATCGTAGTCAAAGACCGCCACCCCTCCCGCCATGGTCTCAGGCGCGTGCCGCTGCGGAGTCTCGCTGCTGTCGAGCGAGAACGCGATAGGGCAGGGCGAAAAGTGGATGGGGGAAGCGGGCGGCTCCTGGGAAAACGCTCCAGCGTGGAACGCAAGCAGCCCCGCCAGGGAAGCAACGCCTTTTCGAGTCCGGTCTGCCATCACAGGTTACCTGGGCGCGTCGATTCGGCACGGTGAAGCTTCTCAATCTCACGCTTCTCCCGCTCTGCGTCTTCTTTGCGCCCGGCGGCGGCGTAGGCTCGAAGCAGATCCCAGTGGATCCTGCTAACGCCGGGGTCGTATTCGCGCGCCGTTTCGAGTTCCTTGAGACCATCGCCGGCGTTGCCCGCCCCCAGCAAGGCCTCTCCTGCGAGCATATGAGCGGATGCGCGTTTTGGGTCAAGCTTGATGGATTGCCGGGCGAGTGCTAGAGCACGGTCGAAATCACGCTGTGTGATCAGATGCTCCGCGAGCCGTATCCTGGCGAGCACGTGCGAGGGGGAAATCTCCAGTTCGCGTTCGAACTCCTGCACGCTATCGTCCGGATGCAACTCCATGAGATATGCGCCGTAGAGGAAATGAACGCCGGGCTCATTCGGATACACCGACGCAAGCCGCCTGAATGCCGATTCGGCTTCTTCGTAGTGCTGCGTTTGCAGGGCCAGCACGGCTTGGCCGGCAAGATTGACCAGCTCGCGACGGTCCGGCGTTACCTCCGCGGGCAGGAGTGGCAACCGCAAGCCGGCAAGCCCGGCGGGCTCGACGAGCGCCGGGTTCGTCGGACCGGATGCAAGCATTTTCAGAAGCATATCCATGCTGTCGTCGAACCGTTCCGCCCGCGAGAGCAGGACTGCGACGTGATAGAACACCGCCTGCACAAGCTCTTTGCGGTCTCCCATGCCCAGCGCCATGGCGCGCTGCAAATGACCCAGAGCGCGCGGGTACTGCCTCAATCGGAATTCGCCGAGCCCGAGCAGCGCCCAGGCCGGTCCCGCATCGGGGCGAATGGTCACGAATTGCCGCAGCAGGCCGCACGCTTCGGCGTATCGCTCTTTTTCGTAGAACACGGTGCCGAGGTACCACAAGGCCTGTTCCGACTCCGGCTGTTCGGAGAGAACACGCTGAAAAAGCCCGATGGCCTCTTCCTGGCGGTTCTCGTCGCGCGCCTTAACGGCGGCCTGAAGCAGTTGATCCACACTTCGCCCCGACGGTGCGGAGGATTCCTGCCCTGCAAGCATCGAAGCCGGGACGGCGCATGCGGCAAGAAAAGCGATCGGCAGCACTTGACGCATCAACGAGCCTTCTCCCGCACTTCGCCGAGTCTGTCTTTGGGCGAAGCCATGATCTCTTCCTTCCGCTTCAATGTCAGAAAGGTAGCAGACTCGGCCTTCGCTTCCTGTGTTCGTCCCAGCTTGGTGTAGACCATCGCCAGATGGGATCGGATGAGCGGGCTATCTGGCGCCAGCCGTTTCGCCATCTCCAACTCGCTCGCGCTCGCGCGCAGGTCGCCATTGGCAAACAAGACGCGCCCGAGGAGATGATGCGCCTCCGCGTTCTTCGGATCGGCGCCGGCCGCTTGCCGCGCCAGGTTTCCGGCTTCGGCGACTTCCGCTTTCTCGAGATCGAGTGCGGCGAGCGCGACCAACGAAGGAACATCGTTCGGCGCGATCCTCAGTTCCTGGCGGTACTCGCGCTCGGCTTCCAACTTCTTCCCTTCGAATCCGTACAGCGTGGCGCGAAAGAAATGCACTTCCGGCTGAGCGGGGTAGCGCTCTTCCAGCCTCGCGGCGAACTCGTCCGCCTGATCGAAGGCCGCGGGAGATTGGGCTGCGTACAACGCGGCCTTCCCTGCCAGCCAGATGCGCTCCCGCCGATCGGGAGGATAGTTCTCGGGGAGATTGGGCATGCGCAGCGAAGCCAGGCCCATAGCCTCGGAAAGTTCGGCATTGTCACCGAGACGCGACGCCAACGGAGCCATCAGGTAGAGGGACTCGACGAATTTCCCGTCCCGCGTCAGCAGGAGAGCGAAATGAAAGACCGCGACATCACGAAGCTGGGGCGTTGCCGGCCACCCCGTCTCGGCCCATGCACGGAACTGCTCCAGGGCGTCGTCGTATTTTCCGGCTTCGTATTCGCAGAGGCCGAGGAAGGCGTGCGCCGGGCCACGGTGCGAGGTAGTGGCCAGAAGGCGCTGGAAAGCGTTGGCTGCCTCGGGAAAGCGATCCTGATCGTAGAGCAGGCTGCCCAGATACCACCATCCCTCGGTCCACGACGGACGCAGATGTGTGCCCTTGCGGTACAGCCGGATCGCATCCTGCACGCGGTCTTGAGAACGGGCAGCGTCAGCTTGCCTGGCGATCGCCTCAAAGCTGGCCGGAACGGAAGCCGCCGGAGCCACTGAGAACGAGATCAACAGAACGGGCAATAGAGAGGGCACGGAAGAAGAATACAAAAGGAAGATAGCACGGAAAAGGAACGCCCGGGGCGACGGCAACCGTCGCCCCGGGCGCGTCATGCTAGAAGGAGTATTTGACACCGAGTTCGAGGATGCGGTGTCCGTAGTGATAGTCGGCGTACCCAAACTCTGAACAGGCCGGCCCTGGGCAGGCGTGTGACGTATCCGTCAGGTTGCTCAGTTGGCCCGCAGAATTGAAGTTGAGCTTCAGGTTGTTGTCGCCGTTGTTGAACGACAACAGAGCATGGTTCATGAAGTTAAACGCTGAGAAGCGGAACTCCAGCCTCTGGTGCTCCTTGATGGCGAATGTTTTGAGCAGCGTCAGATCGCTGTTCCAGAACATCGGTCCGGCCATGTACGGGAACCTTGTGTTGCCGAGGTTGCCGGCGCTCGGCAGCCCGAAGCAGGCGCCGTTGACGTACTGCCCGGGCTTCAGGTTCGCGGTCGGGTCGCAGAGGATGACAGGGGCCGCCGAGACATCCGGGCTACCCACCAGCGCGACGCCTCCCGAATTACCGTTCAGGCCCAGGTTGGCGCCGGTGTTGGCCGTAAGCTGAGCTCCGGATTCGATCTGGGTGATTCCGGAGATCTCCCAGCCGTTGACAACGCCGCCGAAGAACCGGCTGCCTTGCACCAGCTTCGGAAGGGTGTAGACGTAGGCGGCATTGAAGACATGCGCCCGGTCATTGGGGGAGACGGACCAGTACTCATGGGTGCCATAGTCCGCGAAGGCGCCGGATTGGGTGCTGGTCTGAAGGAACTTGGAGAAAGTGTAGTTGAACGCAAGCGTGACGCTGCCGACACGGCGGTTTAGGCTGGCCTGGAACGAGTCGTACTGCGCCTTCCCCGAGCTCTCGGTCGTGTTGATGCCCTGGTAGTTCGAGTAGGGACGGAACTGCTGCTGACAGCTCCCGTTGTTCGGATCGGGGTTGCCGGGGCAGCGGGCCGCCAACTGTGCCGCGTTGCTTAGTGCGCCCACGGGCACCGCATCGATGTTCACCCCGTTCTGAAGCTTCTCGGAGTGATTACCCACGTAGGAAAGTTCCAACATGAGATGTTTCGGCAACGCCTGATCGATATTCAGACTGTAGCTGGTAGTCACCGGGGTATCGTGGTTGTGCGGATCCACAACCGAAATGGAGGAGTTCATGTAATTCCCCTCCGTGCCAAGGACCACCGCCGGAGCGCAATTGGCACCCGCTGCACAACCTCCGTTGCCATTGTTGATGTGAAGATCGACTTGCTCCCAGGTGTCGCAGTTGCTGGCAAGCGGGTTGCCCCCCGAGGATTGTCCGCAACTCCAACTGACCCCACCCATCGCGGTCGAAGCGGCTGAGGATTGCAGGGCGTAGTAGTTGACATAGCGGTACTGGCCCCAACCGCCGCGGACGACCGTCTTTCCGTTCCCGAACACGTCGATGGCAGCTCCGAATCGAGGCGAGAAGACCACCGGTTGATTGCTGACTCCGGAAATCGGAATGTTGGCGTTAAGGCTATGCCACGAGATACCCGAGTTCTGGACCCCGTTTTGATACGTCGATTTGTCGAAGATCGCCATTCCCCACTGATCGTCGGGGTACGCCACTCCGAAGTGCTCGAAGCGCATGCCGTAATCGACTGTTATACGCCGGTTGACCTTCCAGTGATCGTTGGCATAGAAGGACGCCTGGTTTACGTTGTAGCTGATCGCAGGCGTCAGGGCCTGTTCGTAGTAGCCGCTGAAGCCGAGGCCCATCAGCATATCGGCGTAGTTGTTATTCGTCGCCATGTTGCCCCATGGGCCGTAGGTATACACCCCCATGTACTGAGCCCACTGGTCCTGGGCGTTGTCGGCGTGCTCATAGAAGAAGCCGAACTTGGCGGTGTGGCTGCTGAAGACCTTGCTCAGGTCCGCCCCCGCGCTCGGTATCCCCTTC
>Ga0209421_1000051_pt1 | contig 10870 bp, 17 predicted proteins | sample BlaSpr_A8_OM2_O2_FD_187977 | JGI IMG/M metagenome (GOLD analysis project Ga0209421, IMG submission 187977) | Forest soil microbial communities from Thunder Bay, Ontario, Canada - Black Spruce, Ontario site 2_A8_OM2_O2 (SPAdes) (version 2) | ecosystem: Environmental > Terrestrial > Soil > Boreal... | reverse complement strand
TATTTCTATCCGCAAAACTATAAGGGAAAATGGCATTCAAAACCGATAAAGGGCGGAAACAATTTAACGCTCTATGAATGTTTAACAAATCATTTCTATCAACAAAACGCTACAATTGAGCGTATAGTATTTATTGAACGGAAACCAGACTATTACCGGATACCATTTTAATTTCGCCCTAAAAACCAAAACGATAACTTGAAAGCAGGGGCTAGGATTTAGGAATTAGGGTTTAGGGAAAGTCAAAATCAGGAAAGGGAAAACCGTGTTACATTTTCTTGCTTGGTATGCGCCGCTAGATCGCGCCATTCAAAACGAGCCCGAGATAGAATTCACGCTATGTTGCTGGAAACACGCGCTGGAAAAGGCGCTTGAACTTAGACCCGACAATTTACCGGATGATTACCAGTTAATTGGAATGTGCTGTGTGGAATGCGCGAGGGATAAAGTTCAATAATGACATTTAAGTCCGCTGTTTTTGTCGGCCCGCCCCGCGAGAAAAAACGCCGCCCGCTGTCCTGCAAACCGCGCTCCAAAGCCCGGTTAAAAATGACAATTGCTTACGATCTCGAAACAACGTCATTCGATCTCAAGGGCCGAAAATCTCACACGCCGCAGCCGTTATACATTACTGCATTTTCTGAAACGGAGGGAGTTCAATATGCGTTACCTGTTAAATCATTGCCCCACTTGTTACAAATATTGGAGGCTCGCTTCCTTATTGCCGAATTTTCTGGTGCACGTTTTGTCGGTTGGAATGCTAATAATTACGACGTGTATTTTGTATGTGCTGCTGTGCTACATTCGGATGCATATATCATCCGACCCTATCTCACAAAATCCAAAAAAGTGCGCGGTGTCAAAATTCTCGACCGGGCAAATTACGATGAACGCGAGGAATTATTTGCCGCGAAAAGAGAAGGCAAGCGTTTAGCTGAAAAGCCACCGCAGGAAATCGCCTGGGAATTCCTGGACGGCATGAGCATGACCGGCATTCAGCGAAGCCTAAAGGATTTTCTAAAGGTATTCGCGCCCGAGTATCAAAAGCTGGACGGCCCCGATTTTTCCATCGAGGAATTTAACCCGAACAATAAAGCGCATTGTGATTATGCCTTGCGCGATTCAGTCGGCCTTTGGTATGGCCTGCAAAAAGCTGAGTCGATTCTTGCCGATAATTTTCACATAGGCTTGCAGCCCACAATCGGAAACGCCGGCATTAAGATTTTCAGTTCGCATATTCCTCGCGAGATTGTGATCTGGCCCCTAGTCCCGGACGTGCAGGAAATCGTGCAGCGCTACGTCATGCGGGGCGGTTATTGTCACTGTCAAGGGCAGTTCTATGGCCCGGTCTGGAAATACGACATTAATCAAGCCTATGCAGCCGCCATGCGGGATTGCTGGCTGCCGGCGGGCAAGGCGATAGGGACTAAGCAGGGGCACGCTCACGCCAAGGCGCAGATTTTCTTGATTGATGCCAGGGCGCCCAAGCGCGGGAATATCGTGCCATTCTATTGGCGCGATCTGGATGGCAAGGCACGATTCGATTGTCAGGCGCTTGAAAGCTGTTGGGTGACAAGTGCGGAATTATCTCAACTGCAAAAAGAGGGCTGGCAAATAAAAACTGCTCAAGCGTACTTCTGGACCGATCATTTTAGGATGAAAAGCTACGTCGATAAATTGGAAACCTTGCGTGTCGGTAACGGTAACGATCCTAAATCGGCTCAAGGGGAAATGATAAAAGCGGTGGGCAATAACAGTTATGGCAAGACGGTGGAAACGCTTGACGGTCTAGAAATTGTAATGGCGCGGGAATGCCCCGACGGATATTCTTTTTATCAAGACGAGGATGATTTGTTCGCGCATTTATGGTTTAAGTTTTCTGAGCCTTTAGCTAAGGATTACCACCAGCCTCACTTGGGAGCATTTATTACGGCGCATGTTCGCATGGTGCTAAGGCGTGCGATTCTTGTCAATCCGGCGGCATGGCTTTATGCCGATACCGATGGCGTGATGTTTTCCGAAGATGTAACGCATAAGCTGGATATTTCCCCGACTCGATACGGTGCATGGAAACAAGAAGCGAACGGGGAAATATTCCGAATCATTACCAAAAAAGTTTATGCGAACGATGACGCTTCAGCAAAACATGCCAAGGGCGTGAACATAAAATCGCTTGGTGCGGCGGATTTTCAAAACTGGTATGACGGCGTACCGCCTGAACAAATCCAAAGCCACCGCGAAAATCTGCTCAATGTAATGAAGGGGCACGATATGTTCAAGGAAAGCGTCAAGTTTGGTGATGCTTATCGGAAACGTATTGCGAGGGCGCGAAAATGAAACGCCCTTTCTATGAAAATGTCGCGTCATGGCGGCGGGGCGCGGGCTTGCAACAAAAGCAGCTAGCAGCTTATATAGGTATCACTCAATCTCAATATTCAAGGCTTGAGTCGGGGAAATCGGACATGACTGTTAAGCAGTTAGAATTAATCAGTAAATTGCTTAATGTCGCTGTTAAAAATTTTTTCGATTAATTCGCTTGACAATCCTTTTCCAATAAATTATCTTGACTATTCCGGTATCAAATCGGAAATCCAATCATAGTTACCAAAAGGAAACCCAAATGGCAGAAAATCTCATTACCAAAATCACGGTCAAGAATGTTTGCGGCAATCCTGACCTTGAACAGATCATCAAGGCGCCGGGCCAGCAAATTGACTTGATGGACGTGTTTGGCTTGGCCCGCAAAGCCCTTCCCGGTGAAAGTCAATATGGCCCTTACGTGAAGTTTTCCGGCTCGTTCAAGGCGATCAATTTGCAAACCGGGGAAACGGTGCGCTCCGGGGCGTGCATCCTGCCCGGCACGGCTCAGGAAATGCTGGCCGGCGAATTTACCGATGACACGACCGAAATCAAGTTCGGTTTCAAAATCGGCGTGAAGTATGACAAGGCCAGCAAGGGCACGAACTATTCGTTCGTGGTCACTCCCTTGACGGAAGCCGGTGAAAACGATCCGCTGGTCATGCTTGAAGCTCAGATCAAGCAAGAGCGTCAGCGTCAGCTTGCGGCGCCGGGCGCGGCCAAGGCCGGCTTCAAGGCTAAAGGTGAGGCGGTGCCCGCATGAAAACCTGTCATACCTGTCTATGGTGGGCAGCAGCGCCTAACTACGACCGCACTGTGACCCTGAGCCATGCGCCCAAGGATATACAGTTCAAGTGTGAATTTAACCCGCCGTCAGCGTCAATCTTGATCAGCCAGGGAGTAGCCGGCCCGCAGCCGGTCCCGATTACCTATTGGCCCACGAACGCCGCCGACGGGCGCTGCCATTTTTGGGAAGCGGCGGAACTCAAGCCGATTCTCAAGGCAGTTTAACGGGCAAGCAATTTTAAGCATTTGCAAGCCCTTGTTTGATCGTGTAAGCTGAAAAGGCCGGGAAATCGGCCTTTTCTTTTGGGAGAAATCATGGTACGGAAAACTGAAACAATGACGGTTGATCAGCAAATCTCGAACGAAGTCGAGCGGCAAGTTAGCGAACAATTGGGTACGCCTGTCCCGGGTGGAATGCGAATCGGGCCGCAGTATGATGAAACGGATGATGATTTTTCACTGACCAATGTATTAGCCGAATTAGGGTCGAATGCCGATGATGCGAAAGTAAACGTGCATTTAATGGAGCCCGGTAAGCCGTCGGCTTTTGTCGATTCTTTTACGCCGGGTGATTTTTCGCTTGAAATGCTTAAACAGGCTTACGGCCCTGGGACGTACAAAATCCAAATTCGCGCAAATGGGCGGATTATTCCAGGCGGGCGCGTAGTTCGAATTGCGAAATCTATCAACATGGCCCCCGGCGTTCCCATTCCCCAATTCGCGCCTGATAAGTTGATCGACACAATGAATATCGGTTTTGAACGGCTCGGAAGCATGTTCGCGCAAGCCCTTCAATCGCTGGCGACTAATCAGCCCAAGCCAAAAACCACAATGGAAACGCTTGAGGAATTGCGCTTGATGCGTGAAATCATGGGCGGCAATGCCGCGCCCGCGCCGCCGCAAGACCCCTACGCGATCCTGTCCCTTGCGTCCGAACTGGCCGGCAAGATGAACCCCGGCCCGCAGGATGAAAATACCGTATTGCTGGAAGGCATTAAGCAGTTCGGGCCGCTCCTGCAAACGATCATGGCGGGGCAGCAAGGCCAGCCGGCGCGGGCATTGCCGCCGCCTCAAGCCCGCCCCGGCCCGGCCCCGGCCCCTCAAGGCTCCCCTGAGTCGGATCGAAGGGCGATCGCACAGGCGCCCGATTCGGTTCCCCTGCAAACTTCGGAGAATGTTGACGTGTCCCTGATGATAAATATGTACCTGAAAACCCTTGTCGCAAATGCTCAAGCCGATAACGATCCCATGACCTACGCTCAGGCGATCATGGACTTTATGGGCGATGATGAGGCGGTGAAATTGGCGAACAATTCCGAGTGGTTCAAGCTGCTGTGCGAGCGTGTCCCGGAAGCGGCGCCTTATCAGATCTGGTTTGATGAATTACGCCAAGGAATTTTGTACTTGACAAAACCGGATGGGCTTGATACTCATGGCGATATTCAAAACCCTGATGATCCTGAAAATGCTCCTGAGTCGCTTCCCGCCGCAGCCGGCGCAATACCCACAGCATGAGCGGAAATCGACAATAGGGTTTATTCCTGACGGCCCCGAGGGCATTCAGCAAACCCTCAATGTTATGAAAGGCCTTGTGCGAAAGTACAAGGCCTTTTTGCCGCTTCGAAATCTTGCGGTGCAAATGACGCAACACTTGGCGTCAAAGGATTGGCGCGGGCAAGTGGGAGCGGTGCAATCATGGGTCCAGCGCAATATCCGCTACATAAAAGATATTACCGATATTGAAACCTTATCGACTCCGGAAGTCATGCTGCAAATTCGAGCGGGCGATTGCGACGATCAAGCTACACTGACAGCGACGCTGCTCGAATCTATCGGGCACCCAACCGGATTTGTGGCAATCGGTTTCACTCCTGGCGAATACGATCATGTTTATGCTATAACCAGACTTGGCGAAGCATGGCTGTCGGTGGAAACAACTGAGCCTGTTGGGATCGGCTGGCGTCCGGCGGGCGTGGTTTCGACCATGGTAGTTTTCAATTAGGGAATAGGGAATTGTGATGCAAATGCGTGGCGGACGGTGTTGCAAGTCTCAAGGCCTAGGCCAGTTTCTTGAATTGGCTACGGCGGCGATTAGCGCGTTTGCGAAAGGTTCCGGCGGCGGGGGCGGTAGTGCGGCGCCGGCTTCCCCGATAAATGTCAATCCGCAAATCTCGACTCAGATCAGCCCGTCGATCAGTCCGGTATTTCAGCAACAATTCCAGCCTTCAAACTCAGCGCAGTCAGGCGGTACATCAGCCGCGCCACAGTTTTCCGCGCCGGCGGCGCCTGCTTATGCGGCGGACGGTACGGTGATCCCGCAAGGGGCCTATCCCGCGCAATATCCGACTCAATATCCCGTGCAATATCCGGCAAGTGCTGTGCCCTACCCTGCCGGAAGCTATGCCGCGGCGCCGGCGCCGGCGTCCAGCGATCCGCTTGCTTTCTTGTCCACGATTTCCCCGGTCTGGATTATTGGCGGCGGCGTGCTGGCCTATTTGGTGCTGAGGCGCTGATATGCAATTGGGCAGCGTGCAAACTATTCCCAACATGCGTCAAGCTGATTGCTTGCGGGCGGGCGGGTCCTGGACTTCGACCAGCCCGGGCGGCGGCCCGCCTATTGATTCGGGGCTGTGTTTCATTCAGTCGGCGCCGGTACAACAGGCCGCGCCTAAAGCGGCGCCCGCACCGCCCGTTTATGTGACCGTGTCGCCTCAGATTCAGAGTCAGATCAGCCCGACAATCAGCCCGGTTTTTCAGCAGCAATTTCAGCCGTCGAATTCGCCGCAATCAGCTAGTACGCAGGCCGCGCCGGTGATGGCGCCCGCGCCGGTTTATACGCCGCCTGCCCCGGTGTATACACCGCCGCCCGCGACGCCCGCGCCTGTTTATGTCGGGCCGATTGGACCGGCGCCCCAGCAAAATCTCGCGCCAGCGGTGCCGGAGTATGTTCCGCCGCAGCCCACGGCGCTGGTATTGACTCCATCGAGCGGCGGGGGAGGCGGGACCGGGCCGGACTATTCGATTCCGTCAACGGATACAAGCCAAACGGATACTAGCCAAGCGGCGCCCGCGCCTAGCGCTACGCCTACCTTTAGCCCTTGGTTGATTCTGGCGGGTATTGGTTTGTTGCTGGCTATGTCAGGAGGAAAACATGCGACTTAGGGGAATGGGCGACGATTTTACGGACTTTTCCAGCCCGGATTATTCGTTAACGGGTGGCAGCACTTCGCCGGATTCTTCGGCGCCCGCGAATTATTCGCTTATAGCACCAAGCTCCGGTTCCGCGCTCGGGCCGGCCATATCCGGACCGCCCGATAGCGCCGCGCCGCCTAGTTCATCCGGCGTGGGATCCGGTTTGAATTGGACCGATATTGCAAATGCGCTGGTGAAAGTGATCCCTGCAGCGGTTACAGGCGCGGTTGTTTACAACAAAGCAACTTCGCCCGCTACAACGGTTTCGCCCTCGATTCCGTATTCCTACAATCCCGCTTATTCGGGCTATTATGGACAGCCGATTCCGGCGGGCTATACCGTGTCGCCCGTAACCGGGGCTTTGACACCTGACACGTCCAGTTCTATGCTGGGTTATGTCGCGCTTGGCATTGCCGCGCTTTTTGTTTTGAAAGGTTTAAGGGGTTAAATCATGCGAATCAATCTGAAAAGTTTTCTGGACTATGCCAGCCACAAAAACCCGCAAGCAGTTGCGCAAGCGGTTATCGCTACCGCGAAAAAGCACGTAGGCAAATCGCGCATGGGCGACGCCGCCAGCGACGCGGCAAGCATTCAGTCTTACTTGACTGATCCGAATCTCTACAGCCTGGACGTGGCCGGGAGCGGGACGGGTTTCTTATCGGACGGGACCGCGACAACGTTATCCAATCCCGCCGTTGTGAATAATACGACCGGCCAGCCGGCGGCAAATGCACCTTGGTGGCAATCGCTATTTACCAGCCTGACCACCGCCGCGCCCAATCTGCTGACGGCCTATACGGCGAATCAGCAATTGTCGGCTTGTTCGCAAACGAATCAGTCACGGCTTTCTGCCGGCTTGCCGCCGGTCGATTGCAGCAGCTTCGCCCCGACGGCGAATGTCGGCTTGAGCCCTGCCACTTCCAGCCTGTTTCTGTTACTTGGCGGCGGTGCATTGCTTCTGATGTTCATGGGCCGGAAATCTGCCTGATGTTCGATGCCGTGAAAACCCTGCAAGCCGTGGTTTCGCGTGTCGATACCACGTCAGCTTTAACGCGATTGAAGGCGCAAGGGCAGGGTTTTGCTCAGGCGTACTATGAATTTGCGCTGCTGAAACAGCTTGCCGTAACGCATCCGGTTGTTTGGCAGGAATGGCTGCGATTGAATCGGCAAGCGCAAGCGGTTAAAGGTACTGTGGAAGTTATCAATCAAAACCTTGATCGGGCAAATCAGTTTGCCAGTTCGATTTTCGGTGAAGATTTACCAGACGTGGCGGGAGACTTTCTGAATGGATATATTCTGTCGAGTATAGGCACGCTGCATTATGTGACCACGGCGCTCAAGAATTTTAACCGCTCGATTGCTTTGCCTGAAAAGCAGGGGCTAGGGGCTGGGGACTAGGGGCTAGAGGGAAAGATACAATGACACTCATTCATTTGCTTATATTTTTCGCGGTGTTTTTCGTGTTTGCTGCCGTGGCAGTTTGGGTTATCAATAAATTCCTCGGGGAATATAAACCCGTCGCGTTTATTATTGTTGGCGTCATTCTGCTGGCGGTTTTATTGATGCAATTTTTCCCGCAAATTGGCGGATATCAGGTTTTGCGATGACAAAAAGCGAAGAACAAAAGTTGATCTATATTGGCATGGCCGGTATAGCGGCATATTTTTTGCTTTTCAGACGCGATCCGATTACGGGAAAAACGCCGATTGACAATTTGTTTTCGGGGGCCGGAAGCCAGCTTATTACCGCGCCTGTTAGCTTTGTAGAGGGCGCGGGTAATGCGGTTATTGAGGCCGTGGTGCCTATAAATGCGTGTGTCCGATCCATGCAAGCGGGCGATATTTCCGGCGTGATTTGGAACTGTTCAGCGGCAACGGCTTATGATTGGAATAATTTAGGCCGTCCAACAAATTGCACGTTGCAGGCAGGGGCCAGCAATAACTTAATTGAGTCGAACATTGCGGACGGCTCGATAATCTGTCAGTAGTGGAGCTAATTTGCTTGATCGTGATAAGCCGAAAATTGAAGATTTCAATCCCTCGATTGATTTGCAATTATCGGAAAAGGAATTTGTCGATAAATATATTTACGGAATTGGGCGGCAGCGTGTTACGAATCGCGCAATGCTCAAAATGTTTTACCGACACTGGAAACGAAAAGAGTTAAAGGAAAATCCTATGGCCGGAAACGCTGCACTTTTCAAGAAAGCAAACGCGCTGATGCGGAAAGGCTATACGCGCAAACAAGCGTTTGCGGCGCTTTCAACTGGTCCGAAAAGGGCGGCGCGGAAAACTATGAAGAAAAATCCCGTCCGCCCTTTGCGCCCCATCAAACGCAAAACCCGCGCCACAACAATGGCGAAAGCAAAAGCCTACGTTCGCCGGCCTTCTCAAGCAAGCGGCAAACCCGCTACAAAACGCTTGGCAGCACGGCGCACGAAAAACTTGCGCGTGCCGGTGGGGGTGTTTCCGAATCCGAGAAAAACCGCTATCAAAAAAAGCTATACTTTCGTGCAAACGGGGCATTTAGGCGGTTGGTCAACTATTGCATATTTTCACGATGACGCGGCAGGCCACAAATTAGCAAAAGAGTACGCGAAAGCATACGCTGCCGCTCGGCCCACCGCGACATTGCGAGTTTCTACTGGCCTATTATCTTCACCAATTTAACAAAAGGAATTCTCACATGTCCACCGCAAAAATCACCTTCTCCGGCTTCGATGCGTCGATCGCAAGCTATGAATTGACACAAATCGGGCCGATGAATCCGGACGCGCATTTTGCGCCCGCTGCGGCGATTGTGGCGACCCTTCCTACCGGTCAGGATACGTTTACTTTTCCCCGGCCCGGCGTGGGCGGCGATTATACATTCAGCGTCCAGGCTTATGATGCGAATCACGTTGCCGCTCAAGGTCCGCAGTCGGCCAGCGTGAACGTGCCAATCGCGCCTCCACCGCCGCCCGGCCCGCCCGCGCCCGGAGCGGATAACATTCCCGCCACGATTACGGTCACGCTTGGGTGAAGGAACATATTTTCCAACTCCTGAAAGCAGTTGCCCGGGGCTTGGCAGTTGCTTTGATGGAACTAGGCGATCGGCGCGAGCATGAGCGGCGGGCGAACATTCCGGCTTGCCTGAAAATCGACCTATGAACGATCTGGCCGGATTGCTTTCGATAATTATTTTCCTCGGTGTTTACCTATGGGCGATTTAATGCCGCTCTTTTCGCTGGCCGCTTTTGTGATGATTGCCCTAGTGGCTTTCGCAATCGGTTATAGCCTTGGGCAGGAAAATAGTTTCCTCCACAATCGCATTTCAAACGTACATACGCGACTCGATTTGGTATGGCAATCGGTTATTAAATTGATGCGAAAATCTCATGGCGAAAATCAAGATAAGCCGTAGGCCAAAACGCAATCCAGACTCATGGGACCGCCGGCGCCGTGTCGATCAGGCCGCGCAATTGTATGAGGATTTTTCGGGCCATGAAGCTGAGGATATGGGTACGTTTGACACCGGCCCCGCGCCTAAAATTGCCGTTGTCGTGGGCGAGCTTGAGGCGGTGATTTATAACACGGTGCGAGATGGCGTGCATGAACGCTACATTCACAAGTTCAAAACATCGGCCCGGCCCATGTTTGCGACCACGCCGGACGGAAAACAATTGCTGCTCCTGGGCGGCGATTATGACTTTACCGAACGAGGTATTGTTGACGGTTGAAATTTCGCTTGACAGTCCGGTTTTGCTTTACTAGGCTTCGGTCTAGCTGTTGTTAAAACTTCGCTCCGCTATCCCTGGCGAAAATTTCCCGGTTTCCAACACGGAAAGGAAACCTTAAAAATGGAGATTTTCACTATGGCCCAATTGATGCTCATCAATCCCCGTAAACGTCGGCGCGGCGCGTCCGCTGCCCGCATGGCGGCAATTCGCCCGAAGCGTCGGCGTCGTTCCGTTGCCCGAGTATCCGCCCCGCGTCGTCGGCGTGTCGCGCTTTCCCGCAATCCGATTGCCCGCCGTCATCATCGGCACATTGCCCGCCGGCGTATTCGCCGCAATCCCATGAGCGCGGGCCGTGTCGGCGTCGGCGCTCAGGTAATGAATGGCTTGGTGGGCGGCGCGGGCGGTTTGCTGGTTGACGTGGTGCAGGGCTATATCCCAGTGCCTGCCGCCCTGGCGACCGGATACGGTCCCTATGTCGTGAAAGGCGCCCTGGCGCTGCTGCTCGGGACGGTGGGCCGCAAATTCCTGGGCAATACCGCCGCCAAAATGGGCGCGGGCGCCATGACAATTGCCGCCTACGGTGCGCTTAAAACCGTGACCGCCGGAATGCTGCCCGGAACTACCGCCGTGGCCGGCATGGGCCAGTTCGTTACCGGCCCCGGCTCCCGTATGGGCTACTTGAATCCGACCCCGAACATGGGTGAATTCGTGTCCGACGGCGGAATGTACGCGAATGGCGGATTCGGCAACTACTAAAACCGGGATCTAGGATCTAGGATCTAGGGTCTAGGGTTTAACCCCTAGCCCCTAGCCCCT
>Ga0209421_1000050_pt1 | contig 11015 bp, 11 predicted proteins | sample BlaSpr_A8_OM2_O2_FD_187977 | JGI IMG/M metagenome (GOLD analysis project Ga0209421, IMG submission 187977) | Forest soil microbial communities from Thunder Bay, Ontario, Canada - Black Spruce, Ontario site 2_A8_OM2_O2 (SPAdes) (version 2) | ecosystem: Environmental > Terrestrial > Soil > Boreal... | reverse complement strand
CTGGATGCTCACCTGCCGGGAGACGATGTCGTCGCGCTGCCGCACTGGCACCACGACATAGCCTAGCGTCTTGCCCCCCGCTTCGACAGGAGCCCGCACCGAAGGCCCCGCGCCCGCGCCCGCGCCCGCGCCCGCGCCGCACAATGTCCGGGCGCTCACGCCGTCCGCGCCAACCAGCGTCGCCGCCTTCACGTCGCGCTCCTTGCAGAATTCTTGAAGGGACCCGGAGCCCGACTCCAGTGCCTGCCGCGTCTCCTCGAGGCCGGCCAGCCATCCTGCATCGGACACCGCTTCCTGCCGCGCCTCCTTCTGCAGGATGTTCAGGATCTCGACCAGGTTCTGCTGGACGCCGTCCGTCGGCCGGCTGAACCACCTCGCCAGGTTGAAATTCAGCACCGAAACGCTCCACAGCACCAGGAAGAAGACGGGAACGAAGCTGAGCGCGAGCGCGCCGACCACCAGCTTGGTCCGGATCCGCGAGCCCTCGCGATTACTCCGCCGCTCGTAGTAGAGCTTGATTCCGGTGCGGAAGAGGATGAAGCCGACCACCAGGGTCAGCAGAAAAACGAGCGTCGAAACCGCCCAGTAGAGAAGCGTCTGCTCGGGGCTGGTCGGCGCGTAGTAGCCGAATGTGAACGACCCCTCCCAGATCACGAACGTGGCCGAGAGGATCAGCAGGACCACGCCCAACCCGTAAAGGAATCGCCGCCGCATTCACAACAATTGTAAGCGGGCGGCTATGCCGCCCGCAGCTATCAGCCGTCAGCTGTCAGCTCTGAAACTGCGCGCACCGCGGGGACAGGCGCCTGCAGCACTGAACCGCGCGCGTCAGCAAGCGGACTCCGGCGCTGACAGCTGATAGCCGATAGCTGATAGCTGATAGCTATTTCCTGTACGCCTTCGTGAACCCGTTGCGGTCGTTGACGATCGTGAACGAGCCGTCGGCATCCGCCGTCAGCTTGAGCCAATGGCCCTGGCACGCGCCGCCCTTCTCCGGGTTGGCAATATATGTCTCCGGGGAGTTGTGCGTCGCGCCGCCGCCCAGCGCGTAGTGCAGTTGCCAGAGGTCTTCCAGGCCCGGCGCGTTTCGAACTACGTCCCAGGCCTTCGGCGAGCCGCCCTTCTTGGCCCCGTTGTTCATGACGGCCGCCCGCGGATGAAGCGCATCCACCAGCGCCGGCGAGTTCGAAATGTCCATGCCGTGATGGCTGACCAGGAAAACGTCCACCGTGCCCAGAAGGTTCTTGGGACACGCCAGTGCCAGTTCTTTGTTCCACGTCAGGTCGCCTAGGTCGGCGAAGCGGAACTTTCCGTAGCGCAGGATGAACCCGGCCGACTGCGCGTTCTCGGTGGGATCGGCCGCCAGCGGCTTCACGCCCTCGCAGGCGTCGTTGGTTTGCCCGCCCCCTTCGACCGGTGCCGCGATCGCCGCGCCCGCGGCTTCCACCCCCTCCACGTCCAGCCCCTTTATCGGAATGCGGTCGCCCGGCTTGACCACCACGTGTTTCGCCTTGGACGCCACCTGGTTGTACGCCGCCTCCAGGCCGCGCGCCATGATGTCGGTCTCCGTATTCGGGCCGTGATCCACATAGGTGACGATGGGGATCAGCGCCGCCAGCTCCGGCACGCCGCCCACGTGGTCCAGATGGTAGTGCGTCACGAACATGTAGTCGATCTGCTTGATCCCCGCCAGCTTCGCAACCGCCGCGATCCGGTCCGCGCCGCCTGGCCCGAACTTGCTCGGCCAGCCCGCGTCCACCAGCATCGATTGTCCCGACGGGCTGATGATCAGCGTAGCCTGCCCGCCCTCCACGTCCACGAAATAGATCTGTAGCCCCCCGGCCGCGGCCAGGGGTAGGGCCGCCAGAAGCAGCACCAGAACCGGCATCACCTTGCGCATGGCCGAAATCGTAACATACTGTAAGATGCAGTGCGGCCCGCGATCCGTTCGGGAACGGATAGCTTCTTCAAGTCGTACATACAGTTGAAGGTTCGAAAATGGCTTATTGCTGCAAATGCGGAAACGGCGTTCAGGACACCGACCGTTTCTGCGCCAAGTGCGGAAACGAACAGTCCGGCGCCCGGCCCCCGGCGGACTTCGCCGCCAGCTTCAGCCCGAAGACAGCGGCCATCCTTTGCTACGTTCCCTGGCTGGGTTGGATCGCAGCCATTGTGGTGCTCGCCTCGAATACCTTCCGCACCAACCGCACGGTGCGCTTCCACGCCTTCCAGGGCCTGTACCTGTTCGTCGCGTGGCTGATCGTGCAGTGGGTCTTCAAGCCCTGGGACTTCTTCATGGGATCCCCGCACGTCCCCGTTGTCGAGATCATGAAACTGGCCCTCCTGGTTCTCTCTATCTTCATGATGGTCAAGGCGAGCGAGGAGAAGCCGTACTCCCTGCCCATCCTCGGCGAACTGGCCGAGCGTTCCCTCGCCGAAAAGTAGTCCCCCTAGATCTGTCGCCTGTGGTATATTTATTCAAGCAGGTGTATCTTTAATCATGAGCAAGCACCGCATCGGGATCGTCGGATTCAGGGGATACAGCGCCAGGGAAGCAGTTCGTCTTCTGGAGCATCATCCACACGCCGAGCCCGTTCTGATGGAGCACCGGGCCGACGCCCATGACGCCGCGCCCGGCCTGCCGTACCGCCATCCCGTGATTCCGTGCACCGCCGAGGCGGCCGCCGCCGAAGGGCTCAGCGTCGTGTTTCTGGGGACCCCGCCCGAGGTCTCGTTGGAACTGGCGCCGGCCATGCTCGACCGCGGCCTCAAGGTGATCGATTTCAGCGGCGCCTTCCGCCTGCGCACCCCCGACGTGTACCTGCGCTGGTACAAGGCCCAGCACCCCGCGCCCGCCCTGCTGGCCGAGGCCGCTTACGGTCTGCCTGAATTCTGCCGCAGCCGCATCGCCTCCGCGCGCCTGGTCGCCAACCCTGGTTGCTACCCCACCGCCGCCAACCTGGCGATCCGCCCGCTGCTCGAAGCGGGCGTCGTCGACCGCGCCTCGGGCATCGTATGCGATGCCAAATCCGGAGTGAGCGGCGCGGGCCGTAAAGCGACCCTCAAGAACAGCTTTTGCGAGGTTGCCGGGAACCTCTCGGCGTATTCTATTCTGGAACACCGGCACGTCCCGGAAATCCTCCAGAATTCCGGCCTGGAAGAGCGCGAATTATCGTTCACCGCGCAGTTGCTTCCCATCGACCGCGGCATCCTCGAAACCGTGTATTTCCGCACCTCGGAGCGCGACGCCGGGGCGCTCCTCGCGATCTATGAAAAGCGCTACGCCGATGAGCCTTTTGTGCGAATATATCCAATCGGCACGGTCCCGGATCTGCACGCCGTCGCGCGCACCAATTTCTGCGACATCGGCGTGAAACTGGACGCCGCCACCGCCCGGGCCGTGGTCGTCGTCGCCATCGACAATCTCGGCAAGGGCGCCGCGGGGCAGGCAATTCAGGACATGAATCTGCTCTTGGGGCTGGAGGAAACGGAGGGGCTGCTTTGAAAGCCCTGGTTAAGCTGGGCGGCACTCTTCTCGATGCGCCCGAGTCGCGCGCGCGGCTTGCCTCGGAACTGGCGGCCGCCGCGAGCGAAGGCGTCGAGCTGGTGGTGGTGCACGGCGGCGGCAAGCAGATGACCCGATACCTGGCGGAGCGCGGCATTGAAAGCCGCTTCGTCAACGGCCTGCGCGTGACCACGCCCGAGACCATCGACGCGGTGTTGAAGGTGTTCGCCGGCAGCGTGAACCACGAGCTCGTCTCGGCGCTGGTGGCCGCCGGAGCGCAAGCCGTCGGCTTGAGCGGCATCGACGCCTGCCTGGCGGAAGCCGAGCCGCTCGACCCTGCCCTCGGCGCCGTGGGCCGCGTGACCCGCGTGGACCCCGCCCTTCTCCAGTTGCTCACCGGGAGCGGCTACGTGCCCGTGGTAGCCTGTGTCGCAGGCGACCGCCAGGGCCGCGTCTACAACGTGAACGCGGACCAGATGGCAGTGGCGTGCGCCGCCGCGTTCGGCGCCGGAATGCTGCTTTTTCTTACCGACGTTCAAGGCGTGATGAACGCGGAACGCGAGGTGATCCCCGAACTCACCGCGTCGGAATGCGATGGTTTGATCGCTCAGGGCATCGCCACCGGAGGCATGCAGGCCAAGCTGCACGCCGCCTCGGAGGCAGTACGCCGGGGCATTGGCCGGGTTTCAATCGCGCCTGGCGCCGTTTCCGGTGTAATCAGACAAGCCCTGGATAATCAATCGGTTGGGACGAGTCTGGTACTGGGGGCCGTACAAGATGCCTAATACGACTACGGGTACTACCGTCCGATTCCCCGCACCGGTTTCATCGACGCCCTCGGTTCGCAAGGCCTTAATGGCCGACATTCCCGCGATTCTGACCCTGATCAACGGGTTCGCGGCCCGCGGCATCATGCTGCCCCGCACGGAGTTCGAGTTGGCGGAGAACCTGCGCGATTTCAGCGTGATACAGACCAACTCGGGGGTCTCCGGCTGCGCCGCTCTCCACTTCTACACACCTAGAGCCTCGGAGGTCCGATCCCTGGCCATCCACTCCGACCTCCAGGGCCACGGTGCCGGCAGGATCCTGGTCGAAGCGCTCGAGGCCGAGGCGCAAGCCTTTGGAGTGGAAGATGTTTTCGCCTTCACATACGTCCCCGATTTCTTCCTGAAGCTGGGGTTCACGACCCTGGAGCGTGGGGAACTCCCCCTAAAAGCGTGGAAAGATTGCCTGAGGTGCCCGAAATTCCAATGCTGTGATGAAGTAGCGGTGATAAAGCGCATGTCCATAGCGCAAACGCGGGTAGCTGATCCCCTCATCGGCAGGGATGCGTATAGCCCCATTTCCGAAGCCAACGCGCCCCTTCCTCTTCCCGTTCTCCGAAACCCCCGTTGATGTTTCTTGAACATCCCGCGCCTGCCCCGGGCCCAGGGGCGTGCCGGGGATGCCCGCAAAAAACATCCGCCCCAAAAGGCTGTTAATCGGTTAGATTTCACGAAGCCATTTGTATAATTTAGGGTCGGAGGGAAGATGAAAGCTCAGACCGTCGATATCAAGGAATCCACCGGGCGAATCCTCTGCTGCACGATCTTCCGTCCAGGCGGCAAGAAGCTCCTGGCCAAGGGACACGTGCTCAGCGAGGAAGACGTCCAGTTGCTCGAGACCGAAGGTATGGGCCAGGTCTGGGTGACCGAGCTCGAGCAAGGCGAGGTCAGCGAGGACGACGCCGTCATGGCCGTGGCGTCGGAGATGGGCTGCGGGTCGCTCGAAATCCGCCTGGCGGCGGGTGGCCGGGCCAACCTGTTCGCCACCGAAGACTGCTGCGTGCTCATCGACGACGAGTTGCTGCGGCAGATCAACTGCACCTCTTCCGTTGTGATTGCCACGCTTGCGAACTTCGGATTCGCCAAAGGCGGTCAACGGATCGCCACGGTGAAAAGCGCGCCGTTCGCGGTCGCCGAAGCCCAGCTCGAAGCCGTGCTGATGATCCTGCGGGAGCGCGGGCCCATCCTACAGGCGCGGCCGATCCGCAATCCCGCCGTGGGTGTGCTGTATTCTGACCCGCTCAACGGCGAGCGCGCCCGCACGCTGTTCGAGAACATCATGCGGCAGCGCCTTGAGCGCTTCGGGGCCTCCGCCAATTTCGTGCTTGCTTCGCTTGAAGAGGAGGCCAGCATCGGCCGGGCGCTGCAGCACCTGGTCCGCACCAAGCCCACCGTGGTTCTGGTGGCTTCGACTACCGCGCCCGCCGGTCCCGAAGACGTTGTGGGCCGGGCGCTGGCTCACGTGGGCTGCCACATGGAGCGGTTCCTGGCGCCGGTCGAACCCGGGAACCTGCTGCTGTTGGCCTACAAGGACGACGTGCCGATTGTTTCCGCGCCGGGCTGCTTCCGGTCCGCCAAGCCGAACGTGGTGGACATGATCCTGCCGCCCATGTTGGCGCGCTATCGGGTAACCGGCTGGGAAATCGCGTGCCTCGGGCACGGCGGGCTCCTGGCCTAGACAAGATCCTCCACTACCTCGGGCCGCAGCCTCCGAGCGGCCCGAAGGTGCTCCTTAGGCCGGGCGCCTCGCCAGCTCCCGGCCTCTTTTTTGCGCTCTCGGACACCCTCCCCACCGTAGTGAGAGGATGGGGTCCAATGATGCTCCACCGTTTCCTGTTCCTGCCCGCCCTGCTCCTCGCAGGCCAGACCACCATCAAAGTCGACGTGCAACTGGTGAATGTCGCGTTCGCCGTCCGGGATGCCGCCGGCGCGCTCGTGATGGACCGCAACAAGGACGACTTCGAGGTCTTCGAAGACGGCGTGCCGCAGAACATCGCGTTCTTCGCGCGCGGCACCGACGTCCCCCTGACCATCGGCCTCATCGTCGATTTCAGCGGCAGCCAGGAGCACGTGGCGAAGCAGCACCATCGCGATCTTCTGGCATTTCTCAAGAGCGTGCTCGGCCCGAGGGATCGCGCATTTCTGGTCTGCTTCGGCAACCATCTGCGCCTGGCCAGCGACCTGACCGGCGACAGCGCGGAGATCATCGACCGTCTCAGCGAGTTCGAAAAAGGGAAGTACGATTTTCCCGAACTGGGCCCGCCAGACGAGCAGCGTGAGCTCGGGACCGCGTTCTACGACGCCATCTACTATGCGATCGCTGAGAAGCTGGCCAAGACCGAAGGCGGCCGGCGGGCGCTGATCCTGTTCAGCGACGGCGAGGACAATTCGAGCGCGCATAACATGATGGACGCCATCGAGGAGGCTCAGACCGAGAACGTGCTGTGCTTCGCTGTGCGCTACACCGAATCCCCGCACGGCCGCCTGACGGCTCGCAACAAATACGGGACCAGCGTGATGGACCGCATCGCGCGCGAGACCGGCGCCCTGCACTTCGACGCCAGGCAGGGCGAGCTGAAGACGCACTTCGCCGAGATCGGAGACGTATTGCGCTCTTCCTACGAGTTGGCCTACCACTCCACCAACCCGATCCGCGACGGCACCTTCCGCAAGCTCGTGATCCGCGCGAAGGCGCCTGGCCTCGCGGTCCGAGCCAAGACCGGCTACTTCGCCAGGTAGCGAGGCGTTCCACCCCAAGTGTGCCCCAGCCGGGACGCCCCGCCCGGGAGCTGAAAGCTGACCGCTGAAAGCTGATGGCTACTAAACCTCCGTCTCTCTGTTATCCTAAGATTCCTCGGCATGTTTATCGAGTCCATGGGAGGGATGGCGTGCGCCGCGGCCGGGCTGATGGCCTATGCCGTGCGCAGCCGCTCCTCGACGCTCCTCGGTCCGTCGGTCTGGCGCGGTCGATCCGACCGCGCTTCCATCGCCCTCACTTTCGACGACGGGCCAAGCGAAGCGACTCCCGAGCTGCTCGGCCTGCTCCAGAGCCACGGCGCCCGCGCCACCTTCTTCCAGTGCGGCATGAACGTGCGGCGCCTGCCGGATGTCGTGCGTCAGGTCGCCGCGGCGGGCCACGAAATCGGCAATCATAGCGACACCCACACCCGCCTGTACTTCCGTTCCCGCCATTCCATCTACGACGAACTGGCCCGGGCGCAGGGATCGATCGTCGAGGCCGCCGGCGTTGCCCCCACCCTGTTCCGCGCGCCTTACGGAGCCCGCTGGTTCGGCCTGCGCGCGGCGCAACGCAAGCTCGGTCTTTTGGGCGTGATGTGGACCGCCATCGGAAGAGATTGGAAGCTCCCCGCACCTGCTGTCGTCGCCCGGCTGGCCGCCGCCGCCCGGAACGGCGCCATTTTCTGCCTCCACGACAGCCGCGCCACGGCCGGCACGTGCATCGAAGCTGTACGGCGGCTCATCCCTTCGCTGCTTGAAAAGGGATACCATTTTGAGACGGTAAGCGAAATCCTATGTCCGAAGAACTAACCCAGAGAATCCTGAAGGTGATTGCCGACAGCCAGAAGCTGCCGCCGGAGAAGGTGACGATCGACAGCACCTTCGAAGAGCTGGGGATCGACTCCCTCGACGGAGTCAACATCCTCTTCGCCCTCGAGAACGAATTCAACATCAACATCCCCGACGAGGGCGTGCAGGGCATCCGCAGCATCCGCCAGATGGTGGAGGCCCTGGAGAAACTGCTCGCGAGCGGACCCAGCGGACAAAGCGAGGCTCCTGCCCCGGAGCAGCCGTAAAATATGGCGCGACGTGTGGTGGTAACGGGCGTGGGAGTAATCTCCTCGCTGGGGCTGAACGCCGCCGATTTCTGGAAGGCGCTGGCCGACGGCCGGTCCGGAATCGGCCCGATGACGCTGGTGAACCCCGCCTTGCTTCGGTTTCCGAACACGGCCGAGGTGAAGGGCTACGATCCCTCCCGGCATTTTTGTAACAAGGAAACCGACTTCCTGGACCGCTTCGCGCAGTTCGGCGTCGTCGCCGCGCGCGAGGCCGTGCGCGACTCCGGCATCGAGTGGACTCCGGAGTTGCGGGAGCACGGCGCCGTCGTCACCGGCTCCTGCGTCGGTGGCAAAGCCACCGAGGACGAAGGCTTCCAGGGCCTGTACGAATTGAAGCGCACCCGCGTCAATCCGCTGACCATCCCGCGCGCCATGGAGAACGCCGCCGCCAGCCACATCTCGATCGAGAACCACATCACCGGCCCGGTCTACACCGTCTCCACCGCGTGCTCCTCCTCGAATCACGCCATCGGGCAGGCCTACTGGCTGGTCCGCAATGGCGTCGTGGATGCCGCCATCACCGGTGGCAGCGAGGCGCCTTTCTGCCTGGGGAATCTCAAGGCATGGGAGGCCATGCGGGTCGTGTCGCAGGACACCTGCCGCCCGTTCTCGAAGACTCGCCGGGGCATGATCCTGGGCGAGGGCGGCGCCATGATGGTGATCGAGACGCTCGAAGCGGCCAAAGCGCGCGGCGCGAAGATCTATGCCGAGATCGTAGGCTTCGGCATGTCCTCCGACGCGCATCACCTCACGCAGCCCTCCATGGAAGGACCGGCGCGCGCCATGCGCGGTGCGCTGTGCGACGCCGGGATCGCGCCCGAGCGGGTCGGCTACATCAACGCCCACGGGACCGCCACCCCTGCCAACGACCCCACCGAAGCGGGCGCCATCCACATGGTCTTTGGCCCGCACGCCGGCTCCATCGCCGTCAGCTCGACCAAGTCCATGCACGGCCACGCGCTGGGCGCGGCCGGAGCCATCGAGGCCGTGGCCACCGTCCTGGCGCTGCGCAACCACCTTCTTCCGCCCACGGCGAATTTCGAGGAGCCCGATCCGCAATGCGAACTCGACGTCGTGCCCAACCACGCGCGTCCCGCCGAGCCCGAATTCGCGCTCTCGAACTCCTTTGCCTTCGGCGGCCTGAACGCCGTGCTCGCTTTCCGAAGGTGGGAGTAGAAAAGCCTCGCAACACAATCTGGTGGCCACGGATGAACGCAGGCGAACGCCGACGGCTCATCTGCTTCCGATCGGCGTTTATCGGCGTTCATCGGCGGCCAATAATGTCTTGTAGGCTCTCATCCGCTTGTCCCGCTGGCCACCAGGAGATGCTCGCTGAGGAGCGGAATTGGGGACTCCTCAACCGTCCCGCTCGGTGCTCCGCTTGCGCAGTTCTTCCGCATCGCCAAGGTCCTTGGCGCGGCCGGTATGCTCTTTGTTGCGAAGCAGGTCCGAACGGCCGATGAAGTGTGTGGCGATCCCGTCTAAGCCCGCTTCGGTCCGTGCCGCCCATGCTTCTTCGAAGGTGACGCCAGAGATGGCCGTCAACAGATCGATACGGTTGGGTTTCACCCCCAACTGGATCACTTTGTCGGCAGAGCAAAGATCCGCCTGCTGTATCTCTGCTTTTCCGAAACCGAACGCGGACAGCGCGCGCAGCACACGGCCCGCATTCTCTTTCGTGGGCCGCACCAGAATGTCGAGATCGGCAGTGTAGCGAGGGAAACCGTGAAAGGCGACGGCGAACGCGCCGACCACCAGATACTCAGCTTCGTTCGAGTTCAGTAATCCGACAAACTCGCGCCATCCTCTGTTCAGCGGCGCCGGGGTGACGGCTCTCGCGGATTTCGAGAAGGACGCTCAGGCTCTCTTCGGGGGACATCGCCGCATCCGCGCGTGCGTCTGCCTCGTCGGCTTCCTCGAGGCTTGCGAATACCCTGACCTTCTTCTCCATGCGCCCCCACCCTACCCCAGCCCGAACTCCTGCCCCACACGCTGAACCACGATCCTGCCTCGGTCGCCCCCCGCCACGCGCTCCAGCCGCTCGATCGGCTCGAGCACCGGTTCCCGCCCCAGCGGAAACGTCTGGTGATGCACCGGCAGAATCCGCTCCGCCCCCGCATCCGACGCCATCTGCCACGCCTCTTCCGGCGTGCAGTGGAACCGGATCCAGGGATTGTACGCGCCGATCGGCATGATGGCCAGCTGTATCGGCCGCGCCGAACGCAGGCTCCGGAACGTCGTGGTGATCGCAGTGTCGCCGGCGAACAGAACGCGGTGAGCGCCACACTCGATCAGATACCCGTTGTACCCCCGGTAGTCGTCCGTCCGCATCCGCGCGCCCCAGTGATTGACCTCGAAGGCGCGGACTGTAGCCGGGCCCACACGCTCGCTCGCGCCCCATCCCAGCTCCGTCACCTGGCGCCAGCGCCCCACGCGCAGCAGATCGCTGTTCCGAACCGCGTTGATCACCGCCGTCTGTCGGCTCTCGAGCGCCCGTAGCGACGGCAGGTCGGTGTGGTCCATGTGCGCATGCGAGAGCAGCACCAGGTCGATCTTAGGAAGCTGATCCGCCTCCAGCGCCGGAGCCACCAGCCGCTTCACACCGAACGTGACCGGACCAACCTGCAGTCCCGCGCGCTCGCTGAAAACCGGGTCGGTGAGCACGGTGAATCCGTCCATCTTAAGAAGGACGGTGCTGTGGCCCAGCCAGGCCGCGAACAGTCCGCGGTCCGGCCATCGCATCGGATCCGGGACAGCCGTGGGCGGGAGAATCGGCTGCTTGGCCTCACGTCTGTATTGCTGCCAGAAGGCAGGCGCGGAATGGCAGGC
>Ga0209421_1000049_pt1 | contig 11294 bp, 10 predicted proteins | sample BlaSpr_A8_OM2_O2_FD_187977 | JGI IMG/M metagenome (GOLD analysis project Ga0209421, IMG submission 187977) | Forest soil microbial communities from Thunder Bay, Ontario, Canada - Black Spruce, Ontario site 2_A8_OM2_O2 (SPAdes) (version 2) | ecosystem: Environmental > Terrestrial > Soil > Boreal... | reverse complement strand
CTCGCGCATCGTCTACCTGCACGGGTTCGCCTCCGGGCCGGGCTCGCAGAAGGCGCAGCTTTTTCGCCGCCGGTTTGGCGAGCGCGGCGTCTCGCTCGAAATCCCGGACCTGGCCGCGGGCGATTTCGAGCACCTCACCATCTCGGGCCAACTCGCGGTGATCGAAACCGTCGCGCGCGGCGAAGCCGTGTCCCTGATGGGATCGAGCCTGGGCGGATACCTGGCGGCGCTCTATGCGGCGCGGCATCCCGAAGTCGAGCGGCTGCTGTTGATGGCGCCCGCGTTCGGCTTCGGACGCCGGTTCCTGAATTCGATCGCACCGGCCGAGGCGGAGCGCTGGCGCGAAACCGGTTCGCGAGCCGTCTTCAACTACGCCGCACACCGCGAGGAGCGCCTCTGGTGGCGGCTCATCGAGGACGCCCTGCAGTTCGAGGAATTCCCGCCCGCCCCGCAGCCCGCGTTGCTCTTCCACGGCCGCCAGGACGCCCAGGTGCCCTGTCAGCTCTCGCAGGAATTCGCGAACCGCCATCCCAACGCCCGTCTGGAACTCTTCAACGACGGCCACGAGTTGCTGGATAGCGTGGATCGCATCTGGGACGCGTCCGCCGCGTTCTTGGGCCTTGCTGCAAGCTAGCCTATGAACGCCCCGTAAGCCACTTTTTTCAGCAGCGGTTCGCTGAGGCGTTCACAGGATGTTCAATCCGGCGCAGCCGGAGGCGAGGCTGATAGCTGACATGACAGCTGATAGCTGAAGGCTGAGGGCGAAGCCCTCACCCCTCGTCGTCGTCTTTCTTAGCGGCTAGCCTCGACAGCACCGTCAAATCTTCGAGCGTCGTCACATCGCCGGTTACGGCATGCGTGGTGACGATCTCGCGGAGCAGCCGGCGCATGATCTTGCCGCTGCGCGTCTTGGGCAGAGCGTCGGTGAACTTGATCTCGGCCGGCTTGGCGAACGCCCCGATCTCGTGCGCCACCCAGGTGCGCAGTTCCTCAACCAGCGCGTGGCGGTCCCAGGTGCCCTTCTTGAGCGTGACGAACGCGCATGGCGCCTGGCCGGTGACTTCGTCCGGGCGCCCCACCACAGCGGCCTCGGCCACCGCCGGGTGATGCACCAGCGCGGACTCGATCTCCATGGTGCTCAGCCGGTGTCCGCTGACGTTCATGACGTCATCGACGCGTCCCAGGATGGTGAAGTAGCCCTCCGCATCGCGGCGTGCCGCGTCGCCGGTGAAGTAGGTCCCCGGCATCCGGCTCCAGTACTGGCCGGCGTAGCGCTGCGGGTCGCCCCAGATGGTGCGCAGCATCGACGGCCACGGCCGCTTGATCACCAGGAAGCCCTCGTCGCCGTCCTCCACCGGATGGCCGTCCAGGTCCACCACCTCGGGCAACACGCCCGGCAGCGGGAAGGACGCGGAGCCCGGCTTGAGCGGCGTCGCGCCGGGCATCGGCGCGATCATGATGGCGCCCGTCTCGGTTTGCCACCACGTATCCACGATGGGGCAGCGATCCTTGCCGATCACGCGGTGATACCATTCCCACGCCGCCGGGTTGATTGGCTCGCCCACCGAACCCAATAGGCGGAGGCTGGAAAGATCGTGGCCCTCCGGCCAATGGTTGCCCTGTCGGATCAGCGCGCGGATCGCGGTTGGCGAGGTGTAGAAAATATTCACGCGGTACTTCTCGACGATGCTCCACCAACGGTCGAATTGGGGAAAGTCCGGTGCGCCTTCGTACATGACGGTAGTGGCGCCCGCCGCCAGCGGCCCGTACACGATGTAGCTGTGGCCGGTAACCCAGCCGATGTCGGCCGTGCACCAGTAGATGTCCTCCTCGCGCAGGTCGAAGACCCACTTCATGGTCATGAGGCACTGCAGAAGGTAACCGGCCGTCGAGTGCTGGATGCCCTTGGGCTTGCCGGTAGTACCCGACGTGTAGAGCACGTAGAGCGGGTGCTCGGCGTCGAGTTCGGCGGCGGGGCAGTTGTCGTCAACTCCTGCGTCGAGCTCGTGCCACCAGGAATCGCGGCCAGGGCGCATGGGGATCTCCGAGCCCGTTCGCCGGTACACGATCACGTCCCGCACGGAGGGGCATTCCGTCAGCGCCTCGTCCACCGCGGGCTTCAGCTTGATCTCCTTCCCTCGCCGCCAGCCGCCGTCGGCCGTGATGACCACCGTCGCTTCCAGGTCCTGGATACGGGTCTTCAAAGCCTCGGCCGAGAAGCCGCCGAACACCACGCTGTGAATCACGCCCAGCCGCGCGCAGGCCAGCATGGCCACTGGCAACTCGGGGATCATGGGCATGTAGAGAATGGCGCGGTCGCCCGCTTTCAGGCCGCGGCTCTTGAGCACGTTGGCGAACCGGCACACCAGCCGGTGCAACTCGCGGTAGGAGATTGTGCGCTGATCGCCCGGCTCCCCTTCAAACAGGATCGCCACTTTGTCGGCGCGCGGCGTGGTCAGATGGCGGTCCAGGCAATTGGTGGAAGCGTTGGTTTTGCCGCCGGCGAACCACTTGACGAACGGAGGCGCCCACTCGAAGGTGTTGGTCCACTTCTCAAACCAGAACAGTTCCTTCTCCGCCAGGCCTCCCCAGAATTCCTCGGGCTTCTCCTTCGCGTGCGCCCACAGATCGCGGTAGGCATCCATTCCCGAGACAAACGCGCGGCGGACAAACTCCGCCCCGGGCTCATAGACTTTTCCCTCCATGACGCTCCTCTGGCTGTGAAGTGGGACTACCGTCTTCACAATAGCTCAGGGCGAGCCGTTACGCTGATGCACCAGCCGGTGGCACCAAGGCTCGTCTTCGCCCGCGCCCGGGCCTGCCGCCCGGCCGAAGCAACCTTTTTCGGTCACACGCAACCGAACTAAATATTCTCTTATCGTTCAATGGGATGCGATTGTCCGGCGTGGCGCCTGCGCGTTTCGGGCCGCACAGTGTGGATGTCGGGCCGATTCGGAGGTCTTGCGGGATATGATTGAAGCAGATGGCGTTTGGCCGTCCAATGATCGTGTTTCGGGTGATCCTGGTGGTGGCTGTGCTGTTGCTCACCTTTGGGGGGCGGCTCCGCATAGGCTGGCTCCCCGGGGACTTCGTCATCCGAGGACGGCACTTCGTCTTTTACTTCCCGCTGGCGACCTGCATAGTACTAAGCCTGGTACTTTCGATACTGCTCTGGACCCTCGATCGCAGATAGGGGTAGCCACGTACCAGGACTCCTAGCCTGCCCTGGCTCTCGATCTTTTTGAAAAATAAAGCTTGCAGCCTCCGAAACTCCCGAGTTAGACTGTTATTGAACTTTGGTCATCCCCCGAAACGGGGGTATTACCCCCCGGCGGAGGGGTGGAGTACCGCGAGCGAAACGTGGGCATCGCGGACGTCGTAGAACAAAGTGAGGCGCGTGTGAATCTGTTGCTTCTGAACAAAGCGGTCAGCACGGAACGGAAGCAGGTTCCCGAGGAAGTGACCGAGGCGTCACTTCAAGCCTACCTGGATCTTGCCGAGGCCGTCTATCAGCTCGGAAACGTGGATCGGGCGGGGGAGATGTTGGAGCGGGCCTCCGAGGTCGCACACGATCTCCCGGAGGACGATCCGCGCCTGGCTCAGACACTCAACAAGCTCGGTGTCGTTCGCGGGCGGCAGGGACGGTACGCCGAGGCGGAGCGCCTCCTGAAGCGCGCCGTGGGCATGGCCGAGCGCGGCGCCAAGCTCTCGGGACCCGAGTTGCCCACCTACCTCTACAATCTGGCGGTGGTGTATCGTCTCAGCGGAAGGAAGCCGCAGGCGCGCGCCCTGCTGGAGCACGCCCTCAAGGCCGCCGAGGAAGCGCATGGGCCGCAGTCGTTGCAGGTGGCCTGGGTGCTCGATCAGATCGGCGACGCGGGCATCACCGAGAGCGACGTGTCCACCGCCTTTTTCGCGCTGGGGCGCGCCCTGGCGATCAAAGAGGAAGCGCTGGGCGCCGATCACTGGGACGTCGCCGTGACACTCGGCAAGCTGGCGGAAGTTTACTTCAAGCAGGGCCGCTACAACGAGGCGGAGCCGTACCTGGTTCGCGTGATCACGGTCCGGGAGCGGGTCCTCGGCTGGGGCGACCCGGCCATGGCGAAGCCGCTGGTGCGGCTGGCCCACCTCTACGCGCGGCAGCGCAAACACGGGCGCGCCGAACAGATCGTTCGTTACGCCATCACGCTCTTTTCGAAAGTGCTGCCCGTCGAGCATCCCGACATCATCGGCTGCCTCAATCTGCTGGCGGAAACCTACCGCGGCCTCGGCCGTTACGGAGAGGCCGACGCGGTCTGGCTACTGGCGCAAGGTCTGCTCGAGGGCTCCGGCGAGCGCCAGAAGGTCGGCCGCCTCGCCAATCCGCGACCGCCGCGCATCTCCGCGCCCGAGCCGCAAGTCTCCGAGACCTAAGGTCTCCCGCGGTCGATGCCGCCGAAGAAGTCCGGGCAGGCAATTGAGCCACGGATGAACGCAGACAAACGCCGATAACTCATCTCTTTTCGATCCGTGTTCATCCATGTTCATCCGTGGCCAGTAATGTCTTGGCCGTTCGCGCCCTTGCGGCCCCTGTCTCGCTAAACTGGATGAGAGAGGCATCCAGTGGAACGATTCGATGCAGTTGTGGTGGGGGCGGGGCCGACCGGGCTGGCCTGCGCGATCGAGCTGAAGCGGCGCGGCCTTGACGCCGCCATATTCGACAAGGGCTGCCTGCTGAACTCGATCTACCACTACCCTACCCACATGACGTTCTTCACGACGCCGGAGCTGCTCGAGATCGGCGGCATTCCGATGACGTCGCTCGGCGAGAAGCCGACCCGCACCGAGGCGCTCAAATACTACCGCCGCGTGGCCGAGCACTTCGACCTGGATATCCACCAGTACGAGCGTGTGGAGCGCATCGAGGGCGACGACGGCAGCTTCGTCGTCCACACGACCGACCGGCTGGGCTGCCCGCGCGAGTACGGCGCGGGGAAAGCGATCCTGGCCAGCGGCTACTACGATCTGCCGAATCGACTCGACGTGCCGGGGGACGCGCTGCCGAAGGTCATCTACTACTACCAGGAAGCGCACCCCTACTACAACATGGACGTGGCGGTCATCGGCGCCAAGAACTCTGCCGCCATCGCGGCTCTGGAACTGCACTGGACCGGCGCACGCGTCACCCTGATCCACCGCGGCGCGGGCATTTCAGACCACGTGAAATACTGGATCAAGCCGAACATCGAGAACCGCATCAAGAGCGGCGAGATCAAGTCTTACTTCCGTTCGCGTCTGCGCGAGATCGCGCCCGATTCCATCACCGTCGAAACGCCCGATGGCGAGGTGCGCCTCAAGAACGATTTCGTCTTCGCGATGATCGGCTACCGTCCCGATACCGATTTTCTGGCGGCGCACGGCATCGTGTTCGATCCGGAAACCCGGCGGCCTTACACCGATCCCGAGACGCTCGAGAGTCACCGCAAAGGAATCTACCTGGCGGGCGTGGTGGTGGCCGGGATGCACACCAACGAGATCTTCATCGAGAACGGCCGCTTCCACGGCCAGAAGATCGCCGAAGCCGTCGCGCGGTGGGCGGGTTAGTCCGCTGACCGCCACACGGTCGAAGGCCCAGTGGGGCAGGACTCCAGTCCTGCAGCGGGTCTCCAGACCCGCCGTGGGTTAGTCCTCAGAATCCCAGCCGCTGTTTGAGCGCCCGCACCCGGTCGCGCGCAACCGGCAGCTCGGTGTGCTTCTCATCCTTCAAGCGCAGCAGCACGCCCCCCGCGAACCACGAGTTCACCTCGAGAACCCAGTCCAGGTTCACCAACGTCGAACGGTGGATGCGCAGGAAATTCCGCCGCGCCAGTTTCTGCTCGAGCTGCGCGATGGTGAAATCGACGCAATAGCTCTTCAGGCCGCAGGCGGCGAAGGTCAGCTTGTCCTGTGCGAAGAAGTGCGTGATGCGCGCCAGGTCGATGAACTGCACGCGCTCGCCCACGCGGGAGGCGATGCGGTCCATGGGCGCCTCGGCGGGTTTGAGCGTGGCGGCGATCTGGTCGAGCACGGCGCGGAAATCGGGCTGGCGCATCCACTCCGGCAACGCGCCGCCGAGCCGCTCCAGTTTGCGGACGGCGCGATCAAGCTGCTCCGGCTCGATGGGCTTGAGCAGATAGTCGATGGCGTTGACCTCGAACGCCCGCAGCGCGTACTGGTCGAACGCGGTGGTGAAGATCACGGCGGGCTGTTCGGCCAGCCGCGCCAGCAGCTCGAAGCCGTTTATGCCCGGCATCTCGATATCGAGGAACAGGACGTCCACGCGCTCGCGCGAGAGGAATTCCACCGCCGCCTCGGGATCGGTGGCGCTTCCGGCAATTTCAAACCGGCCGGTTTCGAGCAGCAGCCGCGTCAGGCGCTTCAGCGCCAGGGCCTCGTCGTCGGCGAGATAGGCGCGCAGCTTCATACCCGCCCCGGCAAGATCAGGCGGACGGACGCCCGGCCATCCGCCGGCCCCACATCGAGCCTGGCCTGGCCGTTGTAGAGCACTTCGAGGCGCGCCAGCAGATTGTCGATCCCGTGCCCGCGCGGGATGGCTTCGAGCGAGAAGCCCGGCCCGCTGTCGGCCACTTCGATTTCGATTCCGCCGTCCACCGCCCGCGCCGTCACACGGACTTCGCCGCCCTCACGGCGCGGTGCGATCGCGTGCTTCACGCTGTTCTCCACCAGCGACTCCACCGCCAGCGGCGGGAGACTCGACTGCCGCACCTCCGGGTCAACGTCGATCGAGTAGCGGAGGCGATCGCCGAAGCGCGCCTTCTCGATTTCCAGATAGTCGCGAACGATCTTGAACTCCTGCTCGAGCGGAACCAGGCTGCATTGGTTCGTATCCAGCGAGAACCGCAGCAGCGCCGCCAGCCGGCCCACGATCTCCTCCGCCCGCTGCGGCTCGTCGTGGATCAGGGCCGAGATCGAGTTCAGCGTGTTGAACAAAAAGTGCGGGTGGATGCGCGATTCGAGCGACGACAGCCGCGCCTCGGTGGCCAGCTTCTGGGCGCGCTCCTGGTCGAGTTGCCGAGTGCGCAGTTCCAGCGAAGCTTCGGCCAGCCGGTAGCGCATGGACTCGAAGAAGTACACGCCCAGGCCCACCAGCAGCGAGATGACAATGCAGAACCGGACGATTCCCCAGAAGTTCGACCAGGCATCGGCCGGGGCGCGCAGCCCCACTTGGACCAGAATCACCGTGGCAAGCGTGCAGCCGATCACCGTCAAGATCACGATGGAGGTGCCGATCACCGCGATCTTCTTGCCCGAGCCGCAGAGCTTCGCTCTCTCGGCGATCAATGGAAGCAGGAGGCCGGCCAGTCCGCCGATGGAGAAGGAGTAAACCAGCGAGACAAGAAAGGTGTTGCCGACGAACCGGGCGCTGACCGGATACTCGGTTCCCACCAGCGCCAGCGTGGCGACCGCGGCGCCGCCGAGATTGATGAACGGGAGGCGCAGCAGGTGCCGGCGGAGATGCCCCGGTCTGCCGTAAGAGTCGCTCATATCTGGTACCGGAACCCGATCGAGACCAGGGCGGAGTACGGAATCATACCATACTCGGAACGCCACCTCTTTCCGCCCGGAGTCTGCGCGTGCGTAGTGAGCGAGAAGTGGTCCGCCACGCGGCGCGTGACATCGAGAACCAGGATGCGGCTGCGGTCGGTGGTGTTCGTAACCAGGCCCAGCGAGATATCCCATTGTTTCCAGCCGGGCAGTTCCCGCAGCCGCGCCTTGCCCACGCTGAGAAACACGTAGCGGCCCAGCCGTGGAGTCTCGGGCGAGTACCACTCGAAGATCGTGTTGACGCCCGAATGCAGCATGTACTTGCCGCCCAGCAGCACCGCGTTCGAGTCGCGATGGGCGAATTCGCCGTGAACCTCCAGCGCCTCGCCCACCACTCGGGTGAAGTTGGCGCCGTAGAAATCCGGCCGGCCGCGATCGTGGGCGAAGATGAGGGCCGAATCGAATCCAGCGATCATCGTGTTGTAGCGGAGCGCGGTGGTGTCGGTGATTCCACTGGCCCACACGGCGGTCAGCGCGTGACGGCCGCTGACCCAGTCCACGGCCGCCATTTCGCGGCCTTCGTTCAGGCTCAGGCGATCGGTCGGATCGATGGGGTTGCGCGGCGGATCGAGCACGCCGGTGGGGGTGAAGGCGTAGCCGGTGCCCCAGCGGAGGATCTTCTTGCCCAGGCTGAAATCGAAATCGCCGGCCGTGAAACCACCCCAGGCTTCCCGGACCCGCAACTGGCCGTGCGTGTCGCCATCCGTGCTTCCAACGGCGGCGAGACTCGCCGCGAGGCGCCAGCGCTGGGCATGCCGCCATGAAAACGACGGTTGCACCAGCAGGAGGTTGGTCGCCCAAGGGCTCGGAACCAGGAGCCCGGCGGCGAAGGAGCCCTCGTCATAGAGCGATAGGGACAGCCGCGTCTGATCGTCCGGCAGAGTATCTTGAGCGACCGCGGGCGCCACCAGCAGCAGGGCCAGCCAGACGAGCCTTGGAGGGCGGGCTTCAGCCCGCGCGGGGCTTGAGCCCCGCTTGGTGCCCTTGGCTGGCGTGGTCATCTCAGAACCTCTCCGAACGGCCCTGGTGGAACATGCGGTCCGGAAGGCTGCGCTCGGTGAACTGCAAATATTCGATCACCGAGTGCGAGCCTTTGCGGACGTGATCGTAAATCGTCATCCGGCGCAGCAGGAGCTGCCCGTCGACTTCCTGGTAGCGGTCATACGTGGCCGACTTGAGCTGCTTGCCCGACGCGACGAAGAAGTCGGCCTTCACCGGCCGCGCGTCCGAGGCGCGCAGCCAGAGCAGGATGCGGCGATACGTGGAACCCTTGCGCCGCGCCGTCAGCTCCAGCAGGTGGCAATTCACGCCCTCCACCATCTCCGTGCGCACGAACACCGAAGTGTAATCCGTGGCGTAGTGCGTGCGGGCCACGTCGCCGTTCGAGGCGTTGCCGCTGAGCCGCTCGAGCGGAGTGATGCGAATCGGCCGGCTGGTGTCAGGCAGGTAGATCCACATATCGTCGCCGAGCATGAGCAGGTGCTGTCCCTTCTCGCGCGGGCTGAGGAACTCGACATAGCTCTTCTCGGTCCCCTTTTGGTAGACCTCGAAGGCGTGCTCCTCGTCCTCCTTGCCCTCTTCGTAATTGCGGATGCTGACGCGGACCACATAGGAGTCCCAGCCGTTCCGCAGCGAGTCGAACTGCTTGATGAGCGCGTCGGGATCGGGCCCGGCAGCGGACGCGGCCGCTGCCAATAGCAGAATCGGGAATGCGATGCGGATCATATCTCCCTCCCCTAAACGTGCGACAGAGCCTCGACCACTTTGAGCCGCGATGCGCGCCACGCGGGTGGAATCGACGCCGCCGCCAGCGTCAGCACCACCAGGATCGAAGCCAGCACCATATATTCCGGAACGTGGAAGATGCGCAGCGGGAAGCCCGTGCTGTTGCCGGGAGGCGGGGGCAGTTGGATGTGCGCACGGTTTAGAATCGCGGCGATCCCGTTGCCCGCCAGCAGGCCGGCCGCGGCTCCCAGAACTCCGGTCAGGACTCCTTCGAGCACGAACAGCGTAACCACCCAGCCCCGCGGTGTGCCCATCGCCAGCATGGTGCCCACTTCGCGCGTGCGCTCGAACATCGCCATCATCATGGTGTTCGAGCTGGACATCACCACCATGAAAAAGATGATCACGCCCATGAACGCCAGAATCCCGCCGAACATCAGCACGATCTGCTTGTACATGGGCGAAAGCTCCTGCCAGTCCTTGAGGATCACTCTGGGTTCGGAGCCCGCCAGGCGGGCGGTCAGAACGGCGCGCACCGCTTTGGTGTTGTCCGTGTTGTCGAGGCCCACCACCAGCTTGGTGACGCGGTCGGTCTGAAGCAGCCGCTGCGCCGCGGGCAGGGTCATCTGCAGCAGCCGGTCGTCGAGCTCCTTGAAATGCGTGGTGATGATTCCCACCACGTCCACGTCGATTCCGTTGAGCGCGCCGTCGGCGGTGACCGCCAGCAGTGTGAGCCCATCGCCGGGCTTGACGTTCATCGACCGCGCCAGGCCGGCTCCCACGATGACCTCGCTCTCGCTGCCCTGGAGGTTGAACCAGCGCCCCTTGAGGATGTCCGGCACGAAGTGCATCTTCCGTTCCGCGGCCGGCACTACGGCCGTCCCCATGTATGTGCCCGATTTCTGGCCGTTCGAAACCATGCCGTAGAACTCGATGCGCGGAGCAACGCCGGTGACGTGCGGCGTGGCCTCTGCCATCTTGCGCACGCCGTCGAAGCCGACCAGCCCGTTTTCGAGCACGCGCGTCTCGTCGTGGTCGAAGTAGCGCGCGTTGAAAATCTGCAGGTGGCCCACGCCGTTGCGGATGGTAGTTTCGCGAAAGCCCCAGAAGATGTAGGAGAAATAGCCGCCCGCGAGCAGCAGAGCGGAAACGCCGCCGGCCACCACCAGCAGCATCATCAGCGTACGGCGCCGGCTGCGGAAGATGTTCCTAAAGGCGAGCGAAAGAAAGGTTCTCATTGCCGGTCTCCTTGGTGCTATCGGTGACGATGCGTCCGTCGCAGAGGCGGATCACGCGGTCCGCGTGATCGAGCAGCCTCTGATCGTGCGTGGCGAATAGGAAGGTCACGCCCAACTGGCGGTTGAGCGCCCGCATCAGGTCGATCAACTGCGTTGCGTTGTTCGTGTCGAGATTGGCGGTGGGCTCGTCGGCGAGCACCAGCGCGGGGCGGTGGACGATGGCGCGGGCCACGGCTACACGCTGCCGTTCGCCTCCCGAGAGCAGATCCGGACGATGCCCGGCGCGTGCGCCCAGACCGACGCTTTCCAGAGCCTCCCGCGTGCGCGCGCGCCGCTCCGGCCCGGCCACGCGCTGCAGCAGCAGCGGGTACTCCACGTTCTCGAAAGCCGTGAACACCGGAATGAGGTTGAAGGTCTGGAACACGAAGCCGATCTTGCGCCGCCGCAATTCGGAGAGTTGCGCGGGACTGAGCCGGCGCGTTTCGACCTCGTCGATGCGTATGGAGCCGCTGGTGGGCTGGTCGATACAGCCGATCAGGTTCAGCAGCGTCGACTTGCCGCTGCCGCTCGGCCCGGCGGCGGCCACGAATTCACCCGCATCCAGGCTGAGCGAGATGCCATCGAGCGCGCTGACGAACTGGTGGTCCATCGGAAACCGCCGGCTCACATTCTCAAGTGCGACCATCTGGAACTCCCTTCAATGCGAGAGTAAGGCCGGCAGGGCGGGGGAGGGTTCGCAATCGAGAT
>Ga0209421_1000048_pt1 | contig 11353 bp, 6 predicted proteins | sample BlaSpr_A8_OM2_O2_FD_187977 | JGI IMG/M metagenome (GOLD analysis project Ga0209421, IMG submission 187977) | Forest soil microbial communities from Thunder Bay, Ontario, Canada - Black Spruce, Ontario site 2_A8_OM2_O2 (SPAdes) (version 2) | ecosystem: Environmental > Terrestrial > Soil > Boreal... | reverse complement strand
TCGCGCCCAGGACGCCACGGCCGCGATGAAGATCAGCGGATCGAAGGCGCTCACGTTGACCAGCATGTCCCCGATCAAGCGCGCGGCGGCCAGGGCCACGACCAGGCCGGCGGCGAGTCCCGCCGCGGTGAGCAGCAGACCCTGGCGCATCACCATGGCGAGCACGTCGTTCACGCGCGCGCCCAGCGCCATGCGGATGCCGATCTCGTTGCGGCGCTGGCTTACGGCGTAGGCCATCACGCTATAGAGGCCCACCGCGGCCAGCAGCAGGGACAACGCGCCGAGCACGCTGAGCAGGCTCGCCGCGACCTTCTGCGGGAACAGGGGAGCGGCGATGTAGTCGGCGAGCGGCATGGCTTCGAAGGCCCCGACCTCGGGATCGATGGCGGCGGCCTCGCGGCGGAGCGCCTTGAGCGCGTCGTCGGGATTGCCCCGGGTGCGGACGTAGAAGTCGATGGGATTGTCGGTCGGCCGCTGTTCGAAAGGCACGAAGAAGTAGGGACGGGGCGCTTCGGACAGAGTGTAGTACTTGCCGTCGCGAACCAGGCCGATCACCGTTAACCACGTGTCCCAGGCGCGAACCTTGCGGCCGACCGGATTCGCGCTTCCTAAGAACCGGCGCGCGAAAGTCTGGTTGATCACGATCACCGGCTGGGCGGCCGCGTCGTCGTGGGAGGTGAACTCGCGGCCTTCGAGGACCGGGATGCGCAGCGTGGCGAAGTAGCCGGGCCCAACGCGGTTGCGGCTGACCACCATGTTCTCGCCCTGGCGCGGGACGTAGCCCTGGATCTCGAGGTCGCTCGATGGGCCCAGGCCGAAGCCGAGTGGAATGCGGTCCGCGTAGCTCACTCCCACGATTCCGGGGGCCCCCTCGAGACGGTCCTGGAGGCGGACACAGAACTGGGTGCGTTGGTCATCCGTGTAGCCGGCGCTCGAAAGATGGAACTGCGAAACCAGCACGTGACGCGCGTCGAAGCCGGGGTCGATGGCGCGCGCGGCCCAGAAGCTGCGCATGAACAGGCCGGCGCCGACCAGCGCCACCAAGGCGAGCGCGACCTGGGCGGCCACGAAGACGCCGCGCAGCCGCTGCGAATGGGCGCCGGGGGTGGCGCTGCGGCCGCCTTCCTTCAGGTGCTCATTCAGGTTTGTGCGGAGCGCGTGCAGGGCCGGGGATATGCCCGAGAGAAGCGCGGCTGCGAGGGAGATCAGGATCGCGAAGACAAGGGTTTCATCGTGCGTCTCAGACCCGACGTGAACGGGAAGGGCGATGCTGGCGGGCGCGAGATAGGAGAGTGCCTGGCGTCCCCAGGCCGTGAGCGGAGCGCCTACGAAGGCGCCGAGGGCGGCCAGCAGCAAGGCCTCGGTGAGCAGTTGCCGCGCCAGGCGGCCGCGGCCCGCGCCCAGCGCCATGCGGATGCCAAGTTCTTTTCGGCGGGCGGCGGAACGGGCCAGCAGCAGGTTGGCGACGTTGGCGCAGGCGATCAGCAGCACGACGAAGCACATGGCCAGCAGAAGCATGAGCGGCGCGCGCAGCAGGTCCTGCGCTCCGGTGTGGCCGTCCGGTTGGAGGAACACGGTGGCGCTGACGCCTTCGTTCGTTTTGGGGTTCTCGGTTTCCAGCTGGTGCGAGAGGGCCATCGCTTCCGCCCGGGCCCGCTCGACGGACACGCCGGGGGCGAGGCGGCCGATGGCCTGCAGTCCTCGGGCTTTGCGGCCTTCGAGTTCGTCGACGCCCATCAGGCCCAACTGGGGAGCCATCATGATGGGCACCCACATCTCGAAGGCCAGGCCGCGCGTGATGCCAAAGAAGTCGCGGGGCGCGACGCCGACGACGGTCAACCGGGTGCGGTTGACGCGGATGGTTTTTCCCAGCACGCCGCGATCGCCGTGGAAGCGGCTCTGCCAGAGGCGCTCGCTGATGACGGCGACGGGGTAGGCTGCGGGCTTGTCGCCCTGCTCCTCCGGCGAGAAGAAACGGCCCAGCGCGGGGGTGACGCGGAGCACATCGAAATAATTCCCCGAGACGAGTTCGCCCCAGACCCGCTCGGCGTGCTCGCCCTCGCCGACGCTGAACGCGTTGGGTTGGTCCGAGACGGCCACTCCGGAGAGCAGGTGGAGGTTGTCGCGGTAGTCGCGGAAATCGCGGTAGGAGATGTTGTGGCCTTCGCGATCGGGCTGGATGGACTCGAAGGCCACCAGTTGGGCGCCGTCGCCCACACCGGGCAGGGGGCGCAGCAGCACGGAATCGATCCAGCTGAAGACGGTGGTGCTGGCGGCAATGCCGAGCGCGAGGGTCAGAACGGCGACGATGGTGAACGCCGGGCTGCCTTTCAGAATCCGAATGCCGTATCGCAGGTCCTGCCAGAGGGTTCGCATGACGTTCTCCGCCAGGGGTGGATGGGCACGCGCGCTTCCACACGCAAGCGTCTCATTTCATTGGTGCAGGGGCAGCACGGGTTGCCGCTGGTGGGATTTCGTTTCGCGAATTCGGACACTCGGGCGGGCGCGCCTACTTGCCGGTCTTGCCGAGGCGCCTGGCGCCGAAGACGCGCGTTCCGCCGTTGGCGATCTGGTTGCCCGGCAGGCCTTTGAGCTCAAGCCGGATCAGCACGTCATCCGTGCGGGGCTTATACACGTAAGTGCCCTTCTTCAGCTCGTCCGAGGTGAGGTCGAAGTTCTTGGTGGACGCGCCATCGCGGATGGAGAGCACGCCGCGCGGGGCGGTGGAGATGGGAGCGGAGAGGCCGTCCCAGAATATGTTCAATCCGGAATCGGAGCCTTCGACATGAAGCGACAGCTCGATGGGCGGACGGTGTTCGGAAACCTGCGCCGCGGCGACGGCTGTCGCCTCCTCCGCGGTCTTCCGGTTCGGACGGATGATGATGAAGTACACGCCGACGAGCACGATGGCCAGGGCGATCACTACGGGCAGAATCCAGCGGCGCTTGCCGTCGGAAGCGGCCTCCTCGGGCGGCTCGGCCTTCTTGTATCCGAAGTTCGGCGCATCCGCCTGAACGGGCTTCCGTTCGCGGTCGGTGGCCGGCGGGGCGGCAGCCTGAGGCGCGGGCTCGGGCTTGACCTGGCTGGCGGGCTGAAGCCGGGTAAACCGCTGCGCTTCCGGTTCCACCTGCGGCTCGACCTTGACCTCGGCCTTGGGCTCGATCTTGACCTCGGTGCGAGGCTGGGCCGGCGGGCGCACGACGACGACGGGCTCGGTGCGGGCCGGTGGCTTGGGAGGCGCCGGCGGTTCGACTTTGGGCGCCACGATGGCGTCGGGCTTGGCTTCCGGTTTGGGCGGCTCCGGTTTGGGCTGCTGCGGCGCGGGCGGCTGCCCGATTCTCGGCATGAAACGGGTCGGCTGAGCGGGCCCGGCGCCGGGCTTCGCGCCGAGATTGGTCGCGATGCGGGGCTGAACGGAGGGCGGGATCTTCGCCTGGATCCTGGTGGCAAATCTCGGTGGCGAGGGAGGCCCGGCCGGCGTCGGCGTCTGCGGCTCAACACTGGCGGGCGGGGTGAACAGCGGCCGCGTGATGGGCGCAGGAGTGACTGGGGCGGCGCTCTCGGGTGGCGGCGCGGCAGGCCGAGCGACGGGCGGCGGCTCAACCGGCGTGGTGCGTGCCTCGACGCGGGCCGGCGGCGTGAACAGGGGCCGCGCGGGTGGCGCTGGAGCGGCCGGCGTGGTGTTCACGGTTGGCGCCGGAGGTTGCGAAGAGCGCGTCTCGAGGCGAGGCGGCGGCGTGAACATGGGCCGGGCCGGGGGCGCCGGCGTGCGTGGTGCTCCGCTCGCGGGCGGCGTGAACAGGGGCCGGGCGGGGGGCGCCGGAGTGACGGGTGCCGCGCTCACGGGCGGCTCAGGTTGCGCCGCGCGCGTCTCGACGCGGGCAGGCGGCGTGAATAAAGGCGGCCGCACGGGACGCGCCACGGTGCCTGGAGTAGTGCTCTCGGCCGGAGGCGCGGCAGGGCGGACAGCGGGTGGCGTCGCCGACGCCGGTTTCAGCCAGGGCAACCTCGCTTCTATCCGCTGTTGGGCAGGCGGTTGGGCCGGCGGCTGTGCCGGCGGTGCGGCTTTCGGGACGTCCGCCTGCGGCTCGGCTTTTGGCACCACCCGGGGCTCGATCCGGATTTCGCGAGGCGCGGGCTTGGCCTCCACGGGAGGTGGCGGCGCGGGGACCGGCTCGGGCTTCTGGGCGACCGGCGGCGGCTCCGGGCGCTTAGGCTCGGCGAGCGGCGAGCCGATGGGGATGGCCGCGACTCGATCCGCCGTAGACGCCGGACCCACGCGGGCAGGAGCGGGCTGGCTGGACAACCGGAGTCCCGGCTGCAAGAGTCCGAGCTTCTCGAGCTCAGGCCGCGAAAACGCAAATTCAAGGGCACTGACGTCGGTCCGGATCTTCCCGCCCTCGCGAACGTAGATGGCGCCCTGGCAGGGCTTGCGCGAATACGGCTTGGCCAGGAGGAAGATGTTGTGGTCTTCCGGGAAAAACTCTTCGAACAGATCCTGGTCGTCGTCCTGCAGCACCAGCGCGGGGCGGGTATTGCTGCGGAAGAAGCCAACGACGCCGAGACCGCCCGGCTTCTGGTTCTTCTCGATGGCGTCGGCCAGCTTCTCCTGTTCCTCTTCCGACAGGAGGTACGACGGGCCCAGGGTATAACCGCACTCGACGGGCTCGTAGTCCGACACCACAATCGACACCGGCCAGCCCGGCAGCACCTGTCCCAGAAGGATTCCGCCGATCTCCGAGCCGCGATTCGTGATGGCGCGGAAGATATCGAGGCTTTGCTTCTCCAGGCGCTCGATCAGGCCGGCATCGAGGCGTACCGAGAACGGCACTCCCTTGGGTTCCCAGACATACTGCGGGTGCTCGGGATCGGGCTCGACGTTGCGGGGGCCTTCCGCGCCTCCGCCTTCCACGGTCTGGTCCGGATTGTCCGAGCTGCTGAAGTGACTCTCGACGACTTCGCGGATCCCCGAGAACGAGGATGCGCTGGTGAGGTCGTCGACGTCCAGCGGCTGCCGGTTGAATTTACGCCGATTGGCGTTGCGCTTCGGGGATGCCATCCAGTTGTCTCATTATTGCAAGAACTTCGTCTGCCACCACCTGGTAGTCTTCGAGGGCTTTCGACTTGGGGTCGAAGTCAGCCAGGAATTGCCGCTCCTTATTGGCCTTCACCACCGAGGTATCGGTGCGGACGGCGGTAAGGCGCGGCACGCCGGTTTTTTCGGCGATTTGTTCGAGAGTGTCGAGAATGATTCCGGTCATCGCCAGGCGGCGGTCCACCATCACCGGCAACATGCCGACGGTCTCAACCGGCAGGTGGTAGCTGTTGGCGAACATAGTGTTCAGGGTTCGCGCCGCTTCGAGGCTGGCCATGGCGCCCTGGACGCTGAGGATTTCCATCGCGACCGGGATCAACACCCTTCGCGTGTAGACCATGGCGCAGGTCTGGAAGAGCGTGATGGAAGGAGCCACGTCGATCAGGATGGCGTCGTAGTTGTGTTCGTAGGAGCTGAACATCTGCTCGAAGACGAACTCGCGGAAGCCCTGTGCCGTGATCAGGTCCTCGGCACGCGATGTGTTCCGGTTGCTGGGGAGCACGTCAATATTGGGGCCGGCCGAAACCAGGCACTCCTCGAGCGCGATGTGGCCCACCAGAAAGTCCGAGAGGTGGTACTTGGCTTTGAGGGAGATGACGGTCCCGATGGAGCCCTGGGAATCGGTGTCGACCAGCAGAACCCTCTTGCCTTGGTCGGCATAGATGCGGGCGAGAACCAGAGCGGTCGTTGTCTTGGCGACGCCCCCACGTTGATTCGCAATGACGAGACGGATCATGTACGTTCCTTTTGCGCCTGGAGTTGCTCCTTGGCAAGTTCGATTTCCGCCAGCGTCCAGACACGGCGGCGTTTGCCGACGCGGCCGGCGGGAGGTGTGATGGTCCCGTCCTGCAAGCGGCGGTAAAACGTCGCCCGGCTGATGCCGAGCGTGCTGATGAGCCCGCTGTCCGATATGCCTGAACGCGATCTGCTGTGATCTGTCATGCCGACACTGATTAAGAGTGGATCATAGTCCAATACCCTAGCTTGTGTCAACGATAAAATAGTCTCAAACTCTCTGAAATCGTCTCACGGCCAGTTTTGCGACCATTAAGGGCCAGAAATCCGGGGCCGAGGGGCGGGATCCGGGCGGAAGGCGGTTGCACCCGTGGTGGCGGGATAAGCCATTGGATCGATGGGGCTTCCATGTGAATAACCCTGCGGCTCTTCGGTGTCTTCGGCCCCTGTTCGCGGGGGTGAGTACTGAGGTCGATCTAGCGGTAGTTCCAGGACCTCTACCCATGCTTGGGTGATCGTGTGGCGGAGGCTCGGTCCACGGTTCACCTGAGGATTGGATCGGCTTTCTAAGGCTCGGACTTTAGAGGGGTGCGCGCCGGTTGGGCCGCTTCATCGAAGCTGCTATGGCCGACGCTCTGCGGTCCGACGACATCGGACAGCGTACCAGACTGCCAGTCCCCAGGAGATCAGAACCATGGCGAGGATGACTAGAGCCAGAGGGAGGTCCTCGTAATAAGCGGGACCCACTCCCAATGCTCCGAGGATTTTGCCTACTGCACCGAGGCACGGGAGGGGCGCGATGAACAGCGCCCCGACGATCCTGGCATCTTTGCCCACGAGGTGCGTCCTGCCGCACACCTCCCTGCCCGCGGCCAAAGCAACGACACCGCGAGCGAAGAAGTAGATGGCCAGGAAGATTGGAAAGAAAAGCAGCAGCTCAATCGCATCCATCATGCCGCCCTTGAGTCTACACCCGCCTGATTTGTCGCGGCTCCGGCCGTCCTCCGATCGTTCGAGGTTGGACAACTCTGGAGCGGCCGCAGGATCTGCGATACTCATTCCGGCGGCCGACGTCGAGGATCTATATGAGAAGCCCACTGATCGCCACGGTTGTTTTGCTGGCCTCCTGTTCCGCGTCCTGTCAGAGCCGCAACTTTCCCCTCGAGGAGGGGGACCTGGTCTTCCAGAGTTTCGCTTCACCGCAGACCAGGGCAATTCAACTCGCCACGAAATCCCGGTTCAGCCACATGGGGATCATCCTTCGCCAGGGCGACACGCTGATGGTCTATGAGGCGGTGGGGCCGGTTAAGTTCACGCCGGTAGACGAGTGGATCGAGCGGGACCCGGGGGGACACTTCGTGGTGGAGAGGCTGAAGAATGCGAAGACGATCCTGACGAAGGGCAACCTCGAAAAGCTGGAGCGCACGGCCGCCACCTTCAAAGGCAAGCCGTACGACTGGGTGTTCAACTGGTCCGATGAGAAGATCTACTGTTCCGAGCTGGTCTGGAAGATCTACTACCGCGCCCTCGGTGTCGAGATCGGCGGCCTCCGCAAGCTGAAAGACTTCGACCTGTCATCGGCGGAGGTTCGGATGAAACTGAGGGAACGCTACCCCGAGGGAGTCCCGCTCGAAGAGACGGTCATCTCTCCTCAGGACGTTTTTCAGAGCGACACGCTGACGACGGTGTACAGTCAGTAGAAGGTCCCACCGGCTTTCACCAGGTGCTCGATGCCTGCCGCCTCCAGGTCGGGGTCGAGATTGAGCTCCGTGCCAGCCATCTCCGCGGCGTAGGCCGCGATCTGGTCGTGCCTTGCCTTGCGCAACTGCTCGCGTAGCCAGCAGTCGATTGCTTCGCGCGCCAGCGCAGTCGCGGGCACACGCGCCCGCTCGGCGTGCGCACGGAGATCGGCGTAGGTTTGCTCCGGCAGTGGCAAGTGGAAGTTCTTCATATCCGGCCCAGCCGCGTCACGTCCGCAGGCGCGTGAGGAGGTATAGCGCCGCCACCGCGAAGAGCGCGTCGGGGGCCCAGGCGGCTAGCTCGGGCGGAAGCTGGTTGACGTTGCCGAGCTGCTCGAACAGCTGTCCCAGGGACCAGTAGGCCACCGCCACTCCGAGGCTCACGCCTACTCCCGCCATGGCGCCGCGCGAGCCGGTGAGGAAGGCGAAGGGCGCGGCGATCAGCGCCATGATGAAGGCGAACAGCGGCACCGAGAACTTCTTCGCCAATTGCACGCGCAGGTGGACGGTGTCGAATCCGCTCTGCCGCAGCTCCCGGATGTAGGCGCCGAGCTGGGCGAAATTCATCTGCTTGTCCTGGATGACTTCCTTGAGGAACCACGCGGGCGGCTCGGTCAACTCGGGGAAAGTGGTGACCTGGAAGACCTGGCCGGAGGACTCGACGCGCGTCTTCATCTCGCGGCTCCAGCCGTTGACGAAGATCCAGGTGTTGGTGGCGGGCTCCCAACGCGCGCGCTGGGCGGAGATGTGCCGCTTCAGGCGGAAGGGGTGCATGTCGAACTCGTAGACGTTCACTCCATCCATGGCCGAATTGCGGGTGTCGAAGTAGGTGTAGTAGTAAATCCGCGGGGGCTGGCCGGGTAGTGTCTGGCCGTAGATCCACTTGCGGTCGGGGCGCAGGTAGGTGCGCGGCGCGCGGCCCTTGATCTCGTCGCGCAAGGCGTCCTGGCGGCGGTTCGCTTCGGGCAGTACGCCCGAGGAATCGAGGCTGAACAGGCCGGCGCTGAGCAGCAGGCTGGTCACCAGCACGGGGCCGGCCAGGCGGTAGAGGCTCACGCCGGTGGCTTTGAACGCGATCACCTCGTTGTGCTTGGCCATGATGCCGAAGGTCACCAGGACCGCGACCAGCACGCTTACGGGAGTGGACTCGTAGACCAGTTCGGGAGTGAGGAAGAAGAGGTAGGTCAACATCTTCGACATCGGGATGTGGTTCTTGAACACGTCGCCGAGCAACTCGAAGAAGGTATAAACGTGCGTCATGAAAACGAAGCTCGCCAGCAGCAGGGCGAAGTAGAAGACGAAGCTCGACACGATGTAGGTGTCGAGGATCTGCGGCAGGAAGTGCAGCCGGCCCAGGCGGCCGGTGGGGACGCCTTTCCGCTCCGGCTCTTCGGCTCCCTTGCGCACGCGCGCCCAGACGGACTGGAACAGAGACTTGATGGAATCAACCAGGTTGCGATCGCCCGGCCGTTCCAGGCGCGCCAGCAGGATGATTCCGGCCACAAAGAAAACGGCGTTGGGGAACCAGACCGCGGGCGCGGGCGCGAGCGTGCCCTGTTGCGCCAGGCTGATCAGGCTGATCAGGCCCATGTAATACAGGAACGCCAGAAAAACGGTGACCACGAAGGCCGCGGACTTGCCGGCCTTGCGTGAGGACGCGCCCAGGGCGATCCCGACCACGGCCAGTAGCACGCACGCGAGCGGTAGCGCGAGGCGGCGATGGAACTCGATGGCGGCGTCGCGCGACTTGTGTATGTTGCGGAGAAGGGGGAGGGTGTCCTGCTCGCTGAAGGGCCGCACGTGCACGTCGGAAGGATGGGAGGCCTCCAGCGCCTCGTCGCCGGAGGGGAAGCTGGTGCTGACGTAGACGCTGGGGTCTTTGGTTGCCTGGTGTGTGCTGGCGTCGAGGAGATGGAGCTGGATGCGGTTATTCTTGACGTCGGGCGAGGCGATGACCTCGCGCGCCAGGGTGATGCTCGGTCCCTGACCCTGGTCCGTGCCGCTGGAGGGGCGGTCTGAGGGCGCGCGCAGATCGGCGATGAAGACATCGCGCCAGATCTCGGTGCGGCCGGGAATGGAATCCCCGACATAGAGGACGCGGTTGGGGAACTGTTCCTCGAAGACGCGCGGCTGGACCTCGGCGGTCAGCTCCTCGGCGGCCAGCTTGCCCAGCAGAGTCTCGGTCTTTCGGATGGACCACGGGGTCAGCCAGAGCGAGCAGGCCGCGGTGATGAACGTGAAGAAGAGGCCCACCACCAGCACCGGCGACAGGATACGGCGGCTGGGTACACCGGCCGCGCGCATGCCGACGATTTCGCCGTCGCTCGACATGCGGCTGAGGGTGATCAGGATGCCGACCAGCGCGCCGGTGGGAAGCGCGAAGGTCATGGTGAGCGGCAGCAGCAGGCCGAACAGGGAGGCGATGGTGGAGGGCGTGGCCGAACTGCGGACCAGCAGCTCGAAGCTCTTGCCGGCTCGCTGGAGGAAGAGCACGAAGGTGAAAAGCACCGTACCGAGGAAAGCGTTCGAGAAGAGCTCGCGGAGAATGGCGCGGTTAAGAAGGCCCATCTTTCACTGTACTCGACCGGGCGTTGGGGGCGGGACTATCGGCTGTTTCTCCCGCTTGCTTACGCGCGCGGTTCGGTGCTGGCGGTGGTGGCGGAGCTTGGACACGGACACTCAGGATACAACATCGTGTCTTCAAGATCCTGAAGCGGCTGCCGATGAGGGTTTTGGACAGGCACGTTTTGAGTTCCAACCATACCCAGAACGGCCGCGACGGTGCGCGGGTCCTACTGATTTGCCCGGACAGCCGGATGTCCGCGGAACTGGCCCGGGCGCTCGAGGGCGAACTGCCGGCTGCACGCCTGGCGACGGTGGATCACTATCCGGACCGGGCCGAGGCACCCAGGCTGGCCGAGCAGATCGAATTCTGCCTGCTCGATGTGGTCTCCGATGTGACCGCCGCCACGGGGCTGCTGACGAGCCTGGGCGCGGTGGCTCCCGGAGTGCCCGTCATTTCCCTGCTCCGCGCGAACGATCCCGACCTCATTCTCAGATGCCTGCGAGGGGGCGCGGACGATTTCCTGATCGAACCGTTTACCGCCGACCAACTTCGCGCCGTACTGAAGAAGCTGGCGCGGCTGCGGACGGGGCCGCCGGCGCCCGCGGAGGACGGCGGCAAGGTCATCTGCATCATGCCGGGGAAAGGCGCCTGCGGAGCCACGACGCTCGCCTGCAACCTGGCCTTCGCGCTGCGGCGCCTGAGCGGCGGCAAGGTCCTGCTGGCGGACCTGGACGGGCTCACCGGGACCGTTGCGTTCGTCCTCAAGCTGAGGTCTTCTTACAGCTTCGTGGACGCGGTGACGCATTCCGGAGTCCTCGACAAGGACGTCTGGCGGGTGCTGGCGACGCCGTGCCGCGGCATTGACGTGCTGCTCTCGCCCGAGAGTCCGGTGGATTGCTATAGCGAACCGCTCGACCCGGCGGCGCTGGTTCGGTCCTCGGGCGAGCGCTACGATTTCGTCGTGATCGACAGCGGCGGCGCTCACGGCGACTGGAATCTGGCGCTGGCCCGCCTGGCCGACGACCTCCTGCTCCTGACCACCAACGAACTGCCGGCCCTGCACGCCACGCAGCGCGCGCTCGCGCACCTGGAGGGAAGGGGAGTAAGCCGCTCGAAGCCGCGCCTGGTGCTGAACCGCTATCTGGCACGGATCGGATTGCCGGAGGATGCCGTCGGCCAGGCGCTGGGGGCCAGGGTCTTCGCGACTCTGCCCAGCTA
>Ga0209421_1000047_pt1 | contig 11385 bp, 11 predicted proteins | sample BlaSpr_A8_OM2_O2_FD_187977 | JGI IMG/M metagenome (GOLD analysis project Ga0209421, IMG submission 187977) | Forest soil microbial communities from Thunder Bay, Ontario, Canada - Black Spruce, Ontario site 2_A8_OM2_O2 (SPAdes) (version 2) | ecosystem: Environmental > Terrestrial > Soil > Boreal... | reverse complement strand
CCGATAAACGCCGATAGCTACAAGGAAAGCCTTACCGCCCCCCCACCGCCGCCCGCAGAATGATCCGCAGCTTCTCGCGGCCCGAGAGCTCCACACGGTACGAGAGCACGTCGTAGTTGGTCTTCTCGATGCGGCCCAGAAGCCGCGAGTAGATCTCGATCAGCGCCCACAGCGACGCGCGGCTGTGCGGATCCACCATGTCCACCAGCGGCTCAGCCTCCGTGTAGTACGCGCGCGCCCGGTGCGCCTCGAACTCCAGCAGGGCCACGAACTCGTCGGTGCGCTTGCCCTCTGCCAGGTCGCGCACCTCCACGTGGAAGCGCTCCAGGTCCTCGGCCGGCAGGTACACGCGGTCGCGGCCGGCATCCTCGCGCACGTCGCGCAGGATGTTGGTCAGCTGGAAGGCCACGCCGCATTTCTCCGCCAGGGGCAGCGCGTCGGCGCCTTTGAAACCGAAGATATGGATCACCGTCAGCCCCACTACACTCGCCACCTGGTAGCAGTAGCGGTAGAGCTCGTCGAAGGTCTGGATGCGCCGCGGGCCGAGGTCGCTCAGGACGCCCTCGATCATCTCGTGGAAGTACACCGGCGGGATCTTGTAGCGCTGGGCCGTGTCGTGGAATGCGGGCCACAGCGGATTCTCGCCGAAGCGGCCATCGAGCGCTGCGTCCATTTCGACCCGCCATGCCTCGATCGCCTGTTGGGGGTTGACGCCGGCCTGGGGGTCGTCGCTCAAATCGTCGCAGTGCCGCATGAAGGCGTAGATGGCGCAGATCGCGTTGCGCTGCGCCTTGGGCAGCAGCACGAAGGAGTAGTAGAAATTCCGCGCCCGCGATTTCGCGATCCGCCGGCAGGTCGCGTACGACGTTTCCAGGTCGGTCATTCCGGTCTCGGCAACACCAGGCGCCCCAGCGCTCCGAGCAGCAGACTGACGCGCTCGGCCTTGCTCACGGAAGGACGCCGCCGCAGGACATTATAGTCCTGCTCCTCGATCTTATCCAGGATCAGCGTGCCGCCCCGGCTGAACAGGTCGATGTCTACCGCGAGCCGGCGGTCCACTTTGCCCACCAGGGGCATTCCCCGCGCGAAGAGGCCGCGCGCGATCCCCACCACCTCGCGCATCACGGCGCGGAACGCGGGCGACTCCTTGCCTTCCGCCAGGTCCTCCTCGGTGTAGCCGTAGCGCTCCATGGCATCCAGCGGAATGTAGATGCGGCCCTTCCGCAGGTCGAGGGGAACGTCCTGCCAGAAGTTCGCCAGTTGCAGGGCAGTGCACGTCGCGTCGGCGAGTGTATGCCGCTCCTCGTCACGGTAGCCGCAGAGGTAGAGCACCAGCCGGCCCACGGGGTTGGCCGAATAGCGGCAATAGGCGAACAACTCGTCCCAGTCGTTGTAGCGCGTCACGGTCTGGTCCTGGACGAAAGCCCGGATCAGGTTTACCAGGGGCTCCTTGGGCAGGTCATGGCGCGCCACGGTTTCCGCGAGCGCCACGTAGACCGGGTGCCGCGCGGTCTCGCCGGCGTACATCGCATCCAGCTCGCCGCGCCACCATCCCAGAAGCCGCAGGCTCTCTTCGGCGTCTCCGATCTCGTCGCCCAGGTCGTCCGCCCAGCGGCAGAACGCGTATACGTTGTAGAAGTCCTGGCGCAGCTTGCGGGGCAGCAGGAACGTCACTACGTGGAAGTTCTCGTAGTGGTGGGTGGCCAGCCAGGCAGTGTAGCGGCTCGCTTCCTCGGGCGCGAAGGCGCGCGCCATGGCTTCGGGCGATTTTACAAACTCCAAAGGCGAAAGGAACACGTCACACCGCGGTTACGGAATAATCGCGGTCTTCAGGTGTCCGTTGTGGCTCATCAGGTGCCGCATGACTGCCAGCAGGTTGGCTAGCGGCTCCTGCCGGTTCACGAAGTCGCGCGAGGTAATCACGCCTTCGTGCACCAGCCGCAGAGCCTTCTGGATCAGGGCGGGAGTGTGATGGAAACTTGCCCGGCAAGAAATCTCGGAGTAGTGCAGCAGCGCCGTATCGACGGCCACGCGGCTGTCGCTCGGGCATCCGCCGAAGAAGTTGACCGTTCCCGCCTTGCGGACCAGGTGGATCGCCAGCTCCCAGGTCTGCGGCTTGCCGACGGCCTCGATGGCCACATCGGCGCCGCGCCCGCCGGTCAGGTTCTGCACGGCGCGTACCGGGCTCTCGACATCGGCGGTCGAGATCAGCTCGTCGGCGCCCAGCATCTCGGCCCGCTCAAGCTGTGTCTGCCGCCGGCCGAGGGCGATTACGCGAGCTCCGGCCGCCTTCGCCAGCCTGACGAACATCAGCCCGATCGGCCCCATGCCGATCACCGCCACGGAGTCGCCGGCTTTGAGGCCGCTGTCTTCGACACCCTTCAGAACGCAGGCCAGCGGTTCGGCCAGCGCGGCGTCCTGGTAACTCATGTCCGCGGGAAGCTCGTACATGTTCCGTTCGACGATGCGTGCCGGTATGCGAATGAACTCGGCGTACGCCCCGTTGTTGAACAGCAGGTCCTCACACAGGTTCTGGAGCCCTTTGCGGCAATAGAAACACTCCATGCACGGCGCCGAATTCGCCGCCATCACGCGCTGTCCCACGCGAAACTTCGTGACCCTCGCCCCCACTTCGACGATGTCGCCGGCCAGTTCGTGGCCGAAGACCGCCGGAGGAACGATCATGCGCGCATGGTACCCGCGCCGGAACACCTTCACGTCGGTGCCGCAAGTCAGAGCCGCTTTTACGCGAACCAGTACGTCCCCTTCCCCTATTCTCGGAACGGCCACCGGCTCGACCTGTATGTGCTCCTTACCGTACAGTACGGCAGCCATCATTTCTGTATTCACAGTCCCCATTCTCCTCAGGAACCCAAACTGCCGCTGCGCGTCCTTCGCCGGCTCGCCGGGGGGCGTGCCGGCCGCGGTTAGCGGCCCTCGTGTGGTTCTACGATGATCTTCAGCGATTGTTCATCTGGATGTAGTGCCAGTTCGATTCCGGAGCGGATGCGCTCGAGCGGTAGCCGGTGGGATATGAGATCCTCCACGGGGAGATCCCCGCTGAAGACCAGCCGGGCCGACTCGCTCTGCAAATCCACAGATGCACTGTAGCAGCCCAACAGGCTCCTTTCGCCGACACAAATGTCCGCTCCTGACAATTCTACACGTTCTTGATGCGAAGTTTGGGCAAACAAAAGAATTCGGCTCCCGGGACGAGAACACCTCATGGCCTGGTCAACAATCCCCGGGACGCTCGCCGCCACAATCACCAAGTCGGCACCGCGCCCTTCCGTGAGCCTCTTGACCTCCCTCTCTACATCCGTAATTTTAGGATTCCAAACCTCTTCCGCTCCGAATCGCACCGCCAGATCCATGCGCAGCGGGATCGTATCGGTAGCCAGGACCCGCGCCCCCGTCCGCCGTACCAGGGCGGTAAAAACCAGGCCGATGGGCCCCTGTCCCAGGATAACCGCTGTCTCGTCCGGTTGCGCCTCCATGCGCACCACCGCCTTCAGACAGGTGTTTACTGGCTCGACGAAGCAGGCCCGTTCAAAGGGCACGTCGTCCGCGAACTTCTCGACGCCGCGGCGTACGATCCAGTCCATCACCCGCACGTACTCGGCGAATCCGCCTCCGGCCGGCTCGAACCCGGCCGTCACGCCGACCTTCTTGTAGACCGGGCACTGCGCGTACAGTTTCCTGCGACAGTAAAAGCACTCGCCGCAGGGGATGTGGTGGAAGGCGATCACACGGTCGCCCACCGCGAATCCTTCGACGCCGGCGCCGGTCCGCACCACCACGCCGGCGGTCTCGTGTCCGAAAATGCGGGGCGGCGTGAGCAGGTTGTGCTCAACCTTCTTCAAATCCGTGTGGCAGATGCCGCAGGCCTCCACGCGCACCAGCAGTTCGCCCGGCCCGATCTCGGGAACCGGGACGCGCTCGACGCAGACGGAGCTCTCGCCCCGGTAGACCGCGGCCCGCATCGTCGCCGGAATTTCAAAAGACGCTGTCGGCAAAAAACTCTCCCAAAGCGCGCGAGGCCTTTCGAGCGCGCCACGCGATTCTGAACAGCTCCGGAAAGCGCGCCAGCGGTTTGGCCAGCGCGGCCTTCAATATCTGTAGACGGCTGAACCGCCCATCTTCGCCTCGGAGCGCACTGAAATCCAGGTCAAATTCCTCCTCCGCCCGATCCAGGACCGCGCGGATGCAATAGAACGGCAGCCCCGCCCGCTTCGCCGCAAGCGCCAGAGCCCCCGCCTCCATATCCACGGCCGAGGCCCCGGTCTCGCGCAACCGGCGCTTCCCTGCGATTCCGATCACCTGGTCGCAAGACGCCAGCGTACCGGACTTCCAACCTCGGCGCCCGGCCGCCGGAACGGCCGCCGCGAAGGCGCCGTCATCGTCCACCACTCTCACCGCCACGAACAACTCACCCGCGGCCAGCCCGGGATCGAGCGCGCCGCAATACCCGGTCGAAATCACGGCTCCGGGGCGCCAATTCCGCAGCGCCACCGCGGCCGCCTGAGCCGCCAACTTCGGCCCCGGACCGTTGGCCACCATCACCAACCGGTTGGCGTTCAGGTCGCCAACCCGGGCGAACCAAACCGGCCACTTCAACTTTCGGACGCCCCGGCAGCGCCGCAGGATTCCAGACAACTCTCGCGGCTCGGCCGCCACCACGAGCAGTTCGGCCACCTAGTTGCCCACGCCCGTCCGCTCCCTGACGGCCGCGGTTCGGAAGGGCCTTCGCTCTCGCAACCGCTCCAGCACCGAACCGCGCGCGTAAGCAAGCGGCCGTCTCATCAGCAATATCCTCCGGCTCGGAACCATGCTACTGCCCGTGCCAGCGCCTCATCGGGGGGCGCGGGCGAAAAGCCCAACTCACCGGCTGCCTTGGCATGCGAAACCCACATCTTCTTGCGCGCCATCCGCACCGCATCGAGCGGCGCACGGGGCTCCTGTCCTGTCACCGCCGCCCATCCGGTCGAGGCCGCACCGGCGGCATAGGCCAGCGCATAGGGAATGCGATGCGCCGGCGCCTTCACGCCGCTCGCGCGCTCGAGCCGCTCGAAAATCTGGGCCAGCGTCAGGTTCTGACTTCCCAGGATGTACCGCTCGCCCGGCTTGCCCCGCTCCGCCGCCAGCAGGTGCCCTTCCGCCACATCCCACACATCCACCAGGTTCAGCCCGGTCTCGATGTAGGCGGGCATGTCGCCCTTCAGAAAATCGAGGACGATCTTGCCGGTCGGGGTAGGCTTGAAATCGTGGTCTCCCACCGGCGCGGTGGGATTCACGATCACCACCGGCAATCCGCCCGCGGCGAACTCCAGCGCCACCTGCTCCGCCAGGAATTTTGAACGCTTGTAAGGGCCCGTCATGTCGTCCAGCGCCACCGGCGTTTGCTCGTTTCCTTCCCCGTCATTGGGGATTCCGATACAGCCCACCGTGCTGGTATAGACCACTCGCTTGACGCCCGCGTCGCGTGCCGCCTCGAGCAGGTTCCGGGTGCCGTCCACGTTCGACGCGAACATCTCGCGCGGATCGGGCGCCCACAGCCGGTAGTCGGCGGCCGCGTGGAACACCCGCTCGCAACCCGCCACCGCCCTGCGCAACGAGTCCTGGTCGCGTAGATCGCCGGTTACCACCTCGACGTCCTCGAGCTCCCGCAGCCGGCTGGTCGCGCGCACCAGCACCCGCACGCGGCAGCCGCGCTCCACGAGTTTCCGGGCGATATGCCAGCCCACGAACCCGCTCGCACCGGTAACCAGAGAGGGTGTCATAGGTATTCACGCCTGCCCCACACGGTTTGTGACGCACTGTTCATTACTTCATCGCCCAGGTCAACAGCTTCAGCGTGTCTCCGGGTTTGGCGTTGATTCCCAGCGCCGCCGACGGCTCGTACCCGCAGTGCACCATGCAGTGCTCGCAGCGCGGATCGTTGCCATGGCCGTAGCTCTCCCAGGGCGTCGCCGTCATCAATTCCTCGAACGTCTCGTAGTGGGCGTCGGTAATCAGGTAGCAGGGGCCTTTCCAGCCCATGATGTTGTAGGTCGGATTGCCCCAGGCCGTGCAGGGCAAATCGCGATTGCCCTTGAGGAAGTCGAGGTAGGTGGGAGTGCTGTTCAGCTTGAACCGGTTGGCCAGCCGGTCGATCTCGTGGAACTTTTCATGGACGTCGTCCCGGGTCAGGAAGATCTCGCGATCGTTGACCGCCGAATACCCGTAACCCGGCGACAGCATGTGTCCGTCCATGTCGAACTGCTCGAGGTATTCGAACAGCCGCTCGAGCTCGCCCATGTCGGTCTCTTTGTAGACCGTGGTGTTCGTGCACACCTTGAACCCTGCCGCTTTGGCCGCCTTGATGGCCTCGATGGCGAGCTTGAAAACGCCCTTCTTCTCGACGCACAGGTCGTGCGTTTCTTCCAATCCGTCCAGGTGCACGTTGATGAAGAAGCGCGGATCGGGCTTGAACTCGTGCAGCTTCTTAGGAAGGAACATGGCGTTGGTGCATAGGTAAATGGTCTTTCCGCGAGCCATCGTCTGCCGCACCAGTTCGCCGATTTCGGGATAGAGCAGCGGCTCGCCGCCGCAGATGGACACCACCGGAGCGCCGCACTCGTCGATCGCCTTCAGGCACTGCGCGAGCGTCAGCCGCTTGGTGATCGAATCCTCGTATTCGCGAATGCGGCCGCAGCCCGTGCAAGTCAGGTTGCAGGCGTGCAGCGGTTCGAGCATCAGCACCAGCGGGAACCGCTTCTTGATCATGGGATGCGCGGCGGCCTTGCCGTTGTGGTGCTGATGCAGGATTTGGAACGGATTGGCGCCTCCGTTGACGGGCGCCAGGTCACGCTGCCATTGCCGGGGCGGCCGCAGCTTGTTCTTAAAAATGTAGCCCGCCATTCCAGCCGTCATCGACAGCGGAAACCTCATTGGATCCCTCCCATGCCTTGCGTCTCCGAACTCTCGTACGCCTTCAGATACTCCGCGAGCGCCAACAGCGGGAAGGCGTCGCGATAAATGTGATAGGTCAAGTAGAACACTCCCGGGAATCCCGTACCGGTGGCCAGGGGTTCGTCCCAGCCGCCATCGGCTCGCTGGGTTCGCGCCAGGTACTCGATTCCTTTTCGGACGCTCAGGCTCGCGTTGTCGCCGCCCGCCGCCAGGCCCAACAGAGCCCAGGCGGTCTGCGAGGCGGTGCTCGGCGCGGGCACGAAGGCGTTCTGCCGGTAGCTCTCGCAGCTCTCGCCCCACCCGCCGTCCGCGTTCTGAACCGAACGAAGCCATTCACCGGCCCGCAGCACCGGCGCCTCGCGGTCGTCCACGCCGGCCGCCTTGAGCCCGCGCAGCGCGAGGAAGGTGCCGTAGATGTAATCCACGCCCCAACGCCCGTACCAGCTCCCGTCGGCCTCCTGCGCTTTATTCAGGTACGCTACGCCTCGCCGCACCGCCGGATGATCGGGCAGCAAACCGCCCGAGGTGCAGATGGCTTCGAGCACGCGGCCCGTGATGTCCGGACAGGTCGGGTCGAGCATGGCGTTATGATCGGCGAACGGCACATCGGCCAGCACCGTCCAGTTATTGTCGACGTCGAAAGCGGCCCATCCGCCGTCCTTCGATTGCATGCCCAGCAGCCAATCGAGCGCGCGGTTTTCCGCCGCCCGTTGCGCCCCTGCGTTCCTGGCCTTGGCGTGGCGCAGCGCAAGCAGCACCATGGCCGTGTCGTCGATATCCGGATAGAACTCGTTGGCGTATTCGAAGTACCAGCCCGATGGCGCGAGGTTGGGCCGCATCACGGACCAGTCGCCTTTGCGCCGCACTTCTTTCGACAGCAGCCACTCCGCCGTGCGCTCCATGTGGCCGGCCTGCGCGCTTCCCGACTCGCCCAGCGCAAAGGCCGCGATGGCCGTATCCCACACCACCGAGAAGCAGGGCTGGAAGAAGAACCGCTCGCCGTCATCCACCATCAGCCGCTCGAACTGGCTCTCTGCTTCCACGCGGTCCGGATGCTCGGGCGCGTAGCCCAGCAGATCCAGCGCCATGATGACGTACATCATGGGCGGGTAGATGGCGCCCAATCCGTCGGTGTAGCGCGTGCGCTCGAGCATCCAGCGCTCGCATTCGCGGATCGCCTTTTTGCGGATGCTGGCCAGGCCGTGCCGCTCCCAGAACTTGACCAACTGGTCGCCGACAAAGAAGAGATTCCTCCAGCTGAACAGCTTCTCGTGATGCCGGTAGGTGAACTTCGCTCCCGGCAGCCACAACTCTTCGAGCGTGAAGCCGGCCGGAGCGGGGCGGTCCGGAGCGTGCGAGTGAACGATCGCCAGGGGCACTACGATGGCGCGGGTCCAGGAAGACATGCGGTACAGAAACTTCCCCGGCAGCAGAATCATCTCCGGGGGCACCGACGGGCACTCGTCGCGCGGATAGAGGCCGAACAAACTGAGATTGATCTTGACGTAGCTGTTGGCCCGCTGGATGCCGCCCAGCGCCAGCACGCGGTCTCTCGCCGCGGTCATTCGCGGATCGTCCGCCGGAACGCCGGCCAGCTTCAGTGCGAAGTACGCCTTCACCGTGGCGCTGATGTCCGCGGGCCCGCCCGGATAGGTGTTGAACCCGCCGTCGGAGAGTTGCCGGCCCAAAATGGACTCCACCGCGCGGTCGATTTTGTCCCGAGTCGGCGGATTCCAGGCGCCATTCTCCGGCGGGTGCAGCCACAACTCCAGCAGGATGTAGTCCGCTTCGAGCGTCGTATCCGCCGTCAACTCGGCGCGCCAGTAGCCGCGCGGGTCCTGAAGCCCGCGCAAGTAGGCGGCGGCGCGGCGGCTGGCCTCGGCCGCCTGGGCCGCGAGAGTTTCGGCAATGCGTACTCCAGGAATCATTGCGTGGTGATGGACGCCGGCGCCGGGGCGACGCGCGCCAGTTGCGGCGGCAAGGTGAACCGAACGTCCTCGTCCTTGATGTCCAATTCCTCCAGGTGGTCGAACCCACGCGAGCTCAAATACGCGATCAGGTCCTCGACCAGGTTCTCCGGAGCCGACGCGCCCGCGGTCAGGGCCACCGTGCGGGCATCGGCAATCCACGCCGCGTCCACCTGCGAGGAATCGTCTACCAGGTACGCGGGAACTCCCGAGTTCTTGGCCACCTCAACCAGGCGCTTCGAGTTCGAGCTGTTCTGCGAACCCACCACCAGCAGCACATCGCACAACGGCGCGGTAGCCTTCACCGCCAATTGCCGATTCTCCGTGGCATAGCAGATGTCCTGGGCCGGCGGCCCCACGATTGCCGGGAACCTGTCTCTAAGACGCGCTACGATATCCCGCGTTTCATCCAAGCTCAGCGTGGTTTGCGTCAGATACGCCATTTTCTCGGGATCCCGAGGCTTCAACCGGTCCACGTCGCTCGTGTTCGACACCAACACCGTGCTCGCGGGCGCTTCGCCCAGCGTTCCGATCACCTCGTCATGGTCCCGATGGCCGATCAGCACGATGGTGTATCCTTCCCGGGCAAACCGCACCGCCTCCAGATGAACCTTCGTCACCAGCGGGCAGGTCGCATCGATCACCCGCAGGTGCCGTTCGCGCGCCTGCTGGCGAACCGCCGGCGAAACGCCGTGGGCGCTGAAGATCACCCGCGCCCCGGCAGGCACCTCGTCGAGCTCCTCGACGAACACCGCGCCCGCCTCCCGCAACTGGTCGACGACGTGCCGGTTATGCACAATTTCCTTGCGCACATAGATCGGCGACCCATACAGATCCAGGGCGATTTTGACCACGTCGATCGCCCTCACGACGCCCGCGCAGAAACCTCGCGGTTTCAGCAGGATAACCTTCTTCTCGCTGGCTGTCCCAGTAGCCATAAACACCACCTTAAATAAACCTCAATTATAGCAGGTAAGGCTAGCGTCCCGACGAGCTTGGGACCTGCCGCACGCGGCCTTGCGCAGGCTACTCGCGTTCTTCATCTCTTCAACCCAGATGCAATGCCGCCACGCGAGGATTCTCCCGGGCCGGGGTTTGGCTCAGCGGCGCCCGAACATCCGTTCGAGCGACCACGGCCCGCCTCCCACGATCAGCAGGAACAACAGGCCCAGGAACATGCAGAAATCGGTTCGCGCTTCGTGAGCGGCCGGCCAGAAACCCTGGTGCCGCAGCATTGGAAACTTGGTCGTCGCAATCGCTACCGAGATGTCGATCAACAGGGGAATCGTGGCGAGGCGCGTGAGAATGCCAAGGATCAGGCACACCCCGCAGACAATTTCGACCACGCCGACGAATGGCGCCGTGAAGCTCGGCGCTGGGATCCCGATCTTGACGAACCGGCCCACCCCGAGCGCCGCCGGAAACAGGAACTTCTGAATGCCCTCCGAAAGGAATACCGCGCCGACGAGTATGCGCACCAGGATGGTCGCGCCCGGCGCGCCGGAAGCGTCTCTCTTGAAAGCCACGCCGCCCCTCCCCTGAACTGCTCACATCCTAGCACTGTGGAACCAGTCCAAGCACACAATTGAGCCGATAAACGCCGATAACCCATTCGGTTTCCGATCGGCGTTCATCGGCGTTCATCGGCGGCCATCAATCTTGTCCTAAGCTAGCCTTAGGATGCCGTGGGCCACAATTGACGCAGCGCCTGGATTCGCTCTCTTTATCGAGGCTACCGAGGCCGGCGTCGCGCGCCTGCTTTTCGACAAGCCGGCCGAGGTGGATGGCGCGCCCGATGACAGCCACCCACAGATCCGCGAGGCGGCGAACCAGCTCGCCGAGTACTTCGCGCGCACCCGCCGCGCGTTCCAGTTGCCGCTCGATCTGCGCGGCACCCCGTTCCAGCTGGCGGTCTGGAACGCCCTGCTCCGCATCCCTTATGGCGAAACGCGCAGCTACGGCCGGCTTGCGGTCGAACTGGGCCATGCGGGAGCGGCGCGCGCGGTTGGCACGGCCAACGGATCGAACCCCGTGTCGATCATCGTGCCCTGCCATCGCGTCATCGCGGCCGGAGGGGGCCTGGGCGGCTACGGTGGCGGGCTCGCCCGCAAGCGGTTTCTGCTCGATCTCGAGAGCGGAGCTTCCACCAGATTGATCAACGCTTCGGCCTGATCGATCTCGATTCCGATCTCGAGCCACAGCACCGCCAGTCCGCCAAGCGCCTCCTGCCATCTCGCGCCCAGGTTGGCGGCGTCCTTCTCCGTGGTCAGCAGCGCCGCCGCGCCCGCCGCCCGCGCCTCTGCCGCCATCCCCACAAGCTCCGCGTGCGAGCAGCGATGATGATCGCCGAAAGCGCGCCGCCACACCGGAGCGACGCCCAGTTCGCGCAGCGTGCGCCAGAACGAATCCGGGTTGCCCAGTCCGCAGAAGGCCGCCACTCGCGGTGGCAAAAACGCCTCCCCCGCGG
>Ga0209421_1000046_pt1 | contig 11428 bp, 11 predicted proteins | sample BlaSpr_A8_OM2_O2_FD_187977 | JGI IMG/M metagenome (GOLD analysis project Ga0209421, IMG submission 187977) | Forest soil microbial communities from Thunder Bay, Ontario, Canada - Black Spruce, Ontario site 2_A8_OM2_O2 (SPAdes) (version 2) | ecosystem: Environmental > Terrestrial > Soil > Boreal... | reverse complement strand
CTACGGTGCTCGGTGGAGCAATGCTGATTGGCTTTGCCGCATCAAAACGCCGGACCAGAACCCTAGTTGGCTCCTTCACTCCGACGTCGCCGACACGGTGAGCTTCGCTCCCGCGGCTAGCTGAACCGCACGCTTGAAACGCAGGACCAGCTCGCCATGATCGACGGTCGTAGCCGCCACGGGATGCGACGAAACCACCGTTGCCTTCTCGCCGGCGAACGGCACGCGGAGCGTCTCCAGTTCCAGCCGTCCCTCTTCCACCGCCACCGCTGCGTCGATGGTTCCCGCCGCGGTCTTCTGCGAGTAGACACCCCACGCCGATCCGGCGCAGAACAGGCAGCGGAAGTCGGCCGCGGAGACGCGCGGGCGAAGCCGCATCTCCCTGGCCGGCGCGGAGTAGCCGAAGCCCGAGAGTGCCAGCAGCAGCGACCAGCTCGACATCGCGCGGGCATAGTGGTGGCCGCACTCGACTTCGTCCCACGGATTCCGCCGCGCGCCGTTGTAGCGCCCGCGAACCGCCTCGACGATGCTGAGCCCCTCCTCCACCATGTCCTCGTAAATCAGATGGGCCGCCACCTGGTACTCGATTCCCGTCCAGACCTCGTCGGAGTAAACGAAGGGAAGCGCGGGGCGCTTGTCGTGCGGCCAACTGCACAACAGCAAACCCGCCTCGTCGTTGAGCGCGTAAATCCGCTGCGCGTTCGCAAACCTCTCGAAGCCCCGCCGAAAGTTGTACCGGTAGATGGAACCAAGCGCGCCGCGAATGTGCTCCCGCGGCAGCAGCTTGCCCAGACCCGCCACCTCGGCGAACCACTGTCCCAGCAGCTGATCGGAAAGGCATCCTTCGCCGTATTGATACTTGGCCGCGGCTTGCTTGGTCTCGTCCACCTTCTGCACGTAATACTCGCCGTTCCAGAGCAAGCCGTCGAGTTTCTTCCCGCCGCCGGCCAGCACCGCTTCGTACGCGGCTGCGGCCGCATCGTCGCCGAGATGACGGCCCATCCGCGACGCGGCAACGAGCGCGCCCAGGTACAGGCTGCCCATCATCGAATTCGGGCCGTAGAAATTGATGTCGTAAGTGTTGTGCTGCTGGCCTTCCATCACGCCGTCGCGATTGGCATCCCACTGCACCCAGGCGTACTCGAGCGCGCGTTTGACCTGCGGCCACAGGCGCCGTAGCCAGGCGTCGTCGCCGGATAGTTGCCACTCGCGGTACACCTTCATGACGCAGCCCATCTGGCCGTCGGCCGCGGGGTGGACGTCGTTTCCGCCCTGGTGCAAGGGCACGGGAGTGCGGAAGCTCATGCTGCCGTCGGGCCGCATGTTGACCAGGAAATCGGTCTCGCGCATGCTGCGCTCGAGGTCCGGGAACAGGTGCGCCATGGCCTGCTCGTAGTTGTACACATGCGTGCAGTTCATGGGGCAGCAGCCCTCGTTGTCGCCGCAGCCCTCGAAGGCCAGCGTCAGTTTGTTCTCGGCCACCATCACGGTTGTGGTCCGCAGGATCGATGCCTGGCTCGATACGGCGTCGATCACCGGCTCGGGCAGCGTGGACCCATACAGCGCGTCGCGGTAGCCGAGCGAGCGCGCGCGTAGCGACGCAAGGTTCGCGAGCATGTAGGCCGCCGGCTCCCAGGCGGAGCCCCAGCGAACGCCGTACTGGTTTCGCAGAACCTGGCCTTCGTGCTCCTTCCCGCTCCAGTAGTTCTCGATGTTCGGAAAGTGCCAGGCGAGCACGAAAACGATCTCGCGCGATTCGCCGGGAGCGAGCGAGAAATGGCTGGCCAGCGTCGCGAACTCGGTGCCGCCGTCTTTGGAAGGCTCAGCCGGCCGGCTCTCGAAGCGGCCTTTGCCCAGGAATTCGTCCCACCACTTCTGGAAGTCGTCCCACCATTCGCCGTGCTCCCACGTCAGGCGGTAGGAGACGTCGCCGTCCGTGGTGGCCAGCGCCATGGAGCCGTAGTGCCGCGCGTCCCGCTGCTGCTTGCTCGACGTCATCAGCACGCCCTGGCAGCCCGGCTGGCGTTTGAACTCGTTCAGATTGCCGCCGAAAAAGGGCGCCGTGCGCTCGGTGAGGGCGCCCACGCCTCCGTAGCCGACGGGGTTCATCGCCGAAAACGCCAGCGCGGCTTCGAGCGGCGCGGTGGCCCGCGACACAAAGCGATAGGTCAGCACCGCTACGGGCAGGCTGGAATTCTCGGTGTCGAGCGGCACCATGGGGTTGAACGCTTCGAGCGAAACTTCCACGGGCAGGCTCGGGTCCCGCAACTGGACGTGCGCGAATGGATAGGAGCCGGTGAAGACGGCATCCGGAAAGTGCGGTAGGCCCAGCGCCGTGGAGCGGGGCGATCCGAAACCGCCCGAGAAGGGCGGCAGCGGCTGCCGTTCCAGCACGCGGACCGACGGCGCCGCCAGGCCGCCACCCGCGATCCGCAGCGCCGCGAACGTGAACGGTAGCGTGCTCCCCTTATTCGGCCGGTTGAAGATCTCCCAGTCGCGCAGCCCTCCGAAACCGCTCAGAGAAACCGTGCCCGTCCCGATGCCGCCCAGCGGAAAAGCGATCTCGCGCAGCGCTTCGTCGCGGAAGCGGCGGCCCGGAACGGGCGCGTCAGGGCTGGCCGCGGGCAGTCCAAGCTTCGGCTGGGCGGCGGATGCGGCGGTCGCCAACAGCAGACTGCGCCGGCTGATCTCCATCAGCCACCCTGCGCGTCGTAGGTACCCGTGCCGGCCAGGTCCTCCACCTTGGTGCCCTTGCAATCGATGCGCTGCGGGATCGAGCCGCGGACGCTCATCTGGTCCTCCGTGGCGCCGAGTCCGCCAGTGTGTACGCCAGCGATGGCAGCCGCCGCGACGGCTCGTGACGCAGCCGCTCCCTCCATGATGCGGCGCAGGAGATCACCGAGCGGCGTGAGAAGCGGCGCCAGGTCCGTGCGGTTCAGCGGGCGGCAGAGATCGAGCGGCGACGCGGTGGCCAGCGTCGTGCGCCCGCCCTCGCTATACGCCGCGATGCGGCAGGGCAGGAAGGCGGCGATGCGTATATCGGCGGCTAGCAGCGCGGCGTAGAGCTCGCCGGCGCAGATCGAGAACACGAAAGCGTCCTCGGCCGAAGCGGACTCGCCGAGGTGCTGGCCAACATGGATGACGCTGAGTACGCTCGACCCCTCGTGTTGCGCGGCGTGGCGCAGCGCAGCCTCGACAGCCGAAAGCGGATGTTCCGAAGCGACCTGAAACATGGTGACCTCCGGGATGCGTTCTGACTCAGCATACCCGATCCGCCGGCCGCAGGGGCGGCCGTCCGCTTGCTTACGCGCGCGGTTCAGTGCTGCCGGTGGCCCCAGCACCGAACCGCGACCGTCAGGGAGCGGACCCGATCATCCCCTTCACGACTTCCACGAACGGTCTGACCAGCACAACACCGACGCTAAGCGATATCAGAAGCGGCGGGGCCAGGGCGATCCACCGCCTACGAGAGACCGCCTCGAGCATGACCCACAACAGCAGCGGAGAGACGGGACGCCCGAAGGCAAATGCTTCGCTCATCACCGGCGCGCCGAGCACCAGCGCCAGTGCCGCAAAGAAACCGACAGCGAGGCTCACAGGTCCCAGGCGGCGACCCAGGAGCCAGCGCGCGGCCAGGACGACGCTCGCGACCAGACCAAGTACGGCCAGAATATCGGTGACTCGCAACACCAGTTGCACGCGCGGATCGGGATAAGGACGGAACCAAAGCAGGCGCTGCAGCAGACCCCAGGCGGGTACCGTGAGCATGGCAGGCGACGGCATGTCCTGGGGTAGCCGCGCCGCGAGGACCGCGTACCAGGCGACCGCCGGAATCGCGCTCGAAGCAAACCATGCCGCCCGGCGCCAGTCGCGATGCAACAGACGATCCATCACCAGCGCCGCGCCCAGCAGCAGTCCCGTCTCGCGTGTGAGGGCGGCCAGGGCGGCCAACACCCACACACGGCCCCAGCGCTCCTCTTCCGAGTACAGCAGGAACCCGGCAAAGAGCGCTGTGAGCGGCCCGTCCACCAGCATGCGGTCGGAGGAAGCCACCGAGGCGGGCACAACCGCAAACAGCAATCCCCAAAACGCAGAGTGGCCGCGGCGCGCCAGCAACCGCGCGCACCAGTAAGTGCCCAACGCGAGGAAGAGCATCTCGACGGCGATGTACGCGGGGTCGATCCAACCGGGCTGCCCGAAGCCGGCCAGCCATGCCGCCAGCGGAACCAGCACCCGGCGAAAGCGCAACTGTGGCGCGTCCACGTAGTGGAAGTAGCCCTTTTCGAAAAATGGATCGTGCGCCAGGAGGCGATAGAACTGGCCATCGTAGCCAGTGCCCTGGACGCGAACCGTTCCCGCATCCAGGTCGGGCGGCAAGGGGAAGTTCGTGCCGGAGCAGAATACCGCCGTCCAGTTCCCGCCAAACGCGTAGTGGATGCGAGCGGCGGTCCACGCAAGAATCAGGAGCGCGGACAAGATCGCGACCAGGGCGCAAGCCCCACGGCTAGCGCTCGGAGGAGAGATCGCGGGCGAGGACATCGGCTACAGCACCTCGAGCACCAGGCACTTCAGGTAGTGGGTCTCGGGAACGGTGAGCAGGATGGGATGGTCCCGCGCCTGCGTGCGGCGGTCCAGCACCCGCAGCGTGCGGCCCGCGTCGAGCGACGCCTCCGCGACGATTTCGAGCAGCAGCGATTCAGGCACGTGGTGCGAGCAGGAGCAGGTGACCAGTACGCCGCCCGGCTCGAGCAGTTCCAGCGCACGCAGGTTGATCTCCTTGTACCCGCGCGCCGCGCTGTCCACCGTCTGGCGCGACTTCGAGAACGCGGGCGGATCGAGGACGATGGTGCAGTAACGTCGCCGCGCGCCGCGCTCCGCGGCCAGGAAGTCGAACACGTTGGCTTCGCGGAACTCCACGTTCTCGATCCCGTTGGCGGCCCGGTTGCGCTTGGCCACTTCGAGCACCGATTCCGAGGTGTCGATGGCGACGACGCTTTCCGCCCGCGACGCCATGTGCAGCGCGAAGCCGCCGGTCGAGGTGAAGCAATCGAGCGCGCGGCCGTGCGCGTGGCCGGCGGCGGCCAGGTAGTTTTCGCGCTGGTCGAGAAAGACGCCGGTCTTCTGGCCGTGCAGCAGGTCGGCATGGAACAGCAGGCCATTCATGCGCACCGGGACCAGCGGTGGCGGCTCGGCGCCGGCGAGCATGCCGGTCGTTAGCGGCAGGTCCTCGTGGCGCCGCACGGCCGAGTCGTTCCGTTCGACGATGCCGCGCGGCGCGAAGAGCTCCTCGAGCGCGGCGACGATCTCGGCCTTGGCGCGGTCCATCCCCTGGTCCAGGGTCTGCACCACCAGGTAGTCTCCGTACCGGTCGACGATCAGCGCGGGCAGGCGGTCGCCCTCGGCGTGCACCAAGCGGTAGGCCTCGGCCCCCGCGGCGACACGGCGGCGGAACTCGGCGGCGTCGCGAAGCCGGCGCATAAAGAACTCCCGGCCGATCGGCTCGGGCTCGCGGCTCAGCAGGCGCAGCGAGATCTGGGACGCCTCGCTGTAGTGCGCCACGCCCACGAAACGGCCCCTGGGATCCGCCACCCGGACCGCTTCCCCGCCCCCGGCGCCGCCCCGGTCTCCCACGTCGGACGCGAAGATCCAGGGATGTCCCGAAGCCAGCCGGTCCGCGCCTTTTCGAGTGATGTGGACGGTTTTCAACGGATCGGCTTTGGAAGAGCCATCTCCCTCAGCCGGGCAATTCGCTCTTCGGTGGGGGGATGGGTCGAGAACAGTCCCGCCAGCGCCTGGCCGCTGAAGGGCTTGATGATGAACATGTGAGCGGTGGCCGGCGAGGCGTCCATCGGAATCCGCTTCGAGGCCGATTCCAGCTTCCCGAGCGCCGAGATCAGGGGATAGGGGCTGCCGGTGGTTTGCTCCGACGCCGCGTCCGCGGCAAACTCGCGCGTCCGCGAGATCCACATCTGGATCAGCAGGGCGGCGAACGGGGCCACAATCAGCATGAGCAGGCCGCTCAGCGCGTTGCCGCGGTCGTCGTCGTCGCGGCTGCCGCCGAAAAAGAAGGCCATGCGCGCCACCAGCGTGATGGCCAGCGCGATGGTGGCCGCTACGGAGCTGGTCAGGATGTCGCGATTCTTGACGTGGCCCAGTTCGTGCGCCAGGACGCCCTCCAGCTCGCGGTCGTCCATGATCCGCAGGATGCCCCCGGTCACGGCGACCGAGGCGTGCCGCGGGTTGCGGCCGGTGGCGAAAGCGTTGGGCGATTCGTCCGGAATCACGAACAGCTTGGGCATGGGCAGTCCCATGCGCTGAGTGAGACCCTGAACGATGGGCGCCAGGCGCCGGTACACCTCCGGATTCTCGGACGGGCTGACCGGCTGGGCGGAGTACATCGCCAGCGCCAGCTTGTCGGAGAAGAAGTAGCTGAAGAAGTTCATCCCCGCGGCAAACAGTAGGGCGATGATCAGGCCGTTCCGCCCCCAGAAGGCCTCGCCGACCACCAGGAACACGCCGCTGAGCAGCCCCAGCAGCAGGGCCGTCTTCAGATGATTCAAGGATTGCCTCCCGTCTCCCATTCTGTCACAATCGTTTATAGGATCCAGTTGACCGTCCGGCAGCGGGCGGGCAGCGAGTACGTGTATCCTAAGGAAGCGCTTTTATGATTGAAGATCTTCTGCGACCCCAACACCTGCTGGTGATTCTGGTGATCGCCATTCTGTTTTTCGGTCCGAAGAAACTACCTGAACTCGGCAAAGGGCTTGCTCAAGGCATCCGCAGCTTCAAGGACGGACTGAAGGGCGCGACGGCTCCGCCGGACGATCCCGCCGCTCCCCCCAAGGCCTGAGAGCGAGCCGCCGGCCGGGCGCGAAGGGCAGGCTCGAAGGCCCGCCCCTGCCCTGCTGCCGCCGCCTTGGTCAGTTTCCGTCCACGCCGATCTTGATGGTCTTCGGCTTGGCGACCTCTTTCTTCGGCAAGGTCACCGTCAGGACGCCGCTCCGGTAGTCAGCCTTCACCGTCTCGCTGTCCACTGTATCCGGGAGGCTGAAGAACCGCTGGAACTCGCCGTAGCTGCGCTCGATGCGGTGGTATCCGGCACCCTTCCCCTCGACTCGCTCGAACTTCCTCTCGCCCTTGATCGAAAGCGTCCCGCGCTCGATCTGTATGTCGATGTCTTTCAGGGGGACATCCGGCAGATCGGCTTTGAGGACCAGTTCGTTCTCGGTTTCGAGGACGTCGACGGCGGGAGCCCAGGGGCGTGTGGCCACCGGTTCGCTGAACAGGCGGTTGACCGCGTCCTGAAAGAGGCGGACGCCGGTCGGGAAGTCGACTTCGGTAAAGGGGTCATACTTGGCAATGGTCATTGTTGATTTCTCCTCACATACACATCATAAAATATGACTTAGTAGTTGTCAAGTATATCTTAGCGTGCCGCGATCCTAAGGTGGCGCCGCAGCCGTGGCGCTGATGCTACCCCCGATGGCGGAACGCCAATCCCCACCTTCCCCTTAGCCGGAGACTAGGGAAACCTCGCGTACAAAATCCCCTGAGGAATCATCGCTCCAGCTTTAATCAAATTTTAAAACTCTCAACTCGCAAATTGCTTGAACTCATCGTGGGGCCATGTTAGTATGCTCTTTCGGAACATTAAGAGGCATTAGGAGGCCTAGGAACCATGACCGCCCTTGACCACGTGAACGCGCTCTTGAGGAGCCGGACTGCCTGGCTCGCCGTAACGGCGATTGCGCTCGGGATGATCGCCGTCTCTCCGGCGCAGGCCATAGTCCTCACCAACCTTTGTAACTTTACTGGCGGCGGCTGTGACATGACCCAGACCGCGAGTGTTACTGTGCTTGATCCGAATACGGGCCTCCCCCTCGGCGGCAGCACGCCGCTTCCGAACCCCACCCTCACCTCCGCTCCTACCACCCCTGGCGGCGTCACGGTCACCGGGACCTTCGGCTATACGGCGGACCTCCCTGGCGTCAACGAATACAGCCTTGAGCTGGTGTTAAACGGCACAACAGCCGGCGTGCCCCTGGGAACCCTGGGTGTTACCGGCTTGCTCGATTTCGACGCGAACCCCGGGCCGGGCGGGCTCGTCCTCGGCACGCAGGAGCGGTTTATAGTCACGCAGAACGGCATCGACACCGAGGCCGACTTCTCAACGGGGATAGGGGCGAATCACGGTGCCGGCTCTGCCCAGATCTTCCCCCTCGATCCTACGCTACCCGTGACCGGGTGGTCGATGATGTTTCAGATCGACTGGTTGACCTCGGATACGTCCACGCTGACGGTCGCGTTCCCGCTGACCGAGGACCCCTCTCCGGAGCCTGTGTCGGTGCTGCTGGTTGGATCGGGCATCGGCCTGCTGGCGCTCGTGCGCCGCTGGCGCAAGGCCTAACGAAGCGTCTTAATCAGGAAGGGCGGGTTCCCACCCGCCCTTCTACCAGGTTGGTTTCCTTCCCGCCTCCCTCTTCCCCTTCATTCCGTCGCGTATCGCAATTGGCCGCCAACCCGGGACTGCTCGAATTTCGCCGCACTTGCGAAATTCGTGCCTGTCCCACCATCGGTCTCCTGTCACTCAACCTGCTCGACATCCGCCGTCGCGCTGCGCCGCCCGCTAGTTGGCGGCCGTACACGCAAAAAGGGCGGGTGTTCCCACCCGCCCCTCCACCAAGCCGGAATGGCAGAAACCGCTATTCTTCCGTCGGTTGCTCCTCGCCGCCCTCTTCGTCGTGGCGGCCTTCCTGGATCGCTTTGAGCCGCTCTTCCTTGCGCTTGGCACGCTCCGCGGCGCGCTTGACCAGCTCCGACCCCACCAGCTCCAGCATGGCCTGCTCGGCGCCATCGCCCTTGCGCGGGCCCAGGCGGACGATGCGGGCGTAGCCGCCGGCTCTCTGGCCGAACCGCGAGCCCAGCGTGTCGAACAGCTTCTTCACCGAATGCGGCGTCATCAGATACGCGGCGGCCTGGCGCCGCGCGGCCAGCGTGTCTTTCTTGGCCAGCGTAATCATCCGCTCCACCAGCGGCTTGACCGCCTTGGCCTTCGGCACCGTGGTAATCACGCGCTCTTCTTCGATCACGCTGGTGACGAGGTTGCGGAACAGCGACCTGCGCGCTGCCAGCGTTCGTCCCAGCTTGTACCCATCTACCTTATGTCTCACGGTGTCGTCTCTCCTACTCGCTCAAACTCTCGTCGAACTGCTCTTTGTCGTCGTCGGCCGGCTCTTCGGGACCACCCTCGTTCTCGAGCTCGTCCTCGGCGGCGTTCTGCGCATCTTCGTCTTCGTCGCGCGGCCGGCCGCTCGGCGGCGTGGGCGTGACCGGCAGTCCGCTGCCCGAAATCAGCCGCCCCTGCGCGTCGAACTTCATGCCGAACTGCAGGCCCATGCTGGACAGGATCTCTTTGATCTCGTTCAGCGACTTGCGGCCGAAGTTCTTGGTGCGAAGCATTTCTGCCTCGGTCTTCTGCACCAGGTCCGCGATGGTCTGGATATTGGCGTTCTTCAGGCAGTTGTACGACCGCACGCTGAGTTCGAGCTCGTCCACGGAGCGGTTCAGGATCTCGTTCATCTGATCCATGGCGCGCTCGGCCTGTTCCTCGGCCATCTCGGGGACTTCCTCGAAGTTGATGAAGATGGTCTGGTGGTCCTTCATCAGCTTGGCGGCCTGCCCGATCGAATCCTGCGGCGAAATGGCGCCGTTGGTCCAGACTTCGAGCGTCAGCTTGTCGTAGTCGGTCATCTGGCCCAGGCGCGCGCCCTCGACCGCGAAGTTGACCTTGCGCACCGGCGAGTGAACCGAGTCGATGGGAATGTATCCCAGCGGCAGGTCCTCGTCGAAGTTACGGTCCGCGCCCACGTAGCCGCGGCCCAGCTTCAGGCGCATCTCGATGTTGAGTTTCCCCCCGTCGCTGACGGTGGCGATGTGGACGGTGCGGTCCAGCACCTCGACGTCCTGGTCGGTCTCGATCTGGCTGCTCAGCACCTCGCCCGGCTCGTCGATCCTGAGGCGCGCCGTGCGCATCCCCTCGCCGGACATCTTGAAGGGGACTTGCTTGAGGTTGAGGATGATGTCGGTGGCGTCTTCGACCACTCCAGGAATGGGGCTGAATTCATGGGCCACCCCTTCGATGCGCACGGCCGTGATGGCCGCGCCCTCGATGGAGCTCAGCAGCACGCGCCGCAGGCTGTTGCCGATGGTGGTTCCAAAACCGCGCTCGAAGGGCTGCGCGGTGAACATGCCATAGCGGTCGGTCAGGGTTTCGGTATTCGCAACCAAACGCTTGGGTTTCTGAAAGCCTTTGAACATAACCAGTCTTCTCCTCACTCCGGACATCCGGGAAAGCGGGCGGTTCTGGCCGCCGCGCCCCCCGGGTCCATGAGACTTACTTGGAGTACAACTCCACGATCAGCCGTTCGTTGACCTGGATCTGCACCAGTTCTTCGCGCTTCGGCAGACCGATTATGCGGCCGCGCAGAGTCTCGCGGTCCACTTCCAGCCAATTCGGGCACGGCAGGTGCGCCGTAGCGTCCCGCGCCGCAAGAATGGTCGGGTGGTTGCGGCTCTTCTCGCGCACCTCGACGATATCGCCGACCTTCACCATGAACGAAGGAATATTGACCTTGCGGCCGTTGACCTGGAAGTGGCCATGGCGCACGATCTGGCGGCTCTGCGGATGCGAGACGCCAAAACCCATCCGGTAGACCACGCTGTCCAAACGCCGCTCCAGCATACTCAGCAGGTTGTCGCCGGTGATGCCCTTCATGCGCAGCGCCTTCTCGTAGAGGTTGTGGAACTGCGTCTCGAGCAGCCCGTAGAAGCGCTTCACCTTCTGCTTCTCGCGCAGTTGCAGCCCGTAGCCGACGATCTTGGGCTTGCGATCCTTGCCGTGCTGGCCGGGGATGACGTTGCGCTTCTCGATAGCGCACTTCTCGCTATGGCAGCGCTCCCCCTTGAAGAATAGTTTCATGCCCTCGCGCCGGCAAAGCCGGCAAGTCGGGCCGCTGTATCGTGCCAAAGTGCCTCCTACCTTATCAGGTGCGGTTTACAACCGGCATGCCCGGTCTTCTTCCCGCTTACGCAATGTCGATGGTCGATGGTCGATGGCCGATAGTTCCGGTCCGCCACCATCCACCATCGACCATCCACCATCTACACTCGCCTCTTCTTTGGCGGCCTGCACCCGTTGTGCGGGATCGGCGTGACGTCGCGGATCGAGGTGACGTTGAAGCCGGCCGCCTGGATCGCGCGCAACGCCGATTCGCGCCCCGAGCCCGGCCCGGAGACTTCGACTTCGAGCATGCGCATGCCGTGCTCGGAGGCCTTCTTGACCGCGTCCTCGGCGGCCATCTGGGCGGCGAACGGCGTCGACTTGCGCGAGCCCTTGAAGCCCATCGTGCCGGCCGACGACCACGAGATC
>Ga0209421_1000045_pt1 | contig 11676 bp, 21 predicted proteins | sample BlaSpr_A8_OM2_O2_FD_187977 | JGI IMG/M metagenome (GOLD analysis project Ga0209421, IMG submission 187977) | Forest soil microbial communities from Thunder Bay, Ontario, Canada - Black Spruce, Ontario site 2_A8_OM2_O2 (SPAdes) (version 2) | ecosystem: Environmental > Terrestrial > Soil > Boreal... | reverse complement strand
ACGACGAAATTCTGGCTGAGGTGGCAATAAAAGGGGCCCCTGAAGCGGCTGTGGAACTCGGACGTCTTATGGTCAAGGGCGCGAACGAATTTTTGCCCGACGTCCCGAGCAAGGTGGATCCGTTGTTGATGGAAGTTTGGAGTAAGGATGCGGAGCCAATAAAAGACGAGAACGGGCGATTGAAGGTGTGGAAGTACAATGCCCCATAAAGACTCGGCGGAGGGGAGAGCATACCAGAAGAAGTATCGCGAGGCTAATCGAGAGCACTATCGCGATTACATGAAGAAATACCACAAGGAGTGGTACATCAAGAACAAGCAACGCGCTTGTGGCCAAGGAAGAGAACGCCACCTAAAGACAAAGTACGGCATAGAAGAGGCCGATGTTGAACAACTATTGCGAGCGCAACAGGGCCGGTGTGCTATCTGCCGAAAGATGTTGTTGTGGGGGAGCTTTACACACGTAGATCATGATCACGAGACGCACCGTATCCGAGGCCTGCTTTGTGTCAATTGTAACACAGGGCTGGGTCAGTTTTTCGACCGGCCAGAGCTGCTTCGGGCAGCGGCCGAATATCTTTTGACCCATAAGGAGTAAGCACATGGCGGCATGCAAAAACTGCGGCGAGCACGACCCGGATTTGAACGCCGGGACGTTCTGCTCCAAGACGTGTGAGCTGGAGTTCAACGATCAACCGGCCCCGCTGAAAGGCTTGTTCGATGCCGTCCAAGGCACCGGCGAGCAGAAAGTCTTCGAGACCGGCGCGCGGCGGGAAGTCGCCCCCAGCAAGGGGCGTTTCGACCTCATCCCCGCCTACCCGATGAAGCGCCTGGCCGTCCACTACGCCAACGGCGCGGTCAAGTATGCCGATCGTAACTGGGAGAAGGGCCTGCCGCTGCACTCCTTCCTCGACAGCGCCGAGCGCCACATGAACGCCTTCAAGGACGGCGACCGAAGCGAGGACCACTTGGCGGCGATTCTTTGGAACGTTGCGGGGTACATTTGGACCGAGCGGGGGATCGAAGACGGCTCCTTGCCGGAATCGCTGGACGACGTGCCGTGGGAACCCTCGACGGGGAAGGTGCTGTGATGATCGAGTTACTTACGGGGTTGGCGCTTTTTTTCTTAGGGTTGGTAATTGGGATGACTCTAGGAGGTTGGCGATGACCGTCATCGAAGAAGTCTCCGACCTCGACGCCCTCGAGGTCGCCGGCCTGCGCTGGATGCTCCCCGACATGTACCGGGCCGCGCGCGAGGCCCGCCTCGTCCTCGGGCGTAACGACGTCGCCGTCGTCATGCTCGTCAACGCCAAGGGCGACGAGGCCCAGTCCTACCACGGGCCAACGGCCTTGATGATGGGGGCGCTTGCCGAGCCCGACCTATTCCTCGCACCTTTCGTCATCGGCGGCGAGCAGGCCATCGAGAACCTCTGGATGGGCGTGCCGGATCCGGGGCACGTGTGGGTCCTGGTCGCGCACGGGTTTCACGTGTACAGTATTCTGCTCAAGCTCAAGGAAATGGTGAACTAACATGGCGACCAAATATGTGAGATGTGTAAATGTCTACGACGCGGACGGCCGACTGGAGAAGGATAGAGTGTATGCGCTCGCAGGGGCGCCGAATGAACACTCACGCTACTATTACCTGGTCGGGGTATCTGGGGGGTGGCTCAAAGAACGCTTCGTGGATGCGACCGCGACAGCCCCGCCGGCACCCGCGCCGCCCGCGATCAAACCTGGCGACGTCGTGCGCCTGAAGTCCGGCGGACCGGCGATGACGGTCCGCAATGTTGTCGTAGGGGTTGTGACGACAGATTATTTCGAGTTCGGCGGGCGGTACGAGGCCAATTTCGCTGCACACACCCTCGAACTCACCGGCGCCGCATGAGCCTCACCGGACGCCTCGCCGACCTCGTAATCGCGCTCTGCAAGCGCCTGGCGCACACCAAGCGCGTCATTCTCGACCGCGACGGGGCGGAGCCGTACCTCACGCGCTGGTACCTCATCGGCACGTCGCCCGCCCAAGGTGGGGCGCGGGGCAAGTGGGGCCTGTACCTGCACCAGTTTAACAAGAGCGACTCGCCCGAGGCGCTGCACAACCACCCTTGGCGTTGGGCAGTGAGCCTGGTGCTGAAGGGTGGGTACTGGGAGCTGCGGGAAGCTGGCAACTGGCACTGGCGCGCTCCCGGGGACTTCAATTTTCTGGATGCCGACACCTTTCACCGGGTAGCCCTCGACTACGACGAGGCTCCGGCTTACACCCTTTTCCTCGTCGGGCCGCGGATCCAAGGTTGGGGTTTCCTCTCGCGGGAGACCGGGAAGTTCGTCCCGTGGCGCGTGTGGCTCGATCTCTCGCCCTACACGCCGGAGGATGTATGACTGTTGCAGAACATTTGTGGATGATTACCACTACCATCGGTCTTTTGGTGGCGCTGTGGCGCCGATGACCCCCCTCCAGGGTTTTGGTCTCGGGCAGCTCGGGATGGTCCTGGCCATCTTCTTCCTCAGCTTCGAGTTTTCGGCCGAGTGGAAGCGTCGGCGGCGAATCGAGGCGCAGTTGCGGAAGGACCTGAACCAAGTGCGCAACGAACTGAGGGCCTTATGATCCGCCTCGTGATCCCCGACTCGCACGGCGAGCATATCGACGTCCCCGCCCGGGACGCCTTCCTCGCCGACGTCAAGCTCCTCGACCCCGGTGAGATCGTGCTGCTCGGGGATCACCTCGACTGCGGCGGGACGTTCTCCGCCCACCAGCGTTCGTACACCAACGAAATGACGGAGAGCTACCAAGATGACGTCAACGCGGCGAACCGCTTTCTCGATGCCCTTCAGCGACGCGCCCCACGGGCTAAGTACCACTATCTCGAAGGGAATCACGAGGCTCATGTCGAGCGATGGGCCAGCCGGGAGTTCGCATCTCACAAGGATGCTGAGATGGCTCTGGAATACTTTGGGCCCGAGGCGGTTCTTCGTCTCAAGGACCGCGGCATCAAGTATTACCGCCGCTCCAAGCAATACATGGGCCTCAGTATTCCGGGAGCCATCCGACTCGGCAAGTGCTGCTTTGTACACGGCATCGCGGCTTCCAAGCACGCTACTTACACCCACCTTGTCCGCTTCGGAACTAACGTGGTGCATGGCCACACACATCGCCGACAAAGTGCTGGAGAGCGAACCGTCATGTCCGACGGCTTTGAAGCCTGGTGTCCCGGGACCCTCGCCAAGCTCCAACCCCTCTACGCCCACACCTCCCCGACCTCCTGGAGCCACGGATATGGCGTCCAATTTGTAGCGAAATCGGGGCGATTCCTGCACGTCAACGTACCCATCCACCGAGGCAAAAGCCTCCTAAGCGCCCTGAGGACGGGCTAAACACCATGACCCCCGATAGTTGGCGCGCGTGGGCGAAAGCCTCTAAAAAAGCCCGCCCCGCTCTTATGGCTTTGCTTATCCAAGAAAACGAAGGGTTGATCCAACACTTCGTTCAGAGGTTCTCTAAGGCCCGCGACTTTCCCGATCACTTGCGGGAGGACTTCGCCCAGGCTGCGCGGATAGGTTTCATCCGAGCGGTCGAGACCTGGAAGCCCGCCCCCGAGGGGCCCTCGCCCTTTAGCCACTGGGCTTTCCTCCTCATGCGCCAAGAGGTCCAGAAGGTCGCCTGCGGGGCGCTTCCGGTCGCCCTGCCCCGGGACATCTTGTTCGCGTCCACCCACAAGACCGACGCGCACCAGGCTCAGTTCGGCGAGGATCCGCCGGACGACCACATCGGTCGGCGGGAGCGCACCCACGCCAAGATCATGGGGTGGAAGTTTTTCTACACCGCCGACTACCTGGATGAACACCTCCGCCGGCAACCCACGGCGACCGAGGCCCAAGCCGTGCCGGATGCGGAAGGGGACCTCGACCACAAGCGCGGGGCCGAGCGCTTGGGGGAGTTTTTGGCGATGCTATCCAAGAAGGACCGTAAAGCCTTTTGGGCCGGGAATCGGCCGGATCTAATTACGCAGGCGAAGGCGTATGTCGCTACAAGATGATTTGATCGCCTGTGATCGGGAGACCGCTCTCACGGGGTCGCTTGCAGCATTCGTGAGAATGGCTTGGCCGCAAGTTTATCCGTCTAGCCCATTGGTGTGGAACTGGCACTTGGACCTCCTGTGCGACCACTATGAGGCGTGCTACACCGGGGAGATAAGGGAGCTGGTCGTAAACCTCCCGCCGGGGGGTAGCAAAAGCTCCCTCACCTGTGTGCTCTTTCCCGCGTGGGTCTGGGCGAAGACGCCCGAGCGGTCCCTCATCTTCGCGGCCTACGGCGAGAAGCTCGTGCGCCGCGATGCGCGCCTCTGGAACACGTTCCTCCACTCGTCCTGGTGGCTGCGGCGCTTCGGCGACCGATTCTCCTTGCCGACGGTGCCGGCGGTCGAGCACATTACGAACGACAAGGGCGGTTTTCGCCTCGGCACCACCCCAGGCGCCGAGGTTACAGGCTTTCACGGCAACTACCAGGTGATCGATGACCCGAACAAGCCGGAAGAACTCACGAAGCTCGCGATGTCTGAGGTCAAAGAGTGGATGGGTCGGACCATGGGGAGCCGCTGGCGCCGACCCCCCGAGGTCAACAGTCTCATCTGCATTATGCAGCGACTCCACTGTGACGACCTTTCCAGCATGCTCCTCGACCGGGGAGCTGTGCACATATGCCTTCCTGCCAACTACGACCCAAGCCGTAGGACGGTTACGCCGTGGGGTTGTGACCCTCGAACTAAAGCCGGAGAACTCCTCGACCCCGTCCGCCTTCCTGCCCACGAGATCCAGCGTCTACGTATCGCTCTGGGGGGGATGAACGCCGCCGCGCAGCTCGATCAGTCGCCCGTGCCCGAGGGGGGTGCGGTGTTCAAGCGCGGCGACCTTCAGTACTGGACCCTCTTGCCACCGCAGTTCGACCAGGTTATATGTTCCTGGGACTGCGCTTTCAAGGACGAGCTGACGAGCAACTACGTGTGCGGGCAGGTCTGGGGCCGGTGCGGGGCGAACTTCTACTTCATCGACCAGGTGCACGGGCACTACAACTTCTTCAACACCGTTTTGCAGATTCTTTTGCTTGCGCAAAAACATTCGGCTGCTACAACGAAGCTCGTGGAGGATAAGGCGAATGGCACGGCGATCATCGAGACGCTACAAGAGAAGGTACCAGGAGTGGTTGCCGTGGATCCTCTGGGGGGTAAGTTCGCTCGTGCGTCGGCGGTTTCGGGGTTTTTCGAGGCCGGCAACGTTTTTCTTCCTGATCCAAAGCTACCTGGCTATGAATGGGTGGACCAGAAGTACATACCGGAGTTACTGACGTTCCCGCGGGGCAAGCACGATGATCAAGTGGACGCGACCACGCAAGCCCTGCTATACCTGCAACAACACACAAGCTACCTCAAGGCCGCGATGGATCGCGTCCGGGCCGAAGGGTGGGGATTTAGGGTGACGTGATGGGCTACGAGTACAACAACAAGGCAGAATTCGTGGCAATGCTCCAAGGGGAGACGAGGAAGTTGCGGGAGCTGGGGGCGACCCAGGAGAACGCCTTCGTCTCCGTCCTTACGGACGTGCTGTGGCAGTTCGATCAGTTCTTCCTCAGCGTCGCCAAGCGACTCGATGCGCTGGAAGATGCGGTGTGGGAGGCGAAGAAGTGACAACGAACGCCGACACGCCCGAGAAGTCGTCGAGCGAACACACACCTGCCGAGATGCTCGCCATCATCGGGCGCCTAAACCGCCACCATCGCCGCGCGGGGGCGAGCATGCTCCGGCACGGCAAGCCCCTCGTCGAGGTCTTCGAGCGCCTTACAGGGTTCGCGAACCGCAAACGCACCTGGGTGGATGCGGGGGAAACACCGGGGCGGAGGTTATAATGCTGGTCATAAAAATAGAGCTTTGGCCTCGCGGCGATCACACTCGGGCGCGGTCTCTGGGCATGGCTACAATTGCAAATGTCGGCGGCACGGTACAGACCGGCAATTACGATTGTAAGCTGTTCAAGTCCCCGGAATACTCTACGCAAGCCGAGACCCGGCCGGTGCACGAGATGCTAACCAGACCGAAAGCCAAAGAGCTTTGGCGCAAAGGGGTCGTCACCGAGTTCCCCCGACAAAAACTAGGGCCGTGGGATCTCCTGTTTCGGGCTCTCGGATCGCTCATAACGGACAGATCCCCCGGTGTAGAGTTCGATGCGGATGTTCGGGGTGATTCGTTTGGGCAAGCCCCTCATTTGGCAGAAGGGCCCAAGACCCCCGATGTTCTTTGACATCACCGAGGAGGTAGAGGCCCTCTTCCAAGACATCCCTGCTAACGGCTCGGGCCTGTTCATCTTCCGCGACGGACGGCCCCGCTTGGCGGCGGGGTTTCACACCTTCTGTCTCAAGCCCCGGGTGCGCTCGGTTGCCTCGAAGAAGAGCAACAGCCGCGCGACCCTCGCCCGCCGCGACGAGAAGATCCGGGTCGCGATCCTCGCGGGCGAGCGACCGAAGAAGAAGGCGGGGGCGCGCGGCCGGCCCCCGACGACGTGGCTGCGGATCGCTAAGGAGCTGGGCGTGAGCCTGGAGGGCCTATGCTGCTGACGTTTGAATATATAAACGGGGACTTTTGTGCAACTAAGGAATCCTTGGAAGCCTTGAATGCCTACTTCTGGGAGGAGGCCCTTCGATCCGGCGGGTTCGCAAGCGGTGAAACAATAACCGTTACGCAGCCGGCGGCACCGACCCCCGACCCGGAGGCACCGACCCGCCCGCCGTCTTAGAGGACCCACTGTTCTGGGCCTCGTGCATCGTATCCCACGGGCCTTCTTCGTGGTCGACCGTGGCCACGTAGGCGATGGGCGACATACCCAGCGCCTCGTAGGAGAGTAGCCGGTGATGCCCATCCACGACCTCGTACTTGTCGTTGTCCGGGGTCTTCACGAGCATGATGGGCTTCTTGTGCCCCTTCTTGATGTCCTCGATGTACCCTGACAAGTCATCAGTAGTCGCGCGCCAGTGCTTGCGTCCGCTGAAGTCGATCCTCTTCAACCGTACTGACCGAGGGCCTTCCCATTGAGCCGCTTTGACCCATTCGATCACGTCTTCGGGGTAGTCGTCTTTGAGCCCTTTGAGGATGCTCTTGATGGTGTCGCTGTCGGCTCGACCGGCCGGGGGTTTGGCGGCGCCTGGTTTCCCCGGGGGACCCTTGGGGGGTTTGGCCCCGACCTTCATCGCCGTAAGGCCGAACTGGTCCTGGGACTGCTTTTCCGCGTTAGCTTGGTCGGTCTTGGCTTGCTCGGCCTTGTTGGGCGGAAGCTCCGCCGTCGCCATTCGGTCCCGTCGAAGTGAACCATCAATCTCGGTGTCAAGATGCAACTCCCCGCTACGGAAACGGCTCATTGCTACTTCGTCCTCGGTCAAAGTACCGTTGGCGATGTATTTGTCGTCAGCCTGCGCCATGTTCCAGCGGATAGTGCTCTGCTCAAGTTCGGACGGTGCGTAAAGCTTGTGCCATGTGAACTCATACCCGCCGTCCGGTATGGTGCCTTTCGTCGGTGCGTCTTTAGCGAGGCAAATGAGCTTGTACAGTCTCTTCAGCTTCGGCTCGAGGATATCTTTCTGGTCTCCCGCGATCATGTCGTAGAATCGACGGAAATCAGCATCCCCTGTGGCGTTCAATCCTGAGGGCTCGCGGCCGAAGAGAATGGCGACCGGCATCTCGGCGGCGGCGGCCATCCGTAGCATCTGCATCTCGATGGTGTCGGCGACGCCGGTTAGGGGCGTCGGGGAGCGCTCGAACTCCTCGTTCTGCGCGTCGAGGTAGACCATGCGGCCGCTCGATCGGGACATGTCCACCATCGTCATGCGCGTCTGGAGCGTCTTCTGATCGTTGGAGATCATCTGCGCCAGGCCGTTGATCTTCATGACCGCCTGCGAGAGGTCCGTCATCAAGTTGGCTATGCTCTGGAAGCTCTGGTCGAACTGCCGCATCGTGTCGTAGGGGGCCTGGAGCATCGACAGCGTCCAGCCCGCCAACCGCCTTCGCATGAGCAAATCCACCGGCGCCCCGTCGAACCGGATGACGCGCGACTCGTGGATGAGCGTGTTGGTCTGGTTGCCGAAGGGGTTGATGACGTTGTAGACCTGCACCTCCCCGTACTTCGGGCCGATCATCTCGTAGTACGTGTGGGCGACGATGAACCGCCGATCGATCCAGGTGAGGTACTTGATGCTCTTGATGTTCTTCTCGTCGAGCGGCTCGATGACGTTCTGCCCGTCGTCGGCGCCGACGATGAGCAGGCCCCCGCCGTACAGGCGACCGAAGATCGTGCTCTCGAGACACCGTGCCTTGAGCTGGAGGTTATCGGCGTAAAGCTCTATCTGCTTGGCTATGTCCGCGCCACCATTCTGGTCTTGCGCGTCGTAGTCGCCCCCGCCGGGCTTCTGGACGACGCCCGGGACGGCTACCGCCTCGGCGCTGGGCGCGGCCGGGCCGCTTTCCCCCTGCCCGGCGGTCTGGGCCGCGGACAGCTCGTAGTCACCCGTGTCGCCCCCCTGGCTGGCCGGGGGGTCTTTCTCCTGGGGCTCTGGTGCGCGGTCAACCTGGCCGGTGCCGCCCTGGGGCCCATCGTTCGTTCCGAGCCACGTCTGGGCCTCCTGGGGGGCCTTCTTGACGCCGGCTTTACGGTCGGCGGTCCGGGTGAAGTCGTCGCCCGCGTCGGCCCGCCCGGTGGTGCCCGGGGCCGCGACGGCACTACCCTGGCCTCCCTTGGCGGGCAGGCCCTTTGGCTGCGCCTCTCCGATTTTCTTGCCCGGGTCCTCGCCGGGGGGCTTGGCCTTGTCTTTGCCGCCGGCTTGCGCCGGGCCCGTGCCGGGGAAGCTCAGCACCCAGCCCCGGCGGAACATCTCCTTGGGCTTCGCCATGATGATGCGCTGGGCGATGTCGTTGCCGTTGAAGAGGGCGGAGAGCTGGGGGTCATCGATGCGATAGGCTTCCTGGAAGCTCGCCTGAAGGACCTTGTCGCGGTAGAAGTTTCCCGTGCCGGTGACGTTGTTGGTCCACCCGCCCCCAGAAAGGCCGTTGCAGTTACCCCCCACCAAGCCGTCGAAAAGGTTGTCGACCCGCAGGCCGCTGAGGAGCATCGCGGGCTCCTCGATACCATCCCACCGGAAGGCCGTAGGGGGCTTGGGGTTGACCCGCGGGGGTTGGAGACCCGACAGGTACGCCCCCGGCGGCCCGGCCTCGAGCAACGGGTAGTTCTTGGCGTGTGGGTGCGGGTTCGGAGGCGCGACCTGAAGGGCCGCGCGGCGTTGACGACGGTTTTTGGCCACGGTAAGTCTAGCGCCCGGTCGGGGAAGGCGCTAGAGTCGGAGGGACATGCCGTCTTCGTCCGTCGTCGTTTGGGTCCCTCCGCACGAGCGCCCGGATTTTATCGCCGAGCACAAACGCAAAGCAGATCTCAAGCGTGCCCAGGCCGCCGAGATCGAGGCACGCGAAGAGGCGGCTAAGGCACGGACGATGCACATGCAGATGATGAGCACCGGACGGGAGCTGGTCTTGACGGAGCTGACGAAGCTCCTTAGGATGGCGCAGTCGCCCGATTTCCGCGAGAGCGTCGGGCCCGTGGAGCTGAAGGACCTCATCAAGCTGGCTGAGGTCGTTGCGAAGGACCATCGCCTCGTCACCGGCCAGAGCACCGAGAACATCGCCCACGCCGTTCGGGCGTCGGTGGACTTCGCCCGCATGACCGACGAGGAACGCGCCGAGTGGCGGCGGCTGGCGATGAAGGGCGGCGCGGTCGACGAGTAATTGTTTGGCACGGCGGGGAGGTATGGGTACAAAAAACAACCCCGGTAAATTTGATTGTTACGAGAACGCCAAGCCGGATGAACCGATGTTCGTTCTACTCGGCCGGGATGCCGCGGCAGCCTCCCTGGTGGATCTCTGGGCGAACGACAGGGAGAAGCGCGGGGAAGATCCCGCAATGATTCAAGAGGCCCGGAGATGTGCCCAGGCCATGCGAAAATGGGCCGAGACGCTCGGTAAACGTTCGTACTGCGTGTAGGTAAGAATATGGCCTTCATCATCGCGCACCCGAACACGCTCATCATGTACGCCACCCTCGGCGAAGCGGTCACAGCGGCGAAGGTACTCGCCAAAGACCGCGAGACGCACAAGGAGGCGCCGCTCGACATCGCCGTCTACAGCGTCGAGAAGGTCATCACCGTCGAGCCCCCGCCGGTCGTCGCGCCGGTGCAGCCGCCGAGGTACGCATGAACGGCGTAGTGTGGGATGCCTATGTCGACGCCTACCCAAAGCCCATGATAGATGTGGTTGCCGTGGGTTGGTACGAAGCTAGAGCTATTGCAGCGGCTCGCTTGAATATCGCAATCGATCGCATCCACGTAGCGCAGCGCCGCACGAAGGCGGCCCCATGATACACTCGCTTCTAGCTTTGGATCCGGGGGCTCGCACAGGCTGGGCCTCGTACGTCGGCGGGAAGCTGGTTGGATGCGGGGTCGTTTCGCCGAACGAGCTTCTCGAGACGCCCGGCAAAGGCGACATGGTCGTCATTGAAAACCCCCAGATCTACCCCAATAGTCCGGCACGCCCAGCAGATATCCTGAAGCTCGCGCGCATCGTTGGGCGGTACGAAGAGCGTTACGGCTATCGGTGGAAGCACATCGAGCTGATCGAACCCCACCAGTGGAAGGGCTCCGTGCCGAAAGACATCATGCTCAAGCGCATCGAAGACGCGACGCCCTTGACGGATCGCCCGGCCCTGCTAGCCTATCAGGGCGGCTACAGGCACAACATGATTGACGCGGTGGGGTTGGGCCGGTGGGCGCTAAAACAACCGTTCTGCACCAAGCGAGGATAAGATGAAGAACGAGATAGACTTCGAGGCGGAGGCGCGGGCGTACGTACTGGCCGGCGACGCGACAGACATATTGCACCTAGCCGCCGAGCTTCGCGCCAACGACGCGCGCGCCCGTGCCGAGGGCAAAGCGGAGGGCTCCCGGCGCGGGGTCGAGGCGGCGGCCAGGTGGCTCATTGACGGATTCGGCTGCAATACGGAAGACGTCGTGGCCGATATGAAAAAAGCCCTGCTCGCGCCCGAGCCGGCGATGTGGCCCGATAGCGCTTGTCGAAGCCAGCCCGAAGCGCCCGAGCCGGCGAAGGCGGAGCCGACGCGCAAGGAGCGCGTCCGTGCGTCGCTCGAATGGGCGCTGGACGAGTACGCTGGCACGCTCGCGAAGCTGGCGAAGTGCACAAGCGCGACGTGGCTCGCACTCGTCTGCGACGACCCGGCCTGCCCCATCCACGGAGCGCGACGATGACTATCGACGAAGTACGCCGCGCGTTTCTGCGAGATGTGGCTGACATCCTGTCGAAAGACGACGACCTATGTCCGCATGACGAAATGACTCAGGATGGTCAGCGCTGGCAAAAGGTTCGGGACCGATTCGTGGCCGAATTACAGCGACGATCAATCCACGGAGCGCGACGATGACCCTAGAAGAATATGACGTGCTGCGCGACATCAAGACGCTCGCAAGAGAGGTGCTCTTGGTGGGTGTCGTCGGTTCCACGGCTGACGCGCTCAGGAGCCAGCTCGCGCGCCACGACGCCCTGCTCGCGGCGGCGGCGAAGTACCGCGAGTGTGGGGCAGACTG
>Ga0209421_1000044_pt1 | contig 11733 bp, 6 predicted proteins | sample BlaSpr_A8_OM2_O2_FD_187977 | JGI IMG/M metagenome (GOLD analysis project Ga0209421, IMG submission 187977) | Forest soil microbial communities from Thunder Bay, Ontario, Canada - Black Spruce, Ontario site 2_A8_OM2_O2 (SPAdes) (version 2) | ecosystem: Environmental > Terrestrial > Soil > Boreal... | reverse complement strand
ATAATGCGGCCGGTGGGGTTGGTTATTTAAAGAAGTTTAAATCTGGCATTGAAAGAGAAAGACATATAAATATTTTAGCAAATGCTAGACAAGTTGGCAATGGTGAAAGTTTTGAAGCTAATTATGCTGCTATTAGGCTTAAAGCCAGCGCCGAGGGGTTACTTGGTGGAGTTAGAGGACATGGAGCCCATAGAACTATTAGCTCAAAATCTCTTCCATTTGCTGGAGCGAAAGCAACCGGTAAAAATACTGGATTGACTGGCAAGACTAAGGCTGAGAACGAGATCCCAATTAAGGATGCCATGGGAAGAACCCCTGATATGGCAGAGCCACTGCAACAGACCGGTCAGTCCATGGTAAGGGCACTGGGCGGGCAAGCTGAGGCTAAAATTGTTGAAGCGAAAGAAGCCTTAAATACAGCTTTAAATATAATGATTGAGATGACAAAGATCGAGACACCGGCCGGCGCTGAAAAGTCGGCAAAAGCATATTATGGAGGCGCGGGTAGGGCCAAGAAACCTAGCCCTCGGGTTGAAATGAACACGATTCCTGCCATGGATTAATTATGCCTACGGCCAGATATAGTGTCGGCCTTGATTTTGGGGATAATCCAGATCCAGATCATATTGATTTTTCGCCATATTGGATTATTGCCGTGATAAGCCAGGGCACCCTTTTGACCTACAGTCGTAAAACGGGTGGGTCCATTTTTCAGAATTTAGCAAATGATCCAGTTTTGAATGCTTCGCATCCATTAGTTATATCAGATGACTGTTTATCCTTGTCTGTTTCGGGTAATAAAAGGAGCCCCAATACTAACTTTCAAGCAACTATAAAACAGACAGATACAAATTATTTAACATCCATTTTCCCAGGCGATTATCTCATTGCTTGGATGGTAAATAATCAGGATTCATATAATGATTTATTAACTCGCATTTCAAATTTACAGCCATGTAATAAATTCAAAGATGGCCTCAAATTCGTTGGTCGTGTAGAAGATGTTCGTAAACGATTAACGATTGAGCCTTCTGCTGGACACAAAAATGTAACGTACAGTTTAAGTGCCATTGGTATGGCTGAATTACAAACATATTTCTTTTATGATTATTCTATGGCCAGCAATGATGCCTTACAGGCAGGATTGGGCAAGTGGATGGCCCGAATTGGGGTAGACTTTCAGACCATATTTGGTGTGTCTAAAGATAATACGGTTATTGAAGCTAACAATATCAATAAGATCCTCCCAACATTACTTAATTTAATTCTTGGTTCTGGACCAAATAAGGGCGCGAATATTCCAGTAAAGGCATGGTCAGGACAATCTGTTTCGGCAACGCCAACATTGGCCAGTAATGAGGCTCCATATGCTTATGTAGTCCCACGGACTGTAGGAAGTATATTGGGCAAAGCAGGGGTAAGGCAGCCGGGGCAAGCTGACAGTGTAATGGCATTTGCTGATATTCTAGAATTAAATATGGGAATACAAACGTATTCTAATAAGGGCGGAAGCGTAGCTGCGCAGTTTAGTCCAGATTTTGACTCATCCAAGTCTACTCCCAATAGGAAAATAACTACAAAGCCGATGTTAGGGACCTTCTTGCCCTATATGACTGAGTTCATGCAAGTTCCCTTGTGGAGTTTATTTGAGAAATACCTAAATCCTACGATCAATGAAATGTATGCAACGCTGCGCGCAAATGAGGATGGAGATGTTGTGCCAACTGTCATTTTCCGTCAGAAGCCATTGACTACGAATGCCTTTCAACAGACGCCACCTATTAAAAAACCGGGGCAGACAATTTATGATTCAGGGGTCAAAGATGTCTATACAACACCTAAATTAGATGTAACTAGATTTATGGATTTGCCAAGATGGTTTATTCCTAATTCAATGATTTCAAGCATTGACATTGGAAGGTCAAATGCAACTCGACAGAATTTTATTCACATATATGGATCTGCATCTGCTTTAGCAAACAATGTAAGCGTAGCAAAGCAGATTGTGCAGAATCCTCCATTAAGAGATGACATTGATATAATTAAAAACGGTATGCACCCTTACATGCAATTTGTAGAGTGTTATGTTGGAGATGAAGTGGGACGTGCTCCAACCTCATGGATGAATTTGGCATCTGATTGGCTGATAGGGAATCACCTTCATTTAACTGGCACCTTACAGTGTGCTGGTATACAGAGTCCTATTTGTATCGGAGATGCCTTGGAACAAGATGGTATCGTATTTATGATTGAGGGGGTCAACCATTCAGCTGGGATTGATACTCAAGGGAAGAAATTCTTTCGTACCTCTTTAGATCTTACAAATGGTCTAAGGGTAAATGGCAACATTGATAATTTTAGCGATCACGCGGGTGACCCATGGGCGTCTGATGTCCCAATCTTCGCTGGGATCTTAAATCAAGATCAAACCGAAAATGATCCAGGTCTTTCACTGGAAGGACCTAGGACAGCTACAGGCACGTCACTTTCTGATCTACCTGCCGACTCTAGAGCATTGCCGCAAGTGGTATTTGATCCAAAAATAAGTGAAAATTATCAAGGTGATATAAAGGATCTACTTTAAAATGGGAAGGGTTATACCAGATTATTTATCTGACGGACATGACACGTCATATTATTCCGGGTCGGCTTTTAGCTCTACCAAATTGGTAATGGGTGAAGTCCAAGAAATAATTCCGCCAGAAGATCCAAGAAATATAAATAAACACGTTCCAGAGTATTCGGTTTGGGCGAATGTTTATGAAAATTCAATTGCCTTAAGTCGCATGTTTAATCATGTAGTAGCTATGGACACATTTGGCTCTGGTATCGCCGATTATTTGAATTTTACATACAGGGGCGATAATAGTGCCCAAACAGTATCGGGAGATGGAAGTGAATTGGGTTACGGTCTAGGATCTAAGGTGCTGATGCTGGCCATAAATGGCGACCGCCAAAACTATGTCATTATTGGTGGAATTAGAAATAGTAAGGCAGATCCAATTGGCAGTGATTTGGGACATAATTTAGACTTTAATTTTAATGGTATTTCCTGTAATATCAATAAAAACGGTGAGTTCACTCTTAGTTACGGTGGCGCCACGAAAATCGATGGCACTTTAGAGGATTCGGTTGATTCAGATGCTGTCGGGACGACACTTACTATTACAGCTGACGGTTCTTTATCTATTGTAGACAATAGCTCCAATGAGTCTATAATAATCGACCGCCCCAATGGGGCCATTAATGTCACTGCCAGCTCGGCCGTAACTGTAAGGGCCCCTGTGATTAATCTAGGAACTCAGGCGAACTCCCCGGCAGTAATTGGAACCCAATTGGTTTCTATTTTGACTGATATATTAACTAATTTACAAGCATTGACGGTAACTTGCATGGGTGCTCCATCAACGCCCCCTCTGAATGCGCCTGCATTTGCTTCCAGTGCTGCGCAATTACAAAACATACTTTCGCAAGTTGTGAATTTACAATGAGTTCCTTTGCGGACGATCCAGCATATGATGCCTTATTCTTTGGTTATTTATATATTATAACCCAAGACAAAGAGCAAATTAAAACCGCTAGGGACTTTGCGGATTTAATAAAAAAGTTTGTCGACGCTGAATTGGGCCAGTCAGGCATTAGTGCCCTTACCGGTGATGTTGCGGCTGTTGGCCCCGGCAGTGCAGTAGCTACCATACAGCCTAATGTTGTAACTTATTCCAAGTTCCAGCAAGTGGCTGCCAGCAGCCTTGTAGGGAACCCAACTGGATCATTGGCAAATGCAGTCGGTATTACCTTAGGTGCGGGATTAGCCTTTAGCGGTACTACATTAATTGCTACAGGTTCCGGAGGAATCACCCAATTAACCAGTGACGTAACAGCTGGGCCTGGAAGTGGATCCCAAGTAGCTACCATTTCTGTTCATGCAGTTACTTATGCAAAAATGCAGCAGGCTAGTACGGTTACCTTATTGGGCAATCCTACGGGCGGAACTGCCAATGTTCAAGAAATAACTTTAGGGACTAATTTATCATTTGCGGGATCTGTCCTTAATGCCACTCCAGGGGCTGGGGGAATGACACAGTTGACTGGTGACGTAACGGCGGGGCCTGGGACCGGATCTCAGGTCGCCACTATATCAAATAATGCAGTAACATATTCCAAATTCCAGCAAGTGGCTGCCAGCAGCCTCGTGGGGAATCCTACGGGGTCGCTAGCTAATAGTCAAGGGATTACTTTAGGTGCAGGACTGTCCTTTAGTGGAACTACATTAATTTCTACCGCTCTATTGTCTGCATATTATCAAACCGTTCAAGCAAATGGTTCCGCTCAGCCCCAGCAGCCCATTTTAAACTTTTCCGTAGATCTGCCAGCGGTTAATAATGGTGGGAATACCAGTACCGATATTTCACTAGTGAACACTGGGTCACCTGGAACATACGGTGGGACTGGGGAATTTATTCAGACTATTCAGACTGACACAAAGGGTCGCGTCACATTCGTGGCGGCAACCACAGGTGCCCCATCAGCTAGTTACAAGTGGTCAATTAATACATTAGGATCTGGAGGTACTGTTAGTCCTAATAGTGCGACAGTTATTGTACCCGGGGATTCGGGAGCCGTCTTGACGACTGCCGGTTTAATTACTCAAACGCCAGGCAATACTGTGCCGCAAGCGGTGGCGTCATCTTGGGCTCAGCCTTCCGCTGTGCCGATTTATACAACGGGAAGTGCATTTGCGACCGGAATTATTTCCTTTACGATGCCTTATGCTCCCGCAACTGGTAGTGGCTCTGGAATACTGGAGTTCACCCTTTGGATGGTCCAAACGGATCCAACAGTTACTGGAAATTATACGCAACTTGGAGTTGTTACTTCTGGGATTGGGGTAGGTACCAATCATTTCATCAATCAGACTGCAACATTCTCTACGACCGTGCCAGCGGGGTCAATGATCTTTGTTGCTATGCGTAGGACAGATACAAATGCGGGACTTACTTTGACTCCAGTTTTATGGACGGCCATTCTTGAGATGTCTAAGTGATCTCAGTACTTACCTGTCCAAGGCCCGGAGGCATATCTTACATTGAACCTTTATTAGATGCAATTAATACTGAGGTACCAGAGGGAAGACTATTTATTGTTCGGGACGGGCCGATTTTACGATCTCCGCCAGATAATAAATTTGCAGGCTGGCGAGCGATAGAGGAAGCCTTGCGCGTAAGTGAAGATTTATTATTTCTAGAAGATGATGTTCGTCCAGCATTTGATGGGGCAATTCGTGAGGCGATTGCCTATAAGGTGCCCGAAGAAGCTGGGTACTCATCTTTCCATTTGTCGCGCTTTACAGCTCCTGGAATTAGACCTTCTGTGACTTTTATGATGTCCCAAGCTGTTAAAATCCCACTTCGCTCATTAAATTGGCTAGTTAAATTCCCAAATTATTGTATAGGAGATTGGCAAGCGGTCCTCGGATTTGATTGTGCGCTAGCCTCGGCTGGCCATGCGGCTGGTTGGTTTTATGAACAAAAAGAACGAAATTATTTTAATCATGTAGGTTTAGTTTCTGCGGCGCAGATTAAAGTGCCATTAAATCGTCGCCCGTAATCTTTAGAAAGTGGCGAAACCTCCTACATCATCAAATGTAATCCAAGGCCCAATTGGTCTTCCAGGCAACACCGGCCGTCAAGGAATCCAAGGCGTACAAGGAATTAGAGGGCCTGTAGGGCCTAAGGGGGATCGTGGAGACAAAGGCCCCAAAGGGGATCCTGGGCAACAGGGAGGACAGGGTGCCCCGGGCAAGGATGGGTCGGGCACCAGTTTTTATCAAATAATTAAAAACTCCATTGGCAGTTCTTTGCCCCAGCGAATTAATTTGAAGTTTTTAAGTGATTTTGCGGTAGCTGATTTAGCTCCTGATACGACCGTGAGTCTGGTACAGCAAGTGGGGTTTCTTGCTGGTACATTTACAAATCCTATTGTAACAGTAAATCAGTCAGGAATTATTACAGATATTTCAAGTGGTGGAGGTGGCGGAGGAAGTGTAGTGGCTGTAACAGCTTCCTTGCCAGTAGTTAGCTCTGGTGGAGCTACGCCCAATATTTCATTAAATTATGATGCGTCATTAGATTTATCCGGAAGCAACCTACAACGCGCAGCTTTAACCGGCGATATTACAGCAGCGGCTGGGAGCAATACAACTGCTTTTCGTACATTTGCTGCAACCTCAGTACTTGGACGTGCAGCCGGCAGTACTGGGATACCTACTGAAATTAGTGCCAGTGCAAATAATCAAGTGTTGCAAGAGTTGGGCGGAACGTTACAGTTCCACACTTTGGATTACTCCCAGTTAACCGGCAGTCCCGCGGCTCTAACTGCCCTTACTACTGATGTGGTAGCTACAGGGCCTGGAGTGGCAGTAGCGACGATTCAGCCTAATGTTGTTACTGGTGCAAAGTTTAGACAAAGTGCAGCTGACACCTTGGTTGGTAATCCCACAGGAAGTACAGCAAATGTAATTGATATCGCATTAGGGGCCGGATTAAGTTTCAGTGGTGGATCATTGTTGGTTAATAGTAGTCCATTATCTGGACTTATTGCTACGCTGCCATTATTATTAACCGGAACAACCATTAGTTTAAATTACGATAATACATCAATTACCTTAAATGGTAGTAATCAATTACAAACAGCCGCCTTAACGGGTGATGTCACCAAGCCGGCAGGCAGTGACGTTACCACCTTAGTTAATATTCCCAATGACACTACAATGGCGGGTGATTTGCTCGCGACAGCAATTGTAGCCCCGGCTACGCCGGCTGCGGGTAATGGGAGGATTTACATTGATTCTACGTCTAAGAATCTTGCAGTTAAGAATGACGCTGGGATTGTAAATCATGGAGTTCAAACATTAACTGCCGTTGCTCATGAGTTTGTTACAGCACTTTCTGATGCTGGAGTTTTTACCTTAGCTCAGCCATCCTATTCAGACATCAGTGGATCTGTCCCCGCCATTACACAATTAACTGGCGACGTAACGGCCGGGCCTGGAATTGGATCTCAAGTCGCCACTATATCAAATAACGCAGTAACATATGCCAAGTTCCAGCAAGTGGCTGCCGGCAGTCTTGTGGGGAACCCCACTGGATCACTTGCAAATGCAGTTGGTATTACTTTAGGTGCTGGACTGTCCTTTAGTGGGTCTACTCTAGTTGCTACAACAACCGGGACTGTTTCAGATGTAACTGCTACAGCTCCAATATTTATTACATCAACACCTACAACAACCCCTAATGTTACTATTCAAGGTGCGATTGTAAGTGGTTCCCCTTCTACTACAGCACAAAACCTAGGATCATTAATTACTGGTTTGTTAAAAGGAACAGTTTCTGGTGGTGTAAATACTATTTCTACGGCTGTGTCTGGAACAGACTATCAGCCAGCTGGGAATTACCTATTAGACCCTGGTGGTAACGGCATTGTTGTGCGCACCGCACTTGGAGTTACAACAAATCGAACAATAGCAGCGACCCTTCCTTTAACTATTAGCAATGCAGATGGAACCGCAGGTAATCCGACAATTGGCGTTAATAACGTTGTACCCAATACGGGCAACGGTACTGTATCTGCCGGTACAAATGGTACACAAATTCCACAGGCGTATTCTAAATTACTATCAGCAACTCCAGCCGCCCAGCTAGCAAGTTTAACAGTAAATACGCCATTAGTAAGTACAGGGTCCGGTGGTGTTCCGGCAACGGGATTATTATTATGGCTAAAGGCTGATGTTGGTGTAACAACGGTGGGATCGGCTGTTACGGCTTGGGCAGATCAGTCAGGGAATGGAAATAACGTTGCAAATGCGACTGGGGCAACTCAACCGCAGTTTGTAACCAATGCAATCAATGGTATACCCGGAATTGATTTCAGCGCTAACACGGACAGTTCGTTTCTAGCTAATACCTCAACAAACTTAAGAACAGCCCTTCAGCCTAGAACAATTGTTGTTATCACAAATTCTACCGTTGTTACCGGTGGGGGAATTATCACGTTTAATAGTGGAGTTCAGGGGGCAGGGTTAGCCGTTGACCGTTATATGGTTACGGGGTCAGCTTCGCAGTTATTAATAACTGGTAACCCCGGCAATAGCACTTCACTAAATATTACAGTAGCCCCCCCTATTATAAGTCCACAAGAATTTGAATTTATATATGACGGTACCAATCCTGTTATTTGGGCTAACTGCGGCACGCCATATGCTACCAATGGCACGGCTCCTGGAAATTACGCAACTGCTGGTCCTGGATTCTTGGTTGGAGCCATAGAAGTGGCAGGCCCCCATAGCTGGAAAGGGACTATATCGGAACTACTAGTTTACGATCATGTTTTATCCTCAACAGATATGGACAACCTTCGCGTATATCTGTCAAATAAATATGCGATGTATATTGCCCGTTCACCTATTGTTTCGCTTCAAGGCGGTATAGTCAGTGGTTCCACTTCTACTGCCGCACAAAATCTAGGATCCTTATCGTCTGGAATTCTTATTGGTTCCGTATCTGGTGGTATTAATACTATTGGGACCGTTACAATTGGTACTGGGTTAACACTGACAGGATCGACATTAACAACAACGGCAGGCAACGCAATAACAGCCCTTACTGGTGATGTCACCGCAACTGGCCCTGGAAGTGTTGCTGCAACTATTTCAGCTAACGCAGTAACATACGCCAAATTCCAACAAGTGGCTGCCAGCAGCCTAGTGGGGAACCCAACTGGATCACTTGCAAATGCAGTTGGTATTACACTGGGGACTGGATTAGCATTTTCTGGTTCCACTTTAATTGCAACAACAGCTGGAACAGTCACTGACGTAACTGCTACAGCTCCAATATTTATTACATCAACACCTACAACAACCCCTAATGTTACTATTCAAGGTGCTGTTACTACAGGTGGCACTTCTACTGCCGCTACAAGTTTGGGCGCTCTATCTAGTGGCGTCCTTCAGATCGCAGTGTCTGGAAGTGTGGCTACTCCAAGTACTTATGTTGCGGGTACGGGGCATGTCGCTTATGGTAGCGGTACCAATGGCCAACTAACGGACAGCGCAAACCTGACATATGTAAGTAACGCCCTAACGCTCAGTTCTTCAAACGGAGGCAGTGTTGCCATTGAATTGAATCAAGCGGCGGTCCAATACATTGACAAGACATTAGGCACTCTCTATATAGGTACTGGGGACGCTCATGATCTTGACTTCTACCAGAATGACATTGTTCAATTTAAGATTTCTAGTGCTCAGTTATATGCCATCCCATTAAATGCTGGGGGGATTGTAAGTGCGGCAGCATCTACAGGTGAATTGGGGTTAGTTACAATTGGAAGTGGATTAACTTATTCTGGTGGGACCCTATCGGCAACAGGCACTTCATTAACGGCTGGTACGGGTATTACAATTACTGGAAGTGTTATAAGTGCTAACTTATCTACCGGTATTTCTGGTGGCCAAACTGTAATTGGGGGCACAGGGTCGGGAGAGTCATTAACATTGGAATCAACTACCAATGCTACTAAGGGGCGTATTTTAGATGGTACGTGGTTTGCATTAGATGAAGTAAATGATCGAGTTTTAATTGGTACTCAAACGGCTGGTCCAGGCGCCCCATTGACCATTGCCAGCAACTTCAGTAATTTGGCTATCAGTTTAAGTCAGGCAGCCACGCAAAGCCTTGATAAAACAAATGGGAACCTTTGGGTTGGAACTTCTACTAGCAATTATATTTCGTTTTATACCAATGGTGCATTTTGCTTGGACATAGCGCCAACCCATGCTTTTCACTTTTATAGTGTCCCTCACGTTTCATTTACTACGAGCGGTACACTTATAACACCTGTAGCTCCAACAGTAGTTGAATGGGATTTAACCCCGCCATCAACTGCCAGCGCGGCCAGCTTAGATGCTTTGCATTCGTGGGATCAAGTTACATTAACACTTACAGGAACTACGCACCATACGGGAACCGCTCTTGCACTTGCAATGTTTAATGCCCCAATTGTTACTGATGCCAGTGCCGTAACAATTGACACCATGGCTACTGTTTCAATTAGTGGGGCTCCAGTTGCTTCTGGATCGGTTACTATTACAACTCCTTATGCCCTTTGGGTGCAGGGTGGAAACACCCTCTTAGGGAATAATTTAGAAGTTCAAGGGAATTCACATTTAGACAACACGCTTCGTGTAGGCGGCCAAATTACCAACGACTTCATGGCCGGTACGGGATTTGGTTATGTAGCGGTTGATAATTCTGGCGCTATGCGGCAGGTGGTGGCTACAATCCCCTCCATGATCTTTAAATGGTCCTATCTCGGAGGCGCTACCGGGACAGGCAATCTGCTTGCAGCTAATAATGGAAGTATATTGGTCCCATCAGATTCTGGACAAATATCTGCTGGTGGTGGCGCGATTGCTGCGACTCCAGGGGGCACTGTGCCACCAGATGTTGCCGCTACATGGCAGACCAATAATGCTGTTAGCTGGTATTTCTTGCCCAATTCTTTGAGTAATTATCAAACATTTACATTAGGAATTTCAATCCCCAATTATGAGTTCTTAATTGGCTCGGGGACTTTAGAGTTTTCATTTTGGCAATGTACTGATCCGTCCAATTCGGCAACTTATACCCAGCTAGCATCGGCTACTACTTCCGCAGGGCCTGGCCATGCTTCAACCCTTCTTCAGCCTACACCGACAGGTCCCATTACTGACGGGCTTTATATATTTTTGGCTGTTCGAAGAACTGATACCAATTCAACGTCCCTATTACAAGGACTGAGTTTCACAGCAGTGTTGACAATTTTGGCCTTATAAGTGTTGATTTCAATAATAACAAGTTCTAGGCCGGATGGTATTTCGTACGTAGAAAATACTATCAAATACATTGATAACGAAGTTGAATATAATATTCCAAGGGTTTTGATTTGCCATGGTGGTAGGCCCCGCGGCCCAATCCCATGGAATTGGCGTATAATTGATCTTCCTTTTGAAACCAAACATATAGATAACAAATACTCGGGATGGGAAGCTTTAAGGGCTGCATCTGAATTGCAGACGGATTTATTGTTTCTGGAAGATGATATCAAACCTTCCCGAAAGGGATCATTTAATGAGATGTTGGCGCACGAAGTGCCCGATGGGCTCGCTTTTACATCATTCTTCCACGCCATTTACCCGAAAGGGAATTATCCCTGTAATAAATTTAATATGTCCCAAGCAGTCAAGATCCCATTAAGGACGGTAGAGTATTTATTAGGATCCCAAAAAGGCTTTATGGGCAATTGGTGGGCTAACCGTGGTATTGATTTAATAATCGGCCAGTTTTGTCATTTTAATCAAATGAGATATGAACAAACCGATAACAAAATAAAGCACGTTGGAGTTGTGTCAATTTGCAGTCCAGGGAATCTTGGATCCCCTTGGGCAGCGGAAGACTAATTACTGCATTCATTACAATTATTTACGCATAATTCATCGTTCCCATTGGGACCCCCAATTTTGGTATAACAAGCTAAACCTCCTTGGGCTACTAGTGGCTTGCCCTGAACCGGCCCATTGGGCTGAACAGCAGTGCAAGTAATGCAAACAAATCCTTCTTTAATCCCTTTACAACTTGAATAATAAATTGTTGCATCCCCTGGATTACATTCATTATAACCATTGATATCATTGGGATT
>Ga0209421_1000043_pt1 | contig 11756 bp, 10 predicted proteins | sample BlaSpr_A8_OM2_O2_FD_187977 | JGI IMG/M metagenome (GOLD analysis project Ga0209421, IMG submission 187977) | Forest soil microbial communities from Thunder Bay, Ontario, Canada - Black Spruce, Ontario site 2_A8_OM2_O2 (SPAdes) (version 2) | ecosystem: Environmental > Terrestrial > Soil > Boreal... | reverse complement strand
AGGATGGTAATCACGGACCGTTCTAACGCAGCCGCCGCCGGCATGGCCCGCAATGCCATCGTGATCCCCGCCTCGCTGGCGGCGCCGCGGACGCTGTGCGGCGATTTCCTGACTCCCATCCCGTATATTGTGCCGGCGCAGTTGTTCACCGCGCACCTGGCGGCGGCCAAGGGTCTCGATCCCGACCATCCCCGCACTCTTTCGAAGGTCACTAAGACAGTCTGATGCCAGAGAAACCGCCGCTCGACCCAGGATTTGTTCCCGCCTCGCTGTGGAACCGCGATTACCAGGCCCGCGTGCACGCGAGCGGACGCGCCCGCAAGCTGGCGATCGCTCTCGAGCGACAGGACGGCTCGCGCTCCGTGTTCCATACCGAAATCATGGGCAGCGCGGACGCGGCCAACGAGGTTTACGTCGAGCGCCTGGTGAAGTTTCTGCTCTGGCAGAAGGGCGGCTGGAAGGTGACCGTCGCCGGCGATCCGGACATGGCGGCCCACATTCAGGGCGTCTATTCCTCGACGGGCGCGCGCGCGTTCGACTTCGATTTCATGGGCAGCCGCGTGTATGGGCGGCCGATGGAGATCGAGAGCGTGCCCTATGAACGGGCGCCCGAGGCGAAAGAAGTTGGCCTTGCGCTTGGACGCCACCAGGATGGTTGCCGCATCGGGTTCGATCTGGGCGGCAGCGATCGCAAGTGCGCCGCGGTGATGGACGGCGAGGTGGTGCACAGCGAAGAGGTCGTGTGGGATCCGTATTTCAAGACGGACCCCAGCTATCACTTTGCGGAGATCAACGACTCCCTGAAGCGGGCGGCGGCCAAACTGCCTCGCGTGGACGCCATCGGCGGTAGCGCGGCAGGCATCTACGTGGATAACGAGGTGCGAGTGGCGTCGCTGTTCCGCGGCGTGCCTCCCGATCTGTTCGAGCGGCGCGTGCGGCGGATCTTTTTCGAATTGCAGCAGGCGTGGAATGGAGTGCCGTTCGTGGTGGTCAACGATGGCGAGGTCACGGCGCTGGCGGCATCGATGGCGCTGGACGCCACAGCTGTCCTGGGCGTTTCGATGGGCACCAGCCAGGCCGCCGGATACGTCACGCCTCAGGGCAATATTACGGACTGGCTGAACGAGATGGCGTTCGCGCCGGTAGACTATCGGGAGAACGCTCCGCTGGACGAGTGGTCGGGAGACGGCGGAGTCGGGTCGCAATACTTTTCCCAGCAGGCTGTCAACCGGCTGCTGCCGGCCGCGGGCATCGCGCTTCCCGCCGGCATGCCGCTGGCCGAGAAGCTGGCCGCGACGCAGAAACTGATGGCGGCCGGCGACGGGCGGGCGCGGAAGATCTACGAATCCATCGGCGTGTATCTGGGCTATGCGATCGCTCAGTACGCCGGGTTCTACGAGCTTCGCCACGTGCTGGTGCTGGGCCGGGTGATGACGGGAGAGGGGGGCGAAGTGATCCTCTCGACCGCGCAGCGGGTCTTGAAACAGGATTTCCCCGAAGTGGAGGAGAGCGTGCGGCTGCACGTGCCGGGCGAGAAGGAGAAACGCCTGGGCCAAGCCGTGGCGGCGGCGACGCTCCCCAGCATTGGAGACAAATGAAACTGAACAAACCGAATGCCGACTTCTACGTGCCGGATGGGATGGAGGAGCGGGGCGCTCTGGCGCGCACGACGCACATGTCGATCGCCGCGCACCAGGATGACATCGAGCTGATGGCGTACCACGGAGCGGCCGAATGCTTCGGCAGGGCGGACCTCTGGTTCACGGGCGTGGTGGTCACCAACGGAGCGGGCAGCCCGCGCTCGGGGATCTACGCGCAATACACGGACGAGGAGATGCAGCAGGTCCGGCTGCGCGAGCAGCGCAAGGCCGCTTACGTGGGCGAGTATGCGTGCCAGCTTCAGCTGGGCTACTCGAGCAGCGAGGTGAAGAATCCGCCGGCGACGGCCGTCATTGACGACCTGGCGCGGATTCTCGAGGCCGCGCGTCCGGAGGTGGTGTATCTGCATAACCTCGCGGACAAGCACGACACGCACATCAGCGTGTGCCTGCGGGCGCTGGCGGCGCTGCGGCGGCTCGATCCCGCTGGGCGGCCGGGCAAGGTGTACGGCTGCGAGGTCTGGCGCGACTTGGATTGGCTGGCGGACGAGGACAAGCAGTGCATGCCGGTCTCGGCGCGCCCGAACATCGCCGCGGCGCTGGTAGGCGTCTTCGATTCCCAGGTCAGCGGCGGAAAGCGCTACGACCTGGCCGCCGAAGGCCGCCGCGTTGCCAACGCGACTTACTACGCCTCGCACGCCACCGACACCGAGACCGCGCTGAGCTTCGCCATGGACCTGATGCCGCTGGTTCGCGATCCTTCGATCGAGCCCACGCAATACGTGTGCGGCTTCATCGATAAGTTCCGGTCCGACGTGGCCGGGCGCCTGTCGCGATTCCAGGGGTAGGGCGGCGGTCCGTGCAAAAAATACGCTTCCTTCCGGCCTTGCGCAGGCCGCCAGCCACGGAAATGCCGCAACACAGCGGGCGCAGTTAAATGGCATAAGGGTTGCAAGTACTGCGAGCCAGAGGGGCCTTCAGAACCTCCGGTCCTGGCAGAGCCAACGCGGCTGGGATTCGTTCACATTCAGCGGTGCGCCAATGCTCGAAGACTCAACGCAGAAGACAGTGCTGCTCGTCGACGACGATGAGGTGATCAGGACGCTGTTAACTTACCAACTGAAGAGACAGAGGTGCCAGGTCGTGGAGGCGTCCAGCGGGGAGGAAGCCCTGCATAGAGCGGGATCGCTCCGGACGATCGACCTGGTGGTGACGGATTTGATTATGCCAGGAATGGGCGGACTTGGCCTGTTGGAACGGCTGCGCGCGGAGGGCAGGGCGATGCGGATACTGGTCATTTCCGGCTCCTGCGATCCCGGGGTCCTGCAGGAGCACATCCGGGATGGTGAGGTTGAGTTCCTAGCCAAGCCGTTTAGGGCGTGCGAGTTTGGCGCCGCGGTCGAAAGGATGCTGGCCGCCGGCGAGGCTTGCGCGAAAGCGGCCTGAGCGGGACGTTGGCCCTGGTCGTGTCGCGCTATACTCGGCTTCTTGTTCTGGAGCCGCCAGCGCCCGCCGATGCTCGATCCGGTCACTGCCTATGATCGGCTGGCGCCGGTTTACGCGCGCGTGGCGGACGAGCGCAGGGCGTACCTGGACGCCGTCGATCGGGTGATCGTCGCCGAAGTGCCGCCGGGCAGCCGTTCTCTTCTGGATGTCGGCGCGGCGGATGGCGCGCGCGCATTTCGCATCGCGCGAGCCACGGGCGTGCAGGATCTGGTTCTGCTCGAGCCGAGCGCGGCCATGCGGAGCCACTATCCCGCGGAGGCGACCGTCTGGCCCATGCGGGCCGAAGATCTACATAGCCGGCAGGGCCGCTTCGATGTCATCACTTGCCTCTGGAACGTCCTGGGTCATGTCTTCCCGGCGACCGCAAGAGGTGAGGTGCTGCGCCAGTTTGCCCGGCTGGCGGCTCCGGCGGGCCGGGTCTTCATCGACGTGAGTCACCGCTATAACGCCCGTCATTACGGGGCGGCGGCGACGGCTTTGCGTTTCCTCCGCGACCGCGTGGCGCCGGGAGAGCGCAACGGCGACGTGACGGCTACGTGGAATGCCGATGGCGGCCCATGCGCCACAAGCGGACACGTCTTCACCCAGGCGGAGTTTGCCCGGCTGGCCCGCCACGCGGGGCTGACCATTGAGAAGCGGTTCGTCATCGACTACGCTTCGGGACAGGTGCGACGGCGGAGTTGGGAGGGCAACCTTCTCTATGTTCTGCGACCGGCGGCGGCTTCCACGGGCTCATCGCTTGATCAGGAGTTCCTCTCCTAGCGGCACGGACGCCAGCACCGCGGCAATTCTCTCCGCCGCGTGGCCATCCCCGTACGGGTTCTCCATTCCCTGAAGCGAGCGGCGGAAGTCATCACTCGCCGCCGTGGTGTAGCGATCGAGAATAGAGGCGACGCTTGCCTCCGCGTCGAGCACGTTGCGGGCGCGTTCACGGCCGCGCTGCCGAATTCCGATGTTGACCGCGGGCAGCGCAAAGGACGCCGCCTCCATGATTCCGCTGCTGGAGTTCCCCAGCAGAAGATCCGCGCATCCTAGCAGGCTCCAGTAGAGGACCGGGTCCAGGTTGACGAATACCTGGCCCTTCCCGAGCCGGCGGATGAACGATTCCGTACGGGCGATCAGGGCCCTGCTGCCCGTGTCGGCATTGGGGTAACAGAACAGCAACTGCGCCGGGACGGATTCGAGCGCGGTGAACAGGGCGTCGGCCTCGCGCGTGGGATCGCGGGCGATGGTGGTTGGATGGTACGCGACGACGGCCGTTGGCGGCTGGAGACGAATGCCCAGGCGCGCCTCAACCTCCGCGCGGCCGAGCAGCGGGCTGCGGCGCAAGTGGTCGAGCGACGGAGCGCCCGCGCGATGAACACGCCAGGGCTCTTCGCCCATGGAGATCACGCGTGCGCGCGCCAGTTCCGTGGAAGTGAAGTGAACGTGGCTCAGCTTGGTGAGCGCATTGCGGACGGCGTCGTCGATAACGCCTTCGCTGATCTCGCCGCCCTCGATGTGGGCAAGCGGGATGCGTAATGCGGTTGCCACAGCGGCGGGCGCGAGCATCTCGTAGCGGTCGGCGGTGAGCAGCAGCAGATCGGGGCGCATTTGCCCCAGGCAGTCGGCCAGACCGAGCGCGGCCACGCCGATCGTCTTCGCCATGCCCACGTCGGTGTCGGAACTCAGGAGACATTCGATCCGCGCGTCGATGGGGAACCCGTCGCGCTCGATCTCTTGCGCCGTGCACCCGAATTCAGGGGAAAGGTGCGCTCCCAGGGCGACGATCTTCAGCTCGATTTCCGGGTGCGACGCGAGCTCGCGAAGCGGCCAGTAGAGGTGGCTGTAGTCGGCGCGCGACGAGGTGACGACGGCGAGCTTGCGCTTCATGTTCAGTTCACATCCTAACAGGGCGCCGGGAACGCGAAGTGAGGAGGCAAATGGAGAGCCGCCAACGCCGATCGGATCATCTTTCGTTATGCTTGACGTAACGCATAATTGCGCGTTATGCTGGCGAGTGGTCGCCTCCTGCCGCGGCAAGCGCACGAAGGACTTCGCGGCCGGAAAGCGGGTGAAGGCGTTCTCCGCAATCGAGCGAACGGCGCGCTTGAAGCTCGACCGGCTGGAATCCGCTACGGAGCTGAAGGACCTCGCCGTACTGCCCGGCAATCGCTTTGAAGCGCTGGCGGGCGACCGCAGGGGACAGTACAGCATCCGCGTCAATGACCGGTGGCGGATCTGCTTCGAATGGCCGGACGGAGCGTCGGGGCCGTCGAACGTCGAGATTGTCGATCATCACTAGGAGGAAGCTATGGCAGTGGCCGCCATTCACCCAGGGGAGCACTTGGCCGAGGAATTAAGAGAGCTCGGAATGAGCGCCGCCGAGCTGGCGCGCAAACTGGCGGTGCCAACCAACCGGATCACCGCCATTTTGAATGGCCAGCGTGGGATCACGGGCGATACCGCTCTGCGCCTGGCGCATTTCTTTGGCACGAGCCCGGAGTTCTGGCTTAATTTGCAGAGCCTCTACGAATTGCGCATGGCGCGAAAGCGGGCTGGTTCATCGATCAAATCTCTTCCCCGGCTGGCGCGGTCCGAGCGGATTCCCGCGTAGAGCGCTGCCCCGCCAGCCGGCTCTGGAACCGGCCGCCCCCAACCCGCGTCCAATCGAAGCGTAAGCAGGCCTCGGGCAACTCGCGTAATAATGTAGACATAACGGTCCCGGGATGCGGAGCCGTATCTCGAAGGAAAATACATCCATGAAATGCCGCCGCGCCGCGACGATCGCAATGGCCGTCGCTTTAGCCCTGCCCGCCTGGGCCCAGAGCTCGCCACCGCTCTCGCCGGAGCCGACGCGCCCAGTGGCCGGCCCGACAGCCATCATGCGCTCCGCCGATCTGCGCCCCGGAATGAAGGGCACCGCCTGGACGGTCCTCCAGGGCAAAGAAGTGGAGCCGATCCCGGTCGAGATCCTCGGGCTGTGGAAGAACGCCTGGGGACCCAAGCAGGACATTATCCTCGCGAAGATGGGCGGCAAGGCGCTCCGTACGGGCGTCGCCGCAGGCATGAGCGGAAGCCCGGTGTACGTGGAAGGCAAGCTCATCGGCGCCGTGGCGCTGCGCCTCAGCATGTTCTCCCCGGACGCCATTTGCGGCATCACGCCCATCGAGCTGATGCTCGAAGTGAAGGACTACGACGGCTCCATCCCCGCCGACGCGCGCACGCCCGATAAGGCCCAGATCCGCGCCTCGCTCGCGTTGCCGGACGACATGGTGGCGCGCGTGATGGCCGCCGGTAGCTCCGCGGACCTGCCTCGGACGGCCATGATGACGCCCATCGAGACGCCCCTGTCTTTCTCGGGATTCGATCCGGCGGTTCTCGATCAGTTCGGGCCGCTATTCCGCGAGCTCGGTTTCGCCGCGGTTCAGGGCGGAGCGGGCGCGGCGCTGGATAGCCCCAAACCGGTCGAGGGATGGCAGCACGCGCTTCAGCCGGGCGATGCGGTTGCCGGGGTGCTGGTCTCGGGCGATATGAGCGTCACGGGCCTGGGCACGGTCACCTATAACGACGGCCACCACATACTCGCGTTCGGCCATCCCTTCTTCAACCTCGGCCCGGTGGACATGCCCATGAGCGAGGGCGAGATCATCTTCACCCATGCTTCGTCGTTCCAACCCACCAAGTTCGGCAATGCCACCGAGATCGTGGGCGCGCTTCATCAGGACCGCCACAGCGGCATCATGGGCGTGCTCGGCGAGACCGCGGCGATGGTGCCTGTCAGCGTGCACGTGCGCTCCCTGGCCGAAGACAACAGCGTCCGCAAGCAGCGCGAGTTCCACTTCAACGTCTTCGTGCAGCAGAAGTGGACGCCCTACCTGATGATGATCACGCTGTTCAATTCCATCTCCGGCCTCAACGACTTCATGGAAGAGGCCACCTACCGCGTGAATGGCAAGATCGAGCTGGCGGGCCAGCAGCGCATGTCGTTCTCCACCATGCAGGCGCCCGGCGAAATGTCCGTTCCGGCGCCGATGATTCTGGCAGGCTGGTGGGGCGACAAATTCAACCGCCTGTTCATGAACGCCGTCGAGACGCCCCATCTGGAAAGCGTGGACGCCACGGTCGACCTGCTGCCCGAGCGGCGCGTGGCCACGATCGAGAATGCCTGGATCCCCACCAGCGAGGTATCCCCCGGCGAGAAGGTCCCGGTGAAGGTGTTCCTGCGGCCCTACCGCGGCCCGCAGATCGAGCGGGTCTTCGACCTGACCATTCCCGCTACGCTGGCCAAAGGCGAACACCGCATCCTGCTGAGCGATGCCGAGACGCTGAACCGCATACAGAACATGGCGGCGTCCATGAACCGATTCATCGACGTGCCCCAGATCGTCTCGCTCATCAACCAGGAGCGGAGCAACGACAAGATGTATGTCACTTTGATCGAGACCCGGCCCACGGTCTACTACGACGACAAGACGCTTCCGAGCCTTCCCGCTTCGGTACTGAACGTCATGCAGACCGGCCGCGCCGCCAGCCGCCCCTTCGCCACCTCGGGAGAGACGGCATTCGAGCAGGCGGCGATCCCGTTCGATTACGTGGTCAACGGCAGCTTCGCTCTCAAGGTCACCGTAAAATGATGCCATCCCATGGTTGTGGTGCACCCTCCAAATGGAGGGCGGGCTTCAGCCCGCGCGGGGCTTTAGCCCCGCTCCTCTTGATTGCTTCTCTTCTCTCCGCCTCGGAAACCAAAGTCTGGACGCAGGCCGACCAGGCCGACTTCGAGAAGGGCGACCGCAAGAACCTGTCGCTATCGAGTGACGGACGGCTCCGGCTGGGTCCGCAGTTCGAGGAAATTCTCGACAGCTCCTCGGTCTACCTTTGGGCGCTGGTGGGGGACTCCAAGGGCAATCTGTACGCGGGCGGCGGAGGCCCGGGTGGCCCAGGCGCGCGCGTCTACGTGATCCCGTCGGGCGGCAAAGGGAAGGTGCTGGCCGAACTCGACGGCCTCGAAGTCCACGCACTGGCCGTGGACAGCCAGGATCGCATCTACGCGGCCACGTCTCCGGACGGCAAGATCTATCGCCTCTCAGGTTCAGCCAAGCCGGAGGTCTTCTTCGACCCCAAGGCGAAGTACATCTGGGGGATGGTTTTCGACAGCCACGGCAACCTCTTCGTCGCGACCGGCGACCGCGGCGAGATCTTCGTGGTCACGCCCGGCGGCCAGGGCAAGGTGTTTTACAAGACGCCGGAAACGCACGTGCGCTCGATGACGATTGACGCCCAGGACAACCTGATCGTCGGGACCGAGCCGGGCGGCCTGATCGTTCGCGTCTCGGCCAAGGGCGATGGGTTTGTTTTGTATCAGGGCGCCAAGCGCGAGGTCACGGCCGTGGCGGTCGCTCCGGACGGCTCGATCTACGCCACCGGAGTTGGGAACAAGACGCCGGGCGGGACGCCGACGTTCGGCCAGCCAGGCGGTGGGATGCCCAGCCCTCCTCCCGCGGCCATGTCTCCGCACGGTGCGCAGCCAGGCGGCTCGGGCGAGCCGATGATGCAGCGGCCCACGGCCGCCGCGGGTCCCCCTGCGCCCATCGCTCCGGTGTCCGTCGCGGGCGGTTCGGAACTTTACCGGATCGACAAGGACGGAGCGCCGACCCGCGTCTGGAGCCATTCGCAGAGCATCGCCTACGCCATCGGCTTCGATGCCGCGGGCCATCCGCTGATCGGCACCGGCAACAAGGGCACTGTGTACCGCATCGATTCGCCGCTGGTGTCCACGGATCTTGTCAGCGCGCCGCCGACGCAGGTCACGGTGTTCTGGCAGGGCTCCGGCGGCACGCTCTACGCCGCAACCGGCAACGTCGGGAAAGTCTACCGCATCGGACCGGGCCCGGAGAAGCGCGGCACGCTGGAGAGCGACGTGCTGGACGCCAGCCTGTTCTCCTACTGGGGGCGGCTCTCGTTCCGCGGCGACGCGGGCGGCGGACGCATTGCCATCGAGACTCGCAGCGGCAACCTGGACCGCCCGCAGGACGGCTGGAGCCCCTGGTCCGCCGCCATCACCTCTTCCGACGGCGCGCGCATCACCTCACCCTCCGCGCGGTTCCTGCAGTGGCGCGCCACGCTCGAGGCCTCGCCCGGCGGCGACTCGCCCGAACTGCGGCAGGTGGACGCCGCCTATCTTTCCAAGAACGTCGCGCCCCAGGTTGAGTTGATCGAGGTCACGCCTCCCAACTACCGGTTGCCTCCCCAGTCGCAACTGATCCTGTCGCCGAATCCGCCGCTCACGCTGCCGGCGCTGACCAGGCAGGGACACGCCCCCACGCCGTCGATGAATCTGGGCGGCGATTCGGGCGCGGTGTCCATGCAATACGCCAAAGGCTACATCGGCGCGCGCTGGCTGGCGTCCGATGAGAACGGCGACGAGCTCTCTTATACCCTCGAGATCAAGGGCGAGGGCGAGACCGAGTGGAAGCCGCTCAAGGACAGCGTCACCGAGAAGCGGCTGACCTGGGATTCCACAGCCTTCCCGGACGGCGACTATCGCGTCCGCGTGACGGCCTCCGACGCGCCGTCCAATCCGCCCGAGCGGGCGCTCACCGCGCAACTCGCGAGCGATCCCTTCACCATCGACAATACGCCGCCCGTCATCACCGGTCTGGCGGCCGCTGCCGCCGACAAGAAGATCAACGTGCGCTGGCACGCGGCCGACGCGCTCAGCATTATCGACCGGGCCGAATACTCCGTCAACGGCGGCGACTGGACGACGGTTGAACCTGTGGGCCACCTCTCCGATTCGAAGGAAGAGGACTACGCGCTCGCGGTGGACCGCCCCAAGCCCGGTGAATACACCATTGCGGTGCGGGTCACCGACGAATACGACAACACCTCGCTGGCAAAAGTGGTAGTCAAATAGGAGACACAATATGAAACGGCTTCTGGCAGTTCTCGTTGCTTTCGCCATCCCCGCTCTGTGCGCGGACAACCCTATGGTTTCCAACCTGGTCAAGCATTGGCAGACTTCGAAGGCCTACACGCTCGCCATCGCCGACCAGATGCCCGAAGACGGCTATGCATTCAAGCCCAACCCGGACGAGATGACGTTCGGCGGCCAGCTGGTACACATCGCGCAGGCCAACGGGTTCTTCCTTTCCAAGATCTCAGGCACGCCCTCGCCCATCGGCAAGCCGGACAAGTTGGGCAAGGCATCGGTGATGAAGCTGGTCAGCGACTCCTACGATTACGTGATCAAATCCGTCGGGAGCCTGACGCCGGAGCAACTCCACGCGGAGCTTGAGCTGGAGGGCACCACTATGACCGGCTACGAGGCCTTGATGCTTGCCGCGGATCACACCACGCACCACCGCGGCCAGTGCATCGTGTACCTGCGCGTGAAGGGCATCAAGCCTGCGGACTACCGGTATTGAGCTTGAACCTTGCGGGTCTGGAGACCCGCTGCAGGCGTGGACGCCTGCCCCACAAGCACCACCCCCTATACTGAGTAGGGATGGCCCGGACCGGCGAGCTCACGGTGCGCCAGTTTTTCTCGCGTGCGGGAGTGCTTTCACGCTGCCACCCGAACTACGAGTTCCGGCCCGGGCAGCTTGAAATGGCGGAGGCCGTCGAGTCCGCGCTCGCGGATAAGCGGCACCTGCTGGTCGAGGCCGGCACGGGCACGGGCAAGACGCTGGCCTACCTGGTCCCCGCGATCCTATCCGGCAAGCGCATCGTCATCTCCACCGGCACGAAGAACCTGCAGGAGCAGCTCTTCTACAAGGACGTACCGTTCCTTCAAAAGCACCTGGGCGACGGCATCGCCGTCTGCTACATGAAGGGGCGGAACAATTACGCCTGCCGCCAGAAGATCTACGACGCGGAGAAGGAGCCGGTGCTCGAAGGCCTCGAGGAGGTCGCCGATTTCGAGATCATCCGCGAGTGGGAGAAGACCACCGAAACCGGCGACCGCGCCGAGATCCGGACCCTGCCCGAGCACACCTCGACCTGGGCCAAGCTGGACGCGCGCCGCGACCTGTGCACGGGCCAGAAGTGCCAGCAGTTCGAGCGCTGCTTCCTCACCCGCATGCACCAGCGCGCGCACGAGAGCGACATCATCATCGTCAACCACCACCTGTTCTTCGCCGACCTGGCGGTGAAGGAGGCGGAGTACGGCGGCATCATCCCCGAGTACGGCGCCGTGGTGCTCGACGAAGCGCACGAGATCGAAGACGTGGTGGGCCAGTACTTCGGCATCTCGGTGAGCAACTACCAGTTCGAGGAGCTGCGGCGCGACATCGGCGCCATCTCGCGGCGCAAGCGGTTCACCACCGAGGAACTGGACCGCATTCTGATCGCGGTGGGCGACGTCGCCGCGCGCTTCTTCGCGCTCTTCGACGATTGCAAAGGACGCAGCGGGTTCCGCGATCACGAGCAGTTTCTCGAGCGGCACCAGACGCATTATGCTGACGTGCTGCACGGGCTGGAACTGATCTCCGCGCACCTGCAGCTCATCAAGGAGGCGCCGGAAGAGGTGGGGCCGCTGTTCAGCCGGTGCCTGTCGCTGGCCAAGAACCTGGAGACGTGGATGGCGGGCAACGACCGCAAGCTGGTCTACTGGGTCGAGCGCCGGGGGCGCGGCACGTTCCTGCAAGCCACGCCCATCGACGTGTCCAAGAT
>Ga0209421_1000042_pt1 | contig 11849 bp, 7 predicted proteins | sample BlaSpr_A8_OM2_O2_FD_187977 | JGI IMG/M metagenome (GOLD analysis project Ga0209421, IMG submission 187977) | Forest soil microbial communities from Thunder Bay, Ontario, Canada - Black Spruce, Ontario site 2_A8_OM2_O2 (SPAdes) (version 2) | ecosystem: Environmental > Terrestrial > Soil > Boreal... | reverse complement strand
CGTAGTCGCGATGGTCGGCCTTGAACCCCAGGCGCAGGTTGGCTTCGACCGTATCGGCGCCGGCGTCCTGGAGCTGGTAGGCCCGAAGCTTGTTGGACAGGCCGATGCCGCGGCCCTCCTGGTGCTCGTAAATCAGCAGGCCCCGGCCCTCGGCCGCGATGAGATCGAGCGACAGTTCGAGCTGGGCGCGGCAATCGCAGCGCAGGCTGTGGAAGACGTCGCCGGTCAGGCACTGCGAGTGAATGCGGACCAGCGGCGGCTCGCCGGAAGAGACGTTGCCCATCTTCAGAACGACCGCCTCTTCGAGTTCGCCCGAGTACCGGCCCTCAAATCCGTGGATCCGGAAATGCCCGAAGCGCGTGGGAAAATCGGCCTCGGCCACCTCATGGAACCCGGACTCGTTCCCGTTGTGTGACATAATCCTTTCGAAGCGGGCGGCAGGGGGACACCACACCTCCAGTCGCCGGCGTGCTCCGATTCATTCATTATAATGGACACCAGAGTGACCGGCGCGCAGCACGGAACCGCGACCGTGAGGGAGCGGACCTTCGCGAAGCTCTACCGGCCCGCTTGCTTACGCGTGCGGTTCGGTGCGGCCAACGCCCGCCCGGCGGAGAGCCCAGAGCGATGCGCCAAGAATACTTGATGGTCCTGTTGTTGCGCCTGTGCGCGGTGGCGTCGCTGGCCAGCATCCTGGTCCGCGTCGGACGCTTCAAGACCATGCTGCTCCGCGAGGAGCGCACCATCAACCAGCGCTTCGTGCTGGCGCTGTGCTTCGCCGGTATCTTCGGGACGGGCGTTTTTATCCGGCTGGTGGCGCCATCCTACCGGGCGGTTGACCTGGGACTCGAGGGCAGCCTGCTGGCGGGCCTGGTGGGCGGTTATGTCTCCGGCCTGCTCTCGGGAGTCCTGATTTCGGTTCCCGCCATGTTCGGCCACGAGCTGTTCACGATGCCGCTTCTGGCCGGCGTCGGCGCGCTGGGCGGCCTGCTGCGGAACTACGCCGCCGCGCCGGAGGAAGTCTGGCGCTTTTCGCCCATTATCGACCTCAGCGTCTACCGCATGTTTTCGCGCCGTCCCGAACGCTGGCGCGCCGCCTACCAGATCGTGTTTCTGGCCGCCATCGTGGGCGCCGAGGCGCTCCGCCAGGGGCTGCACCACTTCCGTCCCCGCCGTTTGTTCGCCATCTGGCCGGACTGGCCGGACCCGCACTGGCTGGCCATCCTCGCCACCTATGCCACCGCGCTGTTCGCGGTCAGCCTGCCGCTGAAGATCTGGAGCAGCGCGCGCAACGAGCTCAAGCTCGAAGAGCAGCGGCGGCTGCTGCTGCAGGCGCGCATGGACGCCCTCAGCCACCAGATCAACCCGCACTTCCTGTTCAACACGCTGAACTCGGTCTCGTCGCTGATCCGCACCAACCCGCAGCAGGCGCGGGCCGTGGTCTACAAGCTCTCGAACATCCTGCGGCGACTGCTGCGCAAGCACGAGAACTTCACCTCGCTCGGGGAGGAGCTGGAGTTCATCAGCGACTACCTCTCGATCGAGGTCATCCGCTTCGGCGAGAAGCTGCGCTTCGAGAAGGACGCCGACCCGGCGACGCTCGACCGGCTGGTGCCGAGCATGCTGCTACAGCCGTTGATCGAGAACTCGGTCAAGCACGGCCTGAGCAGCAAGGTGGATGGCGGGATGGTGCGCTTCCGCAGCAGCCTCAAGGACGGCCGGTTGCGCCTGCTGGTGGAAGACGACGGCGTGGGAATCCCCGAGGTCAAGCTGGCCACGCTGCGCGAGCGGGGCGTCGGCGTCAGCAACGTAAACGAGCGGCTGAAAGTCCTGTTCGGCAGCGACTACAAGATGTGGATCGACAGCAAGCCGGGCCAGGGGACGCGCATCGAGATCGAAATCCCCGAGTTGCAATCGAACCTGGTCGCGACGGCCTAGCCGGAGAGCCCGGGCCACTTTGGCGGGCTTCCATGGCCATGGCGACCGGGCGCCCGCCCCCGCCCCAGCCAACCACGAAGCAGCCGGCGGTCTGCTGGACGGGAGAAACCCAAACGCGCCGCGGCCCGTCGGTAGTGCAACACTCAGAGAAAGGAGGGGCAGATCTGGCCCGACGCGCGGTCCGCGTGGGGCCGTCGCGCAGCTTCCGAATGCTGAAGGAGGTCTACGTCAGATGACTCTGCAGGCGTCTAGGCTGTCGGTTGGGATTCTAGTGCTTTCTCTCGCGATTTCGCGCCCGCTGCGGGCGCAGGACGGTGGCGCCGGATTGTCGGGCACCATCACCGGCCCTTCGGGATCCGTGGTTCCCAACGCCAAAGTCTCCGTCAAGAATGTGGCCACGGGGCAATCCACCGAGACCCAGGCGAATTCTTCCGGCATCTACAGCCTGCCGAACCTCGCTCCGGGGGACTACGAGGTCTCCGTGTCGGCTGAAGGGGTCGGCACCAAAGTGGCCAAGGTGACGCTCGCTGCGGAGGCCAGGCAGACGCTGGACCTGGCTTTGGAGGCCGCCTCCACTAACGTGGCGCCACCACCCTCGTTGGGCGATCTGGGCTTCCCTCCGGAGCAGACCCAGGGAAGCGCCCAGGATCAGGCCAGACTCGATCGACGGACGCACATGCTCAAGATGCATCAACGGTTCGGCTTGATCACGCTGGCCCCTCTGGTGGCGACGATCGTCACATCCAGCATGGCCGGCGGCAGGCACAGCACCGCAACCTGGCGCGATGTGCACGGAGGATTGGGCGCGTTGACGGCGGACATGTACTTCATGACCGCTTACTACGCCATCCGCGCGCCCAGGATTCCAGGAACGCCGACGCGCGGCCCGATCCGCCTGCACAAAGCCCTGGCCTGGATTCACGGCCCGGGGATGATCCTCACACCCATCCTGGGGGCAATGGCTTTCAGCCAGGAGTACAAAGGGGAGAAGGTTCATGGAATCGCGAAGGCGCATGGGGCGGTGGCTACCGTTACCTACGCGGCGTTCGGGCTGGCGGTGGTGTCCGTGTCCGTTAAGTTCTAGGCGGGGCTTATGAACAAGCGACTGCTCGTGGCCATCTCCTTTCTGCCGCTGCTCGCTCTCGCGCAAGCGGACCGCCAGTGGGTTCTCGAACAATCCACTCTCACCTATCACGTGTCTCACCCGCTGCATCAGTCCGAGGGCGTCAGCCATGCGGCGCGAGGCAAGGGCGTCTGTCACGCCGGACAATGCGATTTTCTGATCGCCGTACCGGTGAAGTCGTTCGATTCGGGGGACAGCAACCGCGATCTGCACATGATTCAAGTGACGCGCGGCGCGCAATTCCCGATGGTGACCGTGCGTACCCGATTGCCCGAAACGGCATCCGCGCAGGCGACGATCCATGCCGATCTGGAGGTCCAGTTTGCCGGCCAGACGGCGCAGTTCAAGCAGGTTCCGTTCCAACTGGCGACGCAAGGGAACCAGATCCGGATCTCGGGGACGATTCCCGCGACGCTGACGGATTTCAAGATCGACCCGCCATCGCTGCTCGCGGTCCCGGTTAAGAACGATATACCGGTGCGAATTGAGATGACGTGGCGGCCGCAGTAGGTCGAGTTCGTCGAGGGCAAAATCGGGTACAGGGTCCAGTCCCCATTTTGCGGAGTGTTCCGACGGCCGGCGTTTATTTGGGCAGGAAGCGCCAGATGGCGCAGCGGGCTTCCATGGCCATGGCGACCAGGCGGCCGTCTCCGCCCCAGCCAACCACGAAGTAGTCGGCGGTCTGCAGGACCGGAATGCGGGTTACGGCGCCGGTAGAGGTGTCGAGCACGCCGGGCGGGTAAAACCAGGAGTCCGACGCGGCCAGCGACAGCGCGATGCGGCCGTCGGGACCGACCGCGTTCGGCGCTAGCGGCTCGCCGCTGACGGCGATGCGGGCGGGCACCTTCACGGTGGGGCCGCCCTTCAGGGAGACGCGCTCCAGGCGGGTGCCGTCCTTATCGACCAGTTGCACAAGCATCTCTTGGCCACCCGGGTACATGGCCAGTGAGTCGCCCGGGCACACCGTGCGCGGCTTGCCTCCGTCGAAGGCGATGGCAAAGATGTTGCCGGCGGCGGCATAGTACGCTTCCTTGCCGTCGGCCGAGAGGGCCACGCTCTGGATGGACTCTTCGGGAATCCGAACCCTTTTCACTAGCCTGCGGGCGCTCACCGACGCCACGCCGATCTCGAGTCCCGCCGCGGTGCGCAGCGTGAGGACAACCTGATCGGGACCGCCGAGGGCGACCGGGGGCTGAGTCTGGTCGGCCGTTTCGAGCAGCGGAGTGGAGTCCTGACCGGGCTCGACCAGCAGGAGGCTCTCGCGGGCGCCGGCCGGTCCGGGCGCCACCACTCCGCCGTTGGGCAGCGGAACGATGCCGCGCATCCCCTCGTGGAACGAACCGGAGATGCGCTCGGGAACTCCACCGGTGACGGGGAAGCGGAGGATGTCCACGGGGCGGTCCATCTGATCCATGTAGAGGCTGCCATCGGCGGATGCATCGATGTTCCAGGGCGTGGCGGTGGTGGTGAGGAGCAGCGACTCGCCGGCGCGGCCGTCGCGGGGGACGGTGGTGATGCGGTGCAGGCTGCCGGCCATGACATCGATGATGACGGAGCGGCCGTCGCGCGTGACCGCGACCGGAAAGCGCGGCCCCATCACGCGGCGCAGCTCGAGGCCGGGCGCGAGCTTGCGGATCTTGTTGGTGGCCAGGTCGAGCGCGTAGAGGTGCGGGTCGCCGCCCGCCAGAGGCCGGCCGTAGAAGGCGACCTCCTTGCCGTCCGGGAAGGGGCGGACGCAGCCGCCCACTTCGTACTGCATCAGCGCGGCCGCGAGCGGCTCCAGGCGGCCTGAGTCCGGCCAGAAGTGGTGGAGCTGGACCTGGTGGTCGGCGTTGATGCGAAGGACGATGAGGCTGCCATCGGGCAGAGGCTCGGGATCGGCCGCGGCGTCGAGGACCTGGCGCGGTTCGCCGCCGAACAGGGGCACGCTGTAAATGCCGTGTGGCGAGTCCCAGACGCGATCGAAATAAATGCGACTGCCATCGGGCGACCAGGCAACCGAGTCCACCAGGCCGACGTCGCGGGCGTGGGTCAGCACCGTCCAGTTGCCGGTCTCGGGCTTCATGACGGCGACTTGAGTGATGCCGTCGACCAGCGCGGCGAAGGCGACCAGGCGGCCATCGGGCGACACGCGCGGCGCGATGGCCATGCTGGGGCCGCCCAGCAGCACGCCGGACCAGCGCTCGGCCGCCTGCTGCCGGGGCCACCACCAGACGCCGAAGATCACCACCAGGAGGCCGGCCAACACGGGAATGGCCAGAAGCGGGCTGAGGCGGCGCGTGGGAACCGGTTGCGCCGTCGCGGCGGGCTCGAGCGGGGCGGCGGCGATGGATTGCAGTTCGGCCGCAAGGTCACCGGCGCATTGCCAGCGGGCGTCGGGATCCTTGGCGAGGCAGCGGCGGACCACGCGATCGATCGCGGCGGGGGTCGCGGGCGCAACCGCCGCGAGGGGCGCGGGCTCGGCAGTCATGATCGCGCCGATCAGGCTGGCCGCGCTATCGCCGGTGAACGCCGGTTTCCCGGTCATCATTTCGTAGAGCACGCAGCCAAAGGCGAAGATGTCGGTGCGGCCGTCCACCTCTTTTCCTTCCAGTTGCTCCGGCGACATGTACTGGATGGTTCCCGCGATCAGGCCTTCCTGCGTGGCCGCGGCGGTCATGCCCGCATCGAGCGTTGCCGAGTTCTTCGCCAGTCCGAAGTCGAGAAGCTTCGGGCCGGATTTCGTGAGCATGATGTTGGCGGGCTTGAGGTCGCGATGAACGATGTTCTTGCGGTGGGCGGCGGCCAGCGCCTCGGCGATCTGGATGGCGATGGGGAGGGCCTTGTCGATCGGCAACGGGCCCTTCTTGAGGCGCGCGTCGAGCGTCTCGCCTTCGAGGTATTCGATGACCAGGTAGCTCGGCCCGACGTCGTAGAGGGTGCAGATGTGGGGATGATTCAGGGCGGCGATGGCGCGGGCCTCGCGCGCGAAACGCTCGCTGAATTTTTCCTTTGAGATCTTGAGGGCGACGGTCCGGCCGAGGCGCGTATCGCGCGCTCGATAGACCTCTCCCATCCCGCCCTCGCCGATCAGAGACACGATCTCATACGGCCCGAGGGCAGCGCCTGAGGTTAGTGGCATGGATACTCACAATTGTAGAGCAAAGGATATACGGAGGCCTATGGCCTTGGGAGGGCTGGGGAGTGGGGCGCGAGGCGGGCGGCTCGGCGACCAGCATGTCCGGGTGTCGTGGGCGGATTGCCGGGAGCCAGTGCGTTTACGGGTTCGACGGCCAGACCGCATCGCCCGCGCTGACGCCCTGGTCAACGAAGCGGCAGAAGTCGTCGCATAACCAGTGGAAAGCGTCGCGCCCATCGTACTTGTCCAGGCGCTGCTCCAGTGGCAGCCGGGCCGCCGCGAACGAGCCGTCGAACAGGAATTTCACTGGGTCCTTCGAGAGCTCGCGCGCCCGGTAGACCAGCATCATGTCTTCGCACGCCGCCGCCAGAAGCCCGGGCATCGCGTTCGAGGCCCCCAGCTTGTCGAAGACGGCCACAAACGGATCCGAATCCAGCCCCGAAGCGGGCAAGGCAGGGTCTGCGTACTTCAAAAAGTAGTGAAAACGGTAGGCCGCGCTCGGCCTGCCTAGTTGGGACGCCAGGTCGTTGGAGAGGGCCTCGTTGTCGTAGTAGTCTTGCAGGAAGGCCGATAGCGTGAATGCGTTGGGATTGTGGCGGGCGATGTGGTTTCCGATGGCGATCCCGTCGAAGTCGCCCAGAAGGTCGCCCTTCCCCGCCTTCCCGCTGGCCCAGCCCGCGATGAGCTGAATGCGGTTTTGTCTGGTGTTCTGATTGTTGGCGACGAGGTTCTTGCGCAGGTCCTGCTCGTAGCCAAGCACGGCGCTGGCAAGATCCCCCAGCCAAGTGGCCAGAGCGGCCACGGACGTCCGCGGGACCAGGCCGGACGCCCCGGTAGTGGCGGGATCGGAACCGTTGATCGCCAGGTCCGCGACGGCCCACAGGTGGCTCATCCCGATCTTGGATCCCAACGTCGTAACCACTGCGCTTGTTTCAAAGAGGCGGTCGAGTTGGGCCTGGGGGAGGTGCGCCGTGGTCAGCGGGGGCGCGGCGTAGTTGGTGACGGGGGTGGTGAGCACGTCCAGCATGGCGGAGACGAACTTCGGCTGGCGGGTGGAGGCGCTGTTCCCGCACGGCGCGTGCTCGGTGAACGTGTACACGCTGAAGTAGAGGCGCCGCAGCCGTTGCACCATGGCGGGCAGGCCTTCGGCCCCGGCCGGACCCGCCTCCAGGGCGCGGAGGCAGTCGATGTATTCGTCGACCGCGACGTCTTTGCAGCGCCAGTTGGACTCCGGCCCGCCCTGCCATTCCTGGAGGCTGTCGGCCGGGGGCTCCGGAACCAACAGGTCCTTGAGGTCCTGCAAAATCGTATCGATCAGGCTGGCTTCGGCCACGGTCCCTCCCCTGGGGCGGGCGGCGCGGCGCCCGCGACGGCTGGTCTCAATAAGCCTCCGCTCACGGCGGCCCGGACCCGCCCGATCTCCTCGATGGACTGAGAAGCGCGCTGGCTCAACTGTTTCATCGACGCCCCCAGTCCCGCCCGCCGGACGCGCGCCGTGGCAAAGCCGGCTTGGTGCACCGTTCCGTGTTTGTCCTCGGAGGAGGCCCAGGCCAGCCCCGCACCACTGTCCAGCGGCTGGCCGCCACCTGCCACCGGAAACGCGCTCGGCCTGGTGCGGACTAACTCCGCCAGCGACGGCGGCAGCTTCCCCACGTTCCACACGGGTTGTGCCGGAGCTGGGATCTCCGCCTTCCCCTGACGCCGCCACAGGAAGGCGGCCACCTGTTCGACTCTCTGCGCCTGACTCCCCGGCAACACAGCCACCGCGATGGTATTGATACCGTCCTGAAACAGGCTCTCGGGCGCGTCGAATTGAAGGCTGATGCCCTCATCGCCCGTCTGGCGGGCGACGGCCAGCTCGGACGGCCTGAGCCGGCGGCCCACGCTGGCACCTAGGTCAGAGCCCGGCTGAACGGGCAGCGTACGGCCGCCCGCCTTCGTGATCGTTCCCACGCTCTGTCGGGCGCTCGAGTCGAGCAGCTTCGCTTTCTGGAGGCTGCGCGGATGCAAGCCCGCAACGGCATTCGCATTGGCGCTGGCCGGCGCCAGGGGTGTCGCCTGCGCGCTCGAGAGCGGGACGGAATCCTGGTTGATCCACAGGTACACGCGCTGGATCGCCGGCGGCGACGCGTCCAGGATAGACACCGCAACGTTGTGCAGCGCGATTTCGACATGAACCACGCCATCCAGCACCGCTCCCGGCGTGGGCTGCAGGATCTCGATCGCAGGCGGACCCCGCCGCGTCTGGGCCAGACCCGCTGCCACGCTCTCCTGCTGCGTTTCCACGACGTCGTTCTCTTCCTCCGCGGCCCGCAACTTTCCTTCTTTCAGAAACACGTCCGCGAGCGCCTGGGCAACTGCGTGGGCGAGGTCTTGAATCGCCTGCAGCCCTCGCACCGCGCCGCGGATCTGCGAGATCACGCCCGCAAGAGGGATGGCGACGCTGCCGAGCGAAATATGAATCCCCGCGAAATCGATGGCCAGCGTCAGGCTCGGGTCGCGATCGCCGAAGGCGTTCCGAACGGCGTCTTCGATCCGGTCGAGAAACAGATCGAGGACCGCCTGCTCGAGATCGTCGCCGGGATTGATGGCGCGGACGTCGTTGAGAAAGCCGGCGGTTGCGCCAGACAGGGTCGCGATCGCCTGGATCGCCGGATCGAAGAGACCGGTGTTGAGGACGCTCCCGACCACGGCGCCCAGTTCGGCGCGCGCCAGGACCCGAAGCTCCCCGGGAAGCGCCTGGTAGATCCCGATCGAACGTAGGGCGCCGAGCGCTTCCTGCGTGGCGAGATCTTTGACTGCGCTCCGTAGGGCCGCCCGGCTCCCGGAATCGGAACCCAGTCGCCCCAGCAGGTCCGAGAGCCGCGCGAGGAGTTGGTCGGTGGCGTCCTCCAGGTCGCGGCCCAGAGCCTCCATCTCTCCCGCCAGTTGCGCCAGCCGTTGCGCCAGGTCGCCGGCCAGTTGCGCGAGGCCCTGTAGCCATCGTTCGACGGACTGCTGTAGAACGTCGATATGCTTGCGCAGGTCGTCCAGGATCAGACCCCCTACGCGAAGCAGGAGGGCTTGGACGAAACGAATGAAGTTGCCCGCGATCTCGTCCCCCAGCAGCAGCGCCAATTCCTGGGCCGAGTCCAGGCCGGGCACGAATCCGGCGTTGGCGAGATCGCTGAGGTCGGCCGCCTGCGCCGCGGCCATGATCTCGTAGAGCAGTTCCCGCACGCGCGCGCGCTTTTCGGCTGGCATCGGCTGGAAAGCGTCGGCGGCCACCAGCAGCGTCTCCTGGATCACCTCGGTGACGAAGTCGCGGTCCAGGCCGGTCAATTGCGAGAGAACGGCGGCGACGCCATTGGCGTCGGCCACGTGATTCGCCAAAGCACGCAGTTCGGCCTGGATCGCCTCCAGCGCCTTTGTCAACAACACGTCCCCGGCCACCACCAGGCTGCGCCCGGCCAGCGTCATGATCACGTTGGAGCAGAACTCGCGCAGGGTGCGCTGGGAGATGTCGTCGCCCTGGCTCCATGCGAGCAGACGGTCGAACAAATCCCCCGTGACGGCGCGCAAGGAACCGATCAGCGCCTCGTCGACAAACAAGGCCGCGTCGCGCGAATCCCCTGAAAGACCCAGGAGCGCCGGACGCAACGTGGCATCCACCTGGACGTTGAAGAACTGCACCAGCGCGCTACGCAGGACCTGGAGACTCGCGGTGGAGCTGGGATCGCCGTCTCCTCCGGTGGCGAAAGCGCCGATGTTCGACAGGACCAGGCTCAACCCTTCAGCCAGGCCGGTAGCGTTGCTTCCCGCTACGAACTGTAGAGCGTCCGACACGCTGGGATCGAGTTGATCGAGCGCGTTGACCAGACACTCGATGAGGAACGCCACGGCGTCGGACTGCCCGATCGCGGCGCTCGCGGCCCGCCCTAGGGTGGAGTTGATGTGGCTCCGGATCGAATCCGCCGGCGCGGGAAGGTCGCCGTCGAACGCCGGCGCGGTCTGGATGGGCGACATGCCGATGATGGCCAACCGGGCCTGCCCGCTTGAAATGCGCTGAAGCGCCACCGAGACAAGCTGGATGGCGCACCACACGATGGAAAGCGGGCGAAGCAGCCCCGGGGCGAGCGCATTGCCCGGCGCTACCGCCTGCGCGAGCTGCGTTACGTCGTCGATCAGGCCGAGCCAGTACGCTAACCCGGCCGCGTCCACCTCGAAAGGGTAATCGGGGAGCGCGTGGAGACGGTCGGCCACCTGTTGCCTCTGCGGGTGTGCTGCCTGCCAGCGCTGCGGGTTCGCCGCTCCCAGGGCGCGCAAGACGGCGCGAATCTCCGACAGCGCGAACGCGACGGCGCTCTCCAGCACGTGCCTCTGGATCTCTTCGAGTCCCGCTTGCACGCAGCGCAAGGCGAGACGGGGTCCGTCATCGGGCGAGAAGGCCCCCTGGTTGGCCGCCAGCGCTTCGCCTACCTCGAACGCGGTGCGCAACGCGATCTTCACTGGAACGCGGCACTGGCGGAGGACTACGGAGGCTGGCCCGGGCAACTCCGGCGCAACCGCCGCGATCGACCCGTCCACCGCAATGTCGACGCTGCGGCGGAGCCAGCGCCTCGGGTCGTCCACGCCGAACCGCGCGAGCACGCGAAAGCCCGCGCCGGCCTCCAATCCGACCCCCGCTTCCCCGGCGACCGTAAAGCCCGGCTTGTCGGTTCCGTTCGCGACCAGGCGGCCCGTGAGCGCCAGGTTCGCGTAGGCCATCGCGGATGCGGCCGCCTTCGCCATGACGCCGCCCTGGATGGTGAACTCGGCCAGGAATGCCTTCAGCAACTCGAGTGGCACGCCGCCCAGATGGGGGTCCGAGCCGGCCAGCTGAAGGAAATCCCCCGCGTCCAGGCCGATCGCCAGGGTGGCGCTCGCGGCCGCCTCCGCAACGGCCTGGAGACGGATCGCCACGCCCGCTTCGTTGAATAGATCGAGCGGGACCTGCACCTGCGCCTGCACCCGCGCCGCGGCGTTCGCCTGGCCCGCGAGGTCCGCAGCCAGGTACTGGCGGATGGAGCCGTCCAGCTGGACCAGCGCTTCGGCGCCGATTTGCAGATCGATTCCGCGGGAGAAATCGGCGACCGCCTCAAAATCCAGGCTGCCTTGGGCCTCCACGTCGGCCCAGTCGCCCGCATGATAGCCTGCGCTTGCCGCCAGGATTGCCTTCGAGCCGTCCAAAGCCGGCATGGGATCCTCGCATCATGGAAGGTTGCGGGCCGCGCCGGCAGGCGGCCGGCGGCGCACACTTGGCCCGCCCACACCCGGCCTGTGGAGCGGGCAGACCTGCGGCAAGGCCGCAATGCCCGAGTAGATGCGGCTGCGCCACAGGTGGATGCAGGAATCGATCGTGGGTGTTGCGCCGTGGACCGGAACGTCGATGAGGCACTCATCTCATGAAACCTGCTCCTGGCGCGGCACAAGTTGCTCAGAACGCCTCTCACATGCGCCGGCTTCTGGAACGCCTCAGCGAGATCGAGCAGCGGTTGCGCGCGGGCGGCGGGCTCAAGAAGATTGAGAAACAGCATCGGGACGGGAAGCTGACCGCGCGCGAGCACTGCCTAAATGTATACTTGTATAGAGACACTCCATGAACGCGACCATAGTCGATCTTCGCTACAACATGAAGCACGTGCTGCGCGC
>Ga0209421_1000041_pt1 | contig 11990 bp, 10 predicted proteins | sample BlaSpr_A8_OM2_O2_FD_187977 | JGI IMG/M metagenome (GOLD analysis project Ga0209421, IMG submission 187977) | Forest soil microbial communities from Thunder Bay, Ontario, Canada - Black Spruce, Ontario site 2_A8_OM2_O2 (SPAdes) (version 2) | ecosystem: Environmental > Terrestrial > Soil > Boreal... | reverse complement strand
ACCATTTCCGGCCCGGCCTCGCCCGCGCGGACGCCGCTGGCTGAGCCGATCTTCCTGTTCGAGTCCGACAAGATCGCGCCCGAGTCGTTGCAGCTGTTCCGTCTCGAGGTGAAGGGCGGGAACCGCGAGGTGGTGATGGGCAAGAGGAAATCCGGCCGCCCGTTGCACCTGTCGGTCAAGCCCCTGGGGGGACGCCTCTATCGCATCGAAGTCAACGAGGGACTGGGCCTCGAAGACGGCGAATACTCGCTCAGCCCCGAGAGCTCGAACACCGTGTTCTGCTTCGCCGTCTACTGAGCAAGTGGTCGATGGTGGATGGTCGATGGCTGAAGGCTGACATCCGCTCGCTTTACAATTGAATCTGATGAATTCATCCAACCTTCTTCTCGTGCTTGTGGTGACGGCGCTCGCTTTGAGCGCCGATCCGCTCGACGACGCGCGCAACCGGCAGGACCGGGGCTATATACGATGGGCCGTGACCCAGGCGGACGCCGCCGCCAAGAGGAATCCCAAAGATCCCACGGCGCAGTACCGTCTCGCGTTGACTCAGTCGATTCGCGCCGAGGTGGCGCTCGAAGTGCACGACAAGGCGGTCGCGCAATCCGCGGCCGAGGATGGATACGACGCCGCGCAGCGCGCCGTAGAACTGCAGCCGCGCGTAGCCGAATATCACCGCATCCTCGGTACGCTCTGCGGACAGGTGATACCCGCGAAGCTCTGGCTCGCCGTGCGATACGGCGGATGCGCGCGCAGCGAGATCACGCGCGCGATTGAGCTCGACGGCAGGTCCGCCAGAGCCTATCTGAGCCGGGGCGTCGGCAATTACTATCTGCCACCGGGGATGGGAGGCGGGTTCGATCTGGCCTTGCGCGATTTCGATAAAGCGATACAGCTCGATCCCAACCTTGCCGACGCGTATCTGTGGCGCGGCATCGCGCTGCGCAAGCTCAAGCGGAACGCGGAGGCGTACCGTTCCATCGCCCGGTCACTCCAGTTGAATCCTGGGCGCGCCTGGGCGAAGGAGCAGCTCGCCAAAACGCCGCGGCAGTAGCCGGCGCGGCGGCGCCAGCCTGGCAGCATCGCCGACAACAGGGCCGCGGCTATCAGCAGGGTCCATGAGGCGGGTTCGGGCGTCACTTCAATCTGAACCGGGTCCGAAAACGTCCCGCTGGTCACCAAGGAGCTTGGGTCGAAGGTTGGAGAGTTGGGGTCCTGGGAGAACACGCTGTAGTCTACGTTGATCGTGCCCGGAGTAACCGCGCCGGCCGGGTCGGTCGCGAAGATATCGAATTCGCCGGTGCCCGACAGCAGCGCTTTGTTCCAACTTACCTGCAAGGTCGAGCTTGGACCGGCCACGTAGAACATCGAACTCACGTAGTCCGTGTAACTCCCGTACACCGGGCTCCCGATGAAGGTGGAGTCGTTCAAAACGATCCAGTTGCTCGTGGATGTATCGGTAAGCGTGAAGCCCCAGCCAACCGTCGTTCCCGGCAAACCGCCGGCGGCCCCGCTCACCGGAATAAGCGCCAGGCTGTCGGCCTGCGCGCACGTGGCGAAGGCAGCGGTCATGAGGACTAACACGATTCGATTCATTTCATCTTCTCCTGTTCGTGGTCCTACCGAAATTGATTGCCGGATACGTAAGTGCCGGTATTGTAAGTCGCCGAGCTCCAGGGCACGCTCAAGGTAAAGCGGGCCAGGGCGGCGCAACCTGTAAAGTCAATTGTAAATGACTCGCTGGCGGCGCCGCCGGCGGCGATGTCGCCCAACACGACGGGGAACGCGCCAGGTGGCGTTATCACCGGCGTGCAGGCTGCGCCTGAAGTTTGGGTGAGGGTAAAGCCCTTGATCTGGGTCGCGTAGGCCGTGCCCACGTTGCCGTTGTTTGCGGCGAGGATCCACACGCGCGCATTCTGCGTGCCGGTCTTGCTGGTAAGGGAGAATGTCAGTCCGAAGCCGGGTAACTGCGTGGGATCGACGATTCCCCAGTAAGCCGGCTTGGCCTGCAATCCCGTGTCGAAAGGCAGCGGCATGTCGAGCCGATTGATCGGGAAACTATCCAGCCAGGTATCGTCGTCAGCCATGCCCCAGAACGTCACGGCGCTGAGCTTCCCTGTCAATTGCCGCAATGCCGTGAAGTACTGCTCATAGAGCCAGCCCTGCTCCGCCAGGACCGACGCCGGCACGGTGCCCCCGTTCGCTCCATAGTTCGAGGTATTGTTGCCCGCGTTATAGACGCTCAGGTCCATTTCAGTGATCTGCTGCTCCAGGCCGGGGAACGTGCCGGCGATGGTATTTATGGTGTTGACGATCGCGGCGGTGGACGGGTAGTTGATCGCGTTGTGCATCTCGTGCCCGACGCCATCGAGCGGAATGCCGCGGTTCTTCAGATCGTGAACCACGCTGACCAGACACGCAAGGCGGTTCGGATCGGTGGTGCTGTAATCGTTGATAAACAGCTTCGTGCCGGCGGGGGCATACTGTCTGGCCGCCTCGAGCGCGACATCGATGTAACTCTTGCCAAGCACATTATAGAAGGGGCCGTGGTTGAGACAATCCGGCTGGTTAGGATCGAGCGGCTCATTCACGACGTCCCAGACATACACGTTCGTGCCGAAGTGTTGCACCTCGCTCTGAATGTGCTCTTGTATGTTCGCGGTCACCACGGCCTGATTGGCCGGCGAATTCGTCCCGTCGCCGGTTGCGTAGGCGGGTGTCTGCTGGCCCGTCGCCCACACCAGGTTGTGGCCGCGCACTTGCATGTCGTTGCACTTGGCAAGCCCAATCTCGCTGTCGGCGTTGCCGTAAGTGTAGGTACCCTTGGTGGCCTCCACCGAACTCCACTTCATGTCGTTTCCAGACACGAGGCTGTTGAAGTGTTTCTCCAGCAGTTGGGCGTGTGGTCCGGAGAGGTCCGTCGTGTCCACTTCAGCGCCTATCGGGAAGTAATGGGAGAGGCTCTGGAAAATCGATGGGATATTCGATTGAATGGTCGGCGGCGCCAGGTAAGTGAGCTGGAAGTCGTCGATGTAGAACGACACCAGATCGTTACCCGACGCCGGCACGGTTTGCAAATACAAGTGTGCCGCTCCGGTGTCGTAACTGCTCGCCATGTTATATGCCGGGACCTTGATCTGGTGCCAGGCCCCGTCCGCCGGCACCGTGACGCCAGGATAGCCGGTTACGCCGGGGTAACTGGTCGTGCCGGCAAGCGTCACCTGCAGGCTCATGTTGATGACGTGAGTCGATCCGTCGGCGGGTAGTAACATGACCCATACGCTGATCGAATACTGGGATCCGTTGTACATCTTGTCGGCGACGCTGATCTGCGGCCCGTCATAATTCGCGACGCGCCCGGTGGTGAGGAGGCTATGCGTGCCGGAATGCGCGGCAGCCGTTGTGTTGGTCAGGGTGGAACTGCCGGTCCGCGAGCTCCAGCCGTCCAGGCCGCCATCCTCGAACGTGGTCGTGATCCCCGTGTTGTCCTGCTGGCTGGGGTTTGGCGGCGGCGGGGACAACTCACTGATGGTGACGTCGTCTATGTAGAAAGAATCCGTCGCGCTGCTGGACTGAATGTAGAAGGTCAGGCTGGACGGTGGCCCGGGGATATTGCTGAAGGTCAGAGTGCCCTGTACCTTCGTCCAGGCGGTCGAGGACAGAGCCGCGGATGTCGCAAGATTGCTGTAAGCCCCGGAGGAGTTGGCGCAGTTGGTCAGCTTGGTCGACAGCGTTGCGGTTGGGTTGGCGCTGTCCGGGTTGGCGAGCAAAACGTACGCAGTAATCTGATAAGTCGCGCCCGCCACCACTCCGCTCACGTTCAGCAGGTTAAGGCTCGGGCCCATGTAACCGGCCGTCCGGTTCGTGACCAGCAAGGCGTGGTGGTCGCCATCCGGATCCGCGACGGGCGGTGCGGTGTTCGCGAGTGTCACGGATCCGAACGGAGCCCAACCATCGAGGCCGCCATCCGCGAAGGTGTACGTCGCAATCGGCGCCCCCCCCGCCGGCGGCGCGGTCTCAGTGATCACGACATCGTCTAAGTAGAAGGACTGCGCGGTGGTCGGTCCCACTAACTGAGCGTATAATTGCAGGCCCGTTTCCGTGGTGCTGACGGTGTACATTCCGCCGATCTGCGCAAATCCGGAGGCGGTCACGGGCACCTGGTAAGTGCCGATGGTGTCGTAGCAAGTGCCGCCGGAGCACCCCGGATCGCTGCGCTTGATCGTGAAGTTGGCATTGGTGGCGGTTTCGCCGCTCGTCAGCCTGAGATAGCCGGTGATCGTATACTGCGCGCCGGGCAGCAGGACGCTGTTGAGGAGAATGGAGGGGCCACCCGCGCCAGTGGCGCCCGTCGTGGTCAGCAGGCTATGCGTCCCCGTATATGCGGCGGCGGTGGTGCTGACTGGCGTGCTGGCGCCGTTGAACGAACTCCAGCCTTGGACCGTTCCGTCTTCGAAGTCGTAAGTCGCAACCACTTGAGCGCCCAAATGGCTGGCGCAGAGCAGCGCGAGAACGAGAATCATGCATGAATTGCCTGTACGAAGCATCGTCTCCCCCCCAAGGTCCAAAATGCCGCGTCGGGCAGCCCCTCGTCCTGACATCCCCGAGCAGCGTTTGTTGTTGCTAAAAACAATATACCGCCAATCCCTGGTGTGTCAAGGCATCGTTTGTGCGGTCGGAGGGGCACCAAACGTCCGCTCGCTGACGCGCGCGCTTCGGTGCTGGCTGCGGACCCCGGCCGTCAGGAAGGGCTTGACGTTTTGAGCAGGAAACTCTCAACCTCGGCGCGCGTGGGCATGGAGGACTGCGCGCCGGAGCGCGTGACCGAGATAGCGGCGGCGGCGCTGGCGAACCTGAGTGCGTCGGGTACGGGCTTCTCGTCCGCGAGGGCGACCGCCAGCGCGCCATTGAACGTATCGCCGGCGGCGGTTGAATCCGTCACCGCGACGGGGAATGCCGGCTGGTAGAACGTGCGCTCGCCGTCGTCGTAGAAACATCCCTGGTCGCCGAGTTTGAGGATTACCGCTTTCGCTCCCAGGCCCCGCAGCGCGGCCGCCAGAGATGGCGCGTCCGCCGCCGGCACGCGTGCGGGAGGACGGCCCAGCAGGACCAGCGCCTCGCCCTCGTTGGGCGTGAGTATGTCGACCGCGCCGAGCAACTCGCTGTCGAGCGGCCGCGCCGGGGCGGGATCGAGGATCGTGCGCGCGCCCTCCTCGCGGGCCAGAGCCAGGAGCGCTCGCACTGTATCGAGCGGCGTCTCGAGTTGCGCCAGGAGAAACGCCGCGCCGTGCAGCGTGCGCCGCAAGCCTGCGACGTCGGCCGCGGCGAAGGCGTGGTTGGCGCCCGAGGCCACCACGATCGAGTTCTGCCCCTGCGCATCGACCCAGATCAGCGCCACGCCGGTGGGTGCCGATTTGGTTCCCACAAGCGCGCTGGTGTCCGCGCCCGCGGCCGCCAGGCTGGCCTTCAGGTGATCGGCGAACAGGTCGTAACCCACGCGGCCCGCCATGCGAACGGCGATCCGCGGCCCCGCCAGGTGCGCCGCCGCATAGGCCTGGTTGGCGCCCTTGCCGCCGGGCGTCATCAGGAAATCGTGGCCCAGGACCGTCTCGCCCGCTGCCGGAAGGCGCTCCACGCGCACCACGAAATCCATGTTGAGGCTTCCGGCCACCACGATGACCGTTTTAGTTGAAAGCTGATGGCTGACAGCTGATGGCTGATTCATCTCGCCAGATCGATGCCCAGCTTCTTGAGCTCTTCCTGGTAATACCGGCGCAGCAGGATGTCCCACTCTTCGCTGCCCTCGGGGATCTCGCGCTTCTGGGAGCGGATCTTCGTGCGGGCGGCGCGGTCGACCTTGTCCTCGGTCAGCAGCAGTTCGGTGATCTGCTTCACGATCTCGAGGCGCACTTCGTTGGGTTGCTTCTTCAGGCGCACCTGGCGGGCTTTGCGCAGCGAGGAGACGATCTTGTGCGAGATCTCGATCACCTTGTCGCGCGACAGCTTCATGCTGTCGCCGGTGTCGCGGCCCGCGGCGCGAATCACCTTGCGCTGCGTGATCAGCGTATTCTTGATGCGGCGGAACATCTCCTGGTAGCTGACGTCGTTCTTCCGCATGTAGTCGGCATATTGGGCCAGGATCTCGCGGACCTCGTCGTTGAGGCGGTCCTCCACCTGCAGTTCCTCGGTGATGATGGTGTTGAGGAGATCGCCGACCACCTGCGGTTCGACGGTTTCAATCAGTGAGGGCGTCAGCTTCTTGACCAACTCGCGCGACAGATAGGCGACAAATTCTCTGGCTAGTAGCATGTGGCGGAACCCGCGGCGCTCCCGCGATACCACTTCGAGCGCAGCACGGGACTTTCAAAAACCACGGCTCTAGGATAGTGTACTATACGGGAACTTTTCACGAGTCGCCAAGATGGTGCTCGAGAAAATCCTGGTCGATGGGTCTGCGCCCGCGAAAACCTTCCTGGGTCCCGTGCCAGTAGCGGATTTCGCGCTCGCCCGACTTCCAGCACAGGCACACTTCTTCGCCGCGGAATAGGGTGGGAAAATCCAGCAGGCCAATGTCCAGGTCCTTCACCTGGCACCCGGTCTCGTGGATCGATTCGAGCACATCGCGCAGATGGGCGGTGGCGGTGTCGCGGCGCGAGACGGCGTCGAGAAGCTTCCGCCGGTCCACCAGCGCGCCCCCGGCCAGCCGGACCCGTTCGGATTCGGCTGCCAGTTCGCCCGCGGCCTCGGCCGCCGCGGCCTTCAACGAAATCGCCCGCCGCAGCCGTTCTTCGAGCGCCGGAATCAGCGCCTGCGCTTCGGCGAGGGTGAAGTATCGGGGCATGAGCTAGGCTCTGGGGCGGACCCCCTGGTCCGCGGCCGACGCCCACGTCGGCCTGGTCGTGCATCCGCGAGCAAGCGGGTCCAGAGGGACCCGCGCGGACCAGAGGGTCCGCCCCACACTCGCTACACGGGCGTCAGCTCGCGGTGCCGTTGTACCTCCGGGCTACGTAGTCTTCCAGGATCGCGACGAACTCCGGTACGATCCGATCGCCTTTGAGCGTCGTCAGCAGCCGCCCGTCCACGTACACCGGCGCCTTCGGATCCTCCGCGGTGCCGGGCAGGGAAATGCCGATGTCGGCGTGCTTCGATTCGCCCGGCCCGTTCACGATGCAGCCCATCACGGCCACGCGCATTTCCTCGATGCCCGGGTGCGCGCCCTTCCAGACCGGCATACGCTCCCGCAGGTAGCTCTGGATCTGCCCCGCCATCTCCTGGAAGAAAGTGCTGGTGGTGCGCCCGCAGCCGGGACACGCGGTCACCTGCGGCGTGAAGCTGCGGATTCCGAGCGATTGCAGAACCTGCTGCGAGACCAGCACCTCCTCGGTGCGATCCCCGTTCGGCGCCGGCGTCAGCGACGCGCGTATGGTGTCGCCGATCCCTTCCTGAAGCAGGATCGAGAGAGCGGCCGTGGTGGCGACGATGCCCTTGGCGCCGAGTCCCGCTTCGGTGAGCCCCAGGTGCAGCGGATAATCGCAGCCCGCGGCCAGCGCGCGGTAGACCTCCACCAGGTCCTGAACGCCGCTGACCTTCGCGCTCAGAATGATGCGGTCGTGCCCCAGGCCGTATTTCTCCGCCGCCTGGGCCGATTCGATGGCGCTCGCCACCATGGCGTCGATCATCACGCCTCGCGCGTCCTTCGGCTCGGCCGCGCGCGCGTTTTCGTCCATCTTGCGGGCCAGCAGCGTCTGGTCGAGCGATCCCCAATTGACCCCGATGCGCACCGGGCGGCCATATTCGATGGCCACCTCGATCATGGTGCGGAAGTTGTCGTCGTGCTTTCGCCCGATGTTCACGTTCCCGGGGTTGATGCGGTATTTCGCCAGCGCCCGCGCGCACTCCGGGTACTTCTTGAGGAGGATGTGGCCGTTGTAGTGGAAGTCGCCGATGATAGGAACGCCGGTGCGATCCACGATCTCAGGAACCGCGCGGGCGGCTTCCTCGGTGTTCACCGTCACGCGCACGAGCTCCGAGCCCGCGCGCGCCAGCGCCAGCGTCTGATCGACGGTGGCCTGGACGTCGGCCGTATCTGTGTTGGTCATCGACTGCACCACCACCGGATAGCCCGACCCGACCTTAACCCCTCCGACGTCGGCAACCGCGGTGGCGCGCCGTGTATGAAGCGCCATTCGTCTCATTGTAACAGCCGCGGCGCGCTATCCTGCGAGTGATGCACCTCGATGCGGGCGACGCCGCCCTGATCCAGATCGTGGACTCCGCGCTGGCCGAAGCCGCGCGCCTCAGCGGACCGTGGCTGGTGTGCCGTCCCGGATGCACCGAGTGCTGCCTGGGACCGTTTTCCATCAACCAGCTCGACGCGCGCCGCCTGCGGCAGGGGCTGGCCGCTCTCGACGCTTCGGACCGGGAACGCGCCGCGCGTGTGCGAGAGCGAGCCCGCGCCTATACCGAAACCGACGACGAGCCGTGTCCCGCCCTCGATCCGGCAACCGGCTGCTGCGACCTCTATGCCGCGCGCCCACTGACCTGCCGCACCTTCGGCCCTCCGGTGCGCTGCGGCACGGACGATGTGGGGGTGTGCGAGCTCTGCTTCTCGGGCGCCACCGACGATGTAATCGCCGCCTGCGAGGTCGAAATCGATCCCGACGGGATGGAAGCCGAGCTGCTGGCGGCACTGGAGGCGGCCGGTGGCCTCCAGGAAATGACGACGGTGGCCCTGACCCTGGCATCCTGAACGCCGCCCGCGCATCTAACGGGTATACGGTCACACAGGAGGGCTCCGCCATGGGCCGGCGTGCCTTGTGCATTGCAGTAATCGGGATCGCTATCTCCGGAGCGCTGGGCGCGCAGGGGTTCGGCAAGATCAAGAAGAAGGTCACTCTGCTGCGCAAGCTCCCGCCCATTGTGTCGCTGCCCTCGGGCACACTGGATGTCAAGGTGACCGCCGTCAATCCGCTGTACAAGGACGTGGCGCCCGCCCTAGCGGCCACGCTCGAGACCGCGTTGCTGGCGGGCGACAGCGCGCACCTTTCCATCGATAAGGAACACCCTTCGGCGATCGTTGCGTGCACCATCACGGACTTCTCCATCCCCGCGGCCCGGCAGATTACACGGCCCTCGATGGTGCCGGCCAAGAAGGGCGGCAAGCCGCAGGTGTACTACGAAGTGACGGGCACGCTGGTGGTGGCGTACCAGGCCAAAACCTCCCGCGGGAAAGTTCTCGACTCCGAGAACGTCACCGCGAAGTTTGCAGAAGAGTACGACCAGCAAGGCGATCAGACCTCCCACAAATCGTTCACCAGCATGGTAAAGGCGCCGATACACAAGTTGACGCCGGGCAAATCGGTGGACGAGGACGCCCCGCCGACCGTGGACAGCGTCCGGCAGAAGCTCATCGAGCGCGCGGCGGCGCAGATTGCCGAGCGCCTGGTGAACACCGAACAGCGGGTTGATGTGCTGCTGGCGCGCGGGGATCTGGACGACGCCAATCGCTTCGCCGAGGCCGGCCTGTGGGCCAAGATGCTCGAGTCGCTCGAGACCATGAAGCCGCTGGACCCAGCGGAGGATGCGTATCGCACCTATAACATCGGGGTCGCCTATGAGGCGATGGCCTACCACGCCGAAGACCCCAAAACGGCGACCAAGTTTTTCGATCAGGCGGCCATCAGCTATGGCCGGGCCGTCGACGGGCAGCCGTCCGAGAAGTATTTCCTGGAGCCGCAGAACCGCATCCGCACCGCCATCGCGCACTACCGGAAGCTGGCCCAAATCGAGACGGCGCACAATTCCGCACCGGCCGCGAGTGGCGCCGGCGGGGCCTCCACACCGGCCGGAGCGCTGACCAACGATCAGGTGGTGGAGATGCTCAAGGCGGGCCTCGGCGAGGATAACATTCTGGCGACCATTCGGGATGCACGGCACGCCAGCTTCGATCTGAGCGTGGATGGCCAGGTGCGACTGGCCAAGGAGGGCGTCAGCAACCGCGTGATCGCGGCCATGCGGGACAAGTCGCGGCCAGCGCCCGCCCACCGCGTGGCACACAGCACCACGACCACGCAGATCGCCAAGCCATGACGCGATTCGCCGCGCTCGCCGTCTTCGTGCTCGTCGCCGCGCCGTGGGCGTGCGCCGAGGAGCTCTGCGGCGCGGCCAAAGACATGGTGGTGCGCGCTCTGGAGCGCATCGGGCCTGCGTATACTTCCTCCGACCTGGAGGACGCGGTCCAGCTCCTCAAGCACTCCAGCGAAGAATGCCCCGAGCTTGGGAATGCCTGGTACTACCGGTCCCTGTTCGAGCGCAAACTCGCGCGCGGGCCGCAGGCCGACTATGCACTGCGCCAGGCGAAGTTGGTGGGCTCGGAGGCACTCGAGCAAGGCGCCGATCCGTTTACGCCCTCCACCAGGCCCGAACCGGGCGAGCGCTTCACGACGGCGGTGCGCTCGAAATGGGCGGTGGTGATCGGCGTCGGCCAGTTCCGCGATCGCCGCCTCAAGCTGCTCCCCTACACCACCAGGGATGCGGAGGACTTCGCCGCGGTGCTGGCCGACAGCCGGTATGGACGCTTTCCGGCGGACCACGTTCACGTGATCACGGACGAGAACGCCACCACGGTGAGGATCAAGACCGAGCTGAACTGGCTGGCGCGCACCGCGGCGCCCGACGACCTGGCGGTGGTGTATCTGGCGACGCACGGCTCGAAACGCGAGAAGGATATCGCCGGCGTGAACTACATCCTGACTTATGACACCGACGTTTCGAATCCCGACACTTTGTACGCCACGGCGCTGCCCATGGTGGAGGTGGCGGACGTGGTCCGCACGCGGATGAAGGCCCGCAAGGCGGCGGTGTTTCTGGATGTGTGCCACAGCGGAGGCGCGATGAACGCTTTGGGCCCGGCCGGCCTCGCGGCGGCTGCCTCGCCCGCGACTCTCGAACGCATCCGCCAGGGCGTGGGCCGGGTGATCGTGTCTTCCAGCAAAGTGGATGAGGTCTCCTGGGAGAGCGACCGGTTCAAGCACGGCTACTTCACTTACTACCTGATTCAGGCGCTCAAACAGGGCGGCGGCAGCGTGCCGCTCACCAAGGTTTACGAGTCGGTGCGGCAACAGGTGTCGGCCACCGCGCAGGCCGAGCGGAAGGTGGGCCAAAATCCGGTGATGAGCGCCAGCGACACCGGCGCCGACCTGATTCTGGGCGTCGCACCCGAATCGGCTTTGCTGTTCACATCGCCGGCGGCGGCGCTTCTTGCTCTGCGAGCTGACGCCGCAGTTTCAGCAACTCGTCGTGGTCTTTTCTGAGCCTCTCCAACTCTTCCCGCTGCTCGGTGGCGTAGTCGTGGAGTTGGTGGATGAGCATCCCCAGCATGATCGGAACGAAGCTCACCCAGTAGCCCAGCGAACGGAAGCTCAGCCAGCTTCCCGCCAGGGCCAGCGGTAGCAGGCCGCATACGCCGATGAAAAACGCCGGGCCCAGGTGCAGCCGGAAAAAAAGGAACACCAGCAGCGTTCCGAACGCAATGTCGAAAGCCGCGGACACCAGCAGGCTGCCTTCGCCGATCCCGCCGCCTTCGAGGTCGGACTGCGCCGCGTGAGCCACCAGTTCGACCCCCGCCATTTCGCCCCGCGCCGTGAAATACGTGTCGCGGCCCGCCGCGTAGTCTCCGCCCACGATCACGATCTTGCCGCCCAGGATCCGGCTCCACTCCGCCGGATGAGCGGGACCAAGGAACTCCCCGGCCTGCACGACCGGAAATGCGTAGCGGTCGCCCGTGAAGTTGAAGAGGATATCGCCGGAACGTTCTTTGGCCTGGATGTTGTAGCGGCGCGCGGCGTTCCATGCGAGCGATGGCAGCGTGCCCGCGGAGGTTTCGAGCTGCTGCCGGTAGCGCCGCACCACGCCGTCGGAATCGACCGGAAAGACGGGCACGCCCGTGTGGCTGGCGTCGGTCACCAGGCCTCCCGCCACCGGCTCGAGCTCCG
>Ga0209421_1000040_pt1 | contig 12007 bp, 28 predicted proteins | sample BlaSpr_A8_OM2_O2_FD_187977 | JGI IMG/M metagenome (GOLD analysis project Ga0209421, IMG submission 187977) | Forest soil microbial communities from Thunder Bay, Ontario, Canada - Black Spruce, Ontario site 2_A8_OM2_O2 (SPAdes) (version 2) | ecosystem: Environmental > Terrestrial > Soil > Boreal... | reverse complement strand
TCCACGTAGGGGCCGAGAACGCGCGCCGCATGCATGGCCTTGTGAAGGCCGTCCATCATCGCCCGATCGATGCGTTGACCGCGGAGCGTATTGTACGCAACCTGATACGGCCACGTCATCCAATCGACGACGGCTCCGGCCACACCAGACGCAACTTTGCCGACTACCTTGGCAACATTGCCTACGGTGTCGGCGGCGTCGTGAAGAAAGTGGCCTATGTCTATGCCCACGGCATGCTCTCCCGCTCTCTCTAATGCGTGAATTACTTGACTTGCTTAATCTCTATCTTATTGCCTTCTACCCTCTTCAGTCTTGTTGCTACGAGAAGATCGATGAGCTTGGTGAGTTGATCGTCACTGAGACTGTCAGCGATGTCCTGAACGATGCTCTTGCCGCCTGTCTTGAATCCCTTCTCGAGCGTGCTCTTGAGATACATCTTGATAAAGTCGGGAGAGAGATCCATGTGAATTACTCCTTGGAAGGGAAAAGTTCGATTACCTTAGCTTGCGTTCTCGGATGATGGCTTCGAGACGGTGTTTGCGCCGTTCGAGCTCCGCGAGAGGAATCTGACCTTTCTTGGCTTTCAATCTGATTTTCTTCTTTGCCATGTCGAATGCTTCCTCTATCTACGTTGCCATATCGGCTAATGAGCGGTGCTACGAAAACTTCAACTCCGTCCTTTGCCGCGAGTAGGACGTCGATTTGCGCGTGTATCCAGTATCGGTCTTCGGCGTTCATACAAACGGTAGGCCCGTAAGACGAAACGCCCTTTCACCATCGACCGTAAGGACATCGACGGTCCCAAATGGGTGGACCTTGAAAATGCGAGCCTTTTTGCCGCTCGGCAGTGTGACAAGCTGTCCAATCTTTGGGCGCCTACTGGATTTGCTCTTTCGCTTGTGAGGCATAGTCGACTCTTACGCTTGTGAGGCATGGTTTTCCCTTAGTATCCCGGGTCCGAAGAGTTCAAAGCCACGATCTGCATCGCCTTCGGATCGACCGCCGCCTGGAGCGCCGTCAAGGTCTTGGGGCCCGCAATGCCGTCGGCCACAAGTCCCGAGGCAATCTGAAACGCCTTGACCGCGGCCGTGGTTTTCTTGCCGATGACCCCGTCAATCTTGAGCGGCGGCTGCGCCCCGAGTGCATTGAGAGCGCGCTGCATACTCGGGACATCGCTGACAGGGAGCTGCGTTGCGGCTTCGGACAGGCGCGCCACCGTATCGGGCGTCGCTCTTTGGACTGCCGTATACGTGTGAACGGGCGATCCTGCCGAAGCTTTGCGCGCTAGCGCCTCTTCCACATGTTTTCGCGTGGGGAGATCGGCGGCTCCCGAGACGGGAAGTCCCAAAGACCTCTGAAGCTCGGCGATGGCCCTACGCGTCGCAGGCGAGATGCCGCCCGTGACTTGGACCGGCCCGTAGCCGAGCGTATTGAGCCCCCGCTGGACATCTTCCACAGATTGCATGGAGAGATTGGTCACATGGCCAGCTCTTGAAATGAGCACAGGTGCGGCCGTGTTCACCTTGGGACCGGGTTTATAAGGCGGTGGATCGTGAATCGCCTGAGGCCCGTTGTCCGGGAGAGGTGGGACGTCGGTCAAGGACTCTCGGGCGCGCTTATGATGGCCGCGCGTGGGGACGACCACGGTATCGCCCGTTTTGTTGGGTAGTGCTTGAACTTCCGGCTCTTCGTCCTCCATAGCACCGTAGAGGAAATAGGCGCCTGTACCTCCGATGAGCAGTAGGACGATGGGGTGCATGATTGTTCTCTCAATCTCCCTTAGATGCCTGCGCCTTGCGCAGTCACAACAAATGGAAATTCAAAACCTTCTTTGAAGTCGGTTGGTACAAGTCCTGTGTATGTACCCACAATTCGAAACTTTTCAGTTTTGGAGAGAGGAACAGGGTTGGGAAGATGCAGCCGACGATGAAGGTAGAATGCGTCCATCACACCAAGCTCAGTATGCGATCCTGAAAGTTGAAGATTCCCAATATGAATTTGGTGAATGATGACGAAGCTTGGACAAGGCGCGTTACCAATAAAAACATCGATAGAGAAGTCTCGGTCTGGCGATATCTCCGATTCAAAGTCCAAAGCTTTGCCGATAGCAAGTTTGGTCAGGTTACCGAGCGAGAATCGTTCTATACGTTGATTGACGTTCATTGGATAGGCCCGCCGCTCGCGTCGTCTCGTGGATCGTTAGAAGCTGGGACAAGGCGCTTGGCCTCTTCCTCTTCCATTTGCTTTTTTCGGATGGCCTCTTCAAATCGTGCCATGAGCGGCCCAAGAAGCTTGGGAGGGATAAGTCCCATGGTGCCCAACTGCTGAATGGCTTCAGGCTTCACCTCTTCGGCCATGGCATCGATGAGCGCCGTATCCGAAGAAGATTGAGGGAAGATCTCGCGTCCACTGACCGTGTTGACAAGAGCCGGCGCCATATCCATAAGCGCTTTTCGATCGGCCGCTGCGCGCTTGAACTCTAGCTCGCGCATCCGCTGTTCATGGTTCTCGGTCGCTTTCGCCATCATCATCTCTCGGACGATGCCGTAGGCGTCATTGACTTCGTCCCGCAGGCGCGCTTCGCGTTCGGCCATTGCGTTTTCACGCTGAAGACTTGTGACAGCTCCCGTCTGAATGAGACTGACGAGCATTTGCGTGATGTTCTCGGTATGGCGCATGGCCTGGGCGACAAGCCCCGGACCGTCGGCTGCTTCCTTGACCGTGCGCCCGCGTCCGCCCTGCTGAAGCTCTCCCTCCATCACGGTAATCGTGTGATGGAGGCCCGGAGCGCTTGAGCCATAGAACGCTTGCATCTCGAACTGCTGAATGCCGCCAAAGTCTTGGGCGTACTGTTCGGCCAAGCCTTGAAAGATCTTTGCAAGGTCTTTTGCGTCGTGACTTTTGCCTTTGAGGTTGATGGTCTTGACTTCGCGGTTGCCGCCACCGTGCTTGATGTACATAAGAGCCATGGCCGTGCACGGAGAATCCCTGTCCGGCTCGGAGAGGGCTTGTGCGATCCATTGCTCGAGAGGTGTGTATTTGGCCATGTACTACGTACCTTAGTTCATGTGCCCACGTTGGACACGAGGAGGCGTGAATGATTGAATTACTTCTTTTCTATAGAACGCGCACGCTTCATAGCTTTACGCATTTTTATTCCAGCAAGTCTGAACTCTTCAATGTCCCTTCGTCCCATTGCTTTCATGAGAGATTGGCGAGCTTTTTTTAGTTGTGACTGAATTTTCTTGACGGTACGTTTCTTCATATCACTCCCTCTGCATATCCGTGTCCGCCACCAAAAACTCGACATCTATCGCAGGCGGAGGATTCTTTGCGAGATAGTCTTTGACGAGCTTGAATCGCGCATCGCTCTCGGGGCTCTTCTCCCCCGTCTCGCCCGTGTACGCGCGCAAGTTCTTGTTGCCTGAGAACTTGAGCGCACGGCGAATCATGTGTACGCCCACGTGGATGCAATCTCTTTGGGAATTCAAGAGATCGTCGGCCGTAAAGCCGCTCTGACCAAAGCCAATCTCGCGCCCATCTTCGAGTAGTTCGATCCCTGAGTTGACGTGGATTTGCATGTAGCAGGATGCTCGTCCGCCGTCGCATTCTCCAGGTTTGCAATGACCTTCTTGAATTCTGTCTTGATAGCGCGATTCGCGCGCGCCCACGGCCCCTACAAGGAGCGCCATATGGGCGTGAGCGTACGGTCCCTTGAATGTGGCAGGCTCGTGGTAGACGACGTCGACAATGTCTTCGGCAATGGCCGTGAGTTTGGCTACTCGATCTGGGGATTTCCCTTCGATGGGAGTCCACGAGAGGAGAGCATTGAGAAGCCACATGGCGATGAGAGAGTGCATGAATTGTCCTTAGCCCCTACGAACTTCGTCGGGATTCTTGGGTGTGAGAGGAGGAGGAGGAAACTTGCTCGGATGCGAGAATCCGAAAAGCTTGGTGTCGAGACCCACGGTCGCTTTTGCACTGACGAGCTGGGGGTCGATGAACGCAAGCCACGATAGCCAGCTTGGCGCCCCTTTCGGAAAGATTGCCTTGAAGGCCACGGCGAATAGCCCCATCGCGCCGAAGCTTGCGACAACGCCGTTCCAGACAGCCTTCTGCCACGGCACGCCGCCTTCTTCCGCCTGAAGGACCGAGTAGACTTGTCCAAGCCCCAAAATCAAGACAGGCTTCCACCTGTCCGGAATCGAAATGGGAAGTTTGCTCGTGTCTCCCATGGCGGCTGTGGCGTAGCTAATGAGTATCATCGCGAGCGGAAGCCATTTCTGGCCCGTGAAGTCTTGAATTATCTGGAGCATGATGCCTACTTCCTTGAGAGTGATACGACCGCAATTCCGCCCGCGATGACAGCCACAAGCGCCAAGTTCTTCGTTATCCAGTTCGCGCCCGCCGCGAGCTTGTCTTCTGCCTTCTTGTAGGAAGGGGCGTCCGCGGTCCGAGGGACGATAGCCGGGTCGAGATAGGAGACCGCACCCTTGACCGGGTCTGGGGCATTCCGAGCGGCGGCGTCGAGCGCTTGATAGACCTGACTCGACGGCGGCGTGCCAGGTTGGGGTAGTGGTCTCATCGCGAACGGCATTCGGTTGTAGAGATCCTGCGCGTCGCCCTTGGTGACTGTGAGGTCGGGATAGGACTGCTTGAGCGCCTTTAGGATGGCGTCGTAGTAGTGCTTGGCGGACGTGAACCCCTCAAAGAAGCGGTCAATCGGTTTGCCCAAAAATCCGCTCGCCATGCCTGAATCCATTGCATGCTGCGCCGCGTCTCTTGCAGAGGAGTATCGAGCTTTGAGATTCTGAAAGTCACGTGTCCAGTCCGGGTCTACCTTCTTCCCCCGTACGCTATCTTCAATCTGCGCCATCTCATCGTCTTTGGCGCGGATAAGCGCACGCAAATCGGCAATCGTCTTCTCGGTACTCATGCCGAGAAAGGAGCCGAACGTCGCAGGCTGGCGATGTCTGCGACTTACTTCCTGGAAATGTCTTTCCCAGTTGTTCATGCGTGCGCCTGACTCGACAGTGCGAGAATTCCAAGTCCAATGGCGATAGCCGCAATGACAACTCCTGAGGCGACCACGGTAGGTGCTACGCCCGGTACCTGGATATAGCTTTCGACGGATGCCAAGACCTGCCGGATTTTCGTCGTGATGTCGTCCTTCGTGACGTACCCCTTGCCGCCAACGTCAAAGCCTGCATTCTGCGTATAGATGGCACTTGGGGCATGACCGAGAATGGCGTCTGGCGCCTTGCCGATGAAGGCCGGATAGAAGACGGCGAGGTACGTGTCTTCGAGCGAGTGAAGTTTGCCGGCGTAGGGCGCGAAGTATTGCTTGACGAGCTCTAGCTGCTGAGCAAATGGCATAATCTTCAACCTCGCAATGGCTTCACTTTCGGTCGAAGTCCCGAGTAGTGCCCGCGCTGTTGAAGGCATGAATTGAATGAGACCGACTGCTCCGCTCCCCGCCGCGTTCTCAATTGTAGGAGAAAACGTCCCTCCCGTCTCGAAGTTGATAACGGAGGCGAGCCACGAAGGGTCAATGCCGATGAAGTTTGCGGCGCGTACGAGCGCTTGCTGGTCACCTGTGGGGAGACGCACGAGCCCTGGGAACGCGGGGAGCGAGGCGGCCGTAGGCGTAGACGTAACCCCGAGCTTGGCGAGCGTTGCGCCGTCGATAACGGCCGACTGCGGGATGCCACTAGCGCGCTGGAACACGATAAGCGCCGCGCGTGTCGCTGGTCCCCAAATTCCGTCTTCCTTGAGTCTTGGATTGGCGCCGTGGCCATTGAGCGCATGTTGAACGGCAAGCGTGTTTGGGTCTCCACCAAAGTCCGAGTCTCCTTCACCTCCGAAGGATGCGGGGTACTTGGCGCGATAGGAAATTCGCTTGAAATGGGCGGCCCAATTCACGAATTCTTAGTTCTCTTTCTTTTCGAACTCTCTTGCTACTGTCTGTCTTTCTATCAATTCGGCTGCGCTCCTATAGCTACGCTTGCAGATATCCAAGAAGTCTGTTTCGGATATTCCACTTTCTACAGCCCCAAACGTAGCGATTGAAAGTGTGATGGTGATCCCTTCGCTCACAGACGCATTGGCCTCGGAGAGAACCTCCCCAATCCGAAGTCCGACAGTCACAGACTCTTCTTTGGTGAGCTTGCCCAAACTCTCCCCTATTCTGCGGTCGCTACGCGCCCCTGCCTTCGGAGGCGATGCGCGGGAGGCTTGGCGGATCCGTTGACAACTTCCGTCTTCGGCTCTTCGCTGTCCTGAGCCTCTACGGCGGCAGTCTCCCCCGGGTCTACTGGCTCGGCTACTTCGTCACCCCCAAGTTCTTTCTCGAGTTCTTCCGCGTGTGCGTCGGCGCGCTTGCCCATGCGCGCCACGCGCACGTCCTCGGCGTGCTTTCTCAAGGCCATCGCGGCGCCCGTGGACGTGATAGACTCGAACGCGTCTGCAAGGCGTTCGATGGCCGCCACGTCTTCAGACGCCATGCCCTTGTCGAACGCTTCCCTCCGTGCCCGCTTCTGCTCCGGCGTCTGCTCTCTCAGGTCCGCGCGACGACGGAGCATGGTGGCTTCGACGGCCAAGCCTTGTGATTCGAAGACGTCGGCGAGCTTCCTCAGCTCAGAGGGAACGTGAAGGTCCGCGAGCGCGGCCTTGTAGACCTTCTCGCGCTCGGGCGTGAGGATGCCTTTCTTCTCGGACTTCTTCCAAGCTCCGAAGAGAAGAGCGCCAATCGTGATTTCCAGGAGTCCAATGGGCACGATAAACCTCGTGAGCCACGCTGGCTAACGTGTGAACTATTAGAATTGAGTGAACCGCTTATCCTATCATGAATAGGTAGCGATGTCAAGGGGTTAGCTATACGGCGGAGGCTTTGGCGAGATAGCTTTCGATATGGCTCACGCGCGTATTGAGCTTGGCGAGGGTGAGCTTTCGCTTGTGTTTGGTGGTCTTCTTCTTTTTGCTGGACTTGCGTTTCTTGGCTGCCATGGTGGAGATGTCCTTTCTTACCTAATTCATAAACTAGGGATGAAACCTTCGTTTTTGAGAAGAGCTTCGAGACGTCTGGCGCGCTCAGCCGATGGTGCAGATTGCCACGCTTTGTCTATGGGAAAATATCGTACTGCACATTCGTCGCAGACGCGCATTGTGGAATCGAATTCTTGAATTAGTGGCAAACCTACCACACCTATTTGCACACTCTGAATCTTTGAGTCCTGCCGTTAGTGCAACAATCTCAGTATTGCGGTTGAGAGCATTGACGAGCCTTTGAATCATATTTGAATCGATGCTCATGATGAATGACTCCTTAGTTCGAACGGAGATGATGAAGTAGAATGACGAGTAAGATGACGACGCAGACCCAGGAGACGCCTACGCCGACGATGAGCGGGTCAAGGTCGTATCCGAGGAAGTTCATTTGGGATGGTATGCTCTCTGTAGTCCCGTCTCTTCGGCAAGTGTAGCGTCATCTCCCCAGCCTTTCTTTTCGGCTTCGGAGACGAGACGGTCAAGTGTCGCCTCGTGAAATGTGGCATTCGGAATAAACCCCGCAAGACGAAGACGAGCGGCGGTTTCTTTTGCCACTCGAATCTTCCGAAGAAGCTTGCCCTTGGCGGAAAGCGTTTTTCTTTTGTGTGGCATTAGTTTCTCGCCTCTCGAAGTCTACGTTCAAGGTTCTTGCAGTGGAGATCTCCCGTGTAGGACCCGACCGCGAGTCCACCGAGAAACCCGAGCGCGACGTAGAGTAGCCAGTTCATGGTTGAAGCGTCTCCTTCTTTCGGAACATGACGTCTGCCGACAGATCCTCGGCATGATCGTCATTGGCGACAAATCCAATGGCCCGTCCGAGCGCCACAATTCGGAAAGACTTCTTATGAGCGACGGGACCCAAGTGAAGACGCGCCTCCGCTTGGTTTTGCGCGTGCATGTAGTGGATCTGCGGCTGTCCGTCCACTTCGATGGCGCACGCGTAGAGGTCCTTGTCGTTCCACTTATCCAAGTAACACGTGCGCGTAAACGTGCACTTGTTACACCGGATGTCCGGATGAATCTTGCCGAGTCTATCGATAGAGACGACTCGATTATGAAGGAGGAGATTCGTACCGCACGAGGGGCACGAGATGAGAGCGAGAAGCCACGGAGGGGAGCCTTCGTACGGCGGAGTCCAGGTGCCGGCGAACCCCTTGACCGTGCGGCCTTCGGGCGTGTCTACGTACTCCCAAACGGATTTGCGGAAGACGTAGGATTCGACGGGAGAGGCTACAACAGATGCGGTTTGCATGGGAGACTCCAAAAGCGAATAGTGCGTGAATTATCCTTTGAACATCAAGTTGAGAACTTCTTCAAAGGAGATCGGTTCTCCGTATCCGCAGTCAGGTCCGTCTAGTAGTTTTTGCTGACGAAGACAGTCATGACAGTTGCTACAGCGACGACATTCCACACACGACGCATGGTCCGGTGTGAAGATTCGCGGTTCGAATAGGTTGATACGGAGCATTATCCGTCGATTCCAAGCGTCACCGAAAATATGTAATTATCCGCGACGCTGTTATTGATGAGTTGTGCGGCGAACGCTCCTGGCGGCAATGGCTGCCACTGCGGGCTATTGCGCGGGTCGTAAAGCCGCCCGATATTCTGAATGGCCACTTGCGCTGCCTGGTCAGGGATGGGCGCCCCTCCAACACTTCCGACTGTCACGTGAACGCTCGTAGCGCCAATCTGTTTGACGGTCCCATTGGCGAACGGGAAAGCGGTAGCTGGCCCGCCGGTGTAGAGAGTATTGAGCTGGGGGAAGAAGACGACGAGGCTACTTGCCGCGGGAACTCCGAAGGCGCAGAGACCGAAAAATGGATCGGCAGGGTCGGGGTTTGGAATATCGAAGAACGGTTGCTGCGACTGAGCCGGCCGAAGTCCAGGCGAGATATTGATAGTTATCGCGTAGACGAGTCCCGGGATACCGACTTCGCTTCCAGGAGGCGAAGCGTCGTAGACGTTTACGTTGCAGGCTTCGCCCACGCCCGAGATAGTCGTGCCCGAGATGACGGACACACTACGCCGGACCGCTGTACCGTCTACTATCCACGTGATGTCTGCGAACACAAGCTGGCCGACTTGCCCAGGGAGCTGACCTTGATGTGAGACCTCGAACTGAATCGTGTAGACGTCGCATTTGGGAAAGCAGACCTGCATCTTGACGACGCGGCCACCGGGCGGGGAGTTCGGTAGTGGCGCCACGTTTTGGCACACGAGATTGCCCGACTGCGACCAACCTGTCTGTGGCTGCAAATTGTGCGCATTGTTCTGCATCATGAGGCGCTTGGCGCCGGCTGTTAGCTCCATAGGGACTTACCTCGAATGATGCGAGAGTTTGGAAAACTTCTTTTTGCCGTACTTCTTTCGGCCAATGAAGGCCGCGAGCGCTTCAGGATTGTACGCGCCGCGCGCGGCGAGCTTGTGCGCGAGCGACTTGAACCGTTTGCCGCTCCCGAGCTTCGGCTTTTTCTTTGACTTAGCCACAGATCTTCAGTCCTTCCTTTTTGATGAGCCTCGCGGCCAAGACTGCGGAAGTGCGCGCCTCTTCTTCGCTTGCGCCGGAGTCCACGGCACGACGGAGAAGACTATCGGTCCGCTCGGTCTTCGGAGTCTTTTTGCAGGAATGACTCGTCTCTTTCGGAGTCGAGATGGCCGTCAAATAGTTCTCTGAAACGACAATGCGATTTCGAAGATTGGCAATACGACGCTTTAACTTCGAAAGCGTCATGCCCTTTTTCTTCGTTCGCTTCGTCTTCATGTGGCGTTGAGCTTGGAGAGGAAGGCTTCCACGTGCGCGACTCGGCTGGAGAGTGCGCGCACTTCGTCGTGAAGAGGCTTCAAAGAAGAGGCGGAGGGATCTGCCTTCTTCTTGACTGGCTTCTTTCGTTTCTTGGCTGAGGCGACCATGGTTACTTCTTGTAGTGTCTGGACAGAGCCATTTCTTTTCTGAGCTTGGCTGCCAATTGTTTTTGATCGTTCGTCTCTCGCGTAATAGCCTTGCTGAGACGAGCGAGCGATTTCTTGATACGAGACCGGAGCTTCTTAATAGACCGTCTCTTCATGACTCAGATATCCTCTCCGCGCTCGTAGCGTTTGGCCAATTGCTCGGCGAGATGGGTCCGAGTGGCCTTGTCGAAAATATTGCTTCCGGCCGACCCGAACTCCTTCTCGTACTGGCGCGCGCCGCGGTCCACCCAATGCTGCCATGCTTTGGGCGCCTTGGAGGGATCGTACTTGCCCTTGGCGCGCTTTCGCTGAAGGTTCTTGATGATGGCCTGCTTCATCGGATAGAGCTCGCCAGTATTCTCGATGAAGAGATCAAGTTCGTTGGCAGCCGTCAAGTCGGCTAGCCGCTTCTTACTCTTCCTGCGTACGTGGGGCATCGGTTTCTCCTCAGTAGTTCGTGAATTACGATGACAGGTCTCGAAGGTCTCGGATTAGCACAAACCTGCCATCGTAGGCAGCATGAAACCCGCGCCTCTTTGCTGCCGATTTGATCTTCTTGACTTGCTCTTTCGTGTATCCTTCGGTGTCGATTGTGACTTCATGTGAACGTGCCTTCACACGGTCCAAGAGCAAATCAAGATAGGACTTCGCTTTCCGGCGCTTGTGAGGCATGACGTCTACCAGTCTCCGTGAAGTTCTGATCTAGTGTGCGCAGCACCAAGCTCCCATTCTACCCCTTTGCAGAGGATGCCCACGGGCGAGTCCGGCAGACGCATGATCTGAATCTTGCGCGCCATCCCAATGCAGTGGCCTGCGCAGAGGTACCCGGCCACCTGCGGTGGGGCAGTTCTCATCGCATGTTGCATCACTGTAGCTTCGCCGGCATTTTCCAGGCCCATTCGGAACGCGTCCTTCATGGGCGTCCCTGGCGCGAGAAGATTGTCGAGCGCGTGCACGCGCGGGTTATCCCAATTGGGACCCATCGAGAGAACGACGCACGCGGTCTGAATGAGATTCGAATCCTCGAAGCGCGGCAAGGCAAGGAGCGTTTCGAAGACGTCTTCATCGGAGTTGTCCGGGTTCTTCAGAACTCCGATGATGCTAGCTCCCTCCTCCCAGTTGGAGATGGGGGCGGGGTTATCGGCGATGTAGCGGGCTACCGCGGCTTGAGCAGTCTTGGCCTTCGGAACACCACGGCGCGCGTTCTCGCCTACCATCTGGAGCATGGCCATGGCGTTTTGGTCTCCGGCGCGAGCGCGCTCTACGAGGTCTCGGGCGCCGTCGGTTTGGTTGAGTGTGGGCATGGGTCAGTCTCCGCGCATTGCGTCTATGATACGTATTGCCTCTCCATAATTGAGACCACTATCGAGGTAGCGTTTGGTACCATTCGGAGATACCTCGAAGATACCTACGTTCTTACGACCGGCCCCACCTTTTTCGAGGATGTATCCGCGGTACGTCTTCGGACGTTTCTTTGGCGACTTTCGCTTGTGAGGCATGGTTATCTCGCCCAGTGTTTCCGCAATGATGCCGGAGTACCAAGAATCTTGTATTGCTCGTCTTCGAGCTTCCCGATCCTGTTCAGAATCTTGGTCCGCTCGCCCGTCTTATAAGCTGGAACCTTTTCGAGAAGGGTCCAGCTGCGCGTGGACAGTCTTGAGGGACCGCTTCTTCTTACGGCGCTTGGCAGGCATGGCTCTCTACTCCTTGTCGAGAGAGAAGGTAACCTTCCCTCGACGCCAATCATTAATGAGCGCTTCGCGAAGTCGCTTTCGTTCCTTCATTGCAGCCGCTTTACTCTCGTACGAAGTGACCATTTTTGAATACGGAGTGTAGACGGTGAGCTTATAACGCTTTCGCTTATGAGGCATCGCTACTCTTCTTTCACTGCCATACTACGCTGCTGTTCGAGTTGGGCCAGACGTCGGATTGCGGTTTGACGGATCTTCTCAGTCTTGCCGTTTGCTATGAGTCTTGCGTAAAAGAGCTTGAAGTGTTCGTAGGCGAGATT
>Ga0209421_1000039_pt1 | contig 12163 bp, 7 predicted proteins | sample BlaSpr_A8_OM2_O2_FD_187977 | JGI IMG/M metagenome (GOLD analysis project Ga0209421, IMG submission 187977) | Forest soil microbial communities from Thunder Bay, Ontario, Canada - Black Spruce, Ontario site 2_A8_OM2_O2 (SPAdes) (version 2) | ecosystem: Environmental > Terrestrial > Soil > Boreal... | reverse complement strand
CGTGTTCGTATCCGTTCTTCCGAAAAAGCCCGCGCTGATCGCGATTTTTTCCTTCATTTTTGCCCACTTCTACGGCGGATCAAATTGGCTGGCGGTTCGCTGGCACACTGGGGTGGAGGGGCCCAATGTGTATTTATTCGTTCCTGCCATACTTGTGCCGCTCGCCGCGTTTCCGGTAGCGGAGAACGCCCGGCTCGCCGTAAGGCGGCTTCCCTGGGTCGCGGTCGGGGCGCTGCTTCTGGATTTCACCTGCACCCTCATCGGCCAGCCGCACAGTTATTGGCAACACCCAGAGACCGTCCATGAAGCCAACGCGCTGAGCCGCATGTTCCTGCTCCACGGCTGGTTCGCATTTTGTTTATATGACGCGGCCTACTGTCTCGTCATCCTATGGCTGGCTTCCGCGCTGCCACGGACCGCCGCCTTGATCTGCACTTTTGCTTTTATTTTCGGCGGCTACGGCGGAGCTGCCAACTGGTTCTTCTACGAATGGCGAATGGGGATAGAAGCGCCCATTCTTTTGGGGATCGCGCTCAGCATTGTGATTGTTCTGGTTGCATTTCCGGCGGAGCGCAGAGCCTATTAGCTCGCCGTGCGAGCAGCGGACTCCTTATCCGTTGGTCCTATCCTCGAGCGCCCACCCAGTTCAAGGCGCGAGACCGACGGTAGGGTGCCGTTGCAGGAACTCCACAACTTCAATCGCCGTTGGAAACGAGGGTTGCGCTCCTGCGCGAGTGACGGAGACTGCCGCAACTGCGGACGCAAAGACGGCGCTCTGCATGGCCGTATGACCGCGCAGTAAGCCGACTGCAAAGGCTGCGTTGAATGCGTCCCCGGCGGCGGTAGTGTCGACGGCAGTCACTTGAAACGCCGGGATCCTGACCGGCTGCTTAGGCTGGCGTCCATCCGCGATGGCGCAGCCCCGAGGCCCCAATTTCAGCAAGACGTTTTCGGCGCCCAAGGCTGATAACTGATCTACCGCCGCGAAAATGGCAGCGTCATCCTCGGTGTTGATCTTCGCCTTCAACAACGCTGCGGCCTCGGTTTCATTCGGCGTAATCCAGGTCACGTTGCGGAGAAGGGCCGCCGGCAACTCGCGCGCCGGAGCAGGATCCAGCATCAGCGGAACCCCGTGCCGCGCCGCGAACATGGCGAGATACTCCACCGTCTCCAGAGGAATTTCCAATTGCGCCAGCAGAAATCCAGCGCCTTGCAGCGCCGCGGAAGCCTTCTCCACCAGCTGCGGCGTGAGCAGGCCATTCGCTCCCGGCACCACAACGATGCTGTTCTCCCCGTGGCGCCCGGTGGTGATCAGCGCCACCCCGGACGACCCCGGAACGGTGCTCACGAAAGTGGTGTCAACTCCGGCGTCGCGCATTGCTTCGAGAAGCTGCGGGCCAAACCCATCGTTACCAATATTGCCGATCATCGAAACCGGATACCCAAGGCGCGCGACCGCAACCGCTTGGTTGGCCCCTTTTCCCCCATGGAACGTGTTGAAGCTGGTGCCGATAACGGTCTCCCCGGGCTGGGGAAGATGATCGGCCCTGGCGACGAGGTCGAGGTTGATACTGCCGACGACGATGATGGGTTTCTGCACGGGAGCTTCTACTTTACCTCCAGCATCGGTAACGGGTATGAGCGTAATCGCCTGTTTGCGTCAACTGACTGTAACTTCCGGTTTGCCCGTTATCCGCAAAGAAGAGCATGATCTCCCACTTGTGCCAGTGGAGCGGGAGGTAACCGCCGCATGGCACAAATGGGAGCCCTTTTTCGCGCTGACGAATTAGTCGTCACCGTGAACAGGACGCAAGTTGTTCTTGTAGACTGCGGTGCCGATAGCCCGGCCTAGTTCCGCACCTGCTTCCTGGTCGGTTCGAAAATGTATCCCGCCGTAAACGCGCGCGTCGGAAATATCGTCGGTGATCTGCTTAAACGAGCTGTATTGCAACGTGATGGTCGGCACTGCAGGATTCGTCAACGTGATCGAATACCCGGCTTCGCCGTAAAGACGTCTCATTACTTCGGCCGCTGCGTTGCCCGCACTGCCGTGGTTTGAGGGATAGCTCGGGAAACATGGGGTCGTGATGAATGGGACGTAGTTGGGATCAGCCTCGGTCTTCGGGTTGCCGTCGGTGTCGCCTGCATGGATTGCAGTCTCTGGACGCCAAAAGTTGTAGTGATACTTATTGAAGAATGACGCCACCAGGCTGTCACTCATCGCCATATTGATCAGGGCCAGAGTGCGAGCGTTTTCGGAGAGCGACACTCCCTGTTGCTGTGCGACTTGCACGGCAGCCTGATTGAACACTTGAGTTGGCGAAGAAGCGGCGTAGAAGAGAGCGACGTTTGCGCGATCTTGCGGCCGCTCTGTGCTGTTGGCGCTACCGACAGTCATTACCTCGTTGTAGGCCTTCGCGTATTCATTACTCGTCAGCGCCGGCGGTGGACGGAGCAGAAACGAGCTAGCCTTGTGAATTCCGAAGGGAGTTACGTTCTGCCAGTGAAAACCCGTTCCTACCGCGATTCCGTTCACGATTGGACAACTGATTGTTGCCTGCCAGTCTCCTGGGACTGCCGGGCCCGGAACCTTGAAGAGCGGCGGAAAAGAACCGTCGTTGGCGCGCAGAGCGATCATGGCCAGAGCCGCCTGGTCGCCCGCAGCGATGCCGTCAAGCTTGGCTTGGCCATTTGGTATCTGCGCCAGCGAGTTGGTGTATGCGGGAAGAAGTGTCAATGCGCTGTTTGGGAAATAGGCGATGAGCACTTGATAGGCAGCCTCAACGGCGGCTGCCTCAGCTGAAGCCCAAGGCCGCACTGGCAGGGTCCCAAGATAAGGCTTGTACTCCCCTGTAATCGAGTTGACGGCTTCAAATACGGCCAGCTGCACGATGGCCGCGTATCGCGCCTGGGCAAATGGATTTTGTTTGTTCGCAACAGCGGTACTGACAGCAATTGTGTTCCAGTCCGAAACGACATCGGCTCTTGCGGCTGCTGTTCCGAATAAGACACTCGTCATCAACAGGCTCAAGATCCCGACAGTTAGGTGTTTGCCATACATTCTTTTCATTGCATTCCTCCGAGTGCACGGGTTGTGCATGAGCTGCATGATTGCGATTTCTGACTTGAGTGTCCATAGCGAATCGTGTGTCGCGGCGTTATGGTTTGTGTCCCGCTAACCACAAGCATTGCTTGCACATAGGTCGACGTTTTTGACGTGGTGTAAAATTGTTCAACTTTTCTGGCGTGCCATGACTTCCCAGCCCCTTGGACTGCAGCAATCGATCCGGTTCGGCGAAGACTTCGAACTCGATCTCCGTCCCAGACGGCTGCGGCGACATGATCGCGTACTAAAGCTGGAACGTATCCCACTGGAAATCCTGGTTCTCCTGCTGGAGCGCCGCGGAGAGATTGTCAGTCGCGACGAAATCGTAGCCAGGATTTGGGGCAATGACGTTTTCCTGGATACGGATAACAGCATCAGGGGTGCAATCCGCAAAGTTCGCCAGGTACTGAAGGACGACCCTGAAACCCCGCGGTTTATCCAGACCGTGACCGGACGAGGGTATCGATTCATCGCGCCGGTTGTTCTTTATGAAGAAGGACACTCCGGGGACGCGCCCAAACCTGAGGCATCAATTGGTGCCACCGCTCCGCCGGGTTTCGTTTCGGAGCCAGACCGTCACTTGCAGGGCCGCAGCCTGGGCAGGGTGGACCAAGAACAGGAGCGCACAGCGGGGCAGTCGCCGGATCCTGAGACTGCTCGTCAGGGGCGTAGGCCTGCTCGGATTTGGCTTTTCGTTGGGGTGACTTCGCTGACGGTGGTGTGCATTCTGTCACTACTCGCAGTTTGGGGCTGGCGCGCTTCGCGCGCCCCAGCCGCTTTCCAGCGCAAGACAATCTTAGCTGTCCTGCCGTTTGACAATTTGAGCCGGGATCCTGATCAAGAGTTCTTCAGTGAGGGCCTAACTCAAGACATTGTCGCTCAAGCCGGGAAATTGAATCCAGATCGACTCACGGTCGTCGCCAGCAGTTCTGTAGCAAAATACAAAGGGAGCAGTTTGTCGGCGAAGGAGATCGGCAAGGAGCTGAACGCCGACTATCTTGTCCAAGGAAGCGTTCGACGCTGGTCAGGGCGGGTACGCGTCACGGTCGAACTCATTCAAGCGCAGGATCAGACGGACATCTGGACCGAGAGTTACGACCGCGAACTTAAAGACATGCTGGCTATGCAGGACTCCATCGTGCGAAGCATCGCAGGCCAGATTCACATCGCCCTTACTGAACAAGAGGAAAAACGCTTAGCTACTCCGCAGCAACTTAGCCCGGCAGCATACGAGGCGTACTTGAAGGGTCGCTACTACTGGAATAAGCGAACCGGCGAGAGCATGCAGAAAGCGGAGCAATATTTTCAGCAGGCGATCGACAACGATCCAACCTATGCCGCGGCCTATTCCGGGCTGGCCGACTGCAACAGCGGGCTGGCGTGGCACGGATTTAAGTCGCCGGCCGAGGCACTCCCGAAAGCTTACGCTGCGGCACTCAAGGCGATCGAGATCAATCCAGAGTCGGCCGAAGCCCACGCCTCTTTGGGCCTTGCGATGAGCCATCGTTGGGATTGGACCGGAGCGGAAGCCGAGTTCAGGCGCGCTCTGCAGTTGGATTCCCAATATGCAAACGCGCACCTTTGGTACGGAGACTACCTTTCTATCCGGAGCCGCCATGACGAGGCCCTTACTGAGGCGAAGCGGGCACTAGAACTCGATCCCCTCAATCTTATGATCAGCACGTGGGTCGGACTCCGCTACTACTTGGCACACGACTACCCCCACGCAATCGAACAAAATCGAGACTCCGTTGAACTCGATCCGAACTTCGCTGCCGCTCACCTTCTGCTCGGAGAAGACTATGTACAGGCAGGGCTGCGGAGCCAAGCTGTCGACGAACTGAAGAAGGCGGCAGATCTCTCAGGCGACAGTCCAATCTACAGGGCCCAAGTCGCGGTTGCCCTAGCAGTCGCAGGACGGAATCGCGAGGCGCTCCGAATCGCTCACGAACTGGAAGCGATCTCAAGCAAGCGTTACGTTTCCCCGTACGGATTGGCGCAGATCTACGCAGCGTTAAACATGAAGGAGGACACATTCAAATGGCTGCAAGCCGCCTATGACGAGCACGCTGTTTGGATGGGATACCTCGCCGTCGACCCGATTTTTGACCGATACCGCTCGGATGAGCGCTTTAAGGATCTTCTCCGGCGCGTAGGCCTACCCTGACGAAGGAGAAACTTGGGAAATCTCGCTCTCTCTAAACGTCCAAAGCTGAATAGATTCTAGATATCCCTGTCGAATGGCCGGTAAACCGGGAGTAATCCAGGTCCCCAGCAATCGCCTCAACTTCCGAAAAATCGCCGTTACACTCATCGACCGTCCGTACCGACCAAATCCCGAGGAACCCACCGCCCTCAAACCTGCAGCACGTCCCCATCCCGCGCTACCATCTCATACAGCACCGGATTCACAAAGAATCCGATGCACAGGCGTGAGCGCGGACCAGGTGGTCCGCGCTTTCGTCTGCGGTGAAAGTTAACGGTTGCGTGTGTTGGCAAGCGCCCGAAGGATGATGCGGGTGTTTTCATTGATGGCCCGCCGAACGTACATGGTGAGGACGAACATAACGACAAGGAAAAAGAGATCGACGCGAAGCAACGAATGCAATAGCCCACCCAGAGTTTCCGGCGGGAACAAGTGGATATGCATCCAGATGAAGGCGGCGACGGCGAGAATGCCAAGCACGGCGACAATGATTCGAGCTCGGCGTTCCGACCTGTCTGCGGCGGCAAGCGCCTGCTGGACGAAGGTGATTTCTGCGTTCGTATTTTCGGAGTTGGGCGGTTGGAATTCGGGACTCATACGGGTTTCCTTTCGAGAGTGAGATGTTTGCGAAGTGTCGCGACTCCGTAATGGAGACGTGACTTGGCGGTGCCGACAGGAATGTCGAGAATCGCTGCGGTTTCTTCGAGCGAAAGATCGTGCTGGTAGTGAAGAAGAAGGACCGCCCGGCTGGCGGGCGAGACTTGGTCGAGAAGGGAGAAGAAGGCGGCATCGGGAGGCCCGCCCAGATCGGGACTGGGAGTGAAGGTTCCGAGTGGAGCGTCGTCGAGGGGTTGCCAGCGGTGGGCGCGTTTGAGGTGGCTGATAGCGATGCGCGAGGCGATACGAAAAGCCCAGGCTTGGAAAACAGCAGGCTCGCGCAAGAACGGGAGCTTGCGGAAAATTTGGATGGAAGTCTCCTGCAGAATGTCGTCGGCAAGATCGGCGCCAGCCAGGCGGGTGATGTAGCGGCGTAGCGGCGCATGGCTGTTACGGAGAAGCTGTTCCAGGGCAGCCCGGTCGCCGGCCTGGGCGAGGAGGACAAGAAGAGTTTGGTCGGAGGGCCAAAGCTCTTTCGGGTGCGATGGGGCGTGCATGATTGAAAGAGGGGTTAAAGAGAGTTAAAGTTCGGTTCCGTCGAAAAAATATGCTGGGCGAGGACGGGACGGGCATCTGCTGTTCGCTGAACGGGGGCGAAGACCGCTCTCCTCACACCTGTAGTACGTCCCCTTCCCGCGCCACCATCTCATACAACACCGGATTGACAAAGAATCCGATGAACAGGCGGGAGATGAGGCCGGCGACGATCACGATGGCGAAAGGTTTTTGGGTGTCGGAGCCGATGCCGGTGGAGAGGGCGGCGGGGAGCAGGCCGAGGCAGGCAACCAGCGCCGTCATCATAATCGGACGCAGCCGCAGCAGCGAAGCTTCGCGGGTGGCGGTGCGGATGTCCATTCCTTCGAGGCGCAGCTTGTTGATGTAGGAGACGAGAATGACGGCGGTCTCTACCGACACCCCGAGCAGCGCCATTAATCCGAGAACTGACGACACGCTGAACGGAGTGTGGGTGAGCTTGAGCGCGACCAATGCGCCGACCGGCTGGGTCATGACTACTCCGATGGCGATGGTGACGGGGAATTTGAAATTTCCGTAGAGCGCGAACAGGATCATGAAAATCAGCACCACCGCCAGCGGGCCGGTGTAGTACATCTGCGATTTGGCTTCAAGGAACTGGCTGTATTCGCCGCCCCACTCCATGGTGTAGCCCTGCGGCAGGGGCACGGCCTTGTTGACGGCGGCCTGGCCCGCTTGCACGGCGCGCTGCAGGTCGCGGCCTTCAATGCTGTACTGCACGCCGATGTAGCGCGAATTGTTTTCGCGATAAATAAAAGACGCGCCGTTGCCCTGCGTAATGTTTGCAAGCTGGCTGAGCGGGATCTGCTGGCCGTCGGGCGTGCCGACCAGAAGATTTCCAATCTCGTGCGCGTTGCTGCGGAATTGCGGCTGCATGCGGACGACGAGATCGAAAAGCTTCTCCCCTTGACTGACCTGCGTGACCGCCTGCCCGCCGACCGCGGCGGAAATTACCGCTTCTACATCGGCCACGTTAATTCCATAGCGAGCAATTTTGTCGCGGTCCACGTCAATCAGCAGGCTGGGCTGGCCCTGTTCGCGCACCACTGTAAGCTCGCTGAACCCGGGCACCTTGGCGAGCACGTTCTTGATCTTGATGGCCTTGTCTTGCAGCACGTTCAAATCGTCGCCATACACTTTGACCGCCAGCGAACTCTTCAGGCCGGTCAGGGCTTCATCCACGGCGTCTTCGGCGGGCTGGGTGTAGTTAAAAATAATCCCGGGAAAGGCCGAAAGTTGCTTGTTGATGGATTCGATCAACGCTTTCTTGTCGCTGACGTCGCCGCTCCAGGATTTGTCGTTGTAAGGCTTCAGCCCGACATAGAATTCACAGTTAAAAAATCCGGTGGCGTCGGTGCCATCGTCGGGGCGGCCCAGTTCCGATCCCACCACCGTGACCTGCGGATAGGACATCAGAATGTCGCGAACCTGCGGCGCGATGCTGCTGGCTTCTTCGAATGAAATCGAATAAGGCATGGTGGCGCGCACCCACAGCGCGCCTTCGTCGAGGTGCGGCATGAACTCGCCGCCAATGAAGGGGATCAGCAGCATGGTCCCGGCGAAGAGCAGGGTGGCGATGGTGAGCGTGGTCTTGGGACGGGCCAGCGCCCAATCCAACTGGACGGCGTACTTGTCCTTCATCCACTCGAATGCGCGGTTTTTTTTCTCGCGTACGCCTTTCTTGAACCAGTACGAGGCGAGCACGGGAATCAGCGTGAGCGTCAGGATGAGCGCGCCGACCAACGCGAACGACATGGTCTCGGCCATGGGATGAAAGAGCTTCCCTGAGGGCCCGCTCAATCCGTAGATGGGCAGATATCCGGCGAGGATGACGGCGACGGAATAGAAAATAGGGCGATCGACGTCTTTCGCGGCGGTAAGAATGACCTCGTGCAGGCTGTACTGTTGTCCTTCGCGCAGGGCAAGTTCGCGGTAAATGTTTTCCACCATGACCACGGTGCCGTCGATGACGATGCCGAAATCGATCGCCCCGATCGAAAGCAGATTTGCCGCGACGTCGTGCGCGTGCAGCACGATGAAGGCGAACAACAGCGACAGTGGAATGGTGATGGCGACGATGACCGCGGCGCGGAAGCTGACCAGAAAGAAAATCAGCACGATCAGCACCAGCACCATGCCGCGAAGCAGGTTGGCTTCCACGGTCTTTGTGGTCAGCTGCACCAACTCGCTGCGGTCATAAAAAGGATGGACCTTGACGTCCTTGGGCAGGATTTGGCTGTTGAGTTGTTCGGTCTTGGCTTCGACGGCTTTCAGGACGTTCTGGGTCTGCTCGCCGCGCAGCATGAGGATGACGCCTTCGACGGCATCGTCATTCTTCATATAACCGAATTGGCCGAGGCGCGGGGCGTGGCCGATGGTGACGTCGCCGACATCGCGCACGCGGATGGGCACGCCTTTATTCGCGCCCACGACGATGTTGCCAATGTCATCGGTGTCGCGCACCAAACCAATGCCGCGCACGTAATAGAACTGCCCGCCCTGGGAATAAAATCCGCCGCCGGCGTTGGCGTTGTTGGCGGCCAGCGCGGCGGTGACTTGTGGCACGGTCAGGTGATATCCGTAGATGCGGGCGGGATCGAGCAGCACCTGGTACTGCATGGTGGTGCCGCCGAAGCCGGAGTCGTCGGCCACGCCGGGGACGGCGCGATAGGCGCGTTCGACAATCCAGTCTTCGATTGTCTTCAAGTCCTGCGGGCTGCGGTCGGGACTTTCCAGCACATAGCGATACACCAGGCCGCTGGGGCTGAACAGCGGCGACATGCTTGAAGCTACGCCGGCGGGCAACGTGGCGCCCTGAAGGCGCTGACTGACAATGTTCCGCGCGAAGTAATCGTCAGTGCTGTCTTCGAAGGTCAGGATGACGTCCGACAGGCCATAGAGGGAGATGGAACGCATCACCACCATGTGCGGGACGCCGTTCATCTGGAGTTCCAGGGGAAGCGTGACCAGGCGTTCGACTTCTTCGGCGGCGTGGTCGGGCCACTGCGTGACGAGTTCAACCTGGGGCGGCGCCAGGTCGGGATAGGCGTCCACTGGCATGCGCTGGAACGAGATGATGCCGGCCACCGTGATGAACACCGTCAGCATCAGCACCACAAACTTCTGTCGCAGCGCGGCTTGTACGATTCGGTGAATCATTCAGTGGAAACCATCACGAGTTTTTCTCTGCTCGATAAAACCCAAGCATTCAGCACTCAGCATTTAGCCAAAACCCGCATTGGCTGAATGCTGAGTGCTGAATGCTCTCGAACTTACCGCTGTTGCGAATTCGCAAATTGCAAAAACAAGCTGCCGTTGCCGATGACCTGATCGCCGGCTTTCAGCCCGCTGGTGACTTCGGTCTGCCCATTCAAACTTTCTCCGACGGTGACCGGACGCCGGCCAAACTGCCCCGCTCCCGCCGCGGCATAAACAAAAGGCTGGTTCTGGCTGTCGCTGTCGCGCAGGATGGCGGCGTCGGGCAGCGCAATCGCATTCTTGATGGCTCCGGCGTTCACCGTCGCGGTCACGTACATATCTTTTTTCAGCTTCTCGCCCGGATTGCCGGTGTCGATGCGCGCTTGCAAGGTCCGCGTGCTGGGGTCGAGCGATGCCGCAACGTAAGAAATGCGTCCGTGAAAAACTTCGGGGTAACTATCGGTCTGAATCGCAACCGGATCTCCGACGCGCACGTACGGCAGGTCCTTTTGATAAATATTGACCAGCACCCAGACCGTGCTGACATCGGAAATCATGAAGCACTGGGTGCTGCCGGGTTGAATCAGCTGGCCGACCGCAATGTCCTGCTCCACCACCAGGCCGCCGATCGGCGCTTTCACCGGCACTTCAAACGACGCCGGGCCTTTGATCAGTTCGTCGGGATCGCTGATCCCCATGACCTTCAAAGCCGCCTGCGCCGAAGCCAAATCGCCGCTCGCCTGGATCTCGGCTGATTCCGCCTGCTCCACATTCTGCTCGGCGATCGCCTGATGCTGATACAAATCCTGCGCGCGAAGATTCGCCTTTTGCGCCAGCGCGTACGCGTCTTTGGCTTTCAAATAGTTGGTGCGGAGCTGCGAGTAGTCGGGGCTGGACACGTACAACATCGGCTCTCCCTGCTTCACTCGCTGCCCGGGAACGACCACTACCCGGCTGATGGGGCCGCTCACCTGCGTGATCACCGGCGTGGTGCGAAAGCCGTTGTACGCCACCGCCCCGGTCAACCGCAGCGACCGCGTGAGCGTGGTCGGCTGCACCGTCAGCACCTGCACATGCGACATCTGCTCCTGCGGGATGGTAAACAGTTCGGGGTCGCCGGAATTCTTCGCGCTCGAGTTCGCGGACGATCCGGAATCACAGGCGGAGAGCGCCAGCAGAATCGCCGGCGCAGCAGCGAATGCAGTCCATCGCCGCCAACCACTAGGTAAGGTCATGGCAGGTTCCTCGTTCCCACGGCTTCCTTCAGTTGCTCCAGCGCCGTCATATAAGAAGCCAGGGCCTGGCGATAGGCCAACTCCACCAAACGGTAACTGCGCTCGGCATCCAGAAAATCCAGCAGGCTGGCGGCGCCGCGTTTGTAGCTGTATTCGCTGATGTCGCGCGAATCCTGCGCCTGCTTAAGATACCCGGAAGTGTAGAGTTGCACTACTTCGTCGTTGCTCTTGACGGCTTCGTAAGCGTTGGAGACATCGGAAAGCACGGTATCGCTGGCCGCCTGCTGCTGTTCCTGGGCCTGGGTGAGCGCAAAGCCGGTGCGCGCGATTTCTCCCTGATTGCGGTTGAAGATGGGCAACGCAAAATTCACAAACAGGGAGGCCGTGCTTTGCCCGCCCACGTGGGAATAATCGGCGGTGCCGTTAATGTCTACTTTGGCGTCGGCTTTGGCCAGCAGAATCTGGCTGCGGGCCGCGGTCACGCCGATTTCCGCGGCTTTGTAGTCAGGCCGCTGCTGCATGGCCTTCATCTGCAAATCTTCCTCGTTGCCTGTAATCGGCTGGTAGGCAAGGTCGCCGGTCACGTCGTAGTCGGCGGGCACTGCGTTGTAGCCGAGCAACTGGCGCAGGCCGACCAGCGCCTGCACTCTTGCGAGGCGGGCCGAAGAAACGTCGGTCTGAAACTGCAAGAGTTGGAGCTTGATCTTGAGATAATCGCCTTCTCCGATGTACCCCGCTTTGAACTGGGCCTCGCCGATGTCCACCGTCTGCTGAAAGCTTTTCAGGTCTTGCAGCGCGAACTCCAGCGTCGATTCCGCCAGCAATACGCTGACGAACTGCTGGCCCACGCTGAACGTCAGAGTGCGCTCGGCATCGGCGACCTGAGCACGCGTGACAGAAGTTTGATCTTTGGCCGCTTGCAGACGCCGTTGGCGTTTATGGCCGCGCTCGAAAAGGTATCCGAGGCCGATGTCGAACTGCTGGCTCTCATTGACCTCATCCGCGGAAAAATCGTTCGGCGTGAACAACGGGATGAACTGGGCATCCGCCCCCAGAGTCGGATTGGGGCGAAGATTGGCGGTGATTTCCTGCGCCTGGTTCTGCAAGATCAGCGTCCGCGTGGCCTGAATGGAATGATTGTGCGCCAAAGCCAGATCGATGGCCTGCTCCAGGCTGATGCGGGTTGGGTTCTGCGCAGCCCCCGTCGCAACCAGCAGGGTCACGACA
>Ga0209421_1000038_pt1 | contig 12301 bp, 24 predicted proteins | sample BlaSpr_A8_OM2_O2_FD_187977 | JGI IMG/M metagenome (GOLD analysis project Ga0209421, IMG submission 187977) | Forest soil microbial communities from Thunder Bay, Ontario, Canada - Black Spruce, Ontario site 2_A8_OM2_O2 (SPAdes) (version 2) | ecosystem: Environmental > Terrestrial > Soil > Boreal... | reverse complement strand
GCTTTGACCGAATTTTTTACGTCGAAGACGACGTGATGATCCACGCCGATTTCTTTAAATGGCACCGCCAGATCCACGAGGAATATTCCGAGGACATGAATCTGTTCGCATCGATGGCGTGGGTTTTTAATCACTACGCGCCGATCACGCAGGACGTTCTGATTCAGCCCTGGTACTACTCGGTTGGAACGTGCTTCGCTAGAAAAAAGCTCGAGCTGATCGTGCAGCACGCGACGCCGCGCTACTACAAGGACATGCCGGGGTACATCGATAAAGTCTTCCATGGCAGCGCCTTGAATTCTCCGATGAACATTTCGCACTATGAACAGGATGGATTGATCCAGCGCGTTCTGGATCTCGATAAGTCGCAGACGATCACGAGCGGCATGGCGCGCTGCACGCACCTTGGAGCGTTTGGTTACAACAAAGGGTGGGAGAAGCGCAGTGATTTCTTCGGCGAAGCGAAAACTTTTGAAGAGCGCGTGGCACGGATCTCGAAGCTGGTCGGCGATCCGTACTGGCGAGCGTCGCTGTTCGGTCGCGATATCGTAGAGCGCGAGATCGGAAAGATTTTGCCGCCGCGACTTCACAAATATCTGCTGCGCGTCGGACCCTTCGAATGCGATTACGAGTCGGAGCTGGAGCCCGAAGAGCTGCCGAAGAGGCTGCGATCAGTTCCCCGCACACCAGAAATGGAAATCATGGTAGAGTGAAAACCGTAATGCGTTGAACCGGGCAACGCCTCACTACTCTTTGGAGGCGACCTATGCCACCGTACAATGCAACGCCGGGAGTCGGAAATAATCCTGTCGGGCTCCTGCAGCCCGGGGTTCCCGCCTACGCTTTCGGATCGAAAAATACCAATCGTCCAACCGTACGGATGATCATCTCCGCGCTCTCCGTGTCTTCGAACGTCGTCACGCTGTACGTGAATCTCGTCGAAGGATTCATTCCTGCAATCGGAGATCTGATCACGGTCGTGAACACAGCCACCGATTCCGGCGCTGCGAATGTGAGCAACATCGCACTCGCTTCCGTGGTGATTGATCCGCTGACGGGGCTCGGTCACGTAACTTACGCTGCGACTGCTGGCAATCAAGCGAAAACACCTGACGCCGGCACCGCGTATGTTGCCGTTCCGGAAATTGCCGAGGCTTGCGTTGTCGCGAAGAGCCAAGCGTTCGCAATTCAGAACACCATCGGTAAGGGCTACGGAATTTCGTGGTCGTACGAATGCCCGTCGGCACCGGGGGCCATCGCGATCCAGCTCGAAGGGGCGATCAACGACAATGATGCCGAGTACTCGATCATCGGGACTTCACAAACCGGAACCGGGGGCGTGCAGATTGCAGCGACCGTTCCTGAACTGGTGAACTTTGTTCGCCTGAATACCACTGCAGCGTCCGGCGGCACCAGTCCAACAATTATCGGCAAAATCCTGAAGTCTTAAAACGATGAGCAACTTCGTCCAAGCGTCTCCGGTCGCGAGTTATTCCATTTTCGGTGGAGGGGGGACCATTCCCGGGCTCCCTTCCAACGTCACTTTGGGAAATCTTCTTGTCCTCGCGCTCTCCTACGATATCAGTGATGGGATCACGACTTTCGGGATCACCGATAATCTTGGAAACACCTACACGCTCCTCGGCACATTCTCGAATGGAACTCTCATCGGTACGAAAGTTTTTGCAGCTCCGGTGACGTTTGCAGGAGCTTGCGTTCCCACCGTGGCACTCAATGGTTTGGGTCGCGGATGCGCTGCGGTTGCCGAATACACGGGCATGAACAATGCCAGCATCTTCGATCAATCGGCGAACGGATTTGCTTCGACTGCGGCGATCACGACGGCACCGACAGCAGCGACCGATACAGCGACAGAGGTTCTGTTTGCGGTTTGCACCTCCGGAGGCGCTGGAGCATGGACTGCCGGGGGTTCGTTCACTAGTAGAACTGATGGATCGTGGGACTCCATCGGTGGCGATCTGATGTTGATGGATCGGAACGTCAGCGCAACTGGCGCGTATACCGCCAGCGCCACGGCCGCCACGGCCACGCAGAACATGGTGAGCCTGTTCACTCTGCGCGTGATTCCTCCGGTACACACCATTTCTGGAAATGTTGGAGTCGCCGGAGCGACCGTCACACTAAGTGGGGCCGCCTCCGCATCGACGACTGCCGATGGATCCGGAAACTATTCCTTCCCCAATTTGTTGGACGGAACATACTTCGTGACGCCGAGCGATAGCGGCACGCACTTCTTCATGCCGAACGCGATGAAGAGGATCCTCAGCGGAGCGAATGCCACGCTTTGCAATTTTGGAGCAGTGATCCCCGCTCATCCTTACGCCGAGCTGGCCTACGATTCCTTCCAGCAGCCGGACGGTGCGCTGAATGGAACGAACTGGACACAGGGAACTGGTTTCAACGCACTCCAAACGCACAGCAACGCCTGCATCGCTACCACGAACACGGACTGCATGGAGGAGTGGACAAATGCGGTGTGGACGAATCTTGGCCAGTACGTTCAGTTCACGCTCGCAGCCTTCGCAACAGATAGTGCATTCTTGCTGCTCTACCAAATTTTGGATGAGTCTCTCGGCTACTACGTCTTTCTCACTCTTAACGCTGGCAAAATCGACATGCAATTGTTCTCGAACAACACCCCAATTCTCGATGTGACCGTGTCGACGAATTTTGCACCGGGCGATGTGCTTCGCATCGATAAGGCTGGCACGCTGGTGAAGATGTATTACAACAACGTGCTGGTGGGCACCATCGATGATCCCACTGGCCAGCGTTCTGGAAACCCCGGCGTCGACATCAACGTGTCCTCGGTTCTTGCGGTTCAGGTGACCGATTTTGTTGCTGGCACGATTGCTGGGCCAGCACCTCCAAGTCCCGGCGGTGGTGGCGGTGGTGGATTTACCTTCGGTGGCAGTGCGGATTTCAATTTCTAAGGAGAACATCATGAGAAAGATCGCTTCGCTTATTTTACTCGCATGCGTATTGGTACTCGGTCCTGCTGCTGCTCTTGCACAGGGCCACAGCGCCACGTTGACATTCGGGGCAAGCCCAACTGCTGGAGTCACTGGCTATAACATGTATCGAGCGCCTTGCACGGGCACCATCACGGCAAACATATGCAGTGCTGCAGGCACTCCGGCGAAACTCAATGCGACGCCGTTCACCACGCTAACCTACACCGACAACGCGGTTGCGGCTGGCGCGTTGTACGACTACTACGCGACTGCGGTGTGTCCAACGACCTGCACCGCGACTGAATCGGGACCGTCGAATCATTTCGCGGTAACAATTCCGAAGGACGTCGTGCTGCCTCCCGGCAATCTTGCGGTCACTGTCGTGACGCGAAATCTTATGCCGAATGGGAACACGCAGGTCACTGCGGGATGGGCTTCCCTTCCCGGGACCGCTACAACCTACACGCTCTACGGCAACGGCAAGGTGCTCACGACCGGAACGCTTCGCAATTCGAGTGGCAACTATCTCGCCACTTGGAACGGCGCGTTGAAGGCTGGCACGTCTGTCACGTTCGAGGTTTGCACGGCCGCCGGAGAGTGCTCCAGTAAGCTGCTCTAGATGCGACTGGACGGAGCTATCGTCGACGTCGAGGACGGGATCCTGCACATCCGGATCCCGTTTCTTCGAGTCCTTGAAAACAAAAAGATCAAGATCGGCCCACTTCCGGTTCGTCACACGAAGCGAGAAGTGCAGGTGCTCCGAGGAATTTTGGATCTGAAGGCCAACAAAGAAATTGGCTACGATCTGAATCTCAGCGAGAGAACGGTTAAGTTTCACGTTTCCAGTTTACTCGCGAAGCACAAGGTCAGAGGGCGTTTGGAATTAGTGGACAAGTTCAGAAAAGTTGAAGGAGAGCGCGAATGATCACGGGAGCAAATATAGCATTTCTGGCACTGGCAATTTTGGCACTGGGGATCTTCGTTTCGATTTTTTGGAAAACCACCGTGCTCGATTTCGTGAAAGCGAACCTCGGAATGTTCACTCTCTTGTTGATCTTCCTTGTCTTGCTCTCTATTTCTTTTTATGTTTTCCACGCAGCCAGCAGCAACAGCCTGTCGAAGGATTTTCTGGCATGGCTGGAGCAGAAAGCTGGAGAAGTACTCGCCTCTATCATGACGTTGGTGATCAGCTCGAAGAACACAAACCAGCGCGCCGGCGACACTGGCAACGGAAGTGGAAGTGGAAACGGAAACGGCTCGAGCAGTAGTACGAATACGAGCACAAGCACGAGTACGAAAAGTTCGAGCACGGGACTCGGTACACTGACCGGGACACCTCACTGAAGTGGAGCAGGAGAAGGCTAAGGAGATGGGGAACTCGCCGGACAAACTAGACGCCTTCGTTTCCCTGTCCGTGATTTCTTTCGTGGACAGGGAAATCGAAAAAGAACGCCTGCTGACCACTTCCGAAAGGGAACGGCTGCGGGAATTGCTGATGGAGAAGTTCGTTTCCTTGGAGAAGGCTGAGAATCTCGCTCGGATGGAACTGGCACGGCGATTGGAGCTTTTGAACAACGAACACGCACACATGGCTGACGACCGCTCGCTGTTTCTGCGGAAAGAATCGCACGAAGTGTTTTACGCGGAGTACTCGAAGTGGAAAATCGAAGTGAATGATAAGTTGGCCAACACGCAAGGCAAGGCTCAGATGACGATAATTCTGGTCGGTTTTGCCTTGACGTTTGCTGGTCTGATCACGACACTTGCCATGTTGTTTTCTCGTCTCTCCCAAGGAATCCATCAATGAGCACACAATTGTCTCCGCACTTCTATCTTGAAGAGTTCGACCAGGACGCGCCGATTCCGGCCGACTGTCTTCCAGTCCTGACGCGTTTTTGCGTCGGAGTTCTTGAGCCGATCCGCGTGTGGCTGAATCGCGCCATGGAAGTCACGAGCGGCCATCGGCCACCGGATCAGAACAAGGCGATCCACGGATCCCCGACAAGCGAGCACATCTACAATCCGCAGTGGTGCGCTGCAGATTTCGAGTTTGATACTGCGGTGCCGACTCCGATTTCGGTACGCGCGTGCTTCGACTGGATCCGGCAGAACCCACTGCTACCTTTCCATCAGGTAATTCTCGAGCACTCGGCGAACGGCTCGACGATCATTCACATCTCGATGAACCTAGCGAAATGGGGAGTGCGTCAGGCGCTCGAAGGATCAACTTACAACGCGTCGGCCTATAGCTCGTACGACGTGGCGTTTTTTAGCGGTCCAACCGCCAAGCAGGAGAGCGTGTGATGGGTATGGAACAAGGAACGGTGAAGTGGTTTAATAACGCGAAGGGCTATGGCTTCATCGGCCGCGAACGCGGTCCCGATGTCTTCGTGCATTTTTCAGCCCTGAATTCGAAGGGCTACAAGAGCTTGAACGAAGGCGATGTCGTCACGTTTGAGGTAGTGAAAGGAACCAAGGGGCCGCAAGCATCCAACGTGACCCGCATAACCGATGAGCAGGATTAAAGATTTAGCCGGGGAAAGATTTGGCCGCCTCTTGGTTAAGAAGCTGGCCAGAGTGTATCGCGGAAGAGCCGAATGGAAGTGTGGCTGCCTTTGCGGGAAAGTTTGCACGGTTAAATCGGCCCATTTGCTATCCGGCGGGACCAAAAGCTGCGGTTGCCTTCAGAAGGAATCGATTCAGCAGAATGGTCGCCGGAACGGTGGAAGGATCCGAGGGAGAAGGAATAATTTATTTAAGCATGGCCTGTCCAGCACACGCACATACACTTCTTGGTTGGCAATGAGAAGGCGCTGCACTGATGCGAAGCATCCCAACTTCAAGAACTACGGTGGGCGCGGCATCAAAATCTGTGTGCGCTGGAAAAAATCTTTTGTCGCCTTCGTCGCCGATATGGGGTTACGTCCACAGGGAAAAACGATTGACCGTTGGCCCAATGCTGACGGAAACTACACTCCATCGAACTGTCGGTGGGCAACGACAAGAGAGCAAGCAGCAAATCGAAGGAGGAAGTGAGATGCGTCCATTTCGTTTCATCGCAGCGGTACTACTGTTGTCTTTTTCTCTGGCGGGATGCGCTGCCAGGGTGAAGAACGTCACGGATCTTCCTGTAGGAGTAACGCTGAAGCAGGCGCAGGACTGGGACGTGGCCGTTCAAAACTTGAGCAAGATCGCGTCGGTCACCACGACGGCGCGTCAGGCAATAATCGAGCTGCACACTGTAGGGCTTCTGAAGGACGGTCCAACTTATGTGACCGCGCTTCAGAGCATCGGTAAAGTCGACGAGCTACAGCTCTCGGCGAGCACCATTCTGAAGCAAACTCCGAACAACTTCACGGCGACGACAAAGCAACAGGTGCAGAGTCTCCTCACGCAGATCGGCCAGCAGCTCGTGCTGCTCGATCAGTCCGGAGTCACCGGAATTAAAAACCCGAACAGTCAGACGCAGATCGCGGATCTGATCGGGCAGATCACCGGACTCATCGGCGTGATTCTCCAGCTCTGAAATTTAGCCCCGTGAATATCTTTACGGGCCTGTAAATAAATTCACATCGAAGTCCGAAAGGAAGGAACACATGTCGACGAACTCTCCGGCAACACCCAAGGCAACCGTAGGGACCATCCTGAATTCAGTCTCGCAGATCGGTGGCTATATCGGGCTCGCAGTGCAGGTGGGGGAAGTACTGATACCCATCGGGAAGGCGCTCGTGACGAGGATCAAGGACGCGACGACTGGAGTGGTGACGATCAGCTACCAGTTACTGATCACCGAGGATCAGGCCGTGCTTGCAGGGATAGACAGTGCAAGCCTAGCCGACCTGCAGGCGCTGAACGCGGAGTTGGTGCGCCAAGGGGCCGTCCCGCTGCCGTTACCGCCCTCCTGAGCCTCTGTGTGCGAAATGGGATAGTCCTGACCCCGGCCCCCTGCTACTTTGGGTGTCGGGGTTTTCTATGTCTATCATCCAGCTAGTGCTTTTCCTGATTGTCATGGGAGTAGGACTCTGGCTCGTCAACGCATACATTCCAATGGCGGCCTCGATCAAAACGATCTTGAACGTCGTGATCGTCATCCTCGTCGTGGTCGTCGTGCTGAATGCCTTCGGTTTCTTCAGCATGAATCTCGGAAATGTTCCTCGGATTCACTGACCTTGATCCACTGGATACCACGGAGCTGCATCCCGCTTTCCTTTGCGGCAGAGCCGGATTTGCCCCTTCCGCGCATATCCCATTCGTTCAAGTTCAGGCAGACGACGCGCTAATTGATAGCGATCAAGTGTGCCGAAATCCGTAAGCTCGAGAGAAGTATGGCCGGGGTGTTTACGAACCAAATCAAGGGCATCTCTGAGTTGCCCTTCTCGCGCACCAGACTCAGTGATCTCTTTGGCCGCAGCTTTCGAGCTTGCGATATCTTTGTTCCTCGCAATCGGAGCATCCAAGGAAATGACATCATGCCGGGGGAAATCGTCGCGGATCCTTTGCTCCTGCGGGGCGTCGTCAAACAGTTTCGGTTGATCCGGTTTCCTTTTCTTCGCCATCCTTCTTCTCCATCACTTCGATGCTTTTTGGTTTGAGACTCGCAACGACGGCGATGTTGATGTCCGGATGCATCTGCCGGATATCTTTGAAGAGCGAGTACGCGTGTCCTGCCTTGAAATCCTTTCCGTCGCAGACGATCAGATAGATCTTTGTGGGATCCAGTTCGTAGCCCTTCACGAGCGAAGAGAGTGGCTTGAATTCATCGATGTTGATCGGTTCGTTGGGCTTCAAATGAATGCTCTGACGTCGTAGCTGACGATCACGTCGCTGGCGCGGATCGGGATGTGGCCAGTTTCGTCAAATTCTTTTTCTACTTCCTCGATCGTAGTCCCGAACTTCGCCGCGAAATATTCGAGCATGCGATCAGATGTTTCACTGACGATTTCAAACCAGTCCAGAAGATGGATCGAGTCCGTTTCGTTGCCGAGCTGGGCATCGAATGCACTCGGTGTCACGAGTGGAATCTCGTCACTCTCAAAGATCTTGCGCCACTCGAGATAGCGCGGCGATTTAGGATTAAGTTGGGCTCTCCACAATTTCTGATTCATTTCTTTCCTTTCGGTTTCGGCCTGCGGAACAAGTCGGCCTTCGGGCACTTCCCAAAATGGCACTCGAGGAGTTGATGCTCGGCATCTTCGCTGCCGGGGATGATCGTCATCGGCATGCGCTTTTGGTTGGGTGTGGAGAACCAGAGTAGTAGCACTCCACACCCACGGCAGTGACCTTCGCCCTCGTAGCGATAGCCGAGGGATTCAAGATCGACTCTGCGTTGCGGCAACGGCACTAGTCGCCGCCTTCCTCGTCGTCTCCCTGTGTCTCGAACAGCGCCGGATCCGCTTCCTCGAGTATCAGCCAGAAGGAATTCTGTAGATTGCGTTCGGCGAAGTAGGAAACCGGATCAGATTCTGCGGCTGCTGGGATCGGCACCTGCAGACGGAAGCTGAAGCGGATTACTTTTCGCGCAGCTCCTTCGCCCTTGCGCTCAATCAGTGCGAGTGATGCGCTGGTCACTTTGGCGGCCGCCAAGAAGAGTGCTACTTTCTTCGAGTCGTGCTCCATGTAAAGCTCCACACGTTGGCCTGGTACGTTCCGGAGCGTCATGCTCTTGCGACCCCTCTTCAGGACATCGTGGTATGCCTCGGCCACGATCTTCGGCAGAAGCTCCTTGTGCTCTTTCTCGAGTGCAACAGAGAAAGCGAGCGAGACACTGAGGTCGCCCTTCGGAGATTTCGCAAAGTAGGGCTTCAGATAGAACGCCTCAAAGCGGCTGCCAACAACTTTCGGCTTCGGTGGATTGTTTGCGATGAGGGATCCTTCGTTTTGTTTCGTCACAACAGTGGTGAGCTTGTCGATCTTTTCTTCTGCGCTGGTCTTGTCTTCTGGAACTGGAAGGCGCTTTCCGGTTTTCTTCGGCGCGTTCTTTTTGTCAGGCAATAGCGACTTCTTCTTGGTCATCATCGGCTCCTTCTGGATTTGGACTGCTGGAATGAGGGGAGTATATACCCTAGTTCACGACCTGTCCCGGGAATTTTGCGCCTTCTCTGATCAGGGCCACGCCGAGATCTATGCCAAGAGAGACGGCCACCTGAAACATAACCTTCGCCTCTTTCGCGGTCATCTTCACCACCCGATTCGCCTCGGCCTTCAAAGCATCGCCCTTCGCTTCGGAGTTGATCGGTCCATTCCCACTCTCGATCAAATGTGAATCGACGCCGGCGATAATCATTCGCTGGAAGGATCCGCAATCGTTGATGATGCCAAGGATCTCCATCGCGTCCTTGTCGTCCATGTCAGTCTCGGCCTGAGCCTTCACCTGATTCAGCGCGGCGTGCAGAGCGTCGTGGAATTCTTGAGCTTGTTTCGGTGTCATCGGATCTCCTTGACGTGCAGCATGCCGCACACTTTACAGCGTTCGATCAGGCCCATGGTGATCACGCCAGTCTTTCGAAGTTGAGCGACCGTGTTCTCCGCAATAGCTTTTGAAGCATAGACTTGTCGCGTGCATTTCTCGCGTCCCTCCCGGGGAGTGCCCCCTTGTTTTGGCGGCTCCATGATCGGTGCCTTGTCAGACTGCTTATCGACCAGAAAATCGTAGTAGTTTTCCTCATTTCCCACAGAGTTTTGCACAGGCACTTTTGACTGCTTCCCGTTTTCGCCAATGTTTACGTGGGGATAACGCTTGTTCATAAACTGTTCCTTTCTTTGCACATTCCGTCCTTCGATATCCACAGGGTTTTCTCCCCCTCCCCTCTTGCTTTCCTCTCTTCTCCCCCCTTAAGATTCCCCCCTCTTCTCTCCTATCATTCTCCCTTCCCCAAGAAACTACTATCATCAAAGCAATCTTAAAAAGTAATCTGGCCACGGGAAACCCGCAACATGATTGCCCTGTTCCGCGCAGCATCTTCGACGGTGCAGAATTTGAATCCATCTATGCCAATTTTTCCGTCGCGCAGTAGACCGATCAGTATCTCGTGCTCATGGGCATCGAACTCAATACCCCGTTCCTGTTTTTCGAGCAGACCAAAAATCAACTCTTCTTCGTCCATGAAACCTCCCGGTTGTGCTTCTTGCGATGGCAGGCGTGGCTGCGCGAGAACATGCTGTGGACCCAACCCACGTTGGTGCAGATCTCTCCGGTGGTGAGGCGGCGGTGGTAGCACCAGCAGCGCACGACAGGGCGGCCGCTCTTGAAGTGCTCGAGATCTCCATCCCACGAGGGGCAGTATTCTCCGCAGATGTAGCACTTGTTCACCGCGTCGTGCATCACCCGGGCGCGCAGCTCCCCGCAGTCCCTCCCTTCGAGATAGACGTGGCCAGCGTAGGAGATCCAGCTTGGCGCGTGGATCTCTCCGGCCTTGCGTGCGGCCTTCGTAGCTTCGCGATCCTTTTTGTTTTCGATCAAGGTTTTAGTTGATCCTGCCTAAATTCTTCGACAAGGAAATTCACCAGCGCGTCTGTGTATTTTTCTTGGTCGACAGAGTCTTCTTCTATCGAGAAGAGCGCACCGCGCAGGGCTGCTTTTATCAAGCCATCGCGTCCAGCAGCACCATGGCGTGATAAAAACACAAAGAGTTCTTGCATCAATTCTAGGGCAGCAACAACGGCCAACTTTTCGTCTGGCGTAAGATGTCCGAGTCTATCTTTGTCTTCTAGCACTGGTCTTCCTCCACTTCGGTTTTGGTTTCTGCGCTTCGTAGCGAAGGCGATCGAGGAGAAGAAAATGTTCTTCGGCCAAAGCCTCCACCAGATAATCGATGGCCTTCTCTTTGCCGAATGCGTTGACCCAGCTCGTGAAGAGTTCGTGGCAGGTGACGATGGCTTTGTCATCCATCTCCACGGCCCAGCGGCCGAGTTTAATTGAGAGTGCCTTCCGGCGCTCCGCTGCAGCCTTGAAGAAATGCTTCATCTCCTCTGATGTTTCGGAACGCCTATTCATTGCGCTTCCTTCTGTTAAGCGCCTGTTCACTCCGCGTGGCCCAGCGGCAGTTCTTGGGAGTGTAGTTGCCGTCGTTGTTTCTCCTGTCGAGCGTCTTTCCATTTGGCCGTGGCCCCATGTCGGCGAAAAATTTGGCGAAGTTATTCCACCGCTTACAGACACTAATTCCTCTCCCGCCATATCCCTTGAAAGATTTGTGGTGGGGATCCATGCAGCGTCGCCGCATGCCCTGCCAACTTCGGTAGGTAGTAGTCATTTTTCCGTCGCGCGCCTGCCCGTGTTTGAGGCTGCGACGAATCAGCCTCTCGATGTTGAGACACCCGCAAGATTTGATTTTTCCTCTGAGTACCCTGCTCCGTGGGGCAGTGACTACTGCCCCACATTTGCAGCGGTAAAGCCAGAATGTCCTGTAAGGAGGAAACGCTGGCCTGATTGGTGTAAGCCTAGTCACCATCCGCACCCGGCTCCCTCGAAGTATCGATTGGAGTTTTGCCGTCAGCTTGGAAAATCACGGGACCAACCTGCTTCAGTCCCTGAATCGTTCCACGCTTGTCGACAAAGGCCATGATGCGGAAGCCTCCCAACTTCCCAAACTGGAGAAGTGGAGGGAACAGCGATTTGTGGTAGCAACGGTAGTGGACGTTGGTGATCTGCACGTCGAGGCACTCCGCATTGTTTTTGGTTTTGCTTTGGATTACACGCAGCAGGTTGCCATTGATCAGCGTCGTGCCAGCAAGGGTCGAAGCCCCAACCTCGCTTTTCTTGCTGGCCGACGCTGTCGTGGTGTCTGGCTTTGCCTCCTGCTTGCCAGAAGTCTGTGTGACGTTTTTCGCTGCAGCGAGTCGCGCGTCTTCTTTCTCTACGCGCTCGAGCGTGGCCTCGGCCTGTTTCGCTTGTGGCGAACCAGCCGCGTGGCCGTGCGCTAGTTTTTCGCTGAGGATCCTCGCCTGATCTGCTTTTGCTGCAGCATGTGAATCGACGACTGCACCGGAGGGTGCAATTCCGTCGGTGTGAATCTGGCGGCCTTCCTCGGTGTAGTCCTGCATCTTCTGATCCATCTCTTCGTGCGTGAAGATGTTGCCGAGGCCGGGGAAACACTTGCGAAGCGCACGGGCTTCCGCACACTTCTCGAGCATCACCTTTGGCATCCTGCGCCAGAAGTCGGCGCGATCTTCTTGCATGTCGGACGGAGCAAATTCTTCCCAGTAGGCTGTGGCTGTAGCGGATACGCCACCTTTGCGATACGCAGTGACTGTGGCGGTTTCTGGAATGCGCTTGTTGGCGCGTGGTGTGAGCTGCGCTGGCTCGAACCAAGTGAAAGCGGCGGCCGATG
>Ga0209421_1000037_pt1 | contig 12520 bp, 34 predicted proteins | sample BlaSpr_A8_OM2_O2_FD_187977 | JGI IMG/M metagenome (GOLD analysis project Ga0209421, IMG submission 187977) | Forest soil microbial communities from Thunder Bay, Ontario, Canada - Black Spruce, Ontario site 2_A8_OM2_O2 (SPAdes) (version 2) | ecosystem: Environmental > Terrestrial > Soil > Boreal... | reverse complement strand
ATTTCTCTTCGTGCGTGTTATCGACTTTGAGACGATCGGTGTATTGATCGGAGAGTTTCGCCTTCAATGTGGCGATGATGAGTTTGTCGTTGCCCTTGCCTGCAAGGTGGATGCTGCGATCCTCGAGAGTTTGAATGGCAAGTTTCGTAGCTTTGGTTATCGCTTCCCTGAAGGCCTGATTTTCTTCCAGGTGCCGGTGGTATGCGGCGGCGGAGCATTTGACAATCTCGCGCGCCTGCATGATGTCGCCGGTGTTGACGTATTCATCGATCAGGACTTCGCGAATATCGTCCGTCCATTTGAAATCGTTGATCAGCCGTCTTTTCTCAGCCTCAGGAGGATCTGCCGGCAGTCCAGCAGCACAACTAGTGCAAGCAGACGTAGAAACGAAACGCGGCGCGCGATGGCCGTGCTTACAGGTCTTGCCGTTGTAGTAATGTTTGAGGCCCCGCGTTCGAGCTTCGGAGCGGGAGACAAAGTCATGCTGCATCGATGGCCATGGACTGAGGTTCAAAGATCCCTTCATCGGCCGCTTCATCAGTCAGGCAGTAGCAGGACTGCTCCGGAATCATCACGAGATTCTCGCCTTTAAAGGTAAATTCCCGCCCCGCCCGCCAGCCAAACTCCACACAGTTACCGATCTTGACCCGCATGGGTCTGATCTTTCCGGTTTCCTGGCCGTCTTCGAACCAAGTCACTTCATCCATGCGCTCCGGATTCTTCCGGTACGGCAACTTGCGACGAATGCGCCGGCCCGGACCCACGGCAATCACATGACCCTTGCGCATCTGGATGCCATCGACGTACAAAACCTTGTGCTGGTACTTGATCGGCCTAATACAGACCAAATCCCGCAAGGGCCTTATTCCACACATAGCAAATCCGCTTCCCTCACTATCCACATGCGTTTCTGGGTGAAGATGGCTTCGATCGCGTTGCCCTGCTTCAAACGCACGATGTCCCCGACCTTAACTTCCATCGGAACCGCGGAGCCATCTGACAGCGGTCTCCCAGGACCGCAGGCCACCACCCTACCGCGAAGCGCCTTGCGCTCATCGAGGATATGGATGGCGCTAGCTTCAGCTTCTGGTTCGATGAAGCAAAGATCGCCCAAAGGAATCTTCACTGCGGCGCCACCGCGATTGCCACCAATTCAATGATCACGATCTGCGGCACCGTGATCGAACCGGAAGAGGCATTCGCATCGGGAAGCACCGCGGTAATTGAGACCTGCATATTCTCCCGGCCGTACCATTGCCTAGTAAGTTGCATCAAAGCCCCGGTCAGCTGAATGATCTGAGTCGAACCCGTGGGCGCCACGACCGTTGGCGGAATCACCGCCGTTGCAGACTCCAACGAGTCCACCCGGTAGGTAATCGAGGTCGGCTGCACCGGCACCGCGGCGGAGGTGAGGAACGTCAAACTCAGGAGGACGTCTTGACCTGCGTAAGAGGTCTTGCGCGGGTAAGGAAGCTCCGGCAGGCCCTGCGGCCAGGATGGGCCCCTGGTCACCCTAGGGGACCCACAAAGACCACGTTGATCTCGCCGGTCATGATCGTGACAACGATCACAGTCGGCCCTTTTTCTTGATCACCGAATCGGCGCGCTTGTGGATCTCGGAATGCTTCTTGGAACTGATATGCCCATCGACCCAATCGGAAGTCGCACGGACCTTCGAGTCATGCGCGCGCTCAACCATCCGATCGGCTAGCGTCGGTGTCTTCGGCTTTCGCGGTTGAACCGCAAGAGGATTGGTCATCGCCTCCTGCCCCATCTCTGCCAATAAATTCGATTTCATGTGCGCAACTTCTCATTCGCCTTGGAAGTGATCCTTGCCAACTCGCCCTTGCTAATCTTCCCGTCCGCCCACTGCTGCTTTGCTCTGGCCTTCGCATTGGCCGCATGACCCCGATCAGGTATCGGGTAGGACCGATCCGGACCCGCAAACTCGCGCTTGGGCAGTCCTTTACGATCCTTGAGTGTCAGTGTTCCCACGAAACCATCCTTTTGTGCAATGAACGTTCCACGTGAATCAGCAATGCGATATGAATCGTTCTATCGGAGCCGTGCGCGCTGCACGAATCAACCGAGCCGACTAAGTGCTAAAGCTGCCCGGAGCGACGATGGGTGGGATACCCCTTACATGCGTAATCCCAGGGGGTTTTGACCTTCTATATCGTGTAATCCTAGCTCTGAACGATCTAATCCGCAGCTAAGCTACTGATTACATTGATAGTCGCCAGTCACAAGCGGTTGTGGATTGTGTCGAATGCGAATGAGCAGTTCCAACAGGTGGAACGAGCGAACAAACTGTTTGGCGCTATCGTTTCTGTCTTGATCAGGCGCTTACGGTTCGATGCAATCCGCTCTATGCTCAGTTGACGCTATCGTATTGAGCAACGGCTTGCTTCAGCCTGTTGAGTGCTGGTGCCCACAATGGACCGGGAGCAGCGTCTTCTCCGATCTGTTCGTTGTATTCGTCCATTAGGCGCTCGCTGACTTCAATTGCCTCTCTCGCGGCCTTCAGAAGCTCATCGTGCTTATCGAAGCTGTTGCTCTTCATTCGGTCACTTTCGCGTTCACGGCCTCAATGATCGGTGCGTACTTGCCTAAGGTGCGTTGAGACTCGGCTGAATGCTCAGCTTCCAGCACTCGTAAATCGTTGGCGGCGTCCGATACGCCATGCCAGTCTGATTGGTCGAGTTTGACTTTCAGGTACTCAATGAGCGCGGTGCGCTGACCTTCGTACTCGTTCATCGAGCAGTTGCAAGGGCCGACGGGAGAATGGATGGCGCAGTCGCTGTCATGCAAGGAGTTCCTCGTCGCGAGGTAAGAACCTGTGTGCGCCAGTGGAATTGCTGGTCATAGTGATTGAGATTGATTTGTAAGCCAAACACTGACGTTGCGCTAGTGCTTCTCAAGCATTCACCGCAGTATTTTGTGTGCAAAGTGACGGATCGAAATCAGTGCCAACAAGGTCCGTGAAGCACGTCACATAGCTCTCGATGAAGCTTTTGCCAAAGGTCAAGTACTGCCAATACAGACGCATCGATATCTCGAGAGCGGCCGCTTTCTGCTTCGAACGTAATGGCTTGCCATCCATGTGCGTGTACACATAGTGCACCTCGACGATCTCACGCCAGCGTTTGTCCATCCGCTGCCAAGCACGATTGACGAGCAGCGGAAAGTTCGGTGGTGGCCCGATATAACCTTCTGGGAAGCTCTGATTCACCGTCCCCTGGCTCGCTCCATCCCGATCCTCACGGATCGATCCCAAGGTGCTGTTGAGTCTCCCAAGCCGCTCTTTGGGCTGCAGCTCAGATAACCCCAACATGCGCCGGCGCTGGCTTGCCCAGTCCGCACACCACATATCCACGACGTCCTTTTGCCACCTCATCGCAGTGCCTTCATGATCTGCCAGGCGCCAAACCACATTGCAGCTGAGACGAGCAGCGCAATTGAAATGGCGCGCAGCCTCCATTTGATCGGTATCGGGTCCATCGACTCATGGCGCCATACTGGCCTTCCGCGTTTTGGAGCGATGTAGATCCGGTCTGATTTCTCCATTCCTTAACTCCTCGTTATCGCCTCAATGGCCTCGGAAGGGGTCCGAACAACAGGCACTCCGGTGAGTGCGAGGAAAGCGTCCTGCTCACCTTGATCCTTGCGCTTGCCTTTTTCCGGCTTGCATTCGAGCGGCCGCCAGCGTCGGTACGCAGGGTAATAGGTCAGCAAGTCGCACGGCTTTGAAATGATCCACACCTTGATCCCAACCTTGCGCAAGGCCTCGACAATCGCTTTTTGCGTCGCGTCAGTTTTTTTGGCATAGCGGATGAGACTCACTTCACGGTCACCGCATCTAGCGATTTCAGCAGGTGTGCTTCCTTGGCCTTGTGCGCCTCGCAGAACTCTTTGGCCTTATCGAGTGTCGGCAGCTCGCGCGCTAGGACACCATATTGGTCTCTTTTCTGCAGCCAGATTTCGAAACCACGGACGCAACTGATGATGCGATACGGAGAGGATAAATGGGTCCGATCGCTCTGCAGCCAGTTCACTTTTGCATCCTCATTCGGTCGGTAAGACTTGAGATTCTGCTTCGAACGTCATGCGATGCTGGCTTTGTTTCCTCAAGCATGCAGCGAGTTTCAAACGCTCCAACGGATTCGAGGTGATCTCGTACCAAACCCAGTCGGTCGCCCCGCTCTCGTGCACGTACATCGCGATCAGCCGCTCGAGCCTTGGCTTCGGCGACTTTTGGATCCTCCGGCGCTTTGTATATGAACTCTTCGGCAAAGCTGCCGTCGCTGATGAATCGGAGTGGCGATTGCACGAAGTCCGTGCCCTCGACCCCGGCGGCTCGACAGTACGTTCTGTAGTTCTCACACCCATTGACCACCTGTTCGAATGTCGAATCCATCAGTGCCCGCCTTACCGCCAACATCAACCGCATTCCTTTCCAACCGCTCGGTCCTGACCGTTTTGGGTAGACCGCTTTAATCTGCTCGCTCCAATCTATCGGCATATCGTGCATCTCTTAAACCCTTTTAGCTTCTTGGTGAGCTCCGCACGGATTAACCTTTAGCTAATTCGTACAGAGCATTCAGCCCCTCGGAGCCGCCCCGCTGTTCGCTTCATTCAAAGCATTACTGCTCTGCCACTTATCGCGCTCCCGAACTCACGCTGCGCGCCTGCTATTCGTGGACCCCTGGTAGCAAGTCTCGAAATGGACCCCAGCGTTATTGCTACCCGCCAGTCCATTTCACTTTTCAGGGGATTGAAGCTACAATCCAGGCGTCAACCGTGGTCTTGTAGTGGTCCCCCGACACTCAAAATCAGAACGCCTCAGGACCTCCTGAGGCGTTTTTCGTTAGGCTCCAAAAATGAATCGGCTTCCCATATTTCCCGCAACGCATGCGCTCGGTTTTGGTGAGAAGGCCTTTGATCGTGAGATTGGTCATGGCCCGGCGCACACTGGTGAGTGGCGTCCTGGAACTGACCGCGGCGCTCGCATCCTCAGGCGTCAATAACTGACCGGGACGGGCGCGGAAGAATTTGAGAATATCGGCCTCTTGGCCTTTGGCGAAAAGTTCGGCTTTGCCGAGCTCGGCGCCGGCGAGATGATTGGTGTTGTAGTAGCTGCGGTCGTCGAAGATATCGAGTTGGGTTTCTGTCATATCGCGCAGTCCGACAGAAAAATCCCGCAAGTCTTTGTGTACTCTACCGTACAGACCCAGCCATCTTGACTAGGTAAGTTGGAATTGGGGAAGTGCCGCCACTGGCTAGAAAAAGTTAAATTGAGAACGTTTTTTTTCATGAAGCGAGCGCCGTTTGTCGCGGCCGCCCGCGGCGACTGATCGGCGCATTGAACTTCATGAGCTGCTGGGCGGTGACCAGGCGCTCGTGTTTAGCGGCCTTCTCAATGACCTTCGGCCACATGTCTTCAGGGATGCGGCCGCGCTTTTTCCATCTATAAACAGTGTCTTCCAGCTGTTCCAGGTCTTCGGCCATCTCCCGAAGTGAGTCCCAGATCGCAAATACGTCGTCAATGGCTTGCATACCTCCCTTATATATTGGATTAATATTCCGTGCAACAACGGAATATATTTCCGATGACGCCAGATCCACCTGGTGGCAACGTTTTGTCCATGGCAAAGCGTACCGGCAACCCCATTCCTCGCGACGGCACGACGCCGCTTGAGTTCAAGATGGCCCTCGCCAAGCGCATTAAAGAGCGCCGGCTGCATTTGGGATTGTCAGTGGCCAGTGTCGCCACCCAGCTGAGCATCGCCTTACGACGCGAAGTGAGGGCCGACAGCTACCGTAAATGGGAGACGATCGAATCAATGGTGCAGGTCGATGCGATCCTGCCGTTATGTGACATTCTGCGCATCCACGTATTCGAGCTCCTGGGATACCGCCAGGAAATGGGTGAGAAGATTCACCCCCCTGCTGTCCGGGGAAAAGCCGTCGCCTAACAGACAAGGAGGTCATGTGGCTTCTGGAAGGCGCACCAGAACAGAGTTCGCCCCCTCCCCTCGCCGCCCGGCGCTGCGCGCCCAATGCGCCTAAAACCACGCCCATAAGCCCAGTATAATTCTGAGACGCGGATCACTATTTTTAGCGATGGGATTATTATTCCTTGACGTAGCGGAATAATTATCCGATACTCGTTCCAGGTCACAAGGAGCGAGCAAATGAGCGTCAGATTCCACAACGGTTATTGGACGATCTTCTCGAATAACACGCCGGTCCTCGCGTGCGTCAGCTTCGCAAGTGCGATCGAAAAGGCGGCGGCCTAATGTACGCCGTCGTCATCACCTGGGCGGACGGCTCGGTCACGCGCGCAACTGTGACGCGTGAATCGCTTCTCAACTTCAGTATGAAAGCCTGCCGCGGCGCTCGCGTGCGTTGGGTGAAGCAATGAACGGCCCCGATGGCCTCGAGCAGCGCAGCGCTGATCTAGAACAACACTTTGAGTACGAACGTGGCGAGCTTGCGCAACTGGAGAAGCGCGAGGAAGAGCAGGTTGACGAATCGCTGCTCGATATCGCTGCAGCGCGCATGACATCCTTTTGGCTTGATCGCGTGACGTCGTGAAAATCATGATCACCCTCGCAGCCAAGATAATCCTCGGAATTTTTATCGCTGGTACCGGCCTCGTACTCAGCATGGTTGTTCTCGGCACTTCAGGAGTCTAGCGGCTATGAAAGACACACTCGGCATTGTGCTGATGATTATGAGCCCGTTCATCGTCGGCGCACTCATCCTGGCCGGCATCAAGTTCCAGGAAATGTATCAGCAGTGGAAATACGAGAACGCCGTCGCTGAACGAAACCAGAAGCTGCAGCGCTACGGCGTCACACCATTTCGCGGTACGAAGCTTCGCACCGATATCAATATCGATTACAGCAGCGGACGCGAGGCGTACCGATTCAAGAAAGGGGTGCATCGATGAGCGATCTCTTACAAAAGCTCAATGAGTCCGTCGCTCTCGCGCAAGAGAACAATCGGCTGCGCACATTGGTTGGCATTCAGCGCAAGGAAATCGCCCTGCTGTATTTCAGGCTTCGCGCGACCGAATTGAAGTTGCATAGACAGTACGAAGCTGCGGCCGGCATACCGAGTCTGCTGCGAGAGAGCGCGTGAACTGCCAGAGCCAATGCGACTGCGGCAATCCCTCAGTCAAACATTATGGGCCGCACGATCCTGACTGCCATTCGTTTACCAAATGCGACGAGCACCATCAATGCGATAAGCACGCTGCAGCGGCAGAAGCCGAGAACGCTTGGATGCGAAACGTTTCCATTAGTGCGGTGACTGGCGTCATGAGCGAGGAAGACAAACAGGATCTACGCGACGCCGGCCGAGGCCATTTGGTGTGAGCGACGAATTAGATGCCGCCTGGCATCAACAACAACTCGAAGAGCGTCAACGGTGGGAACACCACAGACGCATCAACCGAGAGTACCGAGAGTGGTTAGCAGAAATAGGGGTTTTAAAGCATGAAAACATCGCAAATGATCCAAAGCAAGTTCCTTAAGAAGGAAGATTTCCCTCAACCGGAAGTGCTGACGATCAAAGACTGTTCGCTGGAGGAAGTCGGCAAAAGTGATACGCGCTGGGTACTTTTCTTCAAGGAAAAAGCCAAGGGCGTCGTATTGAATGTCACCAAGATCAAGCAACTTGAAGGCGCCTATGGTGATGACACCGATGGCTGGATTGGGAAGAAGGTCAAACTTTCGCACGACCCTTCCGTGATGATGGGCACACAACAGGTCGGCGGGATCAAGATGCAGTTACCTGCGAACATTCCGCCAGTACAGCCGCGCGCACCTGCTCCGCCTGCTGAAGAGTTCAACGACGACATTCCGTTCTAGTCATGGCTGCTCTTTACAAATTGGTGGAGCAATACAGGTCATTGGAGGCGCTCGACGCCTCCGAGGATCTGCCAGTTGAAGTCATCCAGGACACACTCGAGGGCCTCACTGGCGAACTCACCGTCAAAGCCACAAACGTCGCCAAGTTCATTCTTAACAACGAAGCGATGGCCGAAGCGATCGAGCAAGCATCCGAGGCGATGAAGCAGCGGGCATTGCGTATCCGTCGTCGGTCGGAATCGATCCGCGAATATTTGCGCATCAACATGCAGGCATCGGGGATTACCAAAATTGAGGCGACTGAGTTCGTTCTTTCGCTCAAAAATAACCCCCCATCCGTCATCGTGACGAATGAGGCCATGATCCCGGACGCTTTCAAAGTTACCCCAACGCCGCCGCCGCCGCCAGTTCCGCGACCAGACAAGGCACTTATCAAGAAAGCGATCCAGTCAGGCGTAGAGGTTGCCGGCGCGCATTTGGAACAGGCCGAACGCCTGGACATCAAGATATGAACACCCGGAAGCTCACCGCCGAACAGGTACGCACCATTCGCATGTGGTGGAGGGCACGTCAGGAAGCGATGAAAATCCCAGTGCCTCGCATCGTGGCTCAAAAGTTCGGCGTGAGTCCTGGAACTCTTTACTGTGTCGGGAAAGGTCATCGCTACAAGGACGTGCGGTGAGCGATCTATACCTCACGCGCACTGTAGCCGGCTTGGCTGCAGTGGACGATGCGGCTAAGGAGATCTTGCGCAAGATCAAACTCGGCAAGATGGTCCGTTGCGAAATTACCCAACCGCGAAATATCCAGCACCATCGTAAGTTCTTTGCCTTGCTCAATACCGTCTGGCAAGCGGCCGGTGATTGGGTGACGGTCGATGACTTGCTGATCGAACTGAAAATCAAACTCGGCATCACGAAAGACGTCGTGGTCCGGGAATCGGGCGAGATCGTCAAGATTGTCGGTTCGATTTCCTTCGCTGCCATGGATCAACTGGAGTTCGAAAAGTTCTATGAACGCGCCGTCCAAACTCTCTGTGTGATGGCTGGTGGGATCGATTCGGACATGCTGCGCCAGCTCGTGCTCGAACAATTGGCGGCTGCATGAACAAAATCAGACGTAATCGCATGAGCATTATCAAGCGCCTGCCTTGCATGGCCTGCGTCAAGGAGGGCTGCGCTCAGCCCAATCCCACCGAAGTGCATCACCTGGTTGACATGGGCAACAGGGAACTCTCCGGCGGGGATGCGGCAACGATCCCGTTGTGCGGTTGGCACCATCGAGGCGAGCCGTTGATGAATGAAGTTTGCAAGAACATGCGGGCTTATTACGGCCCGTCGATGGCCAAGGAATCGAAGAAATTCGCCGAACTGTACGGCACGCAACGCGAATTGCTGGCGAGCATTAACGAAGCGATCGGTGCCCTATGACGATGAACGATCTCTTCGACCTTTACGAAAAGGAATGCTTGCCTAACTTGCAGTGGCGCTCGCAACGCGACTATCGGTCGATCATTGTCATTTTGCGCAGGGCTTTCGGGCACAAAGATGTCACCGAGATGCGCCCGAAGGACGTTGCTGAGTTTCACAACGTGCCGAAAGGTCGTGTCCACCGCAACCGCATGGTTACGATCCTCTCGACTGTTTTCAAAAAGGCCATGGGCCGCTGGTGCCTGGATCTGAATCTGACGAATCCCTGCACGGTGATCGAGCGCTGGCCTACTAAACCGCGCAAGCGCTACGTCACCGACGACGAGTTCAACCGCTTTCGCGCTATGTGTCGCCCGCAATTCCAGATTGCTATGGATCTTGCTTTGCTGATCGGTCAGCGCCAGGGCGACATCATCGGTATGAAGTGGTCGCAGGTAAAAACCGAAAACTTGCCGCGCGAAAAATGGCACATCGAAATCGACCAAGGAAAGACTGGAAAGAAATTAGCAATTCTAATCTCGCCGGCCGTCGAAGCGGTGCTGGACAGAGCATGGCTATTGGAACCGCATTGGCCGCGCGAGTATGTACTGCGCACCAAACACGGGAAGCGGTTCACAGAGGATGGTTTCCGTGCAATGTGGCAGCGCTACTGCCGGCAGTGGGAGAAGGCTGGAAACCCCCGGTATCATTTTCATGATCTGCGCGCGAAATGCATCAGCGACAACGAGAGCCTGCAGAACGCTTACCTTCTGGCTGGACACATCGATATAAAAATGACCCGCGGCACCTACGATTGCAATCGTCGCGTCGTGCAGCCGCTTCGCTAACGGGAAATCACATGAACAAACTCGAATGGCTGTTTCTTGGGATTGTCATCGGAACTATAGCTGGCTTTTGCTGGGGCTACGTGCGTGGAGTGAAGTCATGGGAAGAGATTCCGAGAAGCTGATCAGAACCGGGAAAAGACTGTGATCGTGAGAGAGATTCATCAACTAGGAGAATGAAATGGCAGAAGGCGCAGCAAGAGAAATGAACCTATCGGATATCGCTAACCGAATCGAAAAGATCATTGGGGACGCGTGCGAGAACCGCAACAGGATCACTGAGGCGGGCGATATTCTAATGGGCGGTCAGCCTGTGTCCGAGACCAACGGTGCCAATGTGCCGTCACCCAGCGCCCTGCTACACCGCATTGGGCAACAGCTTGGGCATCTGGAGAACATCATGAATGGGCAGCGCCAAGAACTTCACCGATTGCATAGCGGCCTTCGCGAAGCACCTCCGAAATCGCTTGGCGATCCGGTGCGCGCGAATTACCGAGAGCAGGCGCAAGCTGCTGGCGGTGGTCTTCCTGGGTATCGTACCTAACAGTCTGCAAAGGGAGCTGATGTATGAGCCTGGTTCATGTTAAGTGCGTAATTTGCAGCCATAAATTCAGTGCGCCGCTTACCAGTGAAATGCCGATGTGCCCGAAATGCTACGGCCCGGTCACCGTGGAGCGCGCCGAAACAAAACCAAAGGAAATTAAGCATGGATGAGATCACGCCCGAAGTTGGCGACATCTGGAAGGAACTTGATCCGCGCGTGGAGTATCAGCGCTGCGTCAAGGTGACGCGAGTCAGCGGCGACCATGCGCTGATCTATGCCGTGACCGAGACAAGCGACGGTGTATTTGAAGCCCGCAAGCCGAGGTCTCCTGAGCGCTGGGCGCAGCTCAAGCGCTTCAACGGCAAGCGTGGCGGATACGAACTGTATCGACGCCCTGCCGGCGAGGCGTACCTGCCTGAGAAGGCTTGGATACGTCTATGAAGCCGCACGCATGTTTCGTGGCGGCCGACAAGGTGCTCGCCGAACACAACACAGCGATTGATTTCGCTTTCAGTCTCACCGACAGCGCCGCGCGCCCACAAATCAGGACATACAAGGTCAACAGCGCCAAGCGGGGCCAGCCGAAGAAGCTGCTGGCGACTTACTGCCCTTTCTGTGGCTCAGCACTGCAAAGATTCTCTGAACAAGGAAATGTTAAATGAACGTCGAGGAGATTCTACGCAAGGCCGCTGCCGAGATTCGAGCGGCCAACATAAACGGCTGGGGCAACGCCTGCGAGGCCGGCGCTGATCGCATCCGCGAGCTTGAGGCCCAGCTAGAGCGCTGCCGTACCGCCAACGTCTATGACGGCAATGTGCACAAGCGGGTGAGCGAGCTTGAGGCGGCGCTGCGAAAGATCGTTGCCGCTGACTGGGATGGCATGCGCGATACGGACGAGGTCATGCAGGAAATCGCACGCACAGCTTTGGAAACGAAAGGAGAATCAAATGGCACTGTCTAATATTTTCAGGGAGCCTCGGCGGGAGATCACCGAGCAGATAGCAGGGATAGCGGTGCTAATTGTTCCTGCGTGGCTCGATTGGAAGTTCGCTGTGTGGTTTAACGTCGCAACGGATTCCCCGCAAAATACCGGCTGTCCGGTGGTTTTGGGGCTTCTATTCGGCTTGTTTGCAATGGGCTTCTGTATTTTTGCATTGCACGCTGTCCACTGGGCCGGAGAGGTCGTCTGCGAGTTCCTATCGAATCGTGGCTTGGAAATACGTCCGCGTGTGCGGCGATGACCGCTTTGAACCGGGGAGGTGTCAAAAGTGGCTAAGTATTACGCGCCGTGCGAGGACACATGGCCGAAAGAATGGCCGCGCGAGGTGGTTGATTCTGCTGATTACGAAAGGCTTGTCGAGCAGTTTGCCACGTATCGCGAGGCTGCAAGCGCATCCATCGGAGCCGATCTGAGTGAGCAGGCAATCGCGCGCATCTCTCAGCTTGAGAAGTTGCTGCACGACGCCAAGCGCATGGCTGAGTTCGGTGATATCAACGAGGACATGGAGGACGATGGTGTCGGCTGGAAGCAATGGTATTTGGACGTTACCGAAGCCCTTCACGGCACGGATAACGCGGCGCAGGGACTTTGCTTCTGGGAACTGGTCGAAGGAAATGAATACCAGGTCGGTTGCAACAAGCAGTCGTGGCACAAAGATCAGGGCTTAGATGTTTTCGAGTTCTGCCCTTTTTGCAGCCTACGAATTGTCGTAGCCGAAGTGACAGAGGCGAGTGACGCAGGAGAGTCTAAGTGAATCGATTCTATCGCGTGAAGGTGCGGGCTCTTGGGATGCGCAGAAAGGCCATGGTCACGCAATTAGCTGAGGTCATTGTCGGGGCGGAAGA
>Ga0209421_1000036_pt1 | contig 12521 bp, 6 predicted proteins | sample BlaSpr_A8_OM2_O2_FD_187977 | JGI IMG/M metagenome (GOLD analysis project Ga0209421, IMG submission 187977) | Forest soil microbial communities from Thunder Bay, Ontario, Canada - Black Spruce, Ontario site 2_A8_OM2_O2 (SPAdes) (version 2) | ecosystem: Environmental > Terrestrial > Soil > Boreal... | reverse complement strand
CGGCTCGCCGCCCGATACGGTCACGCCGCCGCCGGACTCATCGTAGAAGACAACGTCCCGCTCGCATTCCGCCAGCACCTCGGAAGCGGTCACGCGCCGGCCCGCCAGTTGCCGCGCTCCCGCGACACAGGCTTCGGCGCAGTCTCCGCAGCGCGTGCATTCCGGCGAGGTCACCGGGCTGCCATCCTCGAACCGGAGCCCGTTTGGGCAGACCGCGACGCAGTCGTAGCACAGGCGGCAGCGGTTGGCGAAGTACATCGGGCTCGGAGCGAACTCCTGGCTTTCGGGATTGTGGCACCACCAGCAGTGCAGCGGGCAGCCTTTCAGGAACACGGTGGTCCGAATGCCGGGCCCGTCATGCAGCGCGAAGCGCATGATGTTGAAGACCACGCCTGAGCATTCTCCGCCGCTCCGAAGGGGATTCATGGAAGGGTTGCCAGCTTGAGCACCGTGTCATCAGATGCTAATATCGTCATTTGTATACCACATTGTATACCAAAACCGAGACTCCGTCTCACAGCTTTTGGCGGACGCCGGCCTGTCCGGACGGTGGTTTACCATTGGGGATACCATGAGCACGGAGGAATCGTGACACTCGGCCACTGTACGGCGCTGCTGATTGTGTGCTCCCTGGCTGGTGGCGCGATGACGGCCCAGACGACCGGCAAGACGGCGCCCGTCGATCCCGCAGTTTCGGCCGAGCGCGCCCTCAAGCTGGTGGAGCAGGGGCGCTGCACGGAAGCGCTTCCGGTGCTCCAGCACGTGATGCCGCGCCTGACCGGCAAAGACCTGCGCTATCACGCCGCCATGGGCCTGGCCCGTTGTGCCATGGCTCGTGAAGAAATGCCCGCCGCCGTCGCCGCGCTCACGCAACTCAAACGCGAGTTTCCGGACGACCCGGAGGTCCTGTTCGTTTTCGTGCACTACTTCTCGCACCTGGCGATGAGCGCGTCGCAGGAACTGGCCGCCAAGGCGCCCAATTCGTTCCAGGCCCGCAGGCTGGAGGCGGAGGCGTTTGAATCGCAGGGCAAGTGGGACGAAGCCGCGGGCCTCTACCGGGGCATTCTCAAACAGAACCCGTCCGAGCCCGAGGTCCACTACCGGCTTGGCCAGGTCCTGCTTTCGAAAGCCGGCGAAACCGGTCCGGTGGATGAGGCCAGCGCCGAGTTCCGGAAGGAGCTCGAGTTGGAGCCCAACAACTCCGCCGCCGAGTTCGTGCTGGGCGAACTGGCCCGGCGCACCGGCAATTGGGACGAGGCCGCACGGCACTTCTCGCGCGCTTCCCGGATCGACGTCGAGTTCGCCGAGGCATATCTCGCCTTGGGCATGACGCTGACCTCCGCGGCAAAGTTCGCCGAGGCGGTCGCGCCGCTCGAAACCTACGTCAAGATGCAGCCCGAGGATCCGCTCGGGCACTACCAGTTGGCACTGGCCTACGGCCGCACGGGCAACCGCGAGGGAGCCGCACGGGAAATGGTTCTACAAAAGGGGAACGCCGCCAGGCAGCCACAAGCTCCGGGAGGCGCCGCGGGGCGCGTGGTTCGCTGATGAACGGTTTCGGCAGGCGCCGCTTTCTGCATCTTGTGGGGGGCGCCGCCGCTGCGTTCGCCGCACCGCAGCCCGACGCGCCGTTTTTCGAAGAGGTCCCTCCAGCCGCGAGCGGCATTCACTGGACGCATGTGGCCGGACTCTCGAAAGACATGTACGTCCCGGAGACCATCGGCCCAGGCGGGGCGTTTCTGGATTACGACGGCGATGGCTGGATGGACATCTACCTCGTCAACAGCGGCCCCTGCGACTTCTACACTCCCCCCAAGCCGCTGCGCAATGCCCTCTACCGCAATAACCGTGACGGCACCTTCACCGATGTGACCGGCAAGGCCGGCGTGCAGGGCAACGCTTACGGGATGGGTGTCGCCGTGGGCGACTACAACGGCGACGGCTTCCCCGATCTCTACGTGACGCAGTATCCGCGCAGCATCCTGTACCGCAACAACGGCGACGGCACCTTCACCGACGTCACCGAGAAGGCCGGCGTAGCGGCGCCCGGATGGAGTAGCAGCGCCGTGTGGTTCGACTACGACAACGACGGCCGGCTCGATCTGTTCGTCTGCCGCTTCGGCGACTTCTCGAAGGATAAGGCCATCTTCTGCGGCAACCCGGACATCAACCTGCACTATTACTGCAGCCCGAAAGTGGTCAAGGCTTCCACCTGTTGGTTGTTCCACAACAACGGCGATGGCACCTTCACCGACGTGAGCAAGGAAACCGGCATCGGCAGCCTGGAGTCCAGAGCGTGGGGCGTGGTTGCCGCAGACATCAACAACGACGGCTGGGTGGATCTGTTCGTCAGCAACGACGGGCTCGAGAATTTCCTGCTGGTCAACCGGAAAGGAAAGTTCGAAGAGGTTGGCCTGCTCGCCGGTGTGGCCTACAACTCGTTCGGCGCGGCCCGGTCCGGGATGGGCGTGGACGCGGCCGATTACGATTCGGACGGCAACGTCGATCTGTTCGTCGGCAACATCGATCACGAATTCTATGCGCTGTATCGCAACTACGGCAAAGAGATGTTCAACGATGTGGCGCTTCCGGCCGGCATCGCCGCCGCCACGCGGTTCCTGAGTGGCTGGGGCCTGAAGTTCTTCGATTTCGACAACGACGGCAACCTCGATCTCATCCTGTGCAACGGCCATCCCGACACCATGGTCAAGGCGTACACTCCGACGGTGGACTATCGCATGCCCATGCTGCTGATGCAGAACACCGGCACGGCATGGAAGAACGTCAGCGCGCAGGCCGGGCCTGTTTTTAAGCGACCGATCGCCGGCCGAGGGCTCGCGCTGGGCGATTTCGACAACGACGGCGCGGTGGATGTCCTGGCGATGGTGAACGACGGCCCTCCGATTCTGCTGCACAACAACGTGGGTCGGCGCAATCACTGGCTGGGCCTCCATCTGGCCGGGCGCAAGGCCAATCCGGACGCGGTGGGAGCGGTAGTCAACTACCAGGCCGGGGAGCTGAAGCGCAGCCGGGTCAAGGTGGGAGGCGGCAGCTTTCTCTCTGCTCACGATCCGCGCATGGTGCTCGGGCTCGGCAAGGCGACCAAGGTCGACTCGCTCGAAGTGCGATGGCCGCAGCCCGGCGGCGGAGTCGAGCGGTTTCGGGACGTCCCGGCCGACCGTTACATCACCATCGTCGAGGGGCAAGGAACATGGAAGTAGCCGCCGCAGTGCTCGCCGCCGCCCTGCTCTTTGGGCAAGCTTCCTTGGCGCCGCCCGCGGCCGAACAGCGCTTTGAGGACCGCGACGACGGGCGACAACAGGCGGAGCGGGATCTGCAGGGCGGCATTGCGTTCACCAAGCGCGGCGACTTCGAGAAGGCGATTCCTCTTTTCCTGGCAGCCCGTGGCCGAGTCGCCGAACAGTTCGCTCTCGAGTTCAATTTGGCGCTCTGCTACGTCGGAACGCGCCAGTTCCCGCAAGCCATAAGAATTCTGAGCGAGACGGGCGGCGGTCAGCACACTGTCAACGTCAAGAACCTGCTGGCGCAGGCGTTGGTCGGCAATCACCAGCAGGAAGCGGCCTTGAAGGCGCTCCAGGAGGCGGCTGATATCTCGCCCAAGAACGAGAAGCTATACGTGCTGGTCTCGCAGGCCTGCCTCGACGAAGGCTTGTACGACCTGGGCCTGCGGGTGCTCGACGTGGGAATGCGCAACCTGCCGGACTCCGCGCGGCTGCATTTTCAGCGGGGACTTTTCCACTCCCAACTGGACGACGCCGAGGCGGCCGATCGCGAGTTCGAGCTCGTGCAGAAGCTCGCTCCCAATTCCGACATCGCCTACATCGCGGCGGCTGAACAGGCCTTCCGGTCCGGTCAGGTTCAGGACGTCATCCACATCGCTCGCGAGGGCATCCGCGCCGGCTGCACGCACTACCTTCTGCTGACCATGCTGGGAGAGGCTCTGTTGCGCGCCGGGGCGACGCCGGCCACCCCGGTTGAATTCCACGAGGCGCAGGAGGTGCTGGAGAAAGCAGTCGCCGACCGGCCCGGATACTCGAGCGCGCACATCGGCCTGGGCCGGATCTACCTGGCGCTGGACCGAATCCCGGATGCCGTCACCCAACTCGAGTTGAGCCGCCGGCTCGATCCGCTAAACCGCGCGGTCTATTCGCCTCTGGCGGCGGCTTACCGGCGCGCGGGCCAGTCCGACAAAGCGCGGGAGGCCCTGGCGGCTCTGGCGGAGTTGAATCGCCAGGAGGCCGCCAGAATTGGTTCCGCCGAGGGCGGACATGCCGGATATACCGGCGGCGCGCCGCCGCGGCAAGAGACGCCCACGCACTAAGCCGCGGTGGGGCCAGCCTGACCTCCAGGTCCGGCGCTAGCGGGTCTGGAGACCCGCTGCAGGCGTGGACGCCTGCCCCACCCGGCCGAGCTATTTGGCCTCGACGCGCGGAAACGAGTAAGGCACGATTCCGACGCCTTCCTTGATGGCCAGGATCTGGTCGCTAGCGATGCCGGTCAGTTGGGTGAGGCTGCCACTGGGCCAGCGTATCTCGATCGCATCGACCTTCGTGCGGCTCCCCAGACCGAAATGGAGCCGCGGATCCTGGGCCGACTGGTAGCTCATCCCGCCCTTCCTCTGGTCCGTGACCGTCAGATCGCCCGCTACCACCTTCACCCGCGCGCCCACCGCGTCCCGATTGGAACGCGTGCCGATGAGTAGAATCTCGAGCCAGTGATTCGCGTTGCCCCCGTCGTTGCGGAGCAACTGCGGCGGCCCGCCACAGTTATTCAGCAGAATGTCGAGGTCGCCGTCGTTGTCGAAATCGCCCACGGCCGCGCCCCGGCTGACGGTGGGCGACTGGAAGTCCGGCCCAAGTTGCGCGCTGACGTTGGCGAACGTGCCGTTACCCAGATTGCGGAACATCATCTTCGGCTCGGGGTAAGTCACCCCCGCGTGATAACGCTCGATGTTGTCGAGAACGTGGCCGGTTGCCATGAAGATGTCCTGCCGGCCGTCGTTGTTATAGTCCATGAACCGCGCGCCAAACACGCTCGATCGAAACGTGGCATAGGAGAGCTTCGCGGCCGAAGTGGCATCTTCGAACGATCCGCGCCCGAGGTTGCGGTAGAACCTGGCCTGCTGCTGATCGAGGTGCATCACCATCAGGTCCATCCGCCCGCTGCCGCTGGCGTCGCCGGCGTCGGTTCCCATGCCGGATTCGGCCGCCCCATCCTCGCCGACGGCGACCCCGGCCTCGTAGCCCACCTCGGTAAACGTCCCGTCGCGGTTATTGCGGAAAAGGGTGTTCGGCAGGGCGTCGTTGGCGATGAAGATATCCTGCCAACCGTCGTCATCGTAGTCGAAGGTGACGATGCCCAGGCCGTTCGAGGGGCTCGCTGCCAGGCCGGAAGGCTTGCTGACGTCGGTAAAGGTCCCGTCGCCGTTGTTGTGATACAGGGTCGGCGCGACGCCGTGGTAATCGTCAGGATGGCAGTAGCTGCGCATTCCCATCCCCCGCCCGCCGCAGTAGTAGTTTCGGTCCGGCGTCCAATCTACGTAGTTGGCAATCGCGAGGTCGAGCCGGCCGTCGTTGTCGTAGTCGAACCAGGCGGCACTCGAACCCCACCTGCCGGTGTTGGCGACTCCGGCGCGAGCGGTCACGTCGGTGAAGGTGCCGTCCCCGTTGTTGTGGTACAGGATGCATCTTCCGTAGCCGAGAACCAGCAGATCGGGGAAGCCATCGTTGTCGTAGTCGCCCACGGCCACGCCCATGCCGAACAGTCCCTCGGCGCCGACTCCCGCCTTCTCCGTGACGTCGGTAAACGTGCCGTCTCCGTTGTTGCGATAGAGAGCGCCGCGCGGCGGCTTTGCGGGCTGGAGCACTTGTGTGGCCGCGCCGTTCACCAGGTACAGGTCGAGGAGCCCGTTTTGGTCGTAGTCGATCCAGGCACAACCGGAGCCCATAGTCTCTATAAGGTACTTCTCGCTGCTGGCAGCGTTTTCATGGAGGAAGGCGATTCCGGCTCGCCTGGTGATATCCACGAAGCGCACCTGATTGGCTGCAGGTAGGGCGACGAGCGACCTCAGACTAGCAGCAAACACAGCGCCAGATGCGCTCGCCAGCACTTTCCGCCGCGTGATCCCGGAGTGCGAATCCATCACAGCAAGCTTACACCAGGGACGATTGGTAGGGCATCCAATAATGAGCCTTGACATTGCATACTACATCGTATACAATCGCCAGAACGATGACTCGGATTGTACGCGCTTACAGCGCCCAAGCTCCTGCGTTTCGGACCCGAACCCAGGCCTCGGCGCCGCTCTCGCTTTGCTGTGGAGGTGATTTCATGTTCAGATGCTGCTCTTTGATTTCGCTGCGGCTGCTCGCCGTTTGCGTGGCCTTGTTCTCCCTCGCTGCCCCCGCCCTTTGGGCACAGAGCATCGAGGGCTCGATAAACGTTACGGTGACCGATCCGGACGGCGCGATGATACCCGGCGCCAGGCTGGACCTGCGTGCGGTCGCCACCAATGACCTTCGTAGCGCTGCCACCCAGGAAAGCGGCGCCTATCGGTTCGTCGGCTTGAGCATCGGAAACTATGCCTTGACGATCACGAAGCCGGGCTTCGCTCAGGCGGTGGTCGATCCCGTCGTCGTCCAGGTCGCTCGTGTCACGGACGTCTCGGTGCAATTGAAGATCGGACAGACGACCACGGTGGTCGAAGTGGCCGCCAGCTCGGAGCCGGTCCTGGAGATGACTTCCAACATGATCGGCACCACCATCGACGTGGCACAGATTGAGAACCTGCCGCTGGGCGGACGCGACCTCTCCCAGCTGGCGCACCTGTCGCCGGGCTACACCGGCACGTGGAACGGCCTCCCCGTCGAGGCGCTAGGCAACAATATCGATGGCGTCTCCTCCAGTTCCAGCCGCATGAAGTTCGAAAGCACTGGGGCGCCCACCGTCTCCCCCCGGATTGAAAATATCGAAGAGATGACGGTGCAGACCGACCAGATCGATCTGGACCAGGGTTTTGGCCTGGCCACCACGCAGATGAACTTCGTGACGCGGAGCGGCACGAACAGCTTCCACGGGCGCGGCTATGAGGACTTCCAAAACTCCGACCTCAACGCCAACTCCTGGTCCAACAACGCAGGGGGAGTTTCTCGGCCGCGGCTCATCCTTAACAACTTCGGCGGCAGCGTGGGCGGTCCGATCATCAAGAACAAGCTGTTCTTCTTCGGCAGTTTCTCTATATCGAAGCAGCCGGGCAGCGCGGTTCCCTTCAACTCGGTGCTCACGTCGGCGGCGCAGCAGGGCATCTTCACCTACACCGGGAGCGACGGCGTAAGCCACCAGGTGAATGTTCTCCAGGCGGCGCAGAACTCCGGCCTGGGTCTGCCCTCCTCGATCAACCCCGTGATCGCGCAGGAATTCGGGACCATTAATAAGTCGCTGCAATACGGCTCCGTTTCGCCCCTCGCCGATCCCAACCTCAACACGCTCAAGTGGCTCCAGGACAACCCGACCACTTACTACTACCCGGCTGGCACCATCGACTACCACGCCACCGACAACCTGCGGTTCCACCTCGCCTTCAATCAGACCAGGGAGGTTCAGCCGAGCTCCGGTGCGCCTTTGTTCCCCGGACCCGACTTCGCCGACCAGAGTGCCGGCCACAGGAGCAATAACGCCACGTTTGCGCTTGGCGTCGACTACACCTTTTCCCCGACCGTGGTGAACCAGTTCAAGGCAGGGTTCCTCTATAACCCGAACTGGAGTGACCCGTGGACGGGCTCGGGCACGCCGCCCTGGGTTACTTCGGTTGGAACGGTGTCCTGGAATTTCCCCAATGTGCCTTACCCACAGGGCGGCACGATGTCAGGTGCTCAATACAACCTGCCTATCACCACTTACTATCCCGTGATTACTCTTTCCGACACGCTGTCGTGGCAGCGCGGCCAGCACCAGCTTAAGTTCGGCTTTTCCGGGACCCAGGAACATGATTTCTATTGGAACGCTCCCGGGGCAATTCCGGCCTACAGCCTGGGCCTGGCGACTGGCGATCCCGCTTTTGGCGCCTTCACCAACTCCGGATCCACGCCCACGCTTCCCGGCGCCAATTCCACTCAGCTCAACGAAGCCGAGCAGTTGTATGCCATCCTCACCGGCCGCCTCAACGGCGTAGGCGACAACGGTGAAGGCTTCGGACTCAATCTGCAGACGAAGACTTACAACCATACCCAGGGCAGCACCTACAATCTCAATGAGATGTTCCGCGCCTGGGGTCTGTTCGCTCAGGATTCCTGGCGCTTGACTCCGAACCTGACCATCAACGCCGGCCTCCGTTGGGACTTTACGGGTGACGACTACGACCTCACCGGCGCCTATCACAACGCCACGCCGTCGGACATTTACGGTCCCTCGGGGGTTGGCAATGTCTTCCAGCCTGGCAACCTGCCCGGGAATAACAACCCGGTCCTCACGGCGCGCGCACACGCCTACGACGGCTGGAAGGTCACGCCGCAACCGAGCGCCGGTTTCGCATGGAGGCCGGACTACAAGGACGGCTTCCTCGGAAAAGTAGTGGGAGACCACACCGTCCTTCGAGGCGGCTTTTCGATGCGCCGGTTCACCGAATCGCAACAGTACGTCTGGAATATGGCCACCGACTTCGGCGCGCTGTACTTCCAGGACTTCTACCTGAATCCGAACACGACTGGCGCGGCCGGAACGTTCACGCCGGGCTCGCTTTCGCTCGGCGACAAGCTCCCGCCCTACGGCTACAGCCCGGCCAGCACTTACCAGGCTGTCGCCCCGCTGTCGCAATTCACTTTTGCGGGCACCATCGGCATGAATGGCATGAATCCGAAAATTGCCCAGCCCTACACGCAGTCGTGGAACTTCGGCATCCAGCGTGAACTCGGCCCGTCGCGAGTGCTGGAGGTACGCTACAACGGCAACCGGGCGCGCCATCTGTGGCTTACTAAGAACATCAACGAAGTGAACGTCTTCGAAAACGGGTTCCTGGCGCAGTTCAAGGCGGCCCAGCAGAATCTGGCGATCAACCAGCAACACGGTGTCAGTTCGTTCGCCAACAACGGCTATTCGGGACAAACGGCGACGCCCGTTTTCGATGCAGCCTTCAAGGGTCAGTCCTCCGGCGGCACCGGCGTGCCGCTGGCCGATTACGCCAATGGCCAATTCATCAACGACCTGAATACCGGACAGGTCGGCGCTTTGGCCAATACCCTGGCCGGCAACCCCGGCTACTTCTGTAACCTCGTCGGCGCCGGGTTTGCACCATGCGCCAACAACGTGGGATACACCGGCGCGGGGGCGGGTTACCCGACCAATTACTTCCAGGCAAATCCGTACTCGGCGGGAGGCCAGATTGCCTACATGGACGCCATCGGTTACTCGAATTACAACGGTCTCCAGGTGGACTTCCGCCAGAGGCAGTGGCACGGCATTCAGTTCGATGCCAACTATACCTGGAGCCACAACCTGGGTGTGGCCTCGCCGAACCAGTGGCTGGGACAGGTTCAGCAATACACCATCCGGGATCTGGGTTTGAACTATGGCCCCGCGCTGAATGACACCCGTCACGTCGCGCACGTGATGGCGACCGTGGACCTGCCGTTTGGAAACGGCCACCGCTGGCTCGACCGGCGCGGCGTTGTCAACGGCATATTCGGCGGCTGGACGATCGGGAGTATCTTCACTTTCCAGACTGGCCAGCCTCTTCCTACTTTCGGCGGTAACATGACTTACAACGACTATGGCGACGGAGGCATCGCTCTTCACGGGATCACGGCCCAGACCCTGCAGAGTTCGATCGGCGTCTACCACGTGGCTTCCGGTGGCTACGTCAACCTGGTCAATCCCACCTACCTCAGCCCGAATGGAGGCGGCGCCAATCCCACGTACTTGACTCCCAACACCACCGCGGGCACGATTGGCTCGAGCATGTACCTCTACGGGCCGCACCAGATATACGAGGATGCGTCTCTCTCCAAGGCCATTCCCATTACGGAGAGGGTTCGATTCCTGGTGCAGGCGGAGTTTCTGAATATCTTCAACCATCCGGTGTTCGGCTGGGGCAACAATACCGAGTTCAATTTCAACAACAGCGTCCAGGCGAGCAGCTTCGGAACTGGCTACGAGATGAGCACCCCTCGGCGCATCGAACTGCGGGCGAACATCGAGTTCTAACCAGGGCTCGATCCGCTTTGCGGAGCCCGCGCTCCACGGAATCCCGTCCCACGGGGACCCCGTGAGCGCGGGCATTTTTTTGGGGGCGGACGACACCGCGTCCCGTGGTGTTATATCTAGGTGGAGTCGTGACAACCAAACCTAAGGATCCGGGAGTTTCGAATCAGGGGGCGCGCCGGGACGGTCCACCCAATCGGGGAGACAGCCTGACGCTGGCTTTCGAGCGGTTGCGCGAAATGATCGTCTCCGGCCAGTTGTCTCCGGGCAGCCGGATCATCGAAACGGAACTGGCCGAGCGGTTGGGCGTCAGCCGGACGCCAGTTCGCGGCGCCCTGCAGTTGCTGCAACGGGAAGGACTGGTCAATGGCGCCGGGACCGGGAGCAAACAGCGGATGCTGGTGGCTCCGCTGACCAAAGAGGACTCGCGCGAGCTCTACAGCATCGTAGGGTTGGTTGAGGGGCTAGCTGCGCGGCTGACCGCGCAACTCCCGGCCGCCGACCGCGAACGCATCGTCCAACGCCTCAAGTCCCTCAATGCCGGACTGGAGGAGCTGGCCCGCGCCCATCGCCGCGATCCCATGCGCACGTTCGACCTCGACCGCACCTTTCATCGAGCCATCGTAGAGGCGTGCGCGGGCCCGCGGCTTCTGGATCTGCATAACTCGATCCAACCGCAAACCGAGCGCTACTGGCGCTTGTACGCCTCGTCCATCATCGATCAGCTGGCGGATTCCGTCGCGGAGCACAAGGCCATCATCGAGGCGATCTCGCGCGGCGATACCAAGGCCGCCGAGCGGGCGCTCCAGCTGAACTGGGAAAACGGGGCCGTGCGGCTTTCCGATGTCATTGACAGCCTGGGCGAGCGCGGAAGCTGGCTGTAGTGATCGCTGCCTGCGTTGGCGCCGGCACGGCGCCGACCATGACCGACTCGCTGGAATCCGAATCGCACCGGGCTTCGGACGGGCGCCGTCTCAGCCACCCCAGCGCCCTGCAGTTCCGCACGATGACGACGCGAAACGTGCGCTGCTGTTTGCACGCCAGGGTAGCCTCCGGCGCGCTTGCCGATCCAGAACTTTGAGAACTTCCGACTCCGAGTGAAAGGGATACCTGGGTAGCTGAGATAAAACTGTGGTCCTGGCCCTTTTGTTGGCGTGGAGCCAAAGCACTGGAGTTGGCTCCCCGGCATGGATTCGAACCACGATTTGACGAAGGTCCCGTTTGTACTTGAGGGTCTTCCCCTCACTGCGCTTCAGGATCGAAGAGCGTCCGCGGCGTGCCCGACGTTCTTGCATCGGAAGAGAAGCTCGCGAACCTTATCTCCGATTCGATACGCCCGCGCCTTGTCCCGGATATTGAGGTGGTGCCGTGGCGAACTTTGAACGTTCTGGCTGTTCAGGTCTACCCCAGCAACACGCGTCCGCACTACCTGGAGCGTTTGGGGCCCGAAGACGGAGTCTTCATTCGCGTGGGCTCGACCAATCGCAAGGCCGAGGCGCTGCAGATTGAGGAGTTGAGGCGCTGGAACCGGACAGAGTCGTTCGATGAGCAGGCCATCCCGGACCTCAAGTCGGAAGCCATCGACTTCCGAGCTGCTTCCGACTTGTTTGCGCCCTACAGGCGACTCACCTCCCAGTCATCGAGCACCCTGCGGATCACCGCCGAACACCAAGGCCGTCGGGTGCCAACCATCGGCGGCTTGCTGCTTTTCGGCACGGACCGGTTCTCTCGGTTCCCGGATGCCTGGATTCAGGCGGGCCGTTTTGCCGGCGTCCATCGAGCCCGGCTGGTCGATTCCTTAGAGATCCGCTCGCTCCTCCCTAGCGCCGCCGAAGATGCGATTGCTTTCGCTCGCAAACACCTCACGAACGAATCGATCATCGAGGGCGTCCGCCGGGAGGACCGCTGGTCGGTTCCGATCGTGGCGGTCCGCGAGGCGGTCATGAACGCCATTGTCCATGCGGACTACGCGCAGCAGGGAGCTCCCATCCGGCTCGCTCTCTTTGATGATCGTATCGAGATCGAGAATCCCGGCCTCCTGCCGTTTGGATTGACAATCGAGGACATTATGCAGGGCGTTTCGAAGTTGCGGAACCGGGTGATCGGCAGGGTCTTTCACGAACTCCACCTGATCGAACAATGGGGAAGTGGAATCCAGCGGATGACGGCTGCTTGCGTGGAGGCCGGGCTGGCGGCGCCCAAGCTGGAAGAGATCGGGATGCATTTCCGTGTGACGATTTCCAGCGCTCGCGTCGCACGTCCGGCAGCGGACGCGACGGACCAGCGGATCCTCGATCTGCTCGGCG
>Ga0209421_1000035_pt1 | contig 12776 bp, 7 predicted proteins | sample BlaSpr_A8_OM2_O2_FD_187977 | JGI IMG/M metagenome (GOLD analysis project Ga0209421, IMG submission 187977) | Forest soil microbial communities from Thunder Bay, Ontario, Canada - Black Spruce, Ontario site 2_A8_OM2_O2 (SPAdes) (version 2) | ecosystem: Environmental > Terrestrial > Soil > Boreal... | reverse complement strand
CCGGCGTCACGCTGGTCCCGGTTCGGACGGCGGCCGAAATGCGCACCGCAGTGCTTGACCGGCTCCCGGAGGCGACCATCGTCGTCAAGGCGGCGGCGGTAGCCGACTACACCGTGCCAGAGCCCGCGGCCGAGAAGATCAAGAAGACCGGCGGCTCGATCTCGCTCGCGCTCGAGCCGACCGTGGACATCCTGGCCGAGGTGGGCTGCAACAAGGGCCCGCGGCTCCTGGTCGGGTTTGCGGCCGAGACCGCGGACGTCGCCGCCGAGGCGCGGCGCAAACTCAACGCGAAGAACTGCGACATGGTGGTGGGCAATCGTGTGGGCCTCGAAGGCACCGGCTTCGGCGCCGACGACAACGAGGCGGTGCTGGTGCTGCGCGACGGCCAGACCATCGATCTCCCGCGCGCTCCCAAGAAGGCCATCGCCGGCCGCATTTTCGACGAACTGCTGAAGCTGCGATGAATCCGGACCTCCTGCGCCGCTACCTGAGCTACTACCAGGACCTCGGCTTCAAGACCCTGTATCGCGCGGAACCGGCTCCCCAAGCGGCCGCGGAGCCAGCCGCCCAGCCGGCTGCCCCAGCCCCTGTTGCCACTGCGCCTCCCGCCGCCGAAGCCCTCCTGCGCATCCGCGAAGAGATCGGCGATTGCCACCGCTGCCGCCTCAGCGAGGGCCGCACCCAGATCGTCTTCGGAGTGGGCGATCCCGCCGCGCGCCTGGTGTTCGTGGGCGAAGGCCCCGGCGCCGATGAGGACGCGCAGGGCATTCCCTTCGTCGGCCGCGCGGGCCAGCTGCTCACGCAGATGATCGAGAACACGGCGCGCAAGGAAGGCGTTCCGCTTCTGCGTAAGGACGTCTATATCTGTAACGTGGTGAAGTGCAGGCCGCCCGAAAATCGCGCGCCGGAGCCGGATGAGATGGAGATCTGCGGCCAGTTCCTGTTCCAGCAACTCGAGGCCATCCGGCCCAGAGCGATCTGCGTGCTCGGAGGGACCGCGGCGAAGGCTCTGCTCAACCGCAAGGAAGGCGTCACCCGCCTGCGCGGCAACTGGTTCGACTGGCGCGGCATTCCAGTCATGGTGACGTATCATCCTTCCTACCTCCTGCGGGCCTACAACCAGGACGCCAAGCGCGAAGCGTGGGAGGATCTCAAGAAGGTGCTGCACTATGTCTACGACTGACGGGGAGCGTCGCGGCCTGTTCGTAAACTTCGAGGGCGGCGATGGCTGCGGCAAGACAACCCAGATGCGGCTCCTCGCGGCGCGCCTGAAGTCGCTCGGATGCGCGGTCCTCGAAACCACCGAGCCGGGCGGCACGCGCATCGGCGCGCAGATCCGGCGCATCCTGCTCGATTCCGCGAACCAGGAGCTCCGCCCCACCGCCGAGCTGCTTCTCTATTTCGCCTCCCGCGCGCAGAACGTCGAGGAGGTGATCCTCCCCGCCCTGGCCGAAGGCAAGATCGTACTCACCGATCGCTTCACCGATTCCACGCTGGCCTACCAGGGCTTCGGGCGCGGCCTGGGAGAACAGGTGGTGACCGACCTCGCGCGCATCGCCTGCCGCGGCCTCACCCCGGACGTGACGCTGCTGATCGATATCGACCTCGAGACCAGCCTCGTTCGCGCGCGCCAGCGCAACCTGGACCCCATCGAGAGCCGCATGGACGAGCAGGCCGTGGAATTCCACCGCCGCGTGCGCGAGGCCTACCTCGCGATGGCCGCCAAGGAGCCACAAAGGTTCCGTGTGGTGGACGGGCGCGGCGATGTCGAGAGCGTCGCCGAAGCCGTCTGGAACGCGTTCGCGCCCGCCCTGGAGAAGCTGCGTGTTTGAAAATTTCTACGGCAACCGCGCCGCCGCGGAAGAACTCGAGCGGATGATCACGGGCCACCGCATCTCGCAGACCATCCTGCTGGCGGGCCCGGAGGGCATAGGGAAGGCGACCCTGGCCCGGCGGTTCGCGGCGCGCCTGCTCGGTGACGGCGACCGCATCGAGAAGGACGACCTCAGCCTTCCGCACAACCTCGAAGCCATCGCCGACCGCGAGCGGTGGCCCGCCGACAAGCGCAACGAGGACCCGCTGCTGTTTTCCTCGCACCCCGATTTCGTGACCTTCGCGCCCGATGGCCCGCTGCGCCAGCTCTCCATCCCGCAGATGCGCCTTCTCAAGGAGCGGGCCCAGTTCAAGCCGCTCAAGGGCAGCTGGCGCGTTTTCCTGATCGATCAAATCGACCGCGCCAACGAGCAGGCGGCCAACTCGCTGCTGAAGACGCTCGAGGAGCCGCCCGACCATCTGGTCCTGTTGCTGACGGCCGCCAATCCCTACGACCTGCTCCCCACGATCCGCTCCCGCGCGGTGTCGGTCCAACTGGCGCCGCTGTCGGAAGAGGAGATGCGCGAGTTCGCCGAAGTGCGCCGCCTGGTGGACGCCGACCGCCGCATCGCCCTGGCGTGCGGCAGTCCCGGCCTCGCGATGTCGCTCGATCTCGAAGTCTACGACCGCCGCCGCGAATCGATGCTGGCGTTGCTCGAAGTGGCCGCCGGCCTCGAGCCCTTCAGCACCTGGGTGAAATACGCGGAATCGCCCGCGAACCGGCAGGAGAAACTCGACACTCTGCTGCGGCTTCTCTACGGCCTGCTAGAAGATGTGCTGGTGCTGGAACGCGGCGGAAGCGAGATCCGCAACGCGGACGTCCGCCCGCAGCTCGAAGCCCTGGCCGGCCGTGTGAATTTCGACTGGATCCGCAGGGCAGTGGCGAAAGTGGACGAGCTCGCCGAGTTGGTCCGCCGCAACATCCAGAAGAACATCGCCCTCGATGCCCTGGTCGCGGGCCTGAGGTCGTAGCGTGCGCAGAAACCACGCCGGCATCCTCCTCGGCCTCGCCGCGTTGGCCATCCTGGCCTACCTGCCCATCTTCCACCAGCCGCTGATCCAGGACGACTATCCCAACATCGAGCAGTCACGGCAGTTCGGCCCCGCGTCCGGATGGCCGTCCCTGCTCTCGAACGGAGTCTTCCGCTATCGCGCCACCTGGTATGTCCTGACCTACTGGGTGGACCGCTGGTTCGAATCGCCGGCGGCGTTCTACGCGGTCAGCCTGGCCCTGCACATCCTTTGCGTGTGGCTGGTGTACGCGCTGGGCGCGTGGCGCCTGATCGGCTGGAGGATCTCGGCGGTCGCCGCGGCCTTCTTCGCGGTCCAAGAAGGTCACCAGGAAGCCGTGATGTGGTACTCGGGGAGTGCCGAGTTGCTGATGTTCCTGTTCGGCATTCTGAGCCTGCTCTGCTGGGCCCGCGTGGTGGACAAGAAAGGCAACTGGAAGTGGTACGCCGCCTCGCTGCTATCGTTCGCCGCGGCGCTCGTTTCGAAAGAGTCGGCGGTAGTTTTCGCCGCGCTTCTGGTGTTGCCGATGCTGGGCTCGCGGGCCGCGCGCCGCGCGCTCCTGTGGTGGTTGCCGTTCGGAGCCCTGGCGGCCGCGGACCAGTGGCTCATTTTCTCCAGCCGCGCCTACTCCTTCCGCTTTCACGACGGGAGCTTCTCGCTGACGGCGCCATTCTACATCACGCTCCCCGTCAGCTGCGCCCGCCTGCTATGGCCCTGGGGCTTGCTCGCCCTTCTGGTGCTGCTCGTCCTGCGCGCCAAGCAGCATCGCCAGGTCGTGCGGGTTGCCGCGCTCTGGATCGTGCTCTCGTTCGTGCCGTACAGCTTCCTGACTTACATGCACCGCATCCCCAGCCGGCAAACGTATCTGGCGAGTCTGGGACTGGCGTGGATCGTAGCGGCCGGCTTCTGGGCCCTTCAGTCGCGGATGCGGCTGCACCGCTCGGCCGTGGTCGTCGCCGCGGTGGTGGTGGTGCTGGCTTCGAATATCGGGTACATCTGGACCAAGAAGCGGCAGCAATTCGCCGACCGCGCCGCGCCGGTCGAAGCCCTCGTCGCCCTGGCGCAGAAGACCAACGGCCCGATCTACATGCGTTCGTTCCCCGATCCACAAATCGTGTACGAGTCGGCCCTACGCATGCGCGTTCGCAAGCCGGTCCTGCTCATCTGGGACGCCGCCGGCAGCAGCCAGGCCGCAGCCGAGTTCCGCTGGCCGCCGCCTCGTTAGTGTCCGTCTCCGAACTGGTCCAGCACCGAACCGCGAGCGTCCGCGAGCGGACCGCTCCCTGATGGTCGCGGTTCGGTGCAAGGCGGTAACCCCCTTACTTCTTCGGATACGCCGGCGGCGTGGGCACCGTCACCGGCTTCGCCTTGATCAACTCCTGTAAGTAGCCGACCGCCGCCTCGAGCTGCGCGTCCTTGCCGTTGAACGTGGCGTTCGGCAGATTGTCCACCGTGATGTCCGGCTCCACGCCGTGCCCTTCAATCAGCCACTTGCCCTCCGGACCGTAGACCCCGATCTCCGCCGCCGTCGCGATTCCGTGGTCCGCGAGAACGTTGCTCCCGGTGAGCCAGATCTCGCCGCCCCAGGTCCGCGTGCCGATCACCTTGCCCATCGCCAGCCGTTTGAATCCCTCCGAAAAAGCCTCCGCGTCGGAGGCCGAATTCTCGTCGCACAGCACCACCATGTAGCCGCGGAAGGCGTCCGGCATGTTCCACGTCGGAGGCCCCATGCGCGCCTTCCAGTAGAACCAGGCCTTGCGCAGTAGCTTCTCCAGCACCCAACTGTCGATGTTGCCCCCGCCGTTGTGGCGCACGTCGATAATGAGCCCCTCGCGCTGGAATACCGGGTAGTAGTCCTCGGCCCATTCCGCGATATCGTCTCCGCCCATGTTCCGCAGATGCACGTATCCGATCTGGCCGCCCGCGGTCTGCTCCACCATCAGCCGCCGCGTGTATTCCCATTCGTGATAGCGCAGGTCGTTCTCCTGCTGGATCGTGATGGGCTTCACCACCACATCGCGAGCCTGTCCCTTGCCGCCCGCGAGCGCGCTCAGCAGCACCTGCTTGCCCGCGCGTGTCCGCAGCAGTTCGCCGATGTCCGCCGCCGAAAGCGCCGGGCGCCCGTTCACCGCGACGATCACGTCCCCCTCGGCGACCTCGACGCCCGGCCGCGCCAGCGGCGCCCGCTTCTCCGGATGGTCCGGATCGGACCGGTAGATGTGCCTCACCGCGTATCCGCCCGCGGTCCGCTCCAGCCGCGCGCCCAGAGATGCCAACTGCACCTGGTCCGGCCCCTTGCGAGTATCGCCGCCGAAAACGAACGTGTGCAAGGCCCCCAGTTCGCCCACCATCTGCGCGATCACATCGTTCAGTTCCTCGCGCTCGCGCACGCGCTCCACCAGCGGCAGGTACTTGTCTCGCATGGCCGGCCAATCGACGCCGTTCATGTGAGGGTCGTAGAAATAGTCGCGGTGCAGCCTCCAGGCGTCGAGATACAGCTCCCGATATTCCTCGGCCGGAATGACCGGGAATGTCCAGTCCTTCAAATCGACCTTCGCGTCCTCCATCGCCTTCGGCGTTTTCAGCGCATCGGCCTTGGCGCCGCTGTCGATAACGAAAAAGTCGTCCTTCTTGCGCACCAGCATTTTCTTGCCATCGCCCGATACCTCGAAGCCGTTGACGCCCTCCATCAGCTTCTCCGGTTTGTCGCCTTTGTTCGCGATGTCCAGGCACTCGACCGCCGTCTTCTCCGGCTCCCCCCGCTCCGCGGTGAGCCAGCAGAGCCGTTTCTCGAGCGCCGCCAGCCCCGCGTAGTTGCCCGCGGGAGCCGGCACTTCCTCGATGCGCGACGCGATGCCGTCCAGATCGATCTCCACCTTCACGGGCGCCTCGGCCTTCTTCTCGCCCGCCGGCTCGGTCTTCTTCCCTGCGGCGTCTCCGGGCTTGTCCTTCTTTTCCTCGGCCGCCTTGGCCTCGTCGCTCTTCTCGGGATGCAGTTCATCGACTGGCTCGAAAGGCGACCGCAGTCCCTTGCGCAGCGCGAGCTGGTAGATCTTGTCCGTGTGATCGAAGAACGGTTCCGGCTGCCGCGCGCCCCACGGCGAACGCACCACGCTGCGCAGAGAGCGGTCCGAAACGAAATACAACCAGTCGCCCTTCGGCGCCCACGATGCGGACGTGCTGTTGTAGCGGTCCGTCGTCAGCGGCGTCAGCGTTCCCTTCTCGATGCCGTACAGGTAGATGACCGAATACCCGTTCGCCATGTCGCGCGAGAAGGTGAGCCAGCGACTATCCGGCGACCACCGCACGCCCTCGAACGCCGGGAAGGAATCCCCGCTTGCATCGTCCGCCGTCATGATTTTCTTCTGCGTCTTGGTGGCGGTGTCGAGCAGCCAGAGTTGCTTCGACTTGTCCTGGTGCGCGATCCACTTTCCATCGGGCGAAGGAATCGCCTCCCACCGCAGCACGTGGCCATCCGTGGTGAGCCGCTCGCCGTCGCCCACGCCGTTCGCCGGGATCTTCCAGAGCTCCACCTCTCCGCTCTCGCTCGAAAGCGCCACCAGCGACTTGCCGTCGGCCATCAGGCGCGCGTCTCGAAACCGCGCCGGTTTGCGCGCCGTGGCCTCGACGAACCGTCCCTGCTTGGCCGGAGCCACGAACACCTTGCCGCGCGAGATCAGCACTACTTGTTTTCCTTCCTGCGAAAAATGCGCCGCGATGCCGTATTCATTGGGCTCCTTCACCCAGCGCTCGCGCAGATGGTCGAAGTCCGACACCAGCTCGATCGGAATGACGCGGTCCGATCCGCTCGCGATATCGAACAAGTGCAGGTCCGCTCCAGCCTGGTAAACGACGCGCCCCTTCGAGAGCGACGCCGATTGCGCGTCCCAGCCCTTGTTCTTTGTGTGTTGCTTCAGCCCCTTCCCGTTCTCGTCCATCGACCAGAGATTCATGGTCCCGTCGCGGTCGCTCAGGAAGTAGACGCGCCGGTTCCAGTACATCGCGTTCTTACTGGTGCCCGCGAAGTCCGCCGTCAACGCGATCGCCTCGCCGCCCGGCGCGAACTTCCACAGCCTCTCGGCCGTCCCGCCCTGGTAATGCTTCGTCTGGCTGCCCTGGAAATCCTGGCGCGTGAAGAACAGCGTCTTGCCGTCCGGAGTGAACACGCCCTGCGCGGACTGGCTGAGCGGAACCACCTCGACGTGATTGTCGCGGTCGATGGTGGCAAGCTGGCGGTCCGGCAGCGTCGAGTAACGCCGCGTGCTGTACAGCACCTTTCCATCCGGCGTCCAGCCCTCGACTCGCGAGTTGCCGCCTTCGTAAGTGCGGCGCGTGGGCAGGCCGCCGGAAGCGGGCATCGTGTAGACCTCGGTCGGCCCCTCGTAATTGGCCGAGAACGCGATCGTCCGCCCGTCGGGCGAGAATGCGGCGTGCGTCTCTTCGCCCGGATGCGTCGTCAGCCGGCGTGCTGGCCCGCCCTCGACGCCGACCTCCCACAGGTCCCCCTCGGCCGTAAACACAACCGTGTTTTCATAAAGGGCAGGGAACCGATAATACCCCCGATTGTCCTGTCCCCAGGCCGCCACCGCCAGCAGCAGGAGCCCCAGCACCGAACCGCGCGCGTAAGCAAGCGGACGAAACGAATCCGTCAGTCGCAACATGCTCCGAGTATATATAGAAGGGGTTGCGGCCGGCGCACCTGGTTGTATAATCGATAACATCCGGGCAGTTTAAATTGGGACGATCGAGGGGGGCTGGGAGATGGGCAACTCCGTCCGAACCTTCTTGCTATTGGGGATTGCCGCGACCGGACTGCGTGCCGGAGAGTTCCTGGTCGTCACTCGCTCGTCCTCGGGTGTCTGGTCCTTCCAGGACGTCGAATCGATTTCGGTCAACGGGAAGGACAAGGTGCGGATCGCCCCGCTCGCGTCCGCGCCCCCGTCCTGGGACCCGAAAGTGGTGGGACACCTGCCGGAGACCCAGTTCTCCACTCTCACCAGCGTGCGTCGCGCCGCCGACGGCGCCCTGCTTGGCCGCGGCGCCTCTCCCGACTGGCAGTTGCTGCTGCCGGACGGACTGAAGTCGAAAACGGCAGAGACGGCCGCGCAGATGTGGAGCGAGTCCACCGTCACTCTGAAGAAGGACCGCAAGGACAAATCCCCCTCCCCCATCCGCCTCGAGGAATTGTACGCCATCGTCCCGGGCCAGGATGCCGCCGTCTCCGCGGCCGCGCTCGCCACCGAACTTGCCCAGCACAAGACTCCCGGCGTCAGCGACGAGGACGCGTTTCGCTCGATGCTCTCCCTGATTCCAGCCGCGGTAAAAGCATATCCCTCCGGGCCCGCCGCGGACCGCATCCGCGACTTCCTCCGCACCGCCATTTCCGTGCGCCTCACCCAGTGGCAGGAGGGCGGAGCCCAGCTCTTCGTGCTGGACGAATCTCTGGCGCTCGCCGGCGCCGCGCAGGCTGCCTTTCCGAAGGACGCCACGTTGGCCGCCGAGGCCACCCAGGCGCGCGAAGTGCGCAAGTGGCTCGACCGCCGCCTGGCCATCCTCCGCGCGCTCGATGCGGGCGAGCAGTCCGACGCCTTCCTGGTTGAATATCGCGCCTTCGAAATCTACGACAAGTCGTTCCCGCAGCTATCCTCGGCCCGCCAGGCCCACCTGCGCCTGAGCGCCAAGACCCACATCGAGACGGCGCGGCGGCTCCGCACCGAGGGCGACTACGCCGGCGCCGTGCGGCACCTGTTGATCGCGAAATGGCGCGATCCGAAAGCGCCCGACGCGGACGAAATGCTCGAACAGGTGCGCCTCGAGGCCGCGCGGTTGTCGTCGCAGAAATTCGCCGAGGGCCGCCGCGGCATCGACCCCCGCTCGCCCGCCCAGGTCCAGTTGCAGCGCCGGCTTCTACTCGCCGAGCAGTATCTCAACGACGGCAAGCTGGCCGAAGGCGAGAAGGCCATCCAGGACGCCGAGGTCATCGACAAGGATGAGCCGCGGGTCTTGCTGCTTCAGGCCCGCCTCGCCGTGGCGCGCGGCGATCTCGGCATGGCGATGGCGCTCCTCGATAACTACGACGGGATCGCCGTCACGTCGCAGGACTTCACCGACGGCGAAAAACTCCGCGCCCAGGTGCAGTACACCATCGAGACCTCGCTCGCTAAGAAGCGTTCCGAGCTCGACGGCGATCTCGATCAGCAGCGCTTTGCGACCGCGCTCGAGACCTCGGCGGACGGCCTGAAACTGGACAACGAGAATCCCGACTTCCTCTACTACGCGGGCCTCGACGCTTGTGTGCTGCGCCACTGCGACAAGGGCGCGCCGCTGCTGCGCCGGTACCTGGACCTCACGGATTCCACCGAAGCCAACCGTCAGCGCCGGGTCGCCGCGGTCCAGTTGCTGCGCGAGGCCGAGCAGGAGCAGCCCGATCCCGCCGGCGACAAGGCGCGCGACCGCACCGAGTTGAGTTGGTTCTCCGGCTCGCCCCTCGAACGCGGCGCCCTCTACGATCCGGTCAGTCTCGCGTTTCAGCCCAAGGTCGCGCACATCGAAGCCTCCGATCATCTCAACGTCAACTATGAGTGGGCCGGCAACGCGCTCCACTCGGTCCACGCCAAGTACGAGGCCAAGAAGACCGGCTCCAACATTCTGCGCGTGGCCGGCGCGGCCGCCATGTCGGCAGGGGCCGGCGTCTCCTCCACCGTCGGCTGGCGGACCGCCGACCGCGAAACCAACGACTTCTACTTCAACTACTACGACGACGTCCCGCAGGTGCTGAAGGTGAGCCGCGACAACGTCGTCACCAAGAGCACGCGCATCCCGATCACGATCCCCGGCGTCCCCATCGCCATGGGCGGCTTCGGAGCGCTGGGCGCCCTCGGCAGCATGGGGAGTATCGGCAGCAGCATCGGTGCCATCAGCAAGGTCGGCAGCATAGCGCGGCTAAGCTCCCTCGGAGGCATGGGGGCGATGCCTGGCCTCGGCGGCTTCGGCGGATCCGGAATTCTGAGCCGCCTGGCGGGCTCCGGCCGAATGTCGGGATTGGGCGGCTTCTCGTCCCTCACCGCCATGCGCCAGATCGCTCCGTCGCAGAACTACTCCGTTAGGGGCGATCCGCAGGGCGGCTCCTCGGCGGGCTTCCTGACGCTCTGGAACAGCCCCCGCCTCGACACGCGCCTCGCCTACAAGGCCACCGGCAAACGCGCGGCCGTGGGCTTTTCCGGCAACCGCTACTTCCACCCGTTCGTCTGGGACGGCATCCACCTGTTCGAACTCGACTACGACGACCAGGGGCGCGTGCAGCACGCCTGGGAAATCGGAGATCCCGGCGCTCCGAGGCTGGACCTCAGTTGGGAAGGCAAGCGGCTGGTGCAGGTCTCCGGACACGACAGCTCGGGCGCGGTGGTCTACTCGCGCACGCTCAATTACAACGGCGAGCGGCTCACCGGCGAAACCATCACGCACCAGGGCGGCAGCTCGCGCATCGAATACAAGTACGACAAGCAGGGGCGCCTGGTCGAAGCCGATTGCGACGCGGATCACTCGCTTGACGGCCGCTCCCGCAAGGTCCACTTCGTGGTGGACGACAAGGGAAAGGGCTGAAATGAGAGCCGCAATTCTCGCCGTTTTGATCGTAGCGAGCCTCTGTGCGCAGGCGCAGACCGCCCGCCCCGCGGATTCCAAGGACACGCCACAGCGCACGGTCCACGCCGCCTCGGGCGCCAAGACCTCGAACACTTCGGGTCCCGAGGAGGCCGGGCGCGCCGCGAATCCGCACGCCCTCGATGCGCTGAGTTCATCGACCGATGACCTCAACGTCATTCGCGACGCCAATCTGCGCAAGCTTACGAGAGACGGCTGCCCTCCTGAGATCTCGGCACGGACAACCGAGGTGCAAGGCCGGCTGCGCGCAGCCGAAGCGGAGTTGAATGGACAGGAGCCGCCCTCCGCCGCGCCCGACAAAGCATCGCCCGCCGCGCCGCAAGGGTCCGCGCAAGCGATCGCGAGCGACTGGTTCAAGAAGGAGGAGCCTGCATCGACCGCATCGAACCCCCGTCAGAAAGCGCCCAAGAATCTGGTGGACTCCGTGCTGCCGGGTGACGCCTCCAAGCCCGCGTCCCCGTCGAGGCCTCCGCTGTCCGCGGAAAAGCGCAAGGCATTGGAACAGGACGTCGCCGCCCTCAAGGCCGAGCTGGAGCATCTGTCGGTGGCCTGTCCGGGAGCGAAGCCGTGAGGATCGCGCGCATCTGCCTCGCCCTCGTGTTCGCTGCGGGGATGGTGCTCTGTCAGGAGCCGCCCGCGCCGACCGCTCCACCGCCATCCACGCCTCAAACGCAGCCAGCCGAGGCCACGGCTCAGCCGCAGACAACGGAGCCCGCGCCCGTGCCGCAACCGGTGCCACAGCCCGCGGTGCCCGTCGTGACGGTTGTCGTCGCGCCCCTGGCCCCGCCGGATCTTACCTCGCCCTACGCCTGCCCGCGCGACGCCGCGCGCCACCGCTTCCAGGCCACCCTCGCAGGTCTCGCCGCCAACCGCGACGTGCCCGACGCGATTCGCGGATTCGGCCAGGCATTCGTCGAAGACCGCACCTACGCGGCGGCGGCTTTCAATCTGGGCATCCTCGCCGCGATCGCCGAGAAATGGGACGACGCGCTGGGCGCGCTCGAAGAAGCCGCGCGCCTCGACCCTGCCGGCCTCGCGCCCATCGCCGCGCCGCAAATCGAGCGCCTGCGCCTGCTCGCGTCGCTCGAGAGGACGCCCGACGGCCGCCGGAAGCGCAGTTACGACGAGGCTCTCCTGCAGGTCCTGGAGAAGTTGCCGAAGATGCCTCCAGCCGATGCCATGACCGCGCTAGCCGACGTGGGTCGCATCGATCCCAAGCGCTGGGAGGCCCCCGCGCTTCTGGCCGGCCTGAACGGAGACGGCCACGGCTACGAGGTCGCGGCGAAGTTCCTGCAGATCGCGATCGAGAACGCGCCCACCCCCGCGATCCGCGCGTCTCTCGAGGCCGCGCTCCGGGCCGCCGAGCGCGAGCTGCGCTATGTTTCCGCCCGCGCCGGCGCTGACGCCGAAGCCGCCCGTGGCGAGTATTCCAAAGCCGCGGAATTGTACGAAGCCGCTTGGACCGCCATCCCCGCCCGCTCCGGCAGTGGACTCGACGCGGCCTCGACGCTGCTGTTGAACGACGACACCGCGCACGCCTCCGCCCTGCTGTCCCGCCTCCGGCAGGGACGCGACGGACCTTCCGCCGACAGGGCCGCGGCCATGCTCAAGGAACTCGAGCCCATCGAGCCGGCGGCAAAAGCGCCCGCCACCGACGCTGCGCAGTTCTACAAGGATCCAGGTTCCGCGGAGCCGGTCAGGATCGCGGCTCTCATTCCGTCCATCGATCCCAGGCCCCTGGAGATCTACTCCCGGCCGCTGCCGAGGCTGGTCGAGGATCCCGAGCCGGTGGTGCTGCTCGCGTCCCTATCAGCCGACCCGGCCGCCGCCGCGCAGCCCGCAACGCTCCCGGCCCTGCCCGCGCCCGCGGTCGCAGGCGACCATCCCTGGCGCGAGGTGTCGCAAACGAACGCCGCGCCGGGCTCCGACGCCGCCACCCAGGCCGCGCGCCCCGTGTGGTCCGTCGACCTGGTCGGCAACACCCGCACGCCCCACACCGTCTCGCTGACCAGCGACCCCGCGGGCGCCAAGGTGTTCCTCGGTACCGCCACCGATTCCGTCTGCGCCACCCCATGCAACATCAGCATTGCCGCCGGAACGTACCCCATGCGCCTCACTCTCCCCGGGTACCGCGACGAAGAGCGTAGCGTGCGAGTGGTGTCGAGGACGCAGGACCTGAACGTCCAGCTTTCGGCCATCCCCGGCAGCGTGATCGTCGAGACGCCGACGCC
>Ga0209421_1000034_pt1 | contig 12869 bp, 12 predicted proteins | sample BlaSpr_A8_OM2_O2_FD_187977 | JGI IMG/M metagenome (GOLD analysis project Ga0209421, IMG submission 187977) | Forest soil microbial communities from Thunder Bay, Ontario, Canada - Black Spruce, Ontario site 2_A8_OM2_O2 (SPAdes) (version 2) | ecosystem: Environmental > Terrestrial > Soil > Boreal... | reverse complement strand
TACCGCTTCGACACGCCCCTTGTGGGCGTGGTCAAATCGGCCGCGGGTTACGAGGGCTGGTACGCGCCCTCGCGGGCCGGCACGTGGACCATCCGCGTGAGTCTGCCGCCCGGGGAGGCCCAACAGCTGAAAAAGGCCGAGGTGAACGGAGCCCGTGTGCCCCTCGAGCACGGGCCTCTCGGCGCGATTGTGCTGAAGGGCACGAGCGCCCCCGGCAAACCGCTGCGCTGGCTGCTGCGCTAGCCTCGCGTCGCCAGCGGGCCGCTCCCTGACGGTCGCGGTTCGGTGCTCAGCGCTCGAACGCGAGCGCGCCGAAGCTGACCACGCTCTGCTCGTCGATGTTCCATTGCTCGTAGCCGAGCAGGCGCGCGCGCGCCGTGGGCATGGCCTTGAGAAACGTATAGAGCGGCGCCGAGCCGCACCACTTCAGCGGATCGCCGTTCTCCTGAATCGCACTCCAGAAACCCGCCGCGTCGCCGCTTTCGATCAGCCCGATACGCCGGCGGTCGGCCTGGGCCACGTGCGCCATCGGTCCCTCATTCGCCCGCGCGGGGAACGGGTCGCCGTAACGCTTGCCCATGTGGGCCAGGTCGACGCCCATCACCCAGAACAGGCGCTGCCCTTCGCGCGATGCCATGTCGCTCAACGCGTCGATGAAACGTCGAATGCCCTGGTCATCCTCCGGCTTTCCGCCACCGCGAATACTGGCGGCGAACGAGCCGCAGAGCACCGGCAGAATCCGGATCTCGGGGCCGAAGAGGTGCTGCAAAAAGACCACCTGAAACTCGATCGAATGCTCGACCGCGTGACAGTAGTCCTCCAGGTTCACCGCGTCTCCGGCGGCGGCCACCAGTTGCTCGACCAGCGCCCGCTCCGTCCGCGCCTCGCCTAGCGGAGTGACGAAGGACTTCATGGTGAGGCCGAATTTCTGGGGCTCTCCGTAGTGCGACGTGCCCAGGATGACGAACACGCGGTCCTTGTACTCCGCGCCGAGAGCGCCATAAGCGGCCGCGTACGTGCGATAGCCGCCCTCGGGACTGATGTGCGGCGCGGCGATTCCCATCAGGCCGGCGAGCGGCGCGGGCGCCACCGCCGACATCCAGCCGTCGAGCGTCGCGCGCATCGCATCGGCCTGTTCCGGATACGCGCCGCCTGCGTGCGAGGCCTCCCGCCGCTCGGCCCGTACGAACGCGGCGTGCTGTTCCGCGCGCAGACGGCGGTAGACGTCATCCTCCACGAAGCCGGCTTCGCTCAGCGCCTGCCTCAGGTGCTGTTCGACCTCGCCCATCTGCAGGTCGCCGGTCAACTGCACCAGCGCCGCTCGCAGATCCAGGTCCGTCTGGCGGCCATCGAAGAACTCGAGGCATTGCACCAGCACCGGCGGAACGATTAGCGTGGCGTCGGAATAACGGAATGGATCGCGGATCAGCAGCCCCGGCCGGTCGCGAAGCGGCGACGGCACGAAATCGAGATCCATTCTGAGGCGAGGTAGCGTCTCCGGCATGTGCTTCCATTATGAACTGAGCGATCAGCCACCGCCTATCGACCGCGAAGCCCCCGACCCCAGCCGCGGGCGTCTGCGGTAGCCTTCGAATATGGGCGAATTCACGGGGAGGGTGGTTCTGATTGCCGGCGCCAGCGGCGCCCTGGGCACGGTCGTGACGCAGGCGTTTCTCGATGCCGGCGCCAGCGTGGCCGCGGTTTCGCGTTCCGGATCGGAGATATCGGCCGACTTGACGCGACCCGACGAGGCCGCGCGAGCCGTTCAGACGGTGCTCTCGCGTTTCAAACGACTCGATGTCCTGCTGCATCTCGCTGGAGGCTTCGAGGGCGGCACGCCGGTGGCTCAGACCGACGATGGGGTCTGGACCCGCATGTTCGACCTCAACCTGAACGCGGCTTTCTATTGCGCGCGTGCCGCCCTGCCGGCCATGATCGAGGCCAGGTACGGACGCATCGTCGCCATCGGCTCGAAGACCGCCGTCGAGCCAGTGGCGACCCTCGCCGCCTACGGCGCCTCGAAAGCCGCGCTGGTGGCCCTGGTCCGCACCATCGCGCTCGAGGTGAAGCGCTCCGGAGTCACGGCCAACGTGGTGCTGCCCAGCGTGATCGACACGCCGGCCAATCGCGCCGCCAGTCCGGGCGACGACTTCTCGCGCTGGGTCAGGCCCGAATCGATCGCGCGCCTCCTGCTGTGGCTCGCCTCCGACGCAGCCGCCGACGTCAACGGCGCCGTCGTCCCGATCTACGGCCGCGTGTAACGACGGGGGGCGGGCTTCAGCCCGCGCGGAACTTCAGTTCCGCCGCCCCGCGGAGCGGGGCTGATGCCCCGCGCGGGCTGAAGCCGGCCCCCCCGCTTCGCTCTTAGCAGTCCGGCGCTACCATAAAGTATGGCGTCACCGGCAAGGATTCCGGATTCCGAAATCGAATCCGCTCTTCACAACCTGCATGGCTGGCGAGTCGTGGAGGGCAAGCTGCACCGCGAATACCTCTTCACCGACTTCGTCCAGGCTTTCGAGTTCATGGCCGCCGCTGCACTGCGCGCGGAAGCGATGAACCACCACCCCGATTGGTCAAACGTCTACAACCGCGTCACGATCGACCTCGAGACGCACGATGCCGGCGGCATCACCGACAACGACCTTCGCCTGGCCGGATTATTCGAGGAAATCGCGCGTAAACTGCAATGAACATTTCCAGACGCGTTTGGATGGCCGGCGTCGCCGGCGCTCCGGGCATGGTGCGCGCTCTCGGTCAGCCCCAGCCCGGGGCCGCGTTCCCGGGTTCGCCAAAGCTCGATGCCATTCTGAATCAGGCCGTCCGGGATAACCGCCTGCCCGGAGCGGTCCTGATTGTTGGCCACCAGGGCCGAATACTCCACCGCCAAGCCTACGGATTCCGCTCGCTCGCGCCAGCGCGCGAAGCCATGACGCTCGACACCGTCTTCGACGTCGCCTCGCTCACCAAGGTTGTCGCCACCACGCCGGTCCTGATGAAGCTCTTCGAGGCTGGCAAACTCCGCATCAACGATCGGGTGACCGAATACCTCCCCGAGTTCCAGGGCGGCAAAACCGACATCTCCTTGCGCCATGTGATGACCCATTTTTCCGGCTTGCGGCCCGACCTGGATCTTGAAGCCGAATGGAGCGGCTATCAGACCGCGGTCCGCATGGCGCTGGCGGAAAAATGCACCGTCCCGCCCGGAACCGTGTTCTCGTACAGCGACATCAATTTCATTCTGCTCGGGGAGATCGCGCAGAGGTTGAGCGGCGATTCCCTGGCCGCTCGCGCGCAGGCGGACGTCTTCACACCGCTCGGTATGCGCGAAAGCATGTTCCAGCCGCCGGAGTCCTGGCACGCGCGCATCGCGCCCACCGAGAACGTCAAGGGACGGATTTTGCGCGGCGTCGTTCACGATCCCACGGCCCGGCGCATGGGTGGCATCGCCGGCCACGCGGGCCTTTTCATGACCGCCGACGACCTGGCGCGCTTCGCCGGAATGATGCTCGGCCGCGGCGAATCCGGCGGCGTGCAGCTGTTCAATCCCCTCACGGTCGAGAAATTCACTACGCCCCAGTCTCCAGCGGACCAGCCCGTGCTTCGCGGACTGGGCTGGGATATCGATTCGCCGCTTTCGGGAAACCGCGGAGAGTTATTCCCCATCGGCTCCTACGGCCACACCGGATTCACGGGGACTTCGCTTTGGATCGACCCGGCCTCCCAGACCTACGTGATCCTGCTCGCCAATAGCGTGCACCCGCACGTCCGGCCCTCGCTCGGTTCCGAGCGGGGACGCATTGGGACCGTCGCCGCCGCCGCGCTGGGCGTGAGGACCCCCGGCGTCCTCGTCACTGGCTACAACGAGACCATCGCGGGCCCCGGACTCCACCGCGTGGTGGCACGGAACGCGACCACTCTGACCGGCCTCGACGTGCTCGCCAGCCAGAACTTCGAGCCCCTCGCCGGACGCCGCGCCGGCCTGATCACCAACCATACCGGAGTGGACCGCCAGGGCCGGCGCAATGTCGACCTGATGCTGGCCGGCGGAGTCAAAGTGGCCGCGCTGCTCTCTCCGGAGCATGGAATCACCGGCGCCGAGGACCGCGAGGATGTCGCCAGCACCACGGATGCGGCCACCGGCCTGCGCGTTTGGAGCCTCTATTTGGCCAAGGGCCGGCGCCCTACCGCCGAAATGCTCGAGGGTCTCGACGCCCTGGTCTTCGACATCCAGGATATTGGCGCTCGCTTTTACACGTATATGACAACGATGGCGTACTGCATGGAAGCGGCGGCGGCGCACAGTATCCCCTTTTACGTCCTCGACCGGCCGAATCCCATCACCGGCGTTCACGTCGAAGGGCCGGTGCTGGACCCCGACCTCACGTCGTTCGCCACCTACCTGCCGCTTCCCCTGCGCCATGGAATGACGGCCGGCGAACTGGCCCGGCTCTTCAACGTCCGCAAGCGGATCGGCGCCGCGCTGCACGTCATCGCCATGCGGGATTGGCAGCCCGGCGACTGGTTCGACGCGACGGGATTGCCTTGGATCGACCCTTCGCCCAACATGCGCAGCCTCAACGCCGCGCTTCCCTACCCCGGTGTGGGGATGATCGAGGCCTCGCGGAACTACTCGGTGGGACGGGGCACCGACGCCCCCTTCGAACAGATCGGAGCGGACTGGATTCGCGGGCCGGAGCTCGCAGCCTTCCTCAATGGCCGCTTCATCCCGGGCCTGCGGACCTATCCCACGCGCTTCCGCCCCGCCTCCAGCAACTTCTCCGGGCGGACCGTCGAAGGCGTCCGCTTCGTGATCACGGACCGGGAGGCTTTCGATGCGGAGAGACTGGGCCTGGAGCTCGCTTCCGCGCTCGGCCGCCTGTATCCTTCGCGGATCTCCCTGGAAGACAACCGGTGGCTAATCGGGAACCGCCGGACGATAGAGATGCTTCAGGCGGGAGAAGATCCCGCGCGCATCCAACAGGCCGGCCAGGAGGCCCTCGAGGCGTTCCTCAAGTTGCGTGAGGAGCACCTGCTGTATAGGTAGCTTTCCCGTGGCGGCCTCTCACGGTCGCGGCCCGGTGCCGGAGGGCAGAACGGCACCGGCCGCGCCGCGGGGAAAGCGGATGTCCGGAGGGAGGATGACTAGGAGGCAGCGGGCTTGGCCACGCTGGTCTTGTTCTTGCTCCCGGGGGGACGGCCGCGCTTCTTTGCCATGGCCAGCCAGGCTGGCGGCCTGCCGCGACGCCTGCCGCGGCCGCGAGCCAGCCGCTCCAGGCTGATGATGGCTTCTTCAATCTGTTCTCGTTCCTGTCGTAAGTCGGCGATGATCTTGGTAACGTCCATCTCTGCTCCTAGTGGCGGTCGCCCGTCTGTTCTGAAATCGGAACAGCCAAGCGACGACGTAAAGAATACTAGAGCAGTTTTATCGCACTTTTGCTCGGGTTTCAAGTGGTTTGTTCTGAAATCAGAACAAAAACCTCACCCCTAGGGTTTTTTGTGGTTTTGGCCTCCCGGAGGCATGGTACCGGGAAACCCGCCGGCTAAATCCGCTGATTCCCTCCGAAATTTCCGGCGCCAGTGAAAATAAAAGGGTAAACCGGTCACAATGATCGCCAACCCCAGAAGCGACTCCCGCGGCGACTGGATTAGCGTGGACCACACCACCGCGAGGGCTCCCAGTACGAATAGTACCGGTACCCCCGGATACCCTAGGGTTCGGTAGGGCCTCGCCAGGTCCGGTCGCCGCCGCCGCAGCACCAGCACCGCGATCCCCGTCATTCCATAGAGAATCCAACTGGCGAACATCACGTAGGTGTACAGTTCCTCGAAGCGGCCGCTCAGCACCAGCACCGCGGCCCACCCGCACAGCGCCAGGATGGAAACCCCCGGCGTGCGGTACACCGGGTGAACTTCGGCCACCCTGCGGAAGAAGAGGCCGTCTCGCGCCATCGCATAAGGGACACGCGCACCCGAAAGGATGGATCCATTCAACGCCGCGAATATCGACACCATGGCAGCCACGCTCACCGCGCCGGCGCCCGCGGCCCCGAAAACGCGCTGCATCATTAAGGCCGCCACGCGCGGCGCTCCGGCCACCTCCCGCGCCGGCAGGACGCGAAAATACGCCAGGTTGGTCAGCAGATAGATCGCGATTACGGCCACCGTCCCCGCGATCAGCGCCCGCGGAAGGCTCCGCTGCGGATTGCGAATCTCCGAAGAGACCATGCTCACATTGTTCCAGCCGTCATAGGCCCACAGGGCCCCCACCAGCGCGGTGAAGAAGCCGGCGGCGCCGCCCACCGCTGGAATAGAGGATGAGAGGTTTGCGGCGCTTCCCTGCCCCGCCACCACCCCGATGACGATAATCCCGCCGATCAGCCCGAGCTTCAGCGCCGTCGCCGTCACCTGGACCCGGCCTCCGAACTTCACCCCGGCGTAATTGACCGTCCCCAGCACCAAAATCAGCGCCATCGAGCAGATCTGACCGTACGTAATTTCGAGCGGCCCGCCTTTGGGACCGATCGGCAGCCGAACGGTTGCCATGGCGCGTTCGAGGCCGGGCGCGAAGTTGGCTAAATAGACGAAGAACAGCGTTGCAATGGTGGCAATCGAGCCGCTCTTGGCGACCCACATCTGGGTCCAGCCGTAGAGGTAGCCCCAGAGCGGGCCGTAAGCCTCCTTCAGATAGACATATTCGCCGCCGGCTTCGGGCATGGCCGCCGCCAACTCGGCGTAGGTCAGCGCGCCGAACAGCGTCAGAGCGCCCCCGAAAATCCAAACCAGGAAAACGGCGCCCGGCGACCCGACCTCGGCCACCATTTTCGAGGAGACGCGAAAGATTCCGCTCCCGATGACCGTGCCGATCACGATCGCCACCGCGCTCCAGATGCCCAGATCGCGCTTTAGTCCCGTTTGCGGGCCGCTATTTTCGCTCACCCGAACCCCTTTCGAACAGCGGAGAAGCCAGCCATGCGGATCCGAAAGTCACCACGGTGCCGACGGCGGCGAACCACGTCCAGGCCACGCTGGTGCCGAGTTTCAGATAAACCTCCGTGCCGATACCGGCCACCATGCCAAAGATCGCCGCATTTTGCGGGACGCGGCGCGGCAGCAGGCCCAGCAGGAACACTCCCAATAATCCGCCATAGGCGATGGAGGCGATGGTGAGCCCGGCCTCGAGCACCGTGCCCCAGTGCCGCGCGAAGCTTCCAATGATCAGCAGCACCAGGCCCCAGAGGACGGTAGCGGCGCGCGCCACGCGCACCTCGCCGGCGTCGCCGGAGCGCCCCTGCGCTTCGACCGAGCCGCGACCGCCAGGGAGCGGTTGTGCGTCAGCCGCGCGGCCCCGCAGCGGTCTCCAGAAATCGATCACCGTGGTCGAAGCCAGGGCGTTCAGCGCGGCGCTGAGATTGGACATGGCGGCGGCCAGGATCGCGGCAATCACCAGTCCCGCCACGCCCGGCGGCAGCGAGCGCCACACGAATTCCGGATAAAGAGCGTCGGTATTCGAAGGGGCGGCCAGGTGCCGGTCCGAACGCAGAACGAAAAGCATGACGCCGATCAGCAGAAACAGGCTGAACTGGACGAAAATCACGGCCCAACTGGCGAATAGCGCCGCCCGGCTTTCCCGTTCGTTGCGGGCCGAGAGCAGGCGCTGCACCATCAACTGCTCGGTTCCGTGGCTGGCGGTTGTCAGGAAGCACCCGCCCACCAATCCCGCCCAGAAGCTGTAGCGGCGGGCGAAGAACTCCGCCGTCGGGTGGAAGCTGAAGTCGAACACGCGCAGCTTCCCTAGCGGAGCTGCCACCGCCACCACATGCTGCCAGCCTCCCGGAATCTGGTGCAGAAGCACCACGAAGCTCACCGCCGCGCCCAGGACGTAGAGGAACATCTGCACCACGTCGGTCCAGATCACCGCTGTCATGCCGCCTTCGAAGGTATAGAACAGCGTCAGGCAGACAATCAGCGCGATGGAGGCCATCTCGCCGGTGCTGAGAACAATCGAAATCACGATCGAGATGGCGAAGACGCGGACGCCTTCGGCAAAAGCGCGAACGATCAGGAACGTCCCCGCGGTCACTCGCCGCAGCCGCGGTCCGAACCGGATTTCGATGAGCTCGTACGCCGTATACATTTCGCCCCGGAAATAATGGGGCAGGAAGAGAAAGGCGATCACCACGCGCGCCACCAGGTATCCCAGGACCACCTGGAGGAAGCCGAGATCGCCGCCGAAGGCCAGGGCCGGCGTGCTGATGATCGTCAGCGTGCTGGTCTCGGCGGATACGATCGAGAGCGCGATGGCCCACCAGGGCGCGGTCCGCCCGCCCAGGAAATACTCCTTCAGGCTTTTCTGGCGCCGCCGGAAATGCGCGCCGAACCAGGTGACCCCGGCCAGATAGACGAGAATGACGGCCCAGTCCGCGTACCGCATTCGTGAGCTTCCAGGATACCCGGTGCGGTGGGGCAGGCGTCCACGCCTGCAGCGGGTCTCGAGACCCGCCCTTCGCCCCGTCCCCCGAAACCTCCCGAAACAACCTGGCGCCCAGCCCCGTCAACAGGAATGGTAAGTTGATGTTGCGCCCTGGAGTTTGATTCCGCTATACTCCGCAAAGTGCAAGTCGCGCCGCATGATACCGCTTACCACGGCTGGTGCGTGCTGGCTTGCCGGGTCGGCCTTACAGGAGCAGCACAGAAAAGGGCAGTACAGGAGGCGTGAGTGCGCGTTCAACTTTCGGCAGTTGTTGCCATTGCGATTTCATCCGCTTTGGGCCTCGGGTCCGCCTGGGGGCAGAACCAGCAACCAGCGGCTTCGCAAACGGCTCAGAAAGCACCCCAGTGGAAAGACCGGGCGGAGTACGACCTGGTCCAGTCCGCCTTGGCTGAGAAGGATGCTCAGAAGAAACTGGACCTGCTCAACCAGTGGAAGGACAAGTACCCGGCGACCGACTTCAAGGAAATGCGTCTTGAAGCCTTCATGGATACCTACCAGGGTCTAAAGCAGCCCGACAAGATGCTCGCGACAGCGAAAGAGCTGCTGGACCTGAATCCCAAGAATCTGAAAGCGCTGTACTGGATCGCCCTGCTTTCGGTTCCGGGCCAGACCACGCCCGATGGGCTGGATCTCGCGGTGAAGGCCGCCAACGGCCTGCTGACCGCGGAGAAGCCGGCGACGATTACCGACGATGCGGCGTGGAAGCAGACCCAGGGCCAGATGGCGATCATCGCCCACCGCACCCTGGGATGGGTAGCGAGCCAGAAAAAGGACTACGCTACCGCCCAGACGGAGCTCAAGGCGGAGTTGGCGGTCAACCCCGGTGACTCCGAAGCGGCCTACTGGCTGGCCAGCGCGCTACGCGCCCAGGCGGATGCGGACAAGAAACCCGAGTTGCTCACCGAAGCTCTCTTCTATTACGCCCGTAGCGTGGCATACGACGGAGCCGGCGCGCTCCCCGCCGACCGGCGCAAGAGCCTCGAGACCTGGCTGCAGAAGGCGTACACGTCTTACCACGGCGATGACCCCCAGGGCTTCCAGGCGCTACTCGCTTCGGCGAAAGCCGGCGCCATCCCGCCCGATGGCTTCAAGATTCTCAGCTCCGACGAGGTTGCTGCCGCGAAGCTCAAGGCGTTGACGGAGAGCAGCCCCTCGCTGGCGCTGTGGGTCACCATCAAGGGACAACTCACCAGCGATGGCGGCGACGCATACTTCGGTGGATCGATGAAGGACGCCCTGGTGCCGCCCGAAGGGCAGGTTGCCTTCAAGGGGAAGGTGATCAGCCAGGAGCCGGCGGCGAAACCCAAGACCGTCAAGATATCGATCGAGGACGGCAAGACGCCCGACGCCACTCTGGTCTTCGAAACGCCGATGTCCCATCCCGCCGACCCCGGGACCGCGCTCGAATTCCGCGGGGTGGCCACGTCCTTCACCAAGACGCCCTTTATGGTGACCTTCGACGTGGATAGGAAGAACCTGACCGGCTGGCCGGCGCCGCCCCCGCCCAAGAAGGCGGTGGTGCACCACAAGAAGGCTGAGTAGCTGGTTGCCGGCGTCCCCTTAAAGGGATGCCGATCGATGGCAGGCCGTGTGTCCGCACCCATGCTCCGGAGAGTGGGCGCTCGCCAGCACCAGGCTGAGCGCCACTCTCTCCCATAGGCCCTCCTGCAGTGTTGATGCCTCGATGGACCGGAAGTTCCCCACGAATCCCCGCGTCGCGCAGTAGGCGCGCGCGACGGCCGGGTTGTTGGCCCCAAGCAGCGTGACCGCCGTCAGCACCAGGATCGTCCCCGCCCTTCTCAGCCACTTGCTCTTGTTGGCCCCGTTCATACCAACCTAGACGAACAGAGCCGGCTTTTGTTTCGTGGGGCAGGTGTCCACACCTGCAAGCGGGTCTCCAGACCCGCCGGGGGACTACATCTTATACCGTCCGAGATCCTCGTCGTTGAGCCCCTCGAGCCAGCGCCGCATCTCCTCCTGGTTGACCTTATCGGAAACCGACGAGGTCATCTTTGAGGACTTCAGCACCGCTTCTTCGACGTAGATCGGGCAGTCCAGCCGCAACGCCAGCGCCAGGGCATCGCTCGGCCGGGAATCCACGCTGATGATCTCGCCGTCCCGCTCCAGCCAGATCACGGCATAGAAGGTGTCGTCTTTCAGCTCGCTCACCACCACCTTCTTCATCCCCGTGCTCAGACCCGCCAGAAGGCTCTTGATCAGATCGTGCGTCATGGGGCGCGGCGTGGTCACCTTTTCGATCTCGAGGGCGATGGCGTTGGCTTCGTAAACTCCCACCCAGATCGGCAGGATCGAGTTACCGCCCACGTCCTTCAGGATCACGATCGGCATGTTCGACACCGGGTCCATCATCAGTCCGCGGATCTTCATTTCGACTTCCATGATGTGCCCCCTTCAGATTCCATCATACTGCCTCGCCCGCCAGCGAATTCGGACCCGCGCGTGTGACCCGCACCGTGCGGTATTCTCCCTCGAGCGAGTGCCCGTTCCCCGGGTGGGTGAAGTTCAGCACGCGGTTCTGGGCCGTCCGGCCGATCCACTGCCCTGTGCCCTGGTTGTAGCCTTCCACCAGCACTTCCTCGACGGTCCCGATCGCGCCCGCGTTGTTCCGGAGTTGGATCGCGCGCTGCTTTTCCTGCACGATGGTCAGCCGCCTGCTCTTCTCTTCCTCCGGCACCTGCGCGTCCATCCCGAGCGCCGGAGTGTTGGGCCGCGGCGAGTACTTGAAGCTGAACACGGAGTCGTACTGCACCTGATCGAGCAGCGACAGCGTCTCGGCGAAATCGGATTCGGTCTCGCCCGGGAAGCCCACGATGATGTCGGTCGTAATCGAGATGGCGCGGCGGGCGTTCTTGATCCAGGCGATGCGCTCGAGGTACTGCTCCCGCGTGTAGAGCCGGCGCATGCGGTCGAGAACCGCGGTCGAGCCCGATTGCACGGGCAGATGCACGTGGTTGGCGAGCACCGGATTGGCGTCGATCGCATCCACGGTGTCTTTGACAAAATCGCGCGGATGCGAGGTGGTGAAGCGCACGCGCCTGAGGCCCGGCGTCCGCGCGACGCCGTCAAGCAAGCGGGTGAAATCCAAGCCCGCGGGCGACGGATCGCGATAGCTATTTACGGTCTGCCCCAGCAACTGCACTTCGGTGTAGCCCTGCGCAGCCAGGCTCCGCGCTTCCTCCAGCACGCTCTGGCTGGTGCGGCTGCGCTCGGGACCGCGCGTGAACGGCACCACGCAATAGGCGCAGCTCTTGTCGCAGCCCTCGATGATGGTGATGTATGCCCGGTGCGGATTGTCCCGGCGCGTGAGCGGCGTTTCGAAGGTCAGGTCGGTGTCGAGATAGAGGCCGGTCACTCGCCGCTCGCCCCGCTCGAGCTGGACCAGCATCTCGGGCAGCCTATTGTAGCTGGCGGAACCGCACACCAGGCTCACGTGCGGCGCCTTCTCGAAAATCCGATTGCCTTCCTGCTGCGCCACGCAGCCCAGCACCGCGAACGTCTTGCCCTTCCCGGCGCCGCGCTTGAATTGCTGCAGGCGGCTGAAGACTTTCTGCTCGGCCTTGTCGCGAATGCTGCACGTGTTGTACAGCACCAGATCGGCCTGGTCGGGCTCGGGAACCTGAGCGTAGCCCTGCGCCAGGAGCGTGCCGATCACCTTCTCGGAATCGTGCGCGTTCATCTGGCAGCCGAAGGTCTCGATGTAGAACGTCTTCATGGCCCCTCAGCCTTCTGTCGCGGCCGGCGGGATCAGCCGTGCCCCAGGTACATGATCCAGCCGAGGCCGAACAGCACCGCCACGAACCACCCGAAGCAGGTGGCGCCATACTTCAAGCGCTCCCGATCCGTGCTTTTCGTGACCACACCGAGAACCAGCGAGGCGCAGAGGGAGAACAGGAGAGCGGCTTCGAAGTGCGAGAGGGTTACCTTCGGCATCAGCTTTTCTTCCCGATCGCGATTTCGTACGCGTCCAGAATCGCCAGCACGTTCAGCAGGCCCGCCGTCACCAGAAACTTGGTTCCGTAGTCGTGCACCGCCCCGGCCACGTCCGGCTGGGCATATCCGAACCACACCGCGATCATGTACGGAATGCCGGTCAGCACGTTACAGAGGAAGCCGCCGTAGTACATGACCACCGTCAGCAGGTCGCCGCCCTGCGGCTTCAGCAGCTCGCCGCGCATCATCAGCCCGAACAGGAACATCACCAGCACGGAGCCCAGCAACAGGCCGGCGCGGCCGTAGCGCTTGAGCAGAAAATGGCCGCCCCCGGGGATGAACCACGCCAGCGCCACCGCCGGTCCCCACAGATTGAGCGGCGGCACGGGCTCCTTGGGCTTAGCTGGTTTGGAACTCATGACGAAAT
>Ga0209421_1000033_pt1 | contig 13187 bp, 8 predicted proteins | sample BlaSpr_A8_OM2_O2_FD_187977 | JGI IMG/M metagenome (GOLD analysis project Ga0209421, IMG submission 187977) | Forest soil microbial communities from Thunder Bay, Ontario, Canada - Black Spruce, Ontario site 2_A8_OM2_O2 (SPAdes) (version 2) | ecosystem: Environmental > Terrestrial > Soil > Boreal... | reverse complement strand
GATTCGTGCCGGACTGGGTGACGATCAGGACCTGGGCGCCGGGACGCTTGCCGTACTCCGCGCCATAAGAATCCAGGAGCAGGTTGAACTCGCGCACCGCGTCCACGCCCAGCAACTGCTGGCTGGTGCCGCCCGGCTGCATGTTGTTCTCGGCCGCGCCGGTGAACTCGACGCCGTTCAACAGGAACAGATTCTGCTGGGGCCGGTTGCCTTCCACGGCGAAGTTATTTCCGGTGGTGGAGTTCGAGACGCCGATGCCGCCGGTCTTCTCCCAGGTGAAATTGACCACGCCCGGGTTCAGAGTTAGTAACTCGTCGTAACTTCGGCCGTTGAGCGGAAGGTCCTTGATCTGCCGCTCGCCGACCAGGCCGGCGATGCTTTCCGTGGTCACGCCCACCAGGGGCGCGTCGCCGCTGACGGTGATTTGCTGGCTGGACTCACCGACCGGCAGTTCCATATCCAGCGTGGCGCTTTGGCCCACCACCAGATGGACCCCGGTGCGCACTTCTTCCTTGAAGCCGGCCTTGGAGCTTCGAAGCTCGTATTCGCCGACGGCCAGAGAGAAGAACTGGTAGCGGCCCTCGGCATTGGTCACGGTGGTGCGGACCGCTTCGGTGTCCACGTTTTTCGCCGCTACCGCCGCGCCGGAGAGAGCGGCGCCGGACGGGTCGGTGACGGTTCCGGAGAGACTGGCGGATACTTGAGCGCAGGCCGATGCCGCGAAGACGATGAGCGCGCCGGCTACCACGGATGAAGTGAGTCGCATAGCTGGGCCCCTGAACCTGCCCCTCATGTCGCGTAATAGGTCCAGTGTATCGTAAAAAAGACACGCGCGTGACGGGCCGTCCGCTCCCTCACGGTCGCGGTTCGGTGCTGGGTCGCCTGGTCCAGATGCGTGAGGCGCATCTGGGGCGAGGCGGAGCCGCGCGAAAGCGGGCGTGGTCCTATACCGTACGAGTAGTTCGGCTAGTACCAAATCTGTCCGAAAGCGTCTTACTTTCGTGATACAAGTGTAGGCGGTCCGATTGTGGTCCTAAAGACGACGCCGTCTCGTGGGCACGTACACGCTGGCGCTGGTCGAGGCCGGGAACGAGTCAGGCGACCTGTCGGATGGACGGACTTTTGCCGATCACTTTAACGGCATGGCGTCGACCGCCGAGGCTCGCCGCTGCGGCGAACTGTCAAGACTGACTAGATAGGCTCCGGTCCGGCCAAGCATCGGGCCGGCTCGTTGGTGGAGGCAAGCAACATGTTCAAGAGAACAGGATTCGTGTGTCTATTCGCGCTGGTGTTGGCATTGTGTCCCGGCAGGGCCTTTGGCTCTGACGCCCGGCTCACAGCCGACGCATTCATCAACAGCGCCAGCTTCCTGGCCGGTGTGAACAACGGAACGGCAGCCAACCTGGTTGTGGACGTCAACGACACGACGCTGCTGCAGTTCGACGTCTCGGATATTCCCTCCGGGACCATCGTGCACGCCAACCTGATTCTCTATTTGAACAAGGTGACTGCTGCCGGGGCAGGCTTGAACGTCTACCCGTGGCAGCCCGGTTCGTGGACTGAGACCCTGGTCACCTACAACAACGGCTGGAACCTCTGGAACGGGAGCACGGCGGTGGGGCCGGTGGCCATCTCCGGGGCAGGCTATCTGGTGATTGACGTGACCGCGGCCGTTCAGTCCTGGACCACGGGCTCGGGCGCTCCGCTGGGGAGCTTCGCGATCCTGTCGTCGGGCGGGACGAGCATCCTGATCGATTCCAAGGAGAACACTCTGACCAGCCACCCAGCGAGGTTGGACGTCACGGTCGGCGCGGTCGGACCGGCCGGGCCGGCGGGGGCGACGGGCGCGACCGGGCCGACGGGTGCTATCGGCAATACCGGACCCGCGGGGGTTACCGGAGCGACCGGACCCGCGGGGGTTACCGGAGCGACCGGACCGGCGGGGGTTGCCGGAGCGACCGGGCCCATAGGGCCGACCGGAGCAGCCGGGGCGAATGGGGCGGCCGGCGCTACGGGAGCAACTGGGGCAACCGGGGTCGGCGTGGCCGGGGCAACCGGAGCAACTGGGGCAACCGGGGTCGGCGTGGCTGGGGCAACGGGGGCAACTGGGGCTACCGGATTCGGCGTGGCGGGGACGACGGGAGCAACGGGAGCGACTGGAGCAACCGGAGCTACCGGGGCGACTGGACCTGTGGGGCCAGGACTCAACGGCCCCGGCACTGCCGCCAAGTGCCAAGGCGGAATCGCGGGCACGGGCTTCAGCGTGCCGGCGTCCTTAGTGCAACCGGGCACGGACGCGCCGCCACAGGCGAGATGCGAGGCAGACGGTCTTCATGGCTACCTGGCGTTCAGCCCGTCGGTAGAACAGATCATCGCGGACGAGTTCGAGATTCCAGCCGGCTGGACCGGCAATCTGTCGCTGATCCTCGATGGGTGGTCCGCGTCCACCAGCGCTCCCGCGGTCACCGTATCTCTACTCTGTATCGGCACGGGGGCAACCAGTGGCGGGACCTACGGAACGCCCCAGGCGATCTTTTTCACTCCTGCCGCAGCCTCGGGGCGCAGCGTGGTTACAACGGTGTTGCTGACCGATTTCCCTCACGCGGCAAAAGCCTGCGCCGCCGGCGACCTGGTGCAGTGGAAACTCGATGCCACGGCAAGCGCGGCCGGGACCTGGAACCTGAAATCCGTGAGGTTCTTCCAATGAGACTCCTGAGACCGCTGCTGGCCGCGGCTCTGGTGACCAGCCCCGTTTACGGCGCGGCGGTTCTAGCCATCTCGAGCTGCGCGAGCGATCCCACCGGAGCTATCTGGACCTGTCATGTGAGCGGCGGCGGGGCGGGCTCTCTCACGCCCACCAGCGCCATTACCGGGTTCACGCCGCATCTGATCTTGAGCGGGGCCGGCTCGCAGATCGCAAGCTCCAGCGTGACGGCCAGCGGGACCGGGGCCTCGGGAACGGTTGTGGTAACTGTCGCGATGCCGGTGCAAAGGGGAGAGGCGATCACGCTCGACTGGTTGGCCGGCGGGAACCTTACGGATGGTACAAACACCGCTTCCGTCGAGAGCGGCGTCAGTGTAACGAACAATTCCACGGTCACCGGGTTGACGCTCGGGACGGCGGCGGCGAACGTTTACCTGCTCGGGCGCTGGAGTGGGATGAGTTGCAGTGCTTACGGCAACCGCACCTGCTCCGAGGTGTCGGGCGACTATTCGATCCTGGAGTTCCAACTCACGGTGCCGGTGTCTACCGACGTTTCGTTCAATATCTCCGACAGTTCAACCTTCTACGTCTCGGTTGATGGCGGGGCGGAAACCCCGATTTCTCAGGGCAGCACCACGCAGCACTGGACCTGGACGCACGGGGCGGCGCTAGCAGCGGGAGCGCACGACATTAAACTTGCCATGCACACATCGGCGGCATTCCTGTTGACAGCGACGGCGATCCGGCTCAGTTCCGCCAGCGGAGCGACCTGCTGCACCGACATACCGGCTTACGACGGCACTTACTATGTCGTGGGGACGACGCCATTCTCAACCGATGCACAGTTCGAGGCAGCAACCCTGGGCACCGGATCACAACAGGGTTACGTCAATTGCTTATATCCGGCCGGGGGCTTCTCGTTGTGGAGCGTGCGCTGGTATGGGAGCGGCTTCTCCTCAATCCTGGCGTGGGTGTATGGAACCTCCGGTACCTTCAAGGTCTATATGGATGGCGTGTACCAAGGATCTTACACGGCATCGGGAACCAGGTGGAGTGCTGCGACGCTGGCGAGCGGGCTAGACACGGGATTTCATCTCTGGGAAGTGGTGGCGGCTGGCTCCGGATACCTCTACGAGATATTGGCGCCAGTGGGAGCCGCGCTCGGACCTGGACAACCGCCGGCACGCCCCTACATCGCGACCTATGGCGATAGCATCGTGGCCGGGGTGGACCTAAGCGGATATCCCAACGATCACACCGGCGTCGACTACTTCGCGTTTCCGTTGTTGAACGCCAGTTACTTAGGTGCAGGTACGACGGGTGAAACAGTTAGTGTTTGTGCCAACGCCTGCATTGGGACGTCGAATTACCTGAGAGATCACACCAGCCAGATAGCCACGATCGTCAAGCCAACCATTGCGGTGGCGGAGGGTGGGGTCAACGACGAGATCTACGCCTGTGCTTCCCCGTGCACGATGAACCCTCCGGCGCAGTTCACGACCGACTACACCAGCATGCTCACCAACATGGCGGGTAACATGCAGGCAGGCGGTGTCATCATCGCGCGGGGAGTTTTGCCGTTCGGCGGAACCACCAACAACTCTTCGACCATCGCGGCCTGGCGAGCGGCGCAGCAGGCCGCCGTCGCCGCGTATAACGCCTCCCCGGCCAACGGGGTGACGGCGTTCTTCGTTAGTCCGGCCGGATGGGTGAACACCACCACCGACCTTGTGGGTGGCCTGCATCCGAACGACACCGGATACGCGAAGATGAAGCTCCAGATGATCCCGATTGAGCAAGGAGCGATCTTCATCCGCTCGTCGGCCTGGATGTCCTTTTAGGAACGCGGTCCGGCAAGCTTCGGCACTACACTGGGGTGAGATGAAGAAGACGGTGTCGCCGGAGATCGAGAACAACCTGGCCGCGCTCCGGCACAAACGCGGATTCTCCGCCGCCTGGCTAGCCAAGACCGTGGGGATCAGCCGGCAAACCATCTACGCCATGGAGGCCGGCAGCTACATTCCCAACACCGCGGTCGCGCTGCGGCTGGCCCGCACGCTCGAGGCGAGCGTGGAAGATCTGTTCGCCTTGCCGGGCGAATTGCCGGCGCCGGAGTTACCGTCCGAGCACGCTATCCTTCTGCCGGGCTCCGATCCGCTCCAGCCAGGGCAGCCGGTTCAACTGTGCCGGGTGGATAAAGTTCTGATCGCGTCGGCGCCGTCCCCGGTGCCGTGGTACTTGCCGGCGAGCGACGCGATTGTGACCGGCGAGCCGGCAGCCGGCCGCAAGACCAAGGTGCAGGTGTATCACGCCGACGGCGAGTTCCGGAATCGCGTCCTGGTTGCGGGATGCGATCCGGGGATCTCGGTGCTAGCGCGGCACGTGCAGCTGGCCGGCGTGGAGATGGTTCTAGCGCACCGGAACAGCTCGCAGGCGCTCGCGCTGCTGAAGCAGGGGCGCGTTCACATCGCGGGCACGCATCTAAGGGATGAGGCGACCGGCGAGTCGAACGTCCCGGCGGTCAGCAGGATGTTCCCCAAGCGGGCCGTGGCCGTGATTGCGTTTGCGGTGTGGGAGGAAGGAATCGTCACGGCACGCGGCAATCCGAAAGGAATTCGCGGCATCGAAGATTTCGGGCGCAAAGATGTGCGCATCGTCAACCGGGAAGCGGGGGCCGGGAGCCGCTTCCTTCTGGACTCGCATCTACAGCGCCTGAAGATCGATGCCGGAACAGTCGCGGGCTATGAACGCCTCGCTTCGGGACATCTGCCCGCGGCGTGGCAGGTGCGAACCGGCGCCGCCGACTGCTGCATCGCAACGCGCGCGGCGGCGCGGCTGTTCGGGCTGGGCTTCATCCCCCTGATCAGCGAACGCTACGACCTGGCGATCCGCCGCCAGCACCTGGACCTTCCGTCGGTCCAGGTGGTGCTCGATACGCTCAACCGATCCAGCTTTCGCCGGGAACTGGAGAGCATCGGGGGTTACGACACCAGAACGGCGGGCCAGCGGATGCTGTAGTTGACACGGGCCCGGCCGTCAAGATAGCTTCGTCGCATGGATCGAAAAGAGTTTTTCAGGACTTGTGCTGCCGCTGGGTTGTGCGCCTGCACAGGGAGCCTCGCCGCCGAAACCCCGAACCAGGAGGACTGGCGCCTGCGCTTCGTGAAGGAGCGCTATGCCGGACTCCTGCGCATCCTTGCGGGGCGGATGGACGCCCGGAACCTGAACGAGATCCTGCACGACGAAGGCGCTTACTGCGCCAGCCTGTGGGACAAAACGGTCGTGCAGCATCGCGGCGACTTCGACGGGTTCTGCAAGCTGATCAAGCAGGGCATCTCGGGCGATGAGGTGAGCTGGGATCGTGAGAAGGGCGTCATCACCATGACCTCGCCGGAACGCGAGGATTGCTTCTGCCCGCTGAACAGCCGACGTCAGAATACGCCAGCCGTGGTGTGCAACTGCTCGTTGGGCTGGCAGCAGCACACGTGGGAGACGTTCCTCGAGAAGAAGGTGCGCGTGGAGATGAAGGAGACGGTTCTGCGCGGGGGCAAGAGGTGCGTCTTCGAGATCCACGTGCAGGGCTAGCTGCCAGCGGGGCGGGCTCTGTGCCGCACAAAACACAACAGGGCCGCGCCCAGCGTTGCGGCAATCAGCCAGACAAACTGCTGCCAGGGCATTCGTGTAGCGCTGCCCGCCACCGGTTCGAACCATCCGTCGCCGGTAAGATGCGCCCGCAGAGCCGGACCGTAAAGGGCCCACTGGCTCGCGGTCGCAGCAAGGGCCAGCGGCGCTCCGGCGCGAATGCGGATGAGTTCTAGTAGGCCGGCAAGGAGTAACACGAATGCCGCGCCGAGGACGATGTATTCGCTGACTGCTATCGGTATTTCGGGTAGCCTGCCATAGGTCGTGAACGTGCGGGCAAACTGCCGGGCCCTGAGCACCCTGACGACCGGCAGTCCGGTCGCTAGGGCGGTCATGACGGACAAGACAATCAAGGCTCGTCTTAGAATCGGCTCCGAGTTCACTCGGCCTCCGGGGATTCGATCCGCCCTATACTTTACTCCGGTTCACTCCTGGCCCGCGAGGCGATCGAGCAACTCTTTGAGGCGGCGGCGGCTGACTTCGAGACGGACTCCGGTGGTCAGCACGACGTCGGCGAGGCCGCCTGCCAGGGGCAGCACTTCGCTCACGCAATCGAGATTCACGATGGCGGCGCGGCTGACGCGGAAGAAGCAGGCCGGGTCGAGGCGTTCCTCAAGGTCGTTCAGCGTGGGATCGAGAACGTAGGAGTGCTCGCGCGTGAACAACTTTGTGAGACCGCCGTCGGAGACCAGATAGACGACTTCCTGCTGGGGGATGACGCGGTAGCGGTCGCCGCCGCGTGCGAGCAGCCGGGTGGTTCGGCCGCGCAGCGCTTTGAGCGCCCGCTCGACCTCCACGCCGCCCTCGGCCGGTTCGGCGGCGCGAACGCGCTCGATGGCGCGCGCCAGTCGCACGCGGTTGACCGGCTTGAGCAGGTAATCGACGGCGTGCATCTCGAAGGCGTCGACCGCATACTGGTCGAAGGCGGTGCAGAAAATGATTTGAGGGCGGGGGCTGGGCAGGCTGGCCGCCACTTCGAGACCGGTGCAGCCGGGCATCTGAATGTCGAGCAGGAGCAGATCGGGGCCGAGCTCCGCCACCTTCTGTATGGCCTCCTCGCCGTCCGCGGCCTCGCCCACGATCTCCAGACCCACGATGGGACCGAGCATCTGGCGCAACCGCTCGCGCGCGGCCTGTTCGTCGTCCACCAGGATGGTGCGGATCATTGGGCCCTCGCTTCCGCCGTGCGCGGCAGGTGGATGGCGACGACGGTCATGCCGAGCGCGGTGTCGCGGTCGATGTGCAGGCTGGCGGCGTCTCCGAAGTGCCCTTCGAGACGCGCGCGAATGTTGCGCAGACCGTAGCCGCCGTTGCCGGCGGGGACGCCGCCCAGGGCGGTCTCGGGGAAGCCGGGACCGTTGTCGCGGACTCGGATCGAGATTCCGGAGGCGTCGCTACCCGCCTCGATTTCGACCACGGCCTGGGTGCGAATTGCGCCTGCGCCGTGTTTGACCGCGTTCTCCACCAGGGTCTGGAGCACCATGGCCGGAATGCGGACATGCATGGCCTCATCCGTCGAGGTCACGCGCACCACGAGGCGATCGCCGAAACGTTCCTGTTCGACATCCAGGTAGGCGCGGACGGCTTCGAGTTCCTCTTCGAGCGTGACCCATTCGCGGTCCGACCGCCGCAGCGTGTATCGAAAGATCTCCGCGAGTTGCTCGATCGTCTTTTCTGCGCGGTCGGGGTGGCGCGGAATGAGGCTGGCAATCGTATTCAGCGCATTGAAGAGGAAGTGCGGGTTCACCTGCGCGCGCAGGGCTTTCAACTCGGAGCGATTGGCGTTGAGGACCAGTTCCTGCTCGCGCCGTTCGTGCTCCAGGCGCTTCTCGCGCAAGCGCAGGTTCTCCAGCAGGAACGAGAAGATTTCGGCCAGCGACGCCAGCAGGGCGAAATCCTCGCTGAGGAAGCGCGGGTTGTGCGCGCGAGGGCGGACGCGGATCGCACCCACCGGTTCGCCGCAGAGCCGTATGGGCGCCTGCATGGCTTCGCCGCTTTCCGGTGCAGGACCGAGGATCACCTCGGCCTCCGACTGGAAGATGTCCCGCAACCGCTGCTCGGCGAGAGCGGCCAGCTCCGGTTCGCCGATCGCGCCCTGTAACCCGTCCAGGAAATACTCGCTGGCTTCGATGGGCGAGAAGCGGCGGCCGAGCCAGAGGCGGTCGAGCCAGGCGGAGATCACGCGGTAGAGCCAGGGGTGGATTAGGACAACCGGAATGGCGGAGATCGCCCACACCACGATGCTCAACCGGAAGCGCATCATCCAGGGTCCCACCCAAGTAAAGTACATGGCCAGAAGGGAGAACGAGATAAAAGTCACCACTCCCTTTTTGATCAGGACATCGAAGAACGCGAGCCGCTCCACGTAGTAAGTGACGATAAAGACGAAGATTAGGGGACAGAGGTCCTTCGGCAGAAAGAACACCGGCGCGGCTGTAGTTAGCCAGAGCATTGCCGTCGACGCCCAGACGATGCAAAAACCCACTACCCAGCGGCGCTGGCGGCGCTCGGTCGAGTTGCTTGCGGGACGGCGCGACGCGCACAGCACCCCGATAGCGCCTATGGCGCCGCCTGCCAGTGGCGGCGGTATCCAAAACCGCGGCGGGATCGGAAGATGGCTGAAGATGCCCATGAAGAAGCCCACTCCGCCGATCGCCGTGCCGACGGCGATCGTGTACGACAGCCAGACAAACGCTTTCCAGATCCTGGGGCCCGGCAGATACTCCCGCTCGCCGTTGTAGAAGGTGTGAAACAGCAGCACCGCGGCCATTACGGAGGCAAACAGGTCAATGGCGCTAAAGACCGCCAGGGTACGTCCGGTCGCGATCCGAACCGCCTCTTCTGTCAGCAGGTTCACATACACCAGCGCAAAGTTCACGATCAGGGCGCAGTAAGCGGCGCCGCCCCATCGCGTTCTGCGCACGCGGTAGTTGCGGATCGAGAAGATGGACATCAGGACGTAGGAAATCGCGTCCAGGCTCCATACGAGACTCAGAAAGAGATAAAGGTTCCTGCCCACTTATGCCTTTCCCAACAAGCCGGCGGCGATATGTCGTGCGCGCATCATGTGATTCTCTCAGAACGTGTATCTGAGCGACAGAAGCCCGACGCGGTACCCGGTGGTGTGCAGGGGCGACCCCGTCGTCAGGGGGTTGGAGTTAGTGGTGCCGGCAACGGGCGCCGTGAACAGCAGCGACAGATCGGAGTATGCGCCGTTCACGTTGAAGGCCTTGAGTGGATGGTTCAGGAAGTTGAACGCCGCCGCGCGGAACTCAAACTGATGACGCTCCTTGTAGCGGAAAGTCTTGTGGATCGACAGGTCGCTGTTGAAGTAGGCCGGGCCATGAATGTAGGGCCAGACGACGGGACCGTTCGTCCCCTTGGGCCCCAGGGCGAAACAGTTGGGATTGAAGTATTGGCCCGCCTTCAGGTTGCTTTTCGGATCGCAGGTGAGCACGGGGAGGAGGTTCTCGGAATCCGTTCCCAGCCACATCAGGCTGTTCAGGCCGCCCGCGGTGTTGAGGTTCAGGTTGCCTCCGGTATTGGGTTGAATGGGTGCGCCGCTCTGCACCTGCGTGATGCCGGAGACGGCCCAGCCGTTCAACAGTCCTCCCAGAAAGAAGCTGTGGTGAATGGGACTGGGGAGATTAACCAGGTAAGCCGCATTGAATATATGAGTGTGGTCATAGGCCAGCGGGCCGTAGTTGTTGCGGAGGTTCCAGGGGTCCATGGCCGGGCCGTTGCCCGAACCATTGTCCGATTCGCCGTCGCGGATTCCGAGCACCTTGCCGAAGGTGTAATTCAGCATGAAGGTGGCCCGCCCCGATTGCTTGTTCCATGACGCGACCAGGGCGTTGTGGTTCTGATAGGAACCGTGGCTCGTCAGTAAGATGGTCTGATAGTTATGATAGGAGCGGTAGTCCTGGCTCGGTACACCGCCGAGGGCCGGATCATTTACTACCCCGGTGAGCGGGTCGGGAAGGAAGTAAGCGCCGACCGGGGTCTTGTTCAGGTTCCCAAGAAACGGAATGTTGAAACCATTTCCAGATAGCAGCAGGTCGCGGCTCTGATTGCCGCTGTATTGGATTTCGGCGGTCGAATGCCAGGGGACCCGCTGCGAGAGGATGATGTTGTAAGTATAGGTATGGGGTGTTCTGGTGTCTCCCTGCTGCATGGCGCCGATGTTCGTGCCGATGCCAGCTACGGCCGGCTGACTGTACTGGGCGAAGTTCCAGCCGAGATTCGCCGGATTGAGGATGTTATAGCTGGGGATGCCAGCCGCTTCGTCGTAGATGCCTGGATTCGCGGCCGAGTTATAAGAGATCTGGTACCGATACAGACCGATGCCGCCGCGTAGGACGGTCAGCCCTCTTCCGCTGAGGTCGAAGGCGAAGCCGACTCGCGGCTCGGGGAAGAACAACTTGGACGGAAAGCCGGACATGGGTATGTTACTGTCCCTGCCGTTCCATAGCAGGCCAGTCCACGGGCCGGCGGCCGGGGTGTTGTCATATCCGGCGGGGTTCCAGACCACCAGGCCCTGGCCGCTGGTGGGGTACCACTGGCCCATATGATCGAAGCGGACCCCGTAGGTCAGGGTCAGCCTGCGGTGAGCCTTCCACTGATCCTGCGCATAGAACGAGTACTGGCTGTATCTGAAGTCATACACGCTGAGGGCGGGCACTTGCTGGAAGGACTGGACGCGGCCGGTGAGGAAGTCGGCCAACAGGTTGCCGCTGCTGGTGGCTCCGGTGCTGTCGAAGTTGAGCACGCCCTGCACGAAGTTGCCGAGGCCGCCGGTCTGGTTGTTCTCTGCGAAGTCCCAGTAGAACCCGAACTTCATGGTGTGCGTGCCCGCGACCTTGGAGAGATTGTCCGCGATAGATGGGTCGAAGGACATCTTGCCGAAGGCTCCGTTATGGAAGCTGGTGCCGAATGCCGGTGCGTAGTAACCAGGGACTAAGTTGTACTGACTGGTGATGTCCGGGATCTGCGCCATGTAAGGATCGGTGGCCAGCGGCTTGTAGCCCGTCAGGCCGACGTTCGCGATACTAACAGCCGAGGGATTCTGGAGCCGGACAGGATTGAGGAACTTGGCCAGCGAGAAAACGGTTTCGTTGGTCAGGCTCGGGCCGAATACGTGGACCAGGTTCGCGTTATAGATGTTCGCGACCTGGTGTGCCGGCATGGTGGACGGATAGGGCAGAGCGTTCCCCGGGTAATACCAGACGCCGATGGGGTTCACGTCGTCTTCGTCCTGCCGGTTCCAGGAGACAAACAACTTGGTGTTGTCGCTGATGTTATAGTCGAGCCGCAGTTTGAACTCGAAGCGGTTGACGTTGAAGTTATAAGCATAGAAAAAGTTGTTGCCGCTTGCGTCGGGCTGCCCCACGGCCACCGGGGAGAAGGTCTTGGCATAGGCCAACGAATTCGCGTCGATGAGGCTGGCGGGGATGAAGCCGCCGGCATAGGCAGCCGCCGCCCCGTGTTCGGTGGGCTGGAGAGCGGCCGCGCCCTTGGTCCCGGCAAACCCGGCACCGAGACTATCCAGATACGCTTGGGAGAAATTGCCGGCCAGCATCTGCGGGGTCGGAATGAAGTAGGCGCGATAAGTCGGCGCCGGGGTCTGTACCATGCCTTCTGGGGCAACGTAAAAGAATAGCTTGTCGCGGTTCCGGTTGAAGACGCCGGGGATGACAACCGGGCCGCCAACCTCCACGCCGGGATAGTAAGAGCCACGGTACATGGCCTTGGTGCCGCCCAGACTTTTAGCATAGGATTCCATGGAGTTGAGACCCGGGCCGCTGAAGTACCAGTAGGCCGCGCCATGAAAGTGCGAGGTGCCGCTTTTTCCGATGGCCTGCAAAGTAACCGGGCCTTTGGCGTATTCGGCGCCATAGGCGGAGTAGAGGAGGGTCACTTCGGCCGTCTGGTCCACGTTGATATTGGCGACCTGAGTTCCCTGGTTGCCGGGATCCAGGAGATTGGCGCCGTCCATAGTCATGGTCACGGCGCCGTTGGGCTGGGTCCCGCTGGCCGAGTACTGGCCGATGGGACCGGAGTTAGTCTGGGTGGTCAGGCTGCTCCACGCGGTCTGGCTGAGGCCGCGATTCATCGCCATTCCGGGCATGATCTTGATCAGTTCGGCGGCGTCGCGCCCCTGGATCGCCAGATGGGACACCAGTTCCGAGTCCAGTGTCTGGCGGCCCTCGCCGGTGTCCAGGGGTGCTACCTCGGCATGCGTCTCGACCGTGACCGTGTCGGGACTGCCCACGAGAAGCTTAACATCAGCGAGCGTTTCGCTGTCGCCCTGGTTGAACACGATGCCCGTTTGTTGCCAGAAGACGAAGCCCGGCATGGTAATCGTCAAGGTGTAGGACCCGGGCTGGATGGCCGTGATATTGAAGAAGCCGCTGCCGTTCGAAACCGTGTCGCGGAGAGCTCCGGTGTCTTCGTTTTTCAGCACGACCTTGGCGTTGGGAACGACAGCGCCGGTCGGGTCTACAACTGTGGCGGACAAGGAGCCGCTGGCGTTCTGCGCGAAGGCGGAGGAGTAAGTGGATAGAAGGGCCGCGATCAGCAGGCCCGGGAGAATAAGTGCGTAGTTTGACTTGAGCATATGACCTCTATTTAGCGGCGATCGAGTAACGAATACTCTGCTCCGTGGACTCGTCGCCTTGTGACAGCGTGATCTTCAACAAGTAACTGCCGGGTTTCGCGATGGCCGCGATGGTCATCGGTGCCGCACCGGACGCATCCGGAGGCGGGACGTTGGCGCTCTGGCTGGCGACCACCGTTCCGTTAACCAGGAACTGTACGCTGACTCTCGGCGCCGCGGTGTTCG
>Ga0209421_1000032_pt1 | contig 13206 bp, 14 predicted proteins | sample BlaSpr_A8_OM2_O2_FD_187977 | JGI IMG/M metagenome (GOLD analysis project Ga0209421, IMG submission 187977) | Forest soil microbial communities from Thunder Bay, Ontario, Canada - Black Spruce, Ontario site 2_A8_OM2_O2 (SPAdes) (version 2) | ecosystem: Environmental > Terrestrial > Soil > Boreal... | reverse complement strand
CGAGGCCCGGCGCGACGATGGTGATCAGGCCGTCGTTGATGGTGGCGTAGATGACCTCGTTCGCATCCACGATGAAGTTTCGGTTGGCGGCACGCACCATCAGCTTGGTGCGGTGAGGCAGGTTCCTGGGGGCGGCCGCTTCGGGCGGCTGCGACTTGGTGCGCTCCTGTACGAACCGGCGCGCGCGCTCCACCGTTTCCGTCAGGCGTTCCTTATCCACCGGCTTGAGCAGGTAGTCGAGCGCTTCCAGGCGGAAGGCCTCGACGGCGTATTGCTCGTAGGCCGTGGCGAGAATGAAGTAGGGGAGGGAATCGCCCTTCTCCTTGAGCGCGCGGATGACGCCCAGGCCGTCCATGCCCGGCATCTGGACGTCCAGGAACACCACGTCGGGCTCCATATCCTCGATGAGTTTGACCGCCTGCAGGCCGTTCCGGGCGGTGGCGATCACCTCCAGGTCCGGAAAGTCCTTCAGAAGATACGCGAGCTCATCGCTGGCGAGTTGCTCGTCGTCAACGATGAGGGCGCTGATAGTGGCGACTGCTCGATCTGCCATTGGGTCCATTTTAGCGCCTGCCAGTTAGCCCCAGCAGACTACTCCCGGGCGCGGCCGGGGAACCGGAATTATTTCCGAAATACGGATAAATGGGATGTACAATCGGGATGCGAGTTGGCTGCGAATTCAAAACAATGAGGGGGATTCGATGGCAGTAACTGGAATTGAGTGGCATTGGTTCACGGCCTGGGGAAATGGCTATTACACCGTCGACGTGAACATTCCGCCCGCCACACTGGGGGCGCAAACAGCGCTAGCCGGCCAGTCGGGCGGCGGCACGAATTACACCGGCATCAAGCATTACCGACGCAGGCTCGGGAATGGCTCGGACCAGGACATCGATTTTGGAGAATGGGGCAATTGGCCGCCGGTCATCTTCGACCATATCTCCTCCGTGACGTTTGCAATCGCAACGGGCAGCGACCAACAAGCATGGCTCGTAGCGCGCATGGACTACTGGGGCTAGAAGGGGACTGCTATGAACTTTCAGACGACTGGTCAAGGCAAGGTGAGTTCCGTTTCCTGCTGTCTGCTGTTCGATCCGACGGACGGCAAAATCCGCCACGTTCATCGCATCGTCACCATGGAGGGAGCGCCAGCCACGGCGCAGGCCGCGCTGGAATCGCGGACCCTGCAGCTGGCGAAAGAGCTGGGCCTCGACACGGGCCGGCTCCGGGTCCTGCACGTAGCGGAGGAAGCGATCGCCGAGCCCGGCCACTACTCGGTCGATCTCGTTTCCGGCACGCTGGTGAAGCGGAAGCTGCCGGTCTAGGCCTTCGACCGTGTGATTCGTTTCGTCCGCTTGCTCACGCGCGCGGTTCCGTGCCAGCACCGAACCGCGATCGTGACGGCGCTAGGGGGCGCAGGCCTTCAGCAGCTTCTCTTTCATCTCGGCCTGCTGCGCGGCACTCAGCTTCTTGCCGTCGGCAGTCACGTAGAAGACGTCGATGGCTTTGTGTGCGCGGGTGTCGATCAGCACCACGTCGATGTTGGCGCCGGTCGATGCGATCGCGGAGGTGAGCGCGTAGAGCAATCCCGGCCGGTCCTCCGCCACCACCTCGATCAAGGTGGCGACCTCGGAGACGCGCGAATCGAACGACACGGCCGGGGCGACGCGCGCTTTCTTCGTCGGGGGCGCCGGCGCGGGGCGGCTGCGCAGAAGTTCCTTGACGTCCAGGCGGCCGAGCGTTACGCGCTCGAGAGTGAGGCGCAGGCGGTCCACCTCGGTGGGGTTCAGTTCCAGGGTGTGGTGCGGATCCTCGAACACGAAGGTGTCGAGGATGATGCCGCCGCGGTTCGCGAATCCTTCCGCGCGCAGGATGTTCATGCCGAAGCCGGCCATCGCGCCGGCGATGGCGGAGAGCAGCGCCGGCCGGTCCCGCGCCACTAGCGTCAGTGCGTAGAACCCGTTCTCGCGGTGGATATCGACAGCCACCCCGCGCTCGCGGCTGCGCTGTTCCAACTGGAAGTGCGCCTCGATTTCGGCGGCGGAATGCTTGCGCAGGTAGCGCACCGGGAAGCCCTCGAGGAATTCCTCCATCCCGGCCTTCTCGACGCCGCCCTCGTGGATGCGGTCGGATTCGAGCTCGCGGGTCAGCTCGTTGTAGCCGAGCAGGTAGACGCGCCAGAGTTGCTCCAGGCGCCAGGGCGACATGGCGCTGGGGTTAACGGCGCTGATATCCGCAAACGTGAGGACCGTGAGCTGCTTCAGGATTTCGAGCGTGCCGACCTTGGCGGCGATGAACGGCGCGGTTGACGGGTCCTCCAGGTCGCGCGAGTTCATGACCGAGGAAAGCGCCAGGTGATGCTCGATCAGGGCGATGACGACGCGACGGTCTTCCTCCGGCATGCCCAGCCGCTCCATGGCGGAGGCGGCCAGCTCCGCGGATGCGCCCACGTGGGCGAGGCCCTCTTTGAGGGACTTTCCGAGATCGTGGAACAGCAGCGCGAACATCACCAGGTCCAGCCGGTCGATCTCCGAGTACAGGCCGGCGACACGCTTCCACCCGGGGTCCTTCGGGGTACGCAGATCCTCCAGAATCCGGATGGCGCGCAGGGTGTGCTCGTCCACGGTGTAGCGGTGATAGAAGTCGCGGATCACCAGGCACTCCACCGGTCCCCATTCGGGCAGCAGGGCCGCCAGCGCGCCGGTTTCGTGCATGGCATTTAGCGCCAGGGCGCAGTGCGGCGTCGCGAGGATGGCTTTGAAGCCCGGCCACAAGGGCGCGGGCGGCGAGGCGAAGTAGTGGCTCAGCGCGGCGGAATGCTGGTCCAGGCGGCGCACGGTTTCGAGCGCGAGGTGCATGCCGTGGCGTCCCACGAACTCAAACAGGCGCAGCGCCATTCCCGGATCGTGCTCCAGCCGCTGCGGCGCGCGGAAGTAGACGCGCTCGCGGGAGACGTGAAACTCCGTGTTCGAGACGCGCGAGCGCCAGTCGCGGAACTGCACCAGCAGCGAGCTCGACTGCTCATCCACCGTTTCGATGGCCCGCAGCGCCTCCCGCGCGATGCCGCGCGCGGAGCTGTAATAGCGGCGCATCCAGACGGCGGGGGACGTCGCGAACAGTTCCGCGATTTCGTCCTGCAGTTCGAAGGTGAGGGTGTTCGAGTCGCGGCGGGCGCGCTGGTGAAGATAGGTGCGCAGCCCGAAGAGGAAATCGCGGGCGGGGATCAGATCGGGCGTGTCGTCCTCGCGCGCCGGAGCGTTGTGCCGGGCGTCCCGCAGCTTCTTGAGCCAGGCGATGAGCTGGTAATCGCGCAACCCGCCGGGAGCCTCCTTGATGTTGGGCTCGAGCTGGTAGATGGAGCCGCCGTGCTTGGCGTGGCGATCGCGCACCATGCGGCACAGGTGCCCGGCCAGCGCGGAACCCTGGCGATCGAGATACCGCGCCATGGCGAGATCGAGCTTAGCGTGCAGGCCGCGGTCGCCGGCCAGGAAGCGCTGGTCGAGAAGACTGATGCTGAGCTCGATGTTCTGCTCATCGAGCGCCGAACAATCCACCGGCGTCCGCACGGAGTGGCTGACGCGCAGCCCGGCGTCCCACAGGCTCTGCAGGAAGGCGGAGATGGCTCCTCGCATCCGTTCCGGGACGCCCTGCTTTTCGATCAGCAGCAGCAGGTCGACGTCCGAGAACGGAAACAGCTCGCGGCGTCCGTAGCCTCCCACGGCCAGCAGAGCTAGCCCCGCGGGCGCGACGGGCTCGAGGTGTTTGGCGAACGATTCCGAAACCGTCCGATCGACGGTGACGGTGCGGCGCACGAGCGCTCCGGCAGGGTCGTCCCAGAACCCGCGCGGGTCCGGTTCACTATAGGGCTGATTCGCCGCGGTCATCGTTCCTTATGCGGACGGCCTCGGCAACCTCGTAGACGAACAGCTTGCCGTCGCCGATTTTGCCGGTGCGGGCCGAGCGCGTCAAGGTGCCGATCACCTCATCCAGGCGCGCGTCGGGAATCACCATCTCCAGTTTCACTTTGGGGAGCAGGTCAACTTCGTACTCCTGGCCCCGGTACACTTCCTTGTGCCCCTTCTGGCGGCCGTGCCCGCGGACTTCGGTCACGGTCATTCCATCGATGCCGATGGCCTTCATGGCCTCTTTCACGTCGTCGAACTTGAACGGCTGGATGATCGCTTCGATTTTCTTCATGGGGAGACCCTCGCGCCTAGTTTCTCACGGCCTATGCCTCGAGATTGTAGGCCTCCTCTCCGTGCATGCTGAGATCCAGGCCTTGCGTCTCGTCCATGGCGTCGGCCCGCACGCCTAGCGTCCAGTCGCAAATCTTCAGGATCACGAGCGTGCCCACGATGGCCAGGCCCCAGGCGACCAGCGTTCCCACGAGCTGGCTGACGATCTGGCCGGCGTTGCCGTCGACGGCGCCGAGCGGCCGGTTGAAGCCTTCGTTGACCAGATTGGTGGCAAACACGCCGGTGAGAATCGCACCCAGGGTTCCGCCGGCGCCGTGAACACCGAAAGCGTCGAGCGAGTCGTCATAGCCGAACAGGCTCTTGACCTTGGTCACCATGAAATAACACACGGCCCCAGCCGCGAGTCCGATCAGAAGCGCCGGGAAGGGTTTGACGAACCCGGAGGCGGGCGTGATGGCCACCAGGCCCGCTACGGCGCCCGAGATGCCGCCCAGCACGCTCGGCTTGCCGGTGCGGATCCACTCGACGAAGACCCAGCTCAGCGCCGCGGCGGCGGCCGCGAAATGCGTGGCGACGAACGCGCTGGTCGCCAGGGCCGAGGCCGCCAGCGCGCTGCCGGCGTTGAATCCGAACCATCCCACCCACAGGAGGCAGGCGCCGATAAAGCTCAGCACCAGGTTGTGCGGCTTCATCGGTTCGTGCGGGTAGCCCTTACGCCGGCCGAGATACAGAGCGCACACCAGCGCCGAAACTCCCGACGTAATGTGCACCACCGTACCGCCCGCGAAATCGAAGCAGGGTATTTTGCCGCCGAGCGAAGCGTTCAGCAGGCCGCCCTTGCCCCAAACCATGTGAGCCATGGGGAAGTAGACCAGGAAGGACCACAGCGTCATGAACAGCAGCATGGCGCTGAACTTCATCCGCTCCGCGAACGCGCCGCTGATCAGCGCCGGGGTAATGATGGCGAACATCAATTGGTAAACCATAAACGTCTGCTGCGGGATGGTCGCGGCGTAATCGGGATTGGGCGCCGCACCGACTCCGTTCAGAAACAAATACTTCAGGCCACCCAGGAACGGCGAGCCTTCGGAGAATACGAGGCTGTAGCCCACCACCGCCCAAAGGACGGTCACCAGACCCATCAGAATGAAGCTCTGCATCATCGTTCCGATGACGTTCTTCTTCCTCACCAGGCCGCCGTAAAACAAGGCCAGTCCGGGGCCGGTCATCATCAGCACCAGGGCCGAGCTGATCAGCATCCAGGAGTTGTCGCCGGCCGATTGCGCGGCTTTCACCTGGCTTTCGAGGGCGGTTAAACGAGCGCCGGCATCCTGCGTCCCTTGCGCCAGGGCGGTTGCCGACACGAATAGTAATAGGGAAACGACGCGGTTTCGCTGCAAGTTCGGGACCTCTCATGACATGATGCAACGGCGGCAGGCGCGCAACAAACGCAATGTTTCTATGAGGGCGATAGGGAAAACTTATGACGGGCTCGGCGCCTGCGGCTCCTCGCTGGTCGATGGTGGATGGTGGATGGTGGATGGTGCGGCGCTATTCCCGAAACATCGTCGGCCCGCCGCGCTGGCCGGTCGACAGGCGGGAGAGCTCGATGCGCTTGCCGGGCCATTCCAGGCGCATGTCTTCGGACACCTCGTCGAGCATTTCGAGGGTCGTGGTCTTGCTTTCCAGGGCGAAAGCGGTCAGCAGCAGGTTGTCGCAGACCGCGTTGATAAGCCGCGGAATGCCTTGCGAGCGGCGGTGCAGCTCCGCCACCACTTCCGGGGGGAACACGGTCTGATCGGTCATCCCGGCCTTCTCGAGGCGCGCCTGAATATATTCGGTCGCGTCCTCGAGGTTGAGCGGCTGCAGCATGCAGCGCAGCACGATGCGCTGTTTCAACTGCCGCAGGCTGGGGGCGTCCAACTTGCGGTCGAACTCCGGCTGGCCCGCCAGGACGATCTGCAACAGCTTGCCGTGGCGGTTCTCCAGGTTGCCGAGCAGGCGGATCTCCTCGAGAACGTCCCACTCCAGGTTGTGCGCCTCGTCGACGATGAGCACCGTGGTGCGCCCCAGGCTCGCGTTCGAGATCAGCATCTGGTTGAGAGCGATCAGTACTTCGGTCTTGGAGCGGTGCTCGCACTGCAGGTCCAGATCGTAGGCCATCATCTCGAAGAACTGGTCCACGGTGAGGCGCGAGTTGAACAGGAAAGCGAAATCGAACTGGTGCTCGGCGAGAAAATCCTGCAGGCACTCGAGCAGCGTGGTCTTGCCGGTTCCGACCTCGCCGGTGAGAACCACGAAGCCTTTGCGGCTCTGCACCCCGTAGATCAGGTTCGCCAGGGCCTCTTCGTGCTGACGGCTGCGATACAGAAAAGTGGGGTCTGGCGTCAGGTTGAACGGGTTCTCGTTGAAGCCAAAGAATGCGTTATACATTCAACTCTCATGCACCGCCGGGCGGCCCAAAACGTCCCTTGCGCGGGCCCAGGGTTTGGCGCCAGGGCGCTTCCCGCGCCGAATGCCGCTCGGCGTGGCGCCTCAGCAAGCGGCAACGCCGACGCCGGGACAGGCCGAGAACCAGTTTAGCATCGGCTTTAACATCGGCGGCGCCGCTGGGATTCTGTAGTGGTAATTTATAGGGAGAAGGGGGGCGTATGGCAGGGAATTTTCGGATTCTGGGCATCGCCGGCAGTTTACGCAAGGGTTCGTACAACCGGGCCGCTTTGCGCGCCGCGGTGGGGCTGGTGCCCGACGGGGTGACGCTCGAGATCTTCGATCTGGAGGGGATCCCTCCCTTCAACGAGGATGAGGAGCCTCACCCTCCCGCGAGAGTCACGGAATTGAAAGCCCGGATCCACGCGGCGGACGCGATTCTGTTCTCCACTCCCGAGTACAACTACTCCATCCCCGGCGTGCTCAAGAACGCCATCGACTGGGCTTCTCGCCCATACGGCCACAACGCCTGGGACGACAAAGCGGTGGCGGTGATGGGCGCCTCGGTGGGCCAGCACGGAACCTCTCGCGCGCAATACCACCTGCGGCAGGTTTTCGTCTTTACGAACATGCACCCGCTCAATCAGCCCGAAGTGATGATCGCGGACGCCTCCCACCGTTTCGACGAGCGTGGGAACCTGACGGATGAGAAGGCAAAGGAGTTGATTCGCCAACTGCTCGCGGGGCTGGTTGCCTGGGGCCGGCGGCTCGAAAGAGGGACCGAAGGGCGAGCGGCGCAGGCTTAGCTGTCGCGCGGTTGGGGATGCGGAAAGCTGGTATACTGAAGGAACGTTTGATTGTCCGCGCATATCCTGGCCGCCGCGATTCCGAGCTCGCCTCGTATAGCCCGCTATCAAATGCAAGGAATGCAAGGAGAGATCACATTGAAGAACATATTCGTAGGCAACTTGGATTTCGGCGCTACTGAAGATCAAATTCGGGGGCTGTTCGAACCGTACGGCGCCGTGGAACGCGTCAGCCTGATGAGGGACCGGGACACGGGCCGCTCCAGGGGCTTTGCATTCGTCGAGATGACCAACGCAAACGAGGCGGACCAGGCGATCGCGGGACTGAACGGCACCAACCTCGGCGGTCGCGCGCTCAACGTCAACGAAGCTCGTCCGAAGGTGGACCGCGCCGGCAGCGGCGGCGGACCACGCGAACGCCGCGCCGCCCGCTGGTAAGTCGGCTTTTTCCATCCTGACCGGCCGGTGCGAAAACGCCGGCCGGGAGAGCGCGAAGGGAGTCTATGGCGTCTCGCCCACACACGACCTACAAGAAACGTCAAAAAGAATTAGCCCGCATGGAGAAGCAGCGCGACAAGGCTGCCAAGCGGGCACAGCGTAAGCTTGACAAGAACAATCCGCAAGCTCCCGATGCGGATGGCGCCATCGAGGGCTTGGACGGCGAGCCTTTGGACGGCGAAGGCGCGGACGGCCATGCTGAAGGCGCGGACGGCCTTGCCGCGGACGCCGGCAACCCGAACCCGCACCAAGATCCGACCCCATGACCGGACGGATCAAGAGCCTGAGCAACGGGAACGGATCGGGCTGCATCACGGCCGACAACGGCGTCAGCGCCCATTTCCTCTCGAAGTCGGTGCTCGAGTACGACGTCACCTGCCTGGCCGTGGGCCAGATGGTCACCTTCGACCTCGAGATCGGCAACCTGCCCGTCGCGGTGAACGTGTCCGTCCACCGTCAGCACCGGATCCCCCTCCCAACGGGTAAGCCGCAGGACCGGATTCCCCTGCGCTATGTGGGCTTCAATCAGGCGGGCACCGCGCGCCTGTACAAGTTCGAACGGCTCAAGCCGGGCGAGCCCACCGAGACTCTGTTCGTGACCGCCGAGATGGCGCTATTCACCAAGCATCGCGTAGGGCTTCAGGAAGGTCCGGGCCTTTGCCTGCGCGCGCTCGAGACCGGGCAGGCCGACCCCGGCTTGCACAACACGCTTACCGATCAGCACATGCTCGCCTATCTCGCCAGCCGTCCGGCCCCGCGGGCGAAGCCGCGCCACATCCCGCCACCGCGCCATCCGGCCGCTGTCTGAATCACACTTCGGAGTATCGGAAGCAGCTCACCAGGTGATCGTTGACCATGCCCGTGGCTTGCATGAAGGCGTAGCAGATGGTGGATCCCACGAAGCGGAAGCCGCGCCGGGCCAGGTCTTTGCTCAAGGCGTCCGAGACGGCGGTTCGTGCCGGGACGTCCGCCATTTCGCGCCGTGCGCTACGGACCGGGCTCCCATCCACGAAGCCCCGGAGGTAGGCGTCGAAGCTGCCGAATTCCTTCTGCACCGCCAGGAATGCCTTGGCGTTGGTGACGGCGGCCGCCACCTTGAGCCGGTTGCGAACGATGCCGGCGTTGCCCAGCAGAGTGGCGATCCGCCGCTCGCGGTAGCGCGCGACCCTGGTGGCATCGAAGCCGTCGAACGCCGCGCGGTAGTTGTCGCGCTTGTTCAGGATGGTGGACCAGCTCAGCCCCGCCTGCGCTCCTTCGAGGATGAGGAACTCGAACAGCGCACGGTCGTCGTGCAGCGGCTTGCCCCACTCGTTGTCGTGGTAGGCGATCATGGATTCGGTGGTGGCCCAGGGGCAGCGCATGCTTCGGTTGTAGCATGCCTTTGGCGCCAGGCACCGACCGCAGGCTGGCAGCCGGGTTCAGAGCCTGCGCCACGTCTCGGGCGGCCAGGCAGGTCTACTTGTCGGCGGCGAAGGTGATATCGGAGTTGCTCTCGAACTTGTGGTAGTTGCGGAAATCGATGGCGTTGCGGCTGCAATTGCTGGTGCCGCGCTCGCAAGCCAGCGTTTCGGCATGCACGGGCAGCAGGAACTTCTTTCCACCGATCATCACGCTATCGTAGTCGACCGCCGATTCGACCGTGTCCACGGGGAACCGCTCGGGGAGCTGGCGCGCCCTCATCTCGAGGCGCAGCACCTTGCCGGTAGCGGGCTCGATCCAGACCGATCCCTTATAAGCGGGCAGCATGGATTGCGACGCCATCTGCACGTGCCAGTGCGAGTGCGGGTGATCGACCTCGAAATCGTAGACCCGGGTTTCGACGCCGGCCACCGTCGAGCGCCGGCGCAGGTGAAACTCGGCGGCGGTCCAGGGCGCGAACAGGTCGAGCAGCATGGTGCCGAATTCGCCGGTGGACCAGGCGCCGCTCATCTGCTCCATTCCTTTCGAGAAAGGCTTGCCGTTGACCGCGATGTTGCGATAGCTCTCGCGTCCCGCCTCGTAGATGATGTCGGTGGAGACGACATCGAGCGCCTGCCAGTCGGCCGGCTGGCGCGAGCTCTGGTAACGCGCCATGAACTCTTTGCAGACGTAATTGGGGAGCTTCTCGGTGAAGGCGACGGTGGCCTGCTTCGCCTTTTCGATAATCGGGTCGTCGGTGGGCGGGGCCTCGGGCACCTCGGATGCCTCGCGCGGTTCGCGAGTCTCGCGCGTCTCGTTCGAAGCGACGGGGGCGGGGGTGGCGGCATCCTCGTCGGTATCGGCGTCCTGGCGCCGGGCGGGAGCGCCACGCCTGATTTTGGGCGGGCCAGGCTCGGTGTTGTCGGCATCGACTGGTGCGGGACTATTTCCTTCGCCGCGGCCGCGCGCTTCCGTCGCCTTCTCCGCGGGCGCAGGGGCAGCGGCGCTTTCTTCGGGGGGAGGGTTCGGATCGAGGGTGACCTTCACCGCGGTCATGTAGCCCTCCTGGTCCTCGGTGGCTTCGACGGTGACCCGGTCGCCCACCTTCAGTTCCGTGGGCTTGATTTCCTTGTCGTCGCGCAAGAACTGCGTCTTATCCGTGCGCTTGAAGGTGAGCACGCGCCCGTCGGGCACTTCGACCACCAGCGAGTCGTTGTCCACTTTGGTCAGCTTGCCGAGCGAGCGCTGGGTGGTTTGGTCCTTGGACTCTTCCTTCTTCTTGCGGTGCGGCCAGGGAATTCCCGATCCACCCATCTGGGAGAAGATCGGGACTTGCGCCGCGAGCAGCAGAAACAACAGGGCAGGCTTCATGATCACCCCCTAGGAAGATGCGCGCCACGGAGGCGAGGTTTCTTGAGTTTGCGCTATCTCGAGACGACGCGGCCGGCGGCGTGAATCTCGATGCCGACTTGCGGGTCCACGCGCAGCACAAAAGAGCTGGGGTTTTTCATGCCCCAACTCACGTAGGGAACGGCGAAGAGCATGGTCGCGGTGAAACGGTCCGGCCCCACCTGCGCTTCGACGGGCAGCACCATCTCGTGCTCGACGCCGTGGATCTTGAACGACCCGTGCACCTTCACGTGCCAGGGGCCAGGGCCGGTGAGCGCGCCCGAGACGGAATCCGGCGTGAAGGCGATTTCGGGAAAGCGGGGGCTCTCGATGATGCTCTTGTGCATTTTGCTGTCACGGCTTCCGTTGCCGCTATCGCCGCTGGTGGCGTCGACGAGGATCGCGCCGCCCGCCTTTCCCGTCGCCGGGTCGAAACGAATGGTGCCCTGCTTCAAGCGGAAGGAACCGTGGACGGTGTGCAGCAAAGTGCCCAGCGTGAATTCGATCTGGGTCTGAGCGGGGTCCAGCTCGATCACGGTCGGCTGGGCGTCAAGGTGGGCGCAGGCTGCGGCGGCCAGCGCCATCGCGAATGCCAGGTTTTTCGTCACGCGGTCAGCATCCTCCATCCCAGCGCCATTCCGGCGGCGGCGAAATCCGCGTGCGACGCAGCGCCGGCGTGGGCGGCCACCAGCCGGGCGAATACCTGCGGATGAGCGGCCAGGGCCCGCATGGCCCTTTCGCGGACGGCGCGCCGGCGGCCGGCGAGAAGGAGGAACGATGCCATCAGCTCGGCGCGCCGGGACAGGCGGCGGTGCTCGGCCGCGTAGCGCGCCAGATCTCCCGCCTCGAGCGCGGCGGCGAGAGCGAGCGCCTGACGGAATGCCAGGCGGAGCCCCAGGCCTGTGATCGCGTCCACAGAGCCGGAGGCATCGCCGATCAGCGCCACGTGGCCGCGCCAGACTTCCGCCAGGCGACGTGTTGCCGAGACCGCCCCGCGTTCCGTCGAGACCGGCTCGGCGCGACAGAGACGAGCGGCGAGATCGGGCATACGGCTTAGCGCGTCTTCGAGACGGAAATGCGGATCGGCGGAGAGCGCGGCGACGCAGATCTCGCCGGGCGCGATGGGGGTGACGTAGATCTGGAACGTGTCACCCCAGTGGAGCTCCATGAAATCGGTCCAGGGCGCGATGCGGTAATGACGGCGGAAGCCGAAGCGGCGCAGTGGCGCAGTGGGCGAATCGATGCCGGCCCAGCTTCGCACGCGCGATGTTTCGCCATCGGCGCCGATAATCCAGCGGCAGCGAACGGCCTTGCCGCCGCCCAACATCACGACATGCGGGCCGATGGCGGTGACCGGCGTCCCCCATTGCAGGTGCACGCCCGCGCGCTCGGCGGCATCCACCAGGACGCGATGCAGCGCGGTGCGGCGCACTCCGACGGCGCTTCGGGATGGGAAACGCGCCTCGGCCGCGAGGGGGGATTCTACGAACCGGATGCCGTTGAAAGGCACGGCGTCGGCGGGGCCGAGCGAGACGCCCAGCTCTTCGAGCGCGGCGACGCCGTCCGGCAGCAGGCCCTCACCGCAGGCCTTGTCGATGGGCGGATGGCCGGGGTCGGCGAGGGCGACGCGAAAGCCACGGCGCCGCGCGGCGATGGCCGCGGCCAGGCCGGCAGGGCCTCCGCCGGCCACGAAGATGTCGAAGGGTTGTGTCAGAGTTACCACCTCAACAGAACGAGCTCGGAGCAGAAGCCCGGGCCCATCGCCGCCAGCAGACCCCACGTCCCTGGAGCCGGGCGGCGCCGCTCCATGGTCTCTTCGAGCACCTGGAGAACGGATGCAGAGGAGAGATTGCCGGCTTTGCGCAGACAGTCCCAGGAGACGGCGAGCTGGCCGTCGTGCAGGTCCAGCGCGTCTTGCATGCCTTCGAGCACTTTGGGGCCGCCGGTGTGCAGGAGCCAGCAGCCGATGTCGCTGCGCTTGAGCCCTTGGCCGGCCAGGAACTCGTCGGTGTCGTGGCCCAGATGTTTGCGCGCCATCTCCGGCACTTCCGCCGACAGGACGATGCGAAAGCCTTTTTCCGAAATGTTCCAGCCCATCACGTCTTCGGTGCCGGGATAGAAGATGGACCGCGTGGCGACGATGCGCGGACCGGCCAGGCCGCGGTCCGTGCCGGCAACGATCACGGCGGCGGCGCCATCGCCGAACAAGCCGCAGGAAATCAGGTTGGCGATGGAGAGGTCGTCGCGCTGAATGGTGAGCGAGCAGAGTTCGACGGAGACGAGCAGCGCGGTTTGGGCGGGCCAGGCGCGAACGTAATCGGCAGCGCGCGCCACGCCGGCGGCTCCGGCGACACAGCCCAGTCCGAAGATGGGGGTGCGCCGGATGCGCGGCGGCAGGCCCATGCGGTTGATCAGGCGCGCGTCGATGGACGGGCTGGAGATGCCGGTGACCGAGACAAAGAATATAGCATCGATGTCGGACTTATCGA
>Ga0209421_1000031_pt1 | contig 13268 bp, 14 predicted proteins | sample BlaSpr_A8_OM2_O2_FD_187977 | JGI IMG/M metagenome (GOLD analysis project Ga0209421, IMG submission 187977) | Forest soil microbial communities from Thunder Bay, Ontario, Canada - Black Spruce, Ontario site 2_A8_OM2_O2 (SPAdes) (version 2) | ecosystem: Environmental > Terrestrial > Soil > Boreal... | reverse complement strand
CTCGGTCGCGGGTCAGCTTTTTCATGAACAGATTTAGGAAATTGGGGTTCATCGACTATGACGGCGGGAGTGGCTTGCAAGTTCACAGTTCACTTCTCCACATCGTCCTCCACGATTAGAGCTTCATTCCGCGAATCTGACCTTGTCCACGTGCAGACATAGCCACTCTCGGCTTCGCCATTTCCTTGACGACTTCGGCGAGTGTCGTTTGGGCCGATTGTTTCTTGGTTTTCCTTCACCCGTACATCCATGATTTCACCAGTTTGGGGGTGTCTACAGGTCAATTTGGATCAAGCAAATTGCCTTCTGGCGTGTTATCGTGACGACGGGGTGGTTACCACTTTCTCCTCTTTCAGGTCTTCTGACCTAAGCCAGTCCATCTGAAGTTCTCCCCTCTTAGGTTCTCGGCGAGAGAGCTGTGTGCCCATGCCTTTTCAAGCGATCTTGCGCGAAGTCGATCAACTCCACAACGTCAGCACGCGTCTAGAGGCACTGGCGGAACGACATCCGGTCGTGTCAGAACCACTCACAACCATCGCGGTAAGCGTTCGTAACACGGCCACTTTGTTGGAAGTGCTGGTCGCGGCTAAAGGCCCCAAGCCGATCTGAGCAAACCTAGAGAGTCTGCCCGGAACAAGAGTCTGTGGTAGCGGTGCAGTTCGAAATCCACAGGGGTAGCGCCAGAGTCCGACCTGTGGGAAACTGTCCGCATGGCAAAGGAGCAATTCGTCCCGGCTGCTGGCGACATTGTAGTTTCGCTTTACAAGCGGGGGATATTCAAAGTGCTGGCAATCTCTCATGGTGGACAGACAGCAGCTATTCAATCATTCAATATTTCCAAGCAGAAACTCCTGAGTCAGCCTCTAGAGGACGTGCCATGCGACACACTGCTTCCATTTGAAGAGGACGCCAGTCAAGCCGCTGCCCGGATCGTGAGAGAAGCTACAGAGGGTAAAGGCTAGTTCTCAGCCCTCAGAATCTTGGGCGGGAGTTCGCACCGAAGGTCACTCGCAGTGTCAGTCGCCTTGTTCTCCGAGCGCCTGCAACACAGGCTGAGGGCGGCGAACTTTGCAGCTTCGCATGTTTCAATTACGTGTGAGCTTTATTCATCTGGGCCGACTTCCAGCGGCTCCAACCGACGACTCCGAGGTCACATTGCGGAGCGTCAGGCAGCATTGAGAGGGATTCCAGTAAGTTGCCGTCAGGATCGTGGAAAAAGAGAGAGGCAGCGGGCATCCAAGCAAAAACGACTGGCTCGTCGGTGGGCTCGCCCGCAAAATCGAGTGGAATGATGTTAGCCTCGCGAAGACGATCCGCAGCCCGCAACAGGTTATCAAGATCGACGCTGAAAGCCACATGCATGCAGAGTCATTCGTTGTGGTCCCGTCCCGCTTCCCACAGCCGAGCATGGAATCTCCTCGACGCCCGATCCAGTAGAACGCGACCTTTCTTTCCGGGAAGACCTGCGCGAGTTCCAATCTTGCGGTGTCGATGGGGCAGAAGCACCCTGCTCCTTTTTCAGTTTCCGAGTAGGCGCTGCCTTACGTCCCGTACTCCGGTTTGCCATTGCGGACTCCTCGCTTGGGTGCACACATCATAATGAGAGCAGAACCAGAGTTAAACTAGCGTTATGCGCAAGCGCCTAATCACACCGATTCCGCAGGATGTTCCGCCTCTCGACGAAGGCTGGCTAAACTTCGACGGTGCAGCCGTGGTCGAGGTCACATCGGAAGAGAAGGAATATCCCGTCGAGTCTGCACTGGTCTCAGGAGAAACGCGGGGCTGGCGTGCCGCCGATTCTGGGGCTCAAACCATCCGGCTAGTCTTCGATGAGTCGCAAACCCTCAAACGCATCGCGCTCGTCTTCGAAGAAACCGACATTGAGCGTACCCAAGAGTTCGTCTTGCGATGGTCTTCAGATGGCGGGCGCTCGTTTCGAGAAATTGTGCGCCAGCAGTGGAATTTCAGTCCCCCAAACTCCATACGCGATGCCGAGGAATATCGGGTCGAACTCTCAGGGGTCAACGTGCTTGAATTGGTCATTGTGCCCGACATCAGCGGAGGAGCCGCTCACGCCTCGCTGAAGAGTCTGCGGATGTCTTGACTGGCTGCGGCTTGCTGCCAAATTAGTCGTCAGGACTGAGCAGTTTAGATCAGCGGAGCCTTGCTTTTCAAGCCTATGCTCTACTGAACGAGCGGATGAATGGGCGAAGCAATGCCTCTGGGGTAATGAAATATGAGCGGTATCGATAAACTGACACCCAAACTGCGCAAAGCTTCGCAACCGCCGCTGTCACACCTTGGGGCGACCCCTGACTCAGACCGGGCCAAGAAGCCACGCCTCGCCGAACCTCCGGCTCCCGATTCGGGACTGAATCCCGGTGATCGCGTCGAGGGCTTGGCTGATTTTGGGAAGCCGACTGGAGAATTCGGAACAGTTGAGCAAACCAACGAAGACGATGCACTTGTAAAGTGGGATGATGACGGGCGAATGAGACTGCACCAACCTTGGCTCAAGAAGGTCAGCAAGCAAGCTCATCCCTTTGCCAAGCCAGCCGGTGCATAATTCCACAGTCTTTAACTCGCCAAGGACAGGCGATATTCGAGGCAGGGATAATTTGTGTTGGAGGAACTGCCCTAGCCGCGCCAACGAGAGTATCCCCAGCCACCACCACTGAGCAAAGACAGCACCAAAAGAACGATCAATACGGTTTCCATGTTGTACCTCACTTGTGAAGGGAAGCGCCGGACTCGTTTTTATAACGACCGTTTCACTTCTCCACTACGCACAATGATAGAAATGGCGAAGACGGCTGTCTGGTCACATCAGACCACTTTGGCACCTGATTTCAGGCGTGTCATGCAACGAACGGCTGACAGGCGGTCTGCTCGCCATCACCTGAAATCCTATGCCGTCGCAGTGTTGACACTCCTGCGCGGAACCCAGCCACATACCCAGCGATTTGCTTTTGGAAAGGAGCGGTGCGACTCAACGCCCGAGAACACGCCGCACCGCCAGAGAGAGGAAACTGCCGTCTACTTGCTCGGGGGGAGGTCTACCTTGGCAGCCCCTAAAGAAGGGTGAAGCATAGCGAAGGGCGCACGGCGCTGTCTGGTCAATCTTGCTCACGTTGCCACGCCGCCGTTATCTATTTTTCTGCCTGCCAGTCTTCCAAACTGGCTGCATGCACCTCCCCCGGTACATCACCCAGACTCTTTCCTCCCGCATAGTCTACCTTCTAACAATCTGCTTGGTGATACTGCTCCTTGGAATGGTTTCGGTAGACGCCAGCGCAGCTACATCACAACTCACTTGCGCACCTGCGATCCTTGCGTTTGGCGCTACCGTGGTAACTCAGACCGAGACCCTGCCTGTAACCGTGACGAATAACGGACAGACGAGTGCGACCATCTCCGGAGTTACTGCCAGTAATTCCGAATTCACCGCGTCCTCCTTGAGCCTGCCGCTGGTCTTGCTTGCCGGGCAGAGCTTCGATTTGAATGTAAGCTTCACCCCTACGGCGATGGGATGGACAGGAGGCACGATCAAATTTATTAGCAATGCGGCGAAAGCTATCCTTCCGCTTGAGGTTCGGGGTACAGGCGTGAGCAGCGAGGCCGTGACCGCCAGTCCATCGATTGTGTCGTTTGGGCAAGTCGCGATAGGAACCATTTCCACCGTGCCGGTCGTGTTTACGAATGCTCGCTCGTGGAAGATAAGCCTCTCGGCTCTCCGACAAACTGGCGTCGGATTCTCGACAAGCGGTCCCACGTTCCCTATGACTCTAGGCGCTGGGCAAAGCATTACGTTGAACATTACCTTTGCCCCACAAGCGTCTAGGACGACCGTAGGGAGCATCTTTGTTTCTGGTGCCGGGCGGGCAATACCTCTCAGCGGCATCGGCACAGCTAGCGGTCAACTTACTGCCAATCCTGCTAGTCTGGCCTTTGGTAGCGTACAAGTCGGGGGAACACAGACTTTAATGGACTCGTTCACGAACACGGGCGGAACTAGCGTGACGATTTCGCGGGCCACGGTTAGCGGGACGGGATTCAGTATTACTGGGCTGAGCTTTCCGCTGCTCCTCAATCCCGGTGCAAGTCTGACCTTCAGCACAGTGTTTGCGCCGCAATCGGCGGCCAGCGCAACGGGTGGCATCATTGTTAGTTCCAACGCCTCGAATCCAACTTTGAACGTCTCCCTGTCTGGCACAGGCACGGCTCAGGGTCAGATTACCCTCGCTCCGACAGCGTTGAATTTTGGCAACGCAGCCGTGGGCACCAGCGTCAGCCAGACCAGCAGCCTGAGTGCCAGCGGTTCCAGCGTAACCGTTTCCTCTGCCAGCTTGAGTAGCGCCGAGTTCTCATTCGCTGGGATTTCCCTCCCGGTGACGATCACAGCCGGACAAAGTATGCCGATCACTCTAACGTTTTCACCGCAGACTACCGGTAGCGCTGGTGCTGTCCTCTCGGTCGTCAGCAATGCCTCGAATGCTGCCGCCCAGACTCTGAATGGGGTGGGCGTGCCTCCGACACAGCACAGTGTCTCGCTTTCTTGGACAGACGGTGATTCCGGAGTTGTAGGCTACAACATCTATCGAGGCAGTGTGTCGGGAGGACCCTACGTCCAGATCAATTCGGGGTTGGAATCGACTCCTGCGTACACCGACAACTCGGTCGTAGCCGGGCAGACCTATTACTATATGACCACGGCAGTCGATGGAAGCGGAGTTGAGAGTGCGTATTCCAATGAAGCAGAGGCTGTAATCCCGACCCCGTAAATTTCTGCGAAACACAGGGCATAAAACACCTCCGAGATAATTGAGCACTGTTGTACAGCTTCGGGAAGCACAGGCGAGTCATACTGTTAGAGTTTCACCCTAAAAGGCGGACTACATGATTGCCAAAGAACGTCCCATGAATGGCACAAACCAAGAACGGTGGGTGAAACTCTGCGAGCAAGCCAAAAGAGAACAGGACCCACAGAAACTATCCGTCCTGTTTGCGAAAATCGACGGGATGCTACAAGAAAGGCAAGATCGGCTCAATGGCTCGAATCGCCAGTAAATTTTTAGAGTGCAATCAAACGAGCACTTCTTGGACGACGGACGAGGCAGCGCGTAAACCTTAGGCGGCTCCAAAACTATGCCGCTGCCGCATCCGCCTGCGTGCTTTTTATCTCGCGCCCGGCTTGGAGCCAATCTTCCAAATCGTGGCCGTCAGTCCTTCCGCGCTGCTCGTAGAGTTCGTAGGCACGTTGCTGAATCTGCTGCTCAATCGGGGTCAGGACGGTGGGCGTCCGTTCTCTTGGTCAAACTAATCTTTCGGGCTTATCGCCGTCGTGCCGCACGATCCAGACTCCCGGCTCGCGGGCAATCCCCCTCATGGCATCGCCCCAATCGTCCGTGCTGTATTTGGCGACTTTGCGGAACGTAATGTCATAGTCTGCCCGATGGATGAGCTTGACGGCCTTCCGCCCATTCGTCGCACACACGTAAAAGTGCCCGTCGTCCGCTGGGACATCCCAAATCCGTGGCCTCCCCATGGCTTTTCTATTTAAGGTACGCACGGGGAAACTCCAGCCACGGCGGCCCTCGTTCCACCCCACAGCTTTGCCGTTTTCCAGTTCCCACCAGACACTCACAAATGTGCGTGCCGTCGCGATGCTGTCGGGCGTGGGCTTCGCAACATTTGTACCGGGCACGCTTGGCTTGCCGGAGGGCTTCGCAAAGATCATGCGGGGTTCCTCTCCCCATTGGAATAGCGCGGGAGGCTCGCAGACTCAGTGCGGTGTTAGGGTCAGTGCCCACCGCCTCCCACGTGTCCTTGCCATCCCTCTTGTAGCGAAGATGGTAGGACGCTTCGGGATGATGCTCCGCTACGTCCCCGAGCATGCACCAGCCCGGACGCAGGCGGGACTTGGAGTCCCATGCCACGGGACGGGGAGGTGATTGCTTGCCTTCGGGGGTTCGATACCGCAGGTACAGACCGACGTTCAACTTTGCTTTTGCCATGTTTCCCTTTCTCCAATTCCAATACGGAGAAAGTCTGGAAACCAGCGATAATCCTTGTAGCTTTTGCTTACGACCCCCTCAAGTGCACGCCAATCGAAGGTTGGTGGGCAGTGCAGGACTCGAACCTGCGACCTCCTGCTTGTAAGGCAGGCGCTCTAACCAGCTGAGCTAACCGCCCGCGCCGTGCGGATGCCATCCCGGCGGTTTCCGCCGTTCCAAAAACTTCACGAAACTTATGCTGAGAATACTGAAGCATACCCTTCCGGTCAAACCCCATGGCCAGAACACCGGAGCTGCGAATCAGATGTCCACAGAACACACTGAGCCCACTACCCTCCGAGCCGAATGCTGTCGAACCAGCCCCTGCGGCTGCTACACTTTCTGTGCGTGCGCAAGCTGATCGTTAACGCCGATGATTTCGGTCTGACCGCGGGTGTGAACCGCGGCATTGTCGAAGCCCACATTAGCGGAGTCGTTTCATCCACGACATTGATGGCCAACGGCCCCGCCTTCGCGGACGCGGTGGCGGCGGCGCGTTCGGCGCCGAATCTCTCCGTCGGATGCCACGTCGTGCTCGTCGACGGCACCCCTGTGTTGCCGCCTGACGCCGTTGACACGCTGCGGGCTATTCGCTCGGCCGAGCCGGATCGCTTCTATTCCAGCCTTTCTGCCTTTGCCGCGCGCGCCATGCTGGGAGGCTTCGATCGCGATCAGTTGGTCGCAGAAGTGGTCGCGCAAATCAAGAAACTTCAATCTGCCGGCATCCAGGTAACCCACCTCGATACTCACAAACACGCTCACATCTTCCCTGAGATTCTGGTGGCGCTGCTGCGGGCGGCGCGGATTTGTGGCGTGCGCGCGATCCGCAATCCGATCGTCCCGGTGAAAGCGATCTCCGCGCACATATTTAAAGACAAGCGCGAACTTTGGAAGCGTTATGGCCAGGTCCGGGTTCTGCACACTTTTTCCCGGCAATTCCACCAGCGCACCAAACGCGCCGGCCTGCTTACGCCCGATGGCGTAGTGGGAGTCATTGAGACCGGAACGCGCGAGAATCCTGGAGCAGGTTCGGCGGGAGGCTCGGACGTAAAGTCTGGATATAGTTCCCTGCTCCGCGCCACGCTGTCGAATCTGCCCGAGGGCACATGGGAGTTTGTCTGCCATCCCGGCTACAATGACGACGACCTGCGCGCCACGGGCACGCGTCTGCTCGCTTCTCGCGACGAGGAGCGTCGTCTGCTGACTGCGGCTGCTCTGCGCCAGTTTCTGGACGAACAGAAGATCCGAGTCATCGGCTATCGCGAGTTCTGCGCCTCCTAAGCCGTCAATTTGATCGGAAACTATTCCCAGCCCCGCCGGTTACCGAAGGTGATTGTTCATTGGTTACTGTCCGGCGAAACCTTTGTAACTTAGCAGGGGTCCCGGATGGCGGTATCATCACTTGAGCATACCCAACTACCAGGAACAGGCATGGCCGACAAAACAATCGAGCCTCGGGCGGTCGTGGATCTGCCGGTGCGGATATGGGGGATGAGCGCCGAGGGACGTCCCTTTTCGCAATCCGCTCGCGCTCGGAACATCAGTAGCGATGGCGCCCTGCTCACCGGAGTCGAAATCGAACTGAAAGTCGGTGAAATAATCGGCTTGCAATGCGGTGACAAGAAAACACGCTGCGCCGTCACCTGGGTGATGAACACCGGCGACATCGACAAGCATCAGGTCGGCGTGAAGATCGTTGCCGCGGAATGCCCGTGGCAAAGTTATCTGCCCCATGAGGGGGCCCTGCCGGTAACGTTTTCCTCTTCCAATCGCAGGCGTTTTCACCGGCACAAGATTGCGCTGCCCCTGGAAATTCGCGACGATCGAGTCAACGCCCCCTTCCGCATCAACGCCAGCGACGTAAGCGCCAATGGTTGTTACATCGAGAGCATGCAGCCGCTGCCGGTGGGAACCGCCCTGCGCGTGGATTTCTGGCTCGATTCCGAGCACGTCAAAGTCACGGCCATGGTTCGCACTTGTGATCCGGGCGTTGGCAACGGCATTGAGTTCACCGGCATGCCCCCTGCCACCAAGCAACGCATGCAGGCTCATTTAGATACGGTTGACCCACAGATGAGAGTAGCGGCTCCGAACTCAAAGTAGCCGATCCAATTCCCCGGCTTCCCGCAAAACTAGGCGATCGCCTCTGCGTAGCGCGCGAGAACGATTGCGCGAATCAGCCCGCCCATGGTGAATTCGCGAGCTTCGATTGCGACCGGCAGTTGCAATTGGCGCAACGTCGCTGAAGTTACCGGCCCAATCGACGCAAACTGTACGCCTTTGAACAAATCCCGCTCGCGCAAGTCATCGCCGCGCGAGCCGGCCCCGGAGTTGTCAAGCAGTTCGGCAAAGTTCTTCGCGCTGGAGGAACTTGTAAAGGTTACGACGTGCGGACGGCGAGCAGCGTTTTTCATCAGCGCGCCCAGGCGCGTCCGCGATTTTTCCGGCACCACCGTCTCGTATGCCTCGACCACATCCACTTGCGCTCCAGCCGCACGCAGCTCCTCTGGAATCACATCACGCGCGACCTTCGCGCGTATGAGCACGACCCGCTTGCCCTTGACCTTATCGCGCAAGCCCTTGACGACGGACTCGGCGACGTACTCCTCCGGAACCATCTTGACCTTCAGGCCATGCTTCACAATCGCCTTCTTGGTGGCTGGCCCTATGGCCGCAATCTTCAGACGTTTGAGCATCCGGCGCGTGATGCGCAGCTTCCGCACCCGCTCCCACATCGCTTCCACGCCATTGGCGCTGGTGAAAATGAGCCAGTCATAGTAGCGGCTGTTATCCAGAATATTCTTCAAAGCATCGTCCAGCGGCTCATACGACTGTGGCTTGCGGATCTCGATGAACGGAATTTCGACCACAGATGCGCCCAGGCCGCGCAAACTGGCAGAAAGGCTGCCCGCCTGATGGCGAGCGCGTCCGACAAGAATCCGGGTCCCAGCCAGCGGACGATTTTCATTGGGTTTCATGCGGAGAGCTCTTCGCCCGTTAGCGGGTTCGTCCTTATTCGAATTCGGATTCGTACCGGATTCGTATTTGGGCTCGATCAGGGTATCGCTTTAGCGATACCGCAAATTCATAGAAATAGGAGCCCCTCCGGGGGCCAGCGCACAAAGACGACTCCATCAAACTGTCTGACCCTTGACGCCGAACCTTACGGCTGTTGCGGCAGGGCAAAGCCTTCGCCGTAAACTTCTTCGAGAATAACATCGCCCCCGCGACTGAGGAGTGTCTCGCCCACTTCCTCACCCAACCGCACGGGATCATCCCCCTCACGTGTCTCACGCAGAACCTTCGTTCCGTCGGGATGAGCTACCAGCGCATTCAGCCGAATGCGTCCTCCCGTGATTTCAGCGAAAGCTCCGATTGGCACCTGGCATCCGCCACCGAGCTTATTGAGCAAAGCTCGCTCGCAGGTCGTTGCAGCGCGAGCCGCACCATCATCGAGAAATGCCAGGAGCGCCCGCGTCGCCGTATCGCCATTCCGAATTTCGATTCCCAAAGCGCCTTGTCCCGCGGCCGGCGTCATCACCTCGGCAGGAATAACTTGACGCACAAGCTGCATTTTGCCCAGACGATTCAATCCCGCGGCGGCCAGAATAATGGCGTCATAGTCGCCCGCTTCGAGTTTGCGGAGGCGCGTATCCACATTGCCGCGGAGCGGGTGAATTTGCAGATCGGGTCGAAGCGCCTTCAATTGCGCCTGCCGGCGCAGGCTGCTGGTGCCCACGTTCGCCCGCTGGGGCAGAGCCTGAATATTGGCGAACTTGACCGAGCAAAAAACGTCGCGGGGATTCTCGCGCGCGGTTATGGCTGCAATCTCGAAATCGGAGGCCAGTTCCGTCGGCAAATCCTTCAGGCTGTGCACCGCGAGGTCGACGCGATTTTCCAGCAGCGCTTCTTCAATCTCTTTAGTGAACATGCCCTTGGTGCCGACTTTCGCCAGCGCCACGTCGGTAATCTTATCGCCCGTGGTCTTGATGATCTCCAGTTCAACGGTGTGTCCCTGCGCGCGCAACAAGCCGGAGATGTGATGAGCCTGCCACAGAGCCAGTTGCGAGCCGCGCGAGCCTATGCGAAGGCGGGCCATCAGTTTCGCACCCCCGGCTTTCCTGAAACCCCGCCCGAATCACCCGCGCCCGAGCCGCGGCCCGATTTCGAAGCAACAACGTCCTTTGTTTCGTCGTCGCTTTGCAGGTTAAACAAGCGGCGCACCAGATCAATTACGGTTGTCGATTCCGGATCGCGCGCCGCCGTCTTCAAGGTACTGATGGGAGTATGCATAATCTTATTCACGATGCCGCGAGTTAGCGCCTCCACGGCAAGTTCCTGGTCGGTGGTCATCGTACCGAGGCGTCCGCGAACGCGATCGATCTCGGCCTGGCGAATGGTTTCGAGGTGGTCCTGCAAGCTGACGATGGTGGGCACCACGTCCAGCGTCTGCAGTCGAATATGAAATTTCCCGACCTCCTCGTTGACGATCGACTCCGCCCGTTCCGCTTCCTTCTTGCGATCGGAGACGTGCGAACTAACCGCCTGCTGCAGATCGTCGATGTCATAGACGAAGATTCCATCGATTTTGTTCATCTCCGGATCGACGTCGCGGGGAACGGCGATATCGATAAAGAACATGGGCTTGTTCTTGCGCAGCGCCATGAGCTTTTCTCCGTGCTCGGGCCGGAAGATAAAATTTGGCGACCCAGTGCCGGTGATCACAATGTCCGCGCGATCGCAGGTTTCATAAAGACGGCTGAATTCGATCGCCTGTCCATTGAATTTTTGCGCCAGGCGAATCGCGCGATCGTAGGTCCGGTTGGCCACAAACAACGACCCGGCGCCGTGCGCCAACAGATGCCGGGCCGCTAGTTCACTCATCTTTCCCGCGCCCACCAGGTAAACGCTCTTGCCGTTCAGGCTGCCAAAGATTTTCTTGGCCAGTTCCACCGCCACCGAGGCAATCGAGACTGACGAGGACCCAACTGCAGTTTCCGTCCTCACCCGCTTGGCCACGGCAAACGCTCGCGTTAGCAGTTGATCCAACTGTGCGCGCACCGCACCGACCGCGCGCGCCGTGGCGTAGGCTTCCTTAACCTGCCCCAATATCTGCGGCTCGCCGACAACCATGGAATCAAGACTGGCAGCAACGCGAAAGATGTGGCGTACGGCTTCATCTTCCTTAAATTCGTAAAGATGGGTTTCGAACTGGGTCATGTCCGCTTCGAAATATTCCCGCAGAAACTCGCGCAGATCTCCCGTTCCGTTCTTCATGTTGGCGATGAACTCAACGCGGTTGCAGGTCGAAACAATCATCCCCTCGGACACTGCAGGATGCTCGGACAACCTCTTGCAAGCCTCCGGCAGCCGCGATTCGGGAATCGCCAACCGCTCGCGCACCTCGACCGGAGCGGTCTTGTGATTGACGCCGATGAGCTGGAATCTCATGAGGCTATAAACCTGTGCATTCCGCTGAAGTAGTTGGAAATCCATGCCACGATGGCTGCGACGAAGGCCACGCTGGCGAGCAGCGCCGCACGCCGCCCGCGCCATCCCGCATTCAGCCGCGTAAACACCATCAGCAGGTATACGGCCCACATCAGCACCGAAAGCAGAATCTTCGGGTCGAGGAAATCAATGCGCCCATAAGTGGATTCGGCGACCACCGATCCCGCGAGCAAGCCCAGGGTCATGAAAGGAAATCCGATCAGCAGCGACTTGAATCCGATATCGTCAATCACCTGTAAAGCGGGCAGCCGGGCAAACACTCCGCTGGAACTCTTGGCCTTCAACGCGCGTTCCTGCATAAGGTAAAGAATGCTGGCGCCAAAGCTGAGAAAGAGCGCCGCATATCCCGTGAAGATCATCAGGATATGCACCGCCAGCCAACCGTGCTTGGCGGCGACCGACGTGAAAACGAGCGGCTGCTGTCCGGTAGCAGCCACAAAAGTCAGCAGGAAAACCAGCGGGAAAATCACGATGCCCGGCGTAGTCGTCTTATACACCAGATAGGCAATCATAAAGACCACCATGATCAGGAAAGCTAGCAGGGACTCCGCATTATGAACCGATGCCGAAGCCAGCTGGCCGGTTTGCACAACGGCTTCGGTCAGGGAAACAAAATGAAAAACCATACCCAGATAAGAAGCGTGGAGCGCCACTTTGCTGAGGATTTCCGAGGTCCGCGTGAGCGCCACGAGTGCATAAAGCAATCCCGCCGCATAACAAACCAGCGCAACGCGCAGCCAAATCAGGGTCATCATGATTCTTCTAGTTTCAGTTGCTACCGCAGGCCGGCCTGATCAGCCCCACCCCGCCTGGGTGATTATAGTTTGCCGGGGGGAGCGGGCGCGAAGAAACGAAGTGTGTCACAGAGGTTTGTGATGTCGGTCACAGGAAGTAAAGGCATTTCTACCCTGGTACCCATCCAGACATCGCGGTTTTCGAGGTTAGCGCACCGCCCTGAGCAAAACCGAGGGGTGGCGATTCCACCGAAGCGGCTTAGGACTCGCGCAACTGATTCGATCGAGTGCCCTAATTCGTCACTTCAATGTAATTTAGCGGCGGCGTAGATCGCGGTGGTTTGCGTGCGTGCGTCGCCTGCTCGAAGCCGTAGGTGATCCGCAACAACTGCGGCTCGCTAAACGGCGGACCGAGGAATTCGATCCCGATCGGCACCCCGATAGGCGCGCTCTCCGTCGGCGTGGAAAATCCTGCCGGAACCGTGATCGCCGGAAATCCCGCGAGTGAGGCCAGGATGCCATTGCGCTCCGCCTGATTCATTTCGCCGATCATCACCGGCAGGCGCTTCTGGTGTGGATAGAGCAGCGCCACCACGTTGTTTTTCGCCATCAGGTTCGCCAACTGAACCCTCAGGTTATCGATCTTGATGCGCCGGTCCTTATAGTCCGCCTCGCTCAGGCCATTCTCGTAGCTTTCCGCCGAAGCGAGGAACTTCTCCAGCGATGGCTTGTGGTATCTGCCCGACGCGATGAGTTCGGCAAGCGAGTGCACGGGTGGGTTGGGCTGGGCTGTCAGGTAGTTGTTGAGCTCGAACTTGTATTCGTACCTTTGCACGTCGAGGTCCGAGATCAGCTTGCCGGTATCAAATGCCGTGTCGTCGATGTCTACCAGAATTGCGCCTTGCTGCTTGAGCACTTCGAGGGCATTGGCCATCACGCGGTTGACCTCCTGGTGGTCAGGGCCGCTTCC
>Ga0209421_1000030_pt1 | contig 13555 bp, 8 predicted proteins | sample BlaSpr_A8_OM2_O2_FD_187977 | JGI IMG/M metagenome (GOLD analysis project Ga0209421, IMG submission 187977) | Forest soil microbial communities from Thunder Bay, Ontario, Canada - Black Spruce, Ontario site 2_A8_OM2_O2 (SPAdes) (version 2) | ecosystem: Environmental > Terrestrial > Soil > Boreal... | reverse complement strand
CTCGCGTGCGTGCGCCAATACCGTTTTCTGTGGGTGCTGCTGTGCCTGCTGGTGTATGCTCTCGGGACCAATTTCGATCCCTACTTTCACCCGCACTACGTTGCTGCGATCACGTGCCTGTGCGTGTTGATGTGCGTCAAGGGACTGGAGCGGCTGAGCGCGTGGAGACCCGCGGGTCGGCAGGCCGCCGGCGTGATCCTGCTGCTGTCGGCGGCTCATTTCGGGCTCTGGTACGGACTCCACGCCACGGCGACCCCGCGCTTTCTGATGGGCCTCGGCCAATACGAAACCTGGGACTACATCAGTTGGGGCGATCCACAGGGGCGAATCCGAATCAACCAGCGCCTGGCTCAGGCTCCGGGCAGGCAGCTGGTGTTTGTCCGCTACTGGCCGCGGCACCGCTTCCGCACCTGGATACAGAACGCCGCCGACATCGACCGCGCGCGTGTGGTTTGGGCGCTCGACCTCGGCTCGGTCGAGAACGAGAAGCTTCTGCGCTACTACCCCGACCGCACCGCGTGGCTCATCGAGCCGGACGACTGGCCGCCGCGCCTGACGCCGTATCAGGCGGAGCCGAGCGGCAATCCATTCGAGTCGGTGCGGTGACTTGGGTGCGGTTCAGTTCGCCGTTCCGGGTTTCCAGCGCTCCAGGAAGCCCGTCACATCGCTCATGCCGATTTTCGCGGCGGACTCGAATTCGCCGTTCTTCAAACTGGTGACCACGCGGCCGTCGCCATCGAGCACGGCCAGGCCGGGGATCCCCTTCTTCAGGGGCACTTGAAATCGCTCCGCCAGATCCGTGTTCTTGTCCTCGTCGCCGATGTTGATGTGCAGGACGTGGTAGCTCGCCGCCACCAGCGGAGCCACCTGGGGAGATTTGAGCGTCGTGTCGAGAACGTGACAGTCGTAACACCAGTTGGCGCCGAAGATCACCAGCACGCGTTTGTGATCTGTCTTCGCGGCGGCGAGCGCCACTTTCAACTCGGCGGGTGCTTCCGCGGGGTCGGGATAGATTCTGGTGTTGGGCTTTGTGGGCTGCGGAAGCCGGATCACAGGCAGCGGGCGCAGTTCGCTCCGCCCTGTCGCGATGACGCGCCACGCGCCGTCGCGCAGCACCCAGACCTGGTGCGCGCCCACCATGCCCCGCTCGATCGCGCTACCGGGACGGAAGGTCATCTCGACACGGAGCACCAGCCGCGTCGAATCCGGCTTCGCTTGCTCCTCCAGAACTTTGGCGTTCATCGCGACCAGGCCCTGCGCCTTGAGGCCGGACCAGAACGCCGGCTCCTCGGTTGCCGGGTCGTCGGTCCTGCCTTCCGGCGTCTGCGCGAACGCACCGGAGCCTGAAATGTAAAGGGCGCGGAGCGCGGTCTGGTCGCCGGCCAGCACCGCCGCCTTCCATTTATCGAGCGGCTCGAATCCGCCGCGATCAGCAGCCGCGCAAACGCCCACCCCGACGAGAACAACCGCTAACGCACGCATGTCCCCATCGTACCTCGCGTGGGCGCCGCGTTACGCCGCCGGCCGGCTGTTGGCCAGGGTCGCCAGCGTTACGTCGATCTTAGGCAGGTGCCCGCCCTCGAACGCACGGCCGATCCGCTCATCGCTGTTGATCGATTCGAGCCGCTTGCGCAGAGCTTCGCGGCGGATACGCGCCTCGAACTCGGCGAGCTGGCGCTCGATGTCGGTCTTCTTGTTCTTGGCGTCCACCAGGTCCTCACGATAGCGGCTCAGGAAGTAGGCGATGGTTTCGACGCGGATCTTGATCGAGCCCGACGGCTTGTTCTCGTCGATGTCCTTGAAGCAGAAGTAGGGCGTGCCGGAGTGCTCGACGATCTCCTCCACCACGGTGTAGATCGGCGCGTCGTGCCCGCACTTGAAGTTCGAAAGCTCGAGCGCGACCAGGTTCGGATGGCGCGCCACATACTTGGCCGCCCACACCTTGCGCGACGTGTTCTCGCTGTAGGAATTCTTCCACACGTCGGTGACCGCCATCGCGTCCGGGATGTCGCCGGCGCGGACCTCCTCGCCGAAGAGCCGCTCGAGTATGTCTTCGTCGATGGGCAGCGAGTCCTGTGTGAAGACCGGATAGCCGATCTTCTGGAACTCTTCGAGGATGTCGTGGTTGATGCCAGGGTCGTTGTGATACGGGCGTCCCAGCATCACCACGCCGATGCGTTCCTCGCGCTCGAGCTGGTCGAGCACTTCGCGCGCCTGCTTTCGCAGGTTGCGGCTGAAGTCGGCCAGCGTCTTGTAGCCCTGCTCGACGGCGCGCGCGTTCTCCTCGGGTGAGAGCCCGAAAATATCTTTGAACTCCTCGTACATCTGCCGCTCGAGCATCGCCGGGTTCGCCAGGTTGACGAACGTGTCCAGATAAACGACGCCCTTCTCCTTGAAGACGTCGCCTTCCTTGGTGAACGCCGCCTTCACGGCCTCCGGAGTCGACGCCACGGTGGGGCAGGAGCGGTGCGCCGCGGCGCACTTCAAGTCGCTGGTCAGATCGTCGATCACCGGGAAGAAGATGTAGTCGAGCGGCTTCTTGGCGTGGTGCGTCATCAGCAGGTTGTGTATGTGCGGAATGCCGAGCTTCGACGGGAAGCAGGGATCGATCGCACCGCGCTTGGCGCCTTCCTTGTAGAGATCTTCGGTTGTGAAATCCGAGAACACCATGTTCTGCGGCTGCACGCCCAGCGACGCGAAATAGCCCGTGAACAGCGGCGCCGAAGAGTACATGTTGAGCACGCGCGGCATGCCGATGCGGATCTTCGCGCGCTTCTTCACCAGCTCGGCGCGCTTCTTCTGCGACGGCGTAAGCAGGAATCGCGGCGGCGGGTCGGAGACGTTCGGAGCGTTGGGAATGCGGAAGACGGCGCGCGCGGCGATCTCGGCGAAGTTCGGGTTAGCCTCTTTGATGCGGTCGATCTCACCCTTGATGGAGCGCATGTGATCGACGTCTTCCACCGTGCCCTTCTCGCAGGTGGCGATGATCAGCCGCTGAGAGCCCGATTCCAGCGGCACCTTCGAGTTCACAGGCTGTATGGCCGTGAGCTTCGGCGTCTTCACGTCGATGAACGTGCGCAGGCAGTTGTTCTTGCAGAAGTAGCAGCGCGTTTCCTCGCTGCGCGTGGTCTTGTAACTGATCTCCTTCACGGCTTCCATGCCGATGAAGCTGGTCTGGCGCCCGCGGTCGAAGAGCCGGCCCGCTTCGAGAGCCGCGCCGATGGCACCCGCTTCGCCGCAGTACTTGTGGACGATCACATCGGGCTGCGTGTCCTTGCCTTTGAACCGCGACTCGATGAAATCCACCTGCGTCTTCACCGCCGCCAGGTTGTACTGCGTCCCGCCCTGCAGCAGGAACCGCGTCCCAATGGCCGAGATGTTGGGAATCTGCGAAACGTAGAGCCAGATGTTCTTCGGCAGCACGTTGCACAGGCCGGCCATGATCTCTTCGGCCTTCCAGCCCTGGCGCTGGAAGTCGACGATGTCCGACTGCATGAACACCGCGCAGCCGTAGCCGAACGACGGGAAGCTCTGCGCGCCGAAGGCGACGTCGGCGAACTGCTCCACCGGGTAGCCGAACCCCTGCGCGGTCGATTGCAGGAAGTAGCCGTTGCCCGCCGAGCACTGCGTGTTCAGCTTGAAGTCCTTCACGCGGCCGTTCTTCAGAATGATGATCTTGATATCCTGGCCGCCCACGTCGCAGATCACGTCGACGTCTTTGTAGAAGTGCAGACCGGCTTCGGTGTGCGAGACGGTCTCGACGATCGCGGCATCCGCGCCCACCACGTCTTTCAGAATGTCCTTGGCGTAGCCGGTGGTGCCCACGCCGAGCACCTTCAGCGTGGCGCCCTGCTCGGCCACCTGGCTCTCGAGCTTGCTCAGGATCTCGATGGTGTCCTCGATGGGATTGCCCTTCGAGAGCCCGTAGGACTTCAGCAGAACGCTGCGGCTCTTGTCCTTCGAAACCAGCACCGCCTTGGTGGAAGTGGAGCCGCCGTCGAGACCGATGAAGCCCTCTACCACCTGGCCCGTCTCGAACTGCGCGTTTGCGTGCTTGTGGTAGCGGTAGCGCGTCCGGAAATCCTCGAGCTCTTCGGTGCTGGCTGCGAGTCCGCCACCCGCGCCTTTCGCGGCCTTCTCTTCGCCGCGTCCGTGCTCGATATACCACTCCAGGCGCTCCCAGCCCTTGTAGCAGCCGACGCAATCGTCTTCGCTCTTGCCGAACTCGATCGCGCCGATGGCGGCGAAATACTGCGCGTTGTCGGGCGTACGGATCAGGTCCTCGGGCGGAACGCCCTCGGGCAGCGGGAAGTTGCGCTCCTTCCAGATCTTGGGAATGTTGCGCTTCCAGCACTCCTTCATTCCGACGATGTAGCAGTTCGGTCCGCCCAGCAGCAGCACCACGGGCCGCAGCGTGTTGCCGCGCGTGAGCACCGAGAGGTTCTGCATCACGATGGCTTCGAACAGCGACGCCATCAGTTCGTCGGGTGGCACGCCGGCCTTTTGCAGCCCGTTGATATCGGTCTCCGCGAACACGCCGCACTTGCCCGCTACCGGATGCAGGCGCAGGCCGTTGTATCCCATCTTGCAGAGCTCGTCGGACGGGATGCGGAGCTTGGCGTTGATCTTGTCGATCACCGCGCCGGTGCCGCCCGCGCACTTGTCGTTCATCGAGGGGAGCTTCTTCTTGCGCCCGGTCTCGGGGTCCTCTTTGAAGATGATGATCTTGGCGTCCTGCCCGCCCAGCTCGATCACCGAGCCGCACTCCGGATTGAGCTTCTCCACCGCGAGCGAAACGGCGTTGACTTCCTGAACGAACTTGGCGCCCAGGTATCCGCCCAGGCCGTTGCCGCCAGAGCCGGTGATGAAGATGCGGCACTCCTTGGCCTGGAAGCCGTCGATCTCGGCCTCGAATCGCTTCAGGAACTCCAGCACCTTCTCGGGCTGCTTGGTGTCGTGCCGTTGGTAGTCGCTCCACACGATCTTGTCGGTGACGACATCCGTGACCACGGCTTTCACCGTGGTCGAACCCACGTCCAGACCAATCATGTAGTTTCGCGGCAGCATTTTGTAGAAGCTCCTCGTCTCAGGCAGCGGCGGCTACGGCGCGGCCTTCGGTCTTCATGCGGGCGGCGATGTGCAGCACGAAGTTCGCCGCGGTGCCGATGACGCCCTTGGTCTGGGGCACGCGGTACATGGGCCGCTTCAACTCGGGATGCGCCTCTACGTAGGCGCGACAATCGGCCAGCGTGAGCCCGGCCTTGTCCAGCGCTTCCTGGAATTCGCGTTTGGCTTTGGCTTTAGCCTCGCCGAGCGCCATCTGCACGCGGCTGTGCGCGTTGATCTCGCCCTCGCCCGAGGTTTCGACGGGCAGGAAGATCATGTCGCGGAAGTGCGATACCACGGCCGCCTGCGCGCCATCGGACTGCGTCGAGGGCATGCAGCCGAATGGCTTGAGCGACAGGACCATGTGGCACAGATCCTTGTTCGAGTAGTAGATGTTCTTGGCTACTTCGAGGTGACCCTCGCCGCCGCCGCTGCGTGAGTTGTAATACGGGTGCCCGAGCCGCTGAAGCTCATACTGATCCACTAAGTGGTGCGCCAAACCTCCCAGCGCTTCCACCAGGCGATGATACTCACGCTTGAAAATCCTCTCGGCCAGCTTGAGCTTCGCCAGCTTCGAGCGGTAGCCGAGTTCGATCTTGGCCCTGGTCCCCAACTTCCACCACGCCGGCAGCACCGCCCCCTTATCGAGGCCCTTGGTGTCGGCGTACTTCTGCACCACCTGGTGAATCATGTAGGTGATCCAGGTGCCGACCGGCTCCACCAGGACCTGCGCGCCCTCGCGCTCCAGGAAACGGAACATGTTGAAGTTGCCGTCGCCCTCCGTGGTCTGCGCCCAGAACTCACCTGTGATCTTGACGATCGGCTTCACGCGGAGCCGGTCGACCTCGATTTCGTTGTAGCGGTTGCGGACGCGCTCCAGCGCGCCTGTGTACTCGTCGCTGCGGAGTTGGTTGACAAACTTTCCGAGATACTCGGCGGTGCCACCGTAGCCGCCCAGGGCCCGCGCGGCGCGGGAGTCGAGCCGCCACGGCTCGCGCGTGCGGAAGGCCTCGCGCAACTGGTTCAGCGCTTCATCGAGCGCTCCGCTCGTCTCGCCCGCGTTGACTTCGTACGGCCGGATCGCGTAAGTGACTTCGTTCAGCACGTCGCCGCAGTTCATTGCGTTGAGGATGCCGAGGAAGAAGTCCGGGTTCATGTCGAGGCCGGCTTCGGCGTCGGACTGGCTCAGGCCGCCCGATTGCTGGAACAACATCACGCGGAACCCGTCGAAGCCCGAATTCCGCAACGCCAACCGGTACTCCGACTCGTACATACCGAACCGGCAAGGACCACAGGCGCCCGCCGTGAAGAAGACGTACTTATCGAGGATGTCCTGGCGGCTGATGCCCTTCTCCTCGAGGCCTTGCAGGAACTGCACCAGGTTACCGACGGTGAAGTAAGTGGGATTACATTGTCCGTTATTACCGAACTCTTTTCCGGTCTGGAAGGCCGCGACGTTTGGCGTCGGGAGCGGCTCGGCTATGTACCCCAGCCCTTCGAGCGCGCCCTGGATCAGCCGTTCGTGCTTCCACGTCAGGCCTCCGAACAGCAGCGTGGTGTGGGGCCGCTGGTCCTTGGTGAACTCGCGCTCTACCGGCTTCTTGAAATGATTCGTCCCGAGCGACACCAAGCCGCTTTCCCGTTCTAACCGCTTGCGTTCCTCGGCTACGCGCTGTTGAACCAGTTCTTCGACACCAATAAGTGCCATGGGTACGCCCCTCCTCTGTGCTACCAGCAGTTTGCGGCTGAGAGCCGCCTGCGATCAAAAACAAGTCATTAAACGGAGGAAATTGGGTGTCCGCCTGTGCCGCTTTCGGTCTCAGCAGGTGCGCTGGTCATTCGAGGGGGTGACCCTGGGTGGCCCGTTGTCGTGTTTAGCAGAACCCGTTCCCGTGGGGCAGGAAAGGCGCCCGGTTAGTCCTGCGCGGTTTCGATCTGCACCAGCGACGGAGCGGTTACCAGCGGTGCAGTCCTGCGCTGAGGGGCGCGCCAGGAGTCAAGATAAGACACCTGATGGACACAAGATACAGTGCAGGAACTGGTGCACGGCTTCTCGGTGAGGAATTCCCGGCGGACATCTTCGACCGTGTAGTGGGCGAGCGGCTTGCCCGGATAGCCGCGCTGCTGGGAGCAGTAATGCACCAGGCCGTCCTCGCAGATATACAGATAGCGCGCGCCGGCCCGGCAGCGCCAGTCGGTCTGGACCCCCGCCACCATGTTGTCCTGGAACCGGTTGAATCGGGAGTAGCTGCGCTTCCCCAGCGCCTTGATCGCAACGAACACTTCGCGTTGCTCCACGTCGAGCGGTTTCATCTGGCCCCACTGGTCGTGAAGGATTCCCACGGTAGAGGTGAAGCCCAATTCGTTGGCTCGCCGCGCCACCACCAGCGCGTCGGAAGGCCGCCCGAGCGACGAACCGAGGACGGTGTTGATGTTGACGTGAAACTCGGCGTGCTCCGCCAGTAACTGCAGCTTGCGGTCCAGCACCTTCAGGCTCTTCTTCGAGACCTGTCCTGGAATGACGTTGTCGATGCTGATCTGCAGGTGGTCCAAGCCCACGTCGTTGAGCGCCCGGATTCGAGCGGCGGTCAACAGATAGCCGTTGGTGATCAGTCCCGCGAGCAAGCCCCGGCGCCGTATCTGGCGGATGACTTCGTCGAGATCGGGCTGCATGAGCGGCTCCCCGCCGCTGATGGTCACAATGCTCGTTCCCAGCGCGGCCAGGTAATCGACTCGCTTGGTCAACGCTTCGAGCGGTACGGGCGGCGAGACGTGATCGTACTCACTGCAGTATTCGCAAGCCAGGTTACAGCGGCGAGTTACCACCAGGTGTGCCAGAACCGGATGATCCGTCCAGATCAGGCCTCGCGCAATCATAGCCAGTTCGCGCGCCCGTCGCCAGACGGCCTTGGCATTGCTGCGGAACTCGGTGCCCCTCGATCGCATCCCTTCCCTGATTTCACCACATCTTCCCCTTTTCCCCACCCCGGACTTGCCCTGTTGAGCATTTTTGAGGCTAAGTGGGGAAAAACAAGGGTTTAGGGGATTGCGCCAGACCGGGGGCCTTCGCCAGTCCCACTAACTCCGTTTGCATTCACATCTTCGCCATCGAGCGGACAAAACCTGCGTTTCGGCGGTTTTGGCTACCCGCTGGACTTAGGGGCGGTTACGCTGGAGGTAGTCTCTTGGAGGAGCGGATGCACAAGCCTATCAAGTACTTCGAGAAGGGTCTGACCTATGCAGCCAAGGCCGCATGGGCGGTGTTTGAACGGGTCAACCGGATTCACCAGAACCCGTCATTCAAACCTAAGTGGGCGGATAAACCGCTCCTGAAATCTCATGAGAAGGCTAAGCCGCCGCTAGGTTGGCCGCGCGAAACCGACTCACTTTGCCCTAAGTGCGTTCCGGCGACTCGCAAAGAGATACTGGACGGCAAGAAGGACTACCATGACCTGCTGCACGAAAAGGTCGGGGAGATCAAGGCCCAGATCATCGAGCGCGACGGCCAGATCCTGATGGTCAAGGACTGCCCCATTCACGGCCACTTCGAGGACGTCATGTCCATCGACTCGGCCTTCTACCGGCACATCGAATCCATGTTCCCCGGCCGCGACATGCGCGCCCACAATGACGCCAAGTTGCACAACCACGGCACCAGCACCATCACCCACGGCCGCGGCGCGGTGTTGACCATCGACCTCACGAACCGCTGCAACATGATGTGCGATCCGTGTTTCATGGACGCCAACCAGGTGGGCTTCGTCCACGAGCTGACGTGGGAAGAGATCAAGCAGCTGCTCGACAACGCCATCTCGATCAAGCCCAAGCGCCAGATGTCGGTGCAGTTCTCCGGCGGCGAGCCGACGATTTCGCCCTTCTTCCTCGACGCCGTACGCTACGCCCGCGAGGTCGGCTACAACAGCGTGCAGGCCGCCACCAACGGCATCGAATTCGCCAAGAGTGTCGAGTTTTGCCAGAAGGCCGCGGAGGCAGGACTGCGCTACGCGTATCTGCAGTTCGATGGTATCGGGAACGCCGCCAACTCGCATCGCCGCGTCGGCAACCTCTTCGACGTCAAGCTGCAGGCCATGGAGAACCTGCACAAAGCGGGCGTCGAGATCGTGCCAGTGACGACCATCATCAACGGGATTAACAACGAGCAAGTCGGGCGCATCATCAAGTTCGCCCTCGACAATCCCAAGCGCATTCCGTTCTGCTCCTTCCAGCCCGTCTCCTTCACCGGCCGCGACGAGGCCATTACCGACGACCGGCGCCACGCGCAGCGCTACACCCTGTCGCACCTGGCGCACGACGTCAAGGCGCAGACCGGCCTGGGCGAGCCGACCCGCGACTGGTTCCCGCTTTCCTTCGTCAGCACCTTCGCCGATTGGGCGGACCTGGTTCACGGCCCGCAGGCCGAGTGGGGGCAGTTAAGCTGCGGCTGCCATCCGAATTGCGGCGTCGGCATGGCCATCATGGTCGACAAGGTCACCAAGGAAGCCGTACCGTTCACCGCCTTCGTCAATGCCGACAAGCTGTCGAAAGACGTCGCCACGGTCAACGACGCGGCGCGCGGCAAGTTCCTTTCGGTCCTTGGCATGGCGCTTGGGCTGGCACGTAACTACGACCCGTTCAAGGCGCCGAAACATTTCTCGCTGTGGGCGCTTTACAAGAAATTCGATAAGAGCTTCGGCGTGAGCGGCAAGGACTACGGCAAGGTCTCGGGCGACCGTACCATCGAGGACATCGAGAGGCGGCGCAAGGACCGCTGGAACGTCCTCTTTATCGCCGGGATGTGGTTCCAGGATCTCTACAACTACGACTTCCGGCGCACGGAGCAGTGCATCATCCCTTACGCCACGCAGGAAGGCGAGATCTCGTTCTGCGCGTACAACACCGGCATCGGATGGCGCCAGATCGTCGAGAAGATCCACATGAGCGCCACGCTCACCAAGTGGTACGAGGAGCACGGCCGGCACGAGATCTTCGCCGGAGGAAAGAGCGTGCAGTTCGGCGCGATCGATCATTCGCTGGTGCTCAAGGACGAGCTGGTGACGAACCAGGAGCAGCACGATCTGGACGCGCTGGGTATCGCCAAGAATGCGCGCGAGGAAAAAGCGCGCGAGCGCGACGAGAACGCGCGCATGGCCAAGCTCTATCGCAAGCACGTGCTCAAGGAGCCGGACGCTCCGGAGCTGGTCCGCATTCAGGCGCCGGCACCGGCTGCTCCACCCAAGCCCGCGGCCGAGGAGCGGGAAGAGGTCGGCTCGTTTGGGGACTAGACCACGGCTGCCGCCATGGTGCCGGCGATCATTCTCGTGGCGGCGTTCGGCGTTTTTCGCTGCGCCGGTTTGTTGGGCGTAGCCGCTCTAGACAACTGGAATCTGCCTTTGCGCCTTGCGCTCTTCCTGATGTTCCTGGTGACGGCATCGGCGCATTGGGGAAAAGGCCGGCCCGACATGATTCGCATGGTGCCTCCGGCATTTCCGTCGGCGGCCACCATCATAAGCGTCACCGGCGTCCTCGAAATCCTCGGAGCGGTCGGCTTGGTGGTCCCGATTACAGCGCGGGCAGCGGCGGCTTGCCTCGCGACGTTACTGGTGGCGATGTTCCCGGCCAACGTTCGAGCCGCGCGCGAACAACTGACCATCCTGGGACGTCCGGCCACTGCCCTAGCCATTCGCGCGCCGTTGCAGGCGATGTTCATTCTGGCCCTGCTTGCCGTGGCTCTTGGCAAGCGTTGAGCGGCAGGGCGCGCTTAGTCGCCGGTTTCCAGGCGCAGCGCCAGGATCTCAGGCAGCCCGGCGGCGCGAATCTTGCGCTGCGCTTCGCTGACGTCGTACTGCGCGCGGCGGTACTCGACCACGCGCGCATCGGGATCGTACAGCACGTAGGCCGCGCGCGGATCGCCGTCCCGCGGCTGCCCGACCGAGCCCGGATTCACCAGGTACCACGTGTCCGGATCGAGATCGAGCACCGTGCCGCCGTTCGGCAACGCGCCGCCGATGCGCCGCACGCCGTTCCAGTCGCAGATAAATCCGCCTTGCAGATGCGTGTGCCCGAAGAACGAAATCCGCTTGTCGAGATGGTTCTGAATCTGGGACACCTCGAAAGTCGACATGAGGTAATCGTCCTCGTCCAGCGGCGAGCCATGCAGGATCTGGAAGGACTCGACCTCCGCCGGCCCTTGCGGCAGCTCGCGCAGATATTTCAGGTTCGACGGCGTGAGCGCGCGCGAGGTCCATTCCGCCGCGGCTCGCGCCACCGGGTTGAACCACTCCAAGTCGTCGAGTCCGGTGCAGACCTTGTCGTGATTGCCGCGCACCACCACGGCCACGTTGGCGCGCACCCAGTCGATGACCGGGTTCGGATCGGCGCAGTAGCCCACCAGGTCGCCGCAGCAGATGACGGTGTCGTAAGCTCCGCGCGCCTGGGTCGCCACCGCGTCCAGCGCTTCCCAATTCCCGTGAATGTCACTCAGGACTAAATAGCGCACAGTCGTAAAAGAGCCACTTCGGGCGGTGCTCCGATCCGCGCGGGCACACCCACCGTCCCGATGCCTCGCGTAACCCAGATAGAGGAACGGCCCTGGCGGTACAGTCCGTAGACGTACGGCGTGAAGAACCGCGACGCGCTCAACTGCTGATCGAGGATCTCGACGCTGATCTGGCCGCCATGCGTGTGGCCGGAGACTGTCAGGTCCCAACCCTGTTGCGCGGCCACGTCGAACACGTCCGGGTTGTGCGAGAGCAGAATATTCGTCTCCGCCGGCACGATCCAGCGCTCGGCCCCGGGCAGGTAGTCATCGGTCTGCCGCTGGTAATCGACACCGGTGATGTTGAGCGCGGCGTTCCCGAATCGCAGCCGCTGCGACTCCTGGCGCAGGATGCGGATGCCAAGCCGGGCCGCCTTGCGGGTCTCTTCCTCCTCGACCTTGGCGTAGATTTCGTGGTTACCCAGGCAGCCGAAAACTCCCGCGTCCGCACGGAGACGCCCCAACTGCTTGAGGCACGTATCGAGCGGATCGCCGCGCACCGTGATCAGGTCTCCGGTCACCAGCGCCAGGTGCGCGCGCACCCCGTTCGCCATGTCCACGGCCCGCGCGAGTTCCTCTTCGGTGAGAAACGGGCTCAGGTGGATGTCGCTGAGTTGCACGATCCGGAGGCCGTTGAGATCCTTGGGAAGGTTGGGAATCGGAACATCCACTTCCCGCATGTGGATGCTCTTCCGCTCCACCAGAATCCCGAACGTCATCGCCGCAAGCGGCGCACCTACGAATGCGGCGCCGGCCGCACGCACGAAGCCTCGCCGCTCCTGGTTGAATTTCGGGACGCGCCGCCATAAAGACAGGGCCAGGAAAGCGAAGGCCGAGGCCAGCGACCACGCCAGGGCGATCCCGCGGACCCAGATGAGCGCCGCGGAAGACCGCACTCCGGTCAGATACATTGCATACGAGCCCAAGATCCCCAGCACGATCCACAGTGCCAGGACCGTGGCCAGCGCCCACATCGCCAGGCGCCAGCCGCGCGAACGGCGTAGCGCACCATATCGGCACAGCAACTGGCAGAGTCGGAATTGAACCCAAATGACAGCCCCGGCGATCAAGAATTCCGGGAGGTGCCGAAACAGGCGGGCCAGAAGATGCATGCTCGCTTCTATTGTAACGGCAAACAGAACTGAATCCCGGCCGTTGCCGCGTACATCAACACCAGAGAGGGACTCGATGCGTGTGTGCCGCGCTCTTTTGCTGGCGATGACTGTGGCTTGCCTGGCCACACCCTCGAGCCAGGCGCAGAGTTGGGCGACCATAGCTACCCCACCGCCGGAAGCTCTGACGCTTTGCCTGCTTCTCACGGACAGTAGCGTGATGTGCCAGGGCGCGTCCTATTCTGCCTGGTACAAACTCACTCCCGATCCTGCAGCGGGCTATTTGGGTGGCACCTGGTCGTCGCTCGCCGCGCTGCCGTCCGGTTACGCGCCCGATGCCTTCGCCTCGGCGGTGTTAGCCGATGGGCGCGTAGTGATCGTTGGCGGCGAATACAACTCCAATCAATTCGCATTGACCAACCTGGGCGCCATTTATGACCCCGCGGCCAACACCTGGACTTCGCTCACTCCGCCATCCGCAGGTTCGCCCGATCGCTTCCAATGCATCGGGGACGCACCCGCCACCGTTCTGGCCGACGGCCGCCTGATCATAGGCAGCAAGCTGTATCAGGATCTGGCGGTGCTCGATCCGACAACTCTCGCGTGGTCCATAGTCTCCGCTACCGGCAAGATAGACGGGTTCAATTCGGAAGAAGGTTGGACGCTGCTCCCGGATGGGAGCTTCTTCACGCTCGATGTAGAGAACGCTCCGTCATCGGAACGCTTCCAGCTCACGGGCTCGACGACCGGCGTTTGGACGAGCGCCGGCAGCACCCCGCAAGACCTGCACACGCCCACTACC
>Ga0209421_1000029_pt1 | contig 13612 bp, 13 predicted proteins | sample BlaSpr_A8_OM2_O2_FD_187977 | JGI IMG/M metagenome (GOLD analysis project Ga0209421, IMG submission 187977) | Forest soil microbial communities from Thunder Bay, Ontario, Canada - Black Spruce, Ontario site 2_A8_OM2_O2 (SPAdes) (version 2) | ecosystem: Environmental > Terrestrial > Soil > Boreal... | reverse complement strand
ACAGGCACACTGGCGCGGGATCGGCCACGACGCCGTCGGTGAGGCGGGCTTCTTCGAGGGCGATGCGGCAGACGAGCGCCGGATCGGCGTCGTGCGCCACCAGGATGGCGAGCGTGGCCACCTCGCGGAGATTCGGCAGCGTGTAGTTGATCAGCGTTGTCGTGGTGATTTTCAAATTGGGGACGATCACCAGATCGTTGTTCCCGTTGCGCACCCGGGTGGTGCGCCAGCCGATGTCGGTGACTATGCCTTCCTGGCCGTCGCTGAGGCGGATCAGGTCCCCCACGAAGATGGGACGCTCCACCAGAATGTGGATTCCGGCGAAGAAGTTCGCGAGCGTGTCCTGCAGCGCCAGGGCCACGGCGATGCCGCCGACTCCGAGGGCCGTCAGCAGCGGCACGATCGACTTGCCGAAGTTCGCCATCAGCGTCATCACGCCGATGGTGACCACCACCACGCGGATCAGCGTCCGCGAAAGCCCGGCGGCCGCGAACGGCATCCCCTGCCGCTCGCCGTAATGGGTCACCGTGCGGACGGCCACCGAAAGCGCCACCAGCGTGAGGCTGACGATCACGAACGCGCCGATCCATTCGTCGGCCAGATGGGTCTGCCTGGCGCTCAGATCGGCGAAGGAAAGAGAAAAATCGGCCGCGGCGGCCAGAGCCCAAAGAACGGAGGGGAACGAGATTGTTTCGGCGAGAATCTGAGCATACGAACGCTGACCCGGCGTCCGGCGGCGCAGCAGACGGAGCACAACGTAGCGCGCCAGCAGCAGTACGCCCAGCGCCACCGCGAACACCACCAGCGGCGGGCCCCACCGTATCAGCAGCTTCTCGTCAGTCAGCCACCGGGTCATTGTCGTGGGGCGGACCCCCTGGTCCGCGCGGGTCCCCCTGAACCCGCCTTGTCCTAAGACGACCAGGCCGACGGGGGCGTCGGCCGCGGACCAGGGGGTCCGCCCCACGGTAGAAGGTTGGGATGCAGTTCGTCGTCACAGCGTTTTCAGGTACGCGATCAGGTCGTCCTTTTCCTGGTCGCTCAACATGTCTTTGAACGGCGGCATGCCGTTGCCGCCGCTGTCGATCTGCGCGCGTATGTTCTGCTCGGTTGTTTTCTTCCCGTTGGGCAGCTTGGTCATCTTGAACAGGCCCTTCAGCCCCGGACCGAGTTTCTTCTCGTTGTTGTTGGCGTTGTGGCAGGTGACGCACTGCTGGGCGAACACGGTCCCGCCCTTCTTGGCGTCGCCCTCCTTGGGAGCGCCCCAGGCCAGGACGGCCACAACGAAAAGCGGCGCGAGCATTCGGGTACGCATAGACACCCTCATTCTAACGGATGTCCATACGGGGCCGTGTCACAATAGTGCGAGGAGGATGTAAACATTGGCGCAGAATGAGCAGGCTCCGGAAACTTACCGGGCGCGGTTCGAGACAACCAAGGGCACGTTCACGGTGGAAGTGACGCGGGACTGGGCCCCGCTGGGCGCGGACCGCTTTCACAGTCTCATCAAGAGCGGCTTCTACGACGGCGCGCGCTTCTTCCGCGTGCTGCCCGGCTTTGTGGTTCAGTTCGGCATTCCCGGCGACCCGGTCCTGGCGCGGCAGTGGAAGTCGGCGAATATCAAGGACGATCCCGTCATTCAGACCAACGCGCCGGGCTCCATCACGTTCGCCACGGCCGGTCCGAATACGCGCACCACGCAGGTCTTCATCAACCTGGGGAACAACGCCGCGCTGGACCGCCAGGGGTTCGCCCCGTTCGGCAGGATCACCGAGGGCATGGACGTGGTGGGCCAACTCTACAGCGGATACGGCGAGGGCGCGCCGCACGGCCGCGGTCCGGATCAGGGCCGCGTTCAGAGCGAGGGCAACAAATACCTCGAGAGCAGCTTCCCGAAGCTGGACTACATCAAAAAGGCCGAGGTCGCATAGGGTTCGATGCTGAACGTCGTCGAGGTCCGCGTGCTGGGGTCGCTGGTCGAGAAGGAGATGGCGACCCCGGAGTATTACCCGCTGACGCTGAACGCCCTGGTCAACGCGTGCAACCAGAAATCGAACCGCGATCCGGCGGTGAGCTATGACGAAGACACGGTGGCGGACGCCATCGACAGCCTGCGCGAGAAGGGGATGGCGGCCAGCATCACGGGAGCGGGCATGCGGGTGCCGAAGTTCCGCGAGCGGCTCTCGGAGAAGCTGAACCTGGGCCGGCGCGAGCTGGCGATCCTGTGCGAACTGATGGTGCGCGGGCCGCAGACCGTGGGTGAACTGCGCGACCGGGCGGGCCGCCTGCACCCGTTCAGCGACACCGAAGAGGTGGAGTCCGTCCTCGAGCGCCTGATCGAGTGGCAGCCCGAGCCGCTGGCCGTGCGCCTGCCGCGACAACCGGGGATGAAGGAGCCTCGCACCGCGCACTTGCTCGCGGGGCCGCCGGCGATCGCGTCACCGGCCGCGGAGGTGGAGGCCGAAGTCCCGCGCGTGGGCCGGCTGGCCGAGCTCGAGGCCGAGGTGCGCGCGCTGCGGGAGGAAGTCCGGGTGCTGGCGGAGCGCCTGGAGAAGTTCCGCGCGCAGTTCGAGTGAGGCGGCGTGAAATGAGAAGGGTGAACGGCATTCACGGCCTGATTCTGGACTACGGCGAGGTGCTGTGCCATCGCCCGGGCCCGGAGAAGATCGTGCGTATGGCCGACGCGCTGAAGCTGGATCCCGAGACGTTCGCGGCCCGCTACGAACAGGGGCGCGGCTTGTATGACCGGGGCGACCTCAGCTTCGGGGACTACTGGTCCGCCGTGTCCGCGGGCTCGGTGCCGTTGGATTACGACTTGTTCGACCAGCTGCGGCGGTGGGACGTCGAGATGTGGATTGATGTCGACCCCGACATGACCGAGTGGGTGGGCCGGGTGCAGGCGTCCGGCCTCAAGACGGCGGTGCTCTCCAACATGCACGTCGACATGGCCGCGTATGCCCGCCGGACCTTCACCTGGATGAACCACCTGGATTCCCTGACCCTTTCCTGCGAAGTCCGGCTGATCAAACCGGAGCGTGCGATTTACGAGCGATGCCTCGAGGGCGTCGGGCTGCGGCCAGAGCAGGCGCTGTTCATCGACGACCGCGAGGCAAACGTTCTGGCCGCGAGAGAGGCGGGCCTGCGGGCCTTGCGCTTCGAATCCATCGAACGGCTGCGGAGCGACCTCGAGGGGCTCGGCATCCGGGTGCTTCCGGCGGTGCGACCGAGCTAGCGGTTCGTGGCCGGGCTTCAGCCCAATGCCGCTCAGTTTTCCCGGTATCGGACAACGGCCCGCGTTGTGGGGCAGGATGGCATCCTGCGTGCCGGTTGAGAACCGGCGCCCGGCCGACCTGCTAAGCAGAGGTTACGGGCGGGTTGCCAACCCGCCGCAGGTTGACAACCTGCCCCACAATCTCCGCACGATTCACTGTGCAAGATCACGCGTGGTGGTTCAGCGGGCCGCGGCCGCGGCCCAGGCCGGGCGCCGTGCGGAGGGCGTTGGTGATGTACTCCTTGGCCCGGGCCACCGCGTCCTCGAGCGGATTGCCCCGCGCGAGCGAAGCGGTGACCGCCGCCGAATACGTGCAGCCGGTGCCGTGCGTATGGCGCGTCTCGATCCGCGGCGCCGCGAACTCGCGCCAGACGCCATCGGAGTACAGAACGTCGGTCGCCGCGCCTTCCAGGTGGCCGCCCTTCACCAGCGCGGCCCGCGCTCCCATGGCGCACAGCCGGGCCGCGGCCTCGCGCATCGCGCCCACGGTCTTGACCTCGATCCCAGTTAGCGCGGTCGCCTCGTCCAGGTTGGGCATCACCAGGAACGCGCGCGGCAGCAGTCGGGTCGCAATCGCCCGGCGCGCATCGGCGGAAGCCAGCGGCGCGCCGTCGGAGCCGGCCATCACCGGGTCCACCACCAGAGGGAACTCGAACTCCGCGGCCACTTCCGCCAGCGCCTCGACGATTTCCGCGCTGCCCAGCGCTCCGGTCTTAGCGGCCTGGGGCGGGATGTCGCCGATCACCGCGCGTATCTGCTCGATCACCAGCGCCGCCGGCACGCACTCGACGCGCGCGACGCCCAGCGTGTTCTGGACCGTGAGCAGCGTGATCGCGGCCTCGCCATACACGCCGAACTGGTGGAATGTTTTGAGATCGGCCTGGATGCCCGCGCCTCCACTCGGATCCGATCCGGCGATGGTCAGCGCGACAGGCATCACTTTGTCATTGTGACATCTTAACGGAACTCCCCTGCGAATTGGTGACTGAGACGGCGACCGAGCCAATGGTGGAGACGTCGCCCGTGACGTTGAAAGCCTGCTTCAAGCCAAACGCGCCGGTCCCGACGTTCGGGAAGTAGCTCTGAAACTGAGCCGTCGCATCGACGAGGATCGGCGGCCCGATCTGATGATTTGTCGTGTCGTAGAAGGTGAAGGACAGCGCGGACGCCGTGCGCGTGTTGTCGTATCCATCCACCGTCACCAGCACGCCGCTGGTTGCCGCTTCCAGGAGGACCAGATCGATGACCACCAGGGTTGGCCCGAGCGTGAATGACTGGGATGCGAGCTGGGTCTTGTCGCCGAGCGTGGCGGTGAAGGTCAGAGTGGCCGCCGTGGTGCCGGTCTGGAAGACGATCCCGGGATGGCCCATGAACCGGGCTACGCTCTCGCCCGCGGTCAGCGTGAACGATACCTGTGACGGGACGAAGGTGCCGTTGGCGTCGGGCAGGATGAAGCCTCGTTGCGTGTCCCCTCCACCTGTGTGGTCCATGGTGAGCGTGCCCGCGCCGTCAACAGGGAGCGGAGATTCGAACTGGATCGAAATGATTGACTGCTCGCCACTGGCAAGCGCGGGCTGAGCCAAGATGTTGCCCTTCGGCCAGACCGGAGCCGTCGGTGTCGGGGTCGCCGCCGGCGCCGCAGCTGGAGCGTCTTCCGACCTTGGCTCGACAAACGCGACATCGGCTTGGCCCTCGCCCGCGCCGGTGAGGTCGTATTCGGCCTGCGGTTGCGCGGCCGTCTGGATCCACAGTTCGCCCAGCCGGGCCGCGCCCGCCGTGAGCGGCGTAAACGTGATGGTGAATTCGACCGACTGCCCGACGGCAAGGGCCAGCCCCGCCGGAGTGCGCCCGAGTTGGAAAGCCGCGCCGTCCACTCGAAGCCTGGTCAGCACCAGGCGACCGGGCCCGTTGTTAACCAACTGGAAGGTCACATTCGTCGGCGTGCCAACCGCGACCGTGCCGAAGTCGATGGTCTGGCCCGGCTCGTAGCCCGGGCCAGCGGGCAGCGCTTTGAGCACCAACTGCTGCTGGGCGAGCGCGCAACCGCCCGCCAGGAGCGAACACAACAACAGGCGCGGGATCATTGGGCCGTCTCCATCGTCGGGATGCGGCAGGTCCGCTGGCTGGCGCCTTCCAGGCGAAGCGCGAGAGGCGCGCTGCCGTCGGCGAGCCGCACGGCTAGCCACACTCCGCTCATCTGGTCGATCGAGACTGCCGTGGCCGGCAGCGCCATTCGCCGTTCGGTCACAATACCCCGCCGCGGGGGCATTGGCCTGATCTTAGGCAGCGCCATCCCCGCGACGGCGGCGCCAGGCGGCCGTATGACGAGCCCCGATCCGTCCGCGAACACGATCGTGCCGTCGCTGAGGAGCGCCAATGGAGCGGCCACGTCCTCGAGCGGAGTCTGCGACTCGATGGTGCCATCGACCGTCGAGATGCGAACCAGGCGCGGACCCGGTGTGTCCGCCACGACCGCCATCAAGTGAAGAGCGTCCGGGCTGGCCATCGCGAGCACCGTGCCGCCCAGCGATTGCGGGTCCAGAACCGCGCGAGGAGCCTGTTGCACACCCACTTGAAGCAGTTGCCCGGTCGCCGGATAGTAGACGAATCCCGTCTGGCCGCCGCGCGGCAGCGCGAACAGGGCCGCTCCCGCGGGCGCGTCCCACCGGGCCAGCAGGGCGAGACCGCCATCGCGAACTTCGAGCGAGCCGCTCGTCTTCACCAGCGCGAGCGAATCCGAGCACGCCGCCGCAACCACGCTCCACGTGGCCGGCGCGCTCGCCAGCAATGCTCCGGTGATGCCGTGGACCGGCCGAAGGCCGCCATCCACGCCGCGCACGCAGCCGGCGCCTGGCGCCTGGACGGCCGTTTGCGCCAGTGCCGCGGTCAGGTACAACGAGAAGGCTACGAGACGTCGAGTCATGGTTAGAGATGAGGTCCGATCACCGGTGGGCCCAGTGCGGTAATCGATGTTACGGAGCCCGTCCCACCGCCAGACCCGCCGGTAGCCGCGCTTGCGCTTGCGCCGCCGTGTAGGCCGAGCGCGGCGCCCGCGGCCCCGGCCGCCACTGCGCCGATCAGTATCCACTTCAGGTGGCCGCCTCCAGCGGAAGCGTGATGTTTCACGATCACCCGGGCCCCGTGCCTTTCAGTCTCCGGCGCGGCCGTGGCCGCCGGAGCCTTTTCGGGCTCCGCCTCCGAGAGACGGCAGGCCGCAATCGTACCGGCTCTGAGCCGACCGCTGACCGCCGTGATGCGGATCTCGGCCGTTCCCGCCAGGCGGTTCCAGCTTATGGGCGAAGTGGCGGCGCGGCCGTCCGCTCCCGTGGTCAGGATCGTGGAGTTCAGCCCGCTTGCGAAGGAGCCGCCGGGGCCGTCGTCCGGCAGCCGAACCGTCACCACCGCCCCTGGCACGGGTTGGCCCGATCCGTCCGTCACCTCGACGGCGAGGCCGGCCGAACGGGAACCCGCCGCCCGGGCCGCGCCATCGCTATCGACAGCGCGAACCCGCAGCAGCGAGGTCTGTGCCCCGAGCAGCACCGGGAGGAGACAGAGCGCCAAGGCAACGCGCATTCAGAGTAGTAGTGCGGCGGGGGGAAGCGGGCTCTCAGGGGAAGCGACGGTGATCTACGATGCCGAATCTGCTGCTAGAAGGCAGCGTTCGTGCCAATAGCCGGGGATTCTAACGAGGATATAGAGTTCATCCCCTCCGTGATAGTAGCTAGCCTCTTTCACGATCGCCACGTGTCCGGCGTAATCCAGCTGCTCCGCCGCGAGCGGGTGATGGTAACGCCACGTTTTCCTGAACTCCTCTAAGTACCCGCGATCCGCCACTGAAGGCGAGAGGTTGTCTGGCTGCTCGTCACGGACCGGCGGCGACCAGCCGGCGTTGATCCGGGTCCCAGCGGAGCACCCGCGCCGTGGAGTTCGCGGGCTGGCCTGGGCCGGCCACCAGAGCAGGCAGGCGGTGGCCAGCCTCAAGCTCGACGCACTCCTGGAAGCCGTTTCCCAGAAACCAGACGCCATTTATGACGGCCGGCAGGCCGCTGACCACGACCCGTGAGCCCGGAGAGACCAGCGTTGCCGCATCCACGCAGGTGCGCCTGGCCAGCAGGGTGACGGGCTGCCAGACGTCCAGCTCCTGCCGCAGTGCGGCAAAGTGGAACAGCAGCAGCGCGACCGCGGCTCCCGCGCGCAGCGTCTCCGGCCGAACGCCGTTCAGCGCCACTCCCAGCAGCAGCGCGAACCCGACGGATGGCAGGTAGTAAAGGCGCGCGTTCAGCAGGCTCGGGCCAACCATCGACAGCGGCAGCACCGGCAGGATCGACACCACGACGAAGGCGACCAGAGCGAGCAAGGTGCGCCGCTCGGTCCGCGCCCTGCTCAGCAGCAGCAGTGCCGCCGCGGCCAGCACCAGGGTGACGCCGAGGAACGCGGTCGGAGGCACATCCCAATTGATCGGAAAGAACAGAATCGCCCACACGCGCCAGCAAAGCGTCTTGACGATGCGCAGCAGATCGAAGGACAGGAACATCGAGCGGCCCGTCGCGGAACTGGCATACCCTCCTATGCCTCCCAGGACCCACCAGCGGTAAGCGAAAAGCGCCCCCTCCAGCGCGGCGAAGGGCAGGAGCACACGAATGCCCTTCCAGCCCGGCTTCTCTTTCGCGGCAATCAGCAGCCACGCCAGCGGGGCGAACGCGTATGCGCTTTCCTTGTTCAAAACCGCCAGCGCCACCAGGAGCAGGGCGGCCAGTTGCCGGCCCCAGTGCGGGCGTGTCCAATGCTTCAGAAACACCAGCAGGGCGCTCAGCAGGAAGAACGCCGCCAGGACGTCCGACCGGGAGTTCATCCAGCTCACGGCCTCCGGGTGGGTGGCATGAAGTCCAAAGACGGCGGCGGCGAACACCGCAATGCCGGGGGCGACGAACCGGCGCGCCAGCAGAAACACGAGCGCGCCGTTGGCCAGGTGGAAAATCACTCCGACGCTGTGCCACCAGACCGGATCGGCGCTGCCCCACCATCCCTGGACGGAAAACAGAAACCGGGTGAGGGGCCGGAACGCCACGCCCGCGTCACCCTGCGTGAGCACCGGACCGAGCATCTCGCCGCGCAGAGACCGCGCCACGATGACGTAGTCATCCGAGATCAACGGGAACCACAGGCTCCTCCAATAGCAGGCCAGCGTAACTACCAGCGCCAGCCCCAGCGCGCCGAGTGTCCGCAGGCCGGCTGGTTGGGGCGTACTCGCGGCCGCTCCGCGGCTGAGCACGATCAGGCTGAGCAGCAGGCAGATGGCCGCGGCGCTTTCCGGATTCAGCGGCGCCCCGATGTCGACGAGGGAGTGGATGGGGCGTCCGACCAGCGCACGCGCCGCCACCAGCAGGGCGGCGACCCCCAGGGACACGGCCAGGAAACTGGAGACCATTTCGTGAACGCCGTCGCGTCTGCCCATGAGCTCTGCTCATGATACCTGCCGGCGTCCCGCATGGGAAAATGGAGGCATGAGGATCCTCCTCTACAGTGGCAAGGGGGGCGTCGGAAAAACGAGCCTGGCGGCCGCGACGGGCGTGCGGCTGGCGCAAATGGGCCGCCGAACGCTGGTGATGAGCATCGACCCGGCGCACAGCCTCGCCGATTCCTTCGACCTCGAAACCGAGCTGTTCCACTCCCGCACCGCCGATCCGCTGGAGATCATGCCCGGCCTCTCCATACAGGAGCTCAACATCCAGCGCGAAATCAAGCGCCACTGGCGGGAAATCTCGTCCTACGTAATCTCGGTCCTCAGAACCACCGGTCTCGAGGGGGTGCAGGCGGAAGAGCTGGCCATCCTGCCGGGGATGGAAGAACTCAGCGCGATGATGTACATCAACCAGTACCGGCGCGAGGCCCGCTACGACGTCATCATCCTCGACGCCGCTCCCACCGCCGAGTCCATGCGCTTCATCAGCATGCCGACCACGCTGGACTGGTACATGAAGCACATCTTCCCGTTCCAGCGCAGCCTGCTCAAAGCGGTGCGGCCCATCGCCAACCGCGTGGCGCCGTTCGAACTTCCCGCCGACAGCTACTTCGCCAACATCCACGAGCTGTTCGGCAAGCTCGAAGGCGTGGACGAGTTGATGGAAGACCCGCAGATCACCAGCGTGCGCCTGGTGACCAACCCCGAGAAAATGGTGCTGCGCGAAACGCAGCGCGCTTTCGTGTACTTCTCCCTGCACGGCCTGACGGTGGATACGGTCATGGTCAACCGCGTCCTGCCGGCCTCCGTGAGCGACGCGTACTTCGCGGAGTGGCACACCTCGCAGGACAAGATCCGCGCGGAGATCGAGGAGTATTTCGCGCCGATCCCGCTGAAGCTGGTGCCGCTGTTCACGCACGAGGTGCTGGGGCAGCAGAGGCTCGAAGAGCTGGCGCGGGTGATGTATGCTGAGGGGGAAGATCCGGCGGCGATCACGCGCACAGAGCGGCCGTACACGTTCGGCAAGCAGGACGGCCACTACGAAGTCAAGGTGCTGCTGCCGTTCGCCACCAAGGGCGAGATCGGGCTGTTCAAGAAGGGCGATGAGCTGGTGGTCGAGATCGGGACTTTCCGCCGTCACATCGGGTTGCCGACTTCGATGGCGGCGCTCACGCCGGCCCGGGCGCGACTGGAAAACCGGATCCTGACCGTCGAGATGAAGGAGGTCCAGGCATGAGCGAGCAACAAACCTCTACCCCGCCCGCGGCCGAGCGCGTCTACGAACGCTGCCTCTGCCGCGAGGCGATAGACCGGTTCGAAGACTTGTTCCATATCCGCACCGACGAGGCGCGGACGCACCTGCGCAACTCGCGGATCGAGTTCCTCAAGGCCATTCGCAGTCTCATCGACGACCGCATCGCGCATCTTTCGACGGAGCCCCAGAAGGGCACGAAGGTCGCGGTCGAGTAGGATGTCGACGCTGAAAGATGGCGACCTCGCGCCAGAGATCGATCTCGACGACGAGCGCGGCGAACGCTTCCACCTTTCCAGTCTGCGCGGCCGAAAGGTGGTGCTCTACTTCTATCCGCGCGCGAACACCCCGGGCTGCACCGTAGAGGCCTGCGAGTTTCGCGATCATGCGAGGGAATTCGCCGGCCGCAACGCCGTGATCGTGGGCGTCTCTCCGGACAAGCCCGCGGCCCAACTGAAATTCAAGGAAGGCAAGAGCCTGCCGTTCACTCTCCTGGCCGATGTGGACCGCACTGCCGCCGAGGCCTACGGCGTCTGGAAAGAGAAGAACATGTACGGCAAGAAGGTGATGGGCATCGAGCGCACCACCTTCGTCATCGGCGAGGACGGGCGCATCGAGCGCGTCTTCCGCAAAGTGAAGGCGGCCGGCCACGCCGGTCAGGTGCTCGAGACGGTCCGCTGACGGCGCCTACTGTTGCGGTGCGCCCGCCTGGTCAATAAGCTTGCGCACCTGGGACTGGGCATCCTGAATCGCCTGCTGCGTGATCTGTCGAGCCTTCTCCCCCACCGCGGGTGACTTGGCGAACCAGGCCTGACCCGCGGGTGATTTGTAGAAGGCCAGAATGGCGTCCAGTTCCTCTTCCGTATACGTATCGGCGTAGATCTTCACGTATTGCGCCTTGAGCCGATCCCAGTTCAACTGCTGAGCGAGGATCGGTGTGATCTTCTCTTCGAGGGCGGCCTTGTCGGCGGGCACCGTCACCTGCCGGGTGGTCTGGGCTTTGACGGTGACCTGGGCGCGATCCAGCATCTGCTTGAAGCCCTGGTCCATCTTGGCGACCTGGAGCAGTTCCTGGGCCTTGGCCATCCTGGAGGCGTCGTCCGCCCAAGCGGCCCCGGCCAGCAGGAACGCCGCCGCGAATCCGATGACTATCCGAGATTGCTTCATAGAACGAATATCATCTCACTTTCGGGGGGTGAGGGCATGTGGCTCGTGGCTTGTGGCCTGTGGATCTGGTGTGGGCTTTGTCTGCCCGCGGCCGGCGAGGCGAGCCACGTGCCTCTTCTACTCCTTCAGCTCCACAATAGTCGCGCCCGCCCCGCCTTCATTCTGCGGCGCGGTGTAGAACTTCTCCACGTTGGGATTCCCCGCCAGCAGCTCGGCGATCATACGCCGCAGGATGCCCATGCCGTGGCCGTGCACGATGCGGACGCGGTTCACCGACGCCAGCACCGCGCTGTCGAGAAACTTGTCCACCAGATCGCGCGCTTCCTCGGCCCGCTTGCCGATCACGTTCACCTCGCGCACGCTCACGTATACTTCCGGACCGGACGGTTTGTACGAAACGCCCTGGGGCAGCTTCGAGCCGCCTCCGCCCTCGGGCAGCACTTCGAGAACTTCATCGCGCGAGACCTGCATCTTCATGAACCCGGCCTCCACCTCCAGGCGGTCCGCCCCGATCAGCCTCCGCACGCGCGCCGGTTCGCGGATATCCCTCAGCCGCACGCGCGCGCCTTCGGCGATCTTCAGCGGCGCCAGGTCGCCCGCGCGCGAGTCGGATTGCGTCGATAGGATGGCGGTCTGCATTTCCTCCCGCAACTCGCGCTTCACTTTGGAGACGTTGCGCTGCGCCTGCGCGGACGCGCGCTTCTGATCGACGCTGACCGCAACCTTGCCGATGGCTTCCTGCGCCTGCGCCTCGAAGCGTTCGAGCACCAGCTCCGTCTGCCGCTCGATCTCTTTGAGCTTGGCCGTTTCCTTCTTCGCCCACTCCTCGGCCAGCGCTTTCTCGCGCGCCTGCAGCCGCCGGCGCTCTTCCTCCAAGGCCTGCTGCGACGCGGCGACTTCGGTAAGGCGGCGATCGAGCTCCGCCAGGAAGCGCCCCAGGTCGCGCTCGCGCGTCCCCAGCGTGGCCCGCGCCCGATCGAGGATCTCGGCGGGAAGGCCGTGCCGGCGGGCGATATCGAGTCCCGCGGACTTGCCCGGCGCGCCCAGCCGCAGCACGTAGGTGGGCTCGAGCGTCTCCTCGTCGAAGCCCATCGAGCCGTTGAGAACCCCTTCGGTGTTAGCGCCGAAAACCTTCAGCGCCAGCAGGTGAGTCGAGGCCAGGGAAAAGGCGCCGAGCGAACGGCATCGGTCCAGAATCGCCACGCCCAGCGCGCCGCCCTCTTCGGGATCGGTGGCGCGCCCCAGCTCGTCCAGCAGCACCAGCGAGTCGGAGGTGGCCTGCGCCAGGATGTCTCGCACGCGGCTCATATGCGCGGAAAACGTGCTGAGGCTTTCCTGTATGGATTGCTGGTCGCCGATGTCGGCCAGCACGCGGTCGAAGAAGGGGAACTCGGCCTCGACGCACGGCACGGGCAGTCCCGCCTGCGCCATCAGGGCCAGGAGGCCGACCGTCTTGATGGTGATCGTCTTGCCGCCGCTGTTCGGTCCGCTGATGAGCAGCGTGCGCGTCGAGCCTTCGAGCGTGAGCGTCGCCGCCACCACCGTGCGCTTCTGGCGCCGCAGCACGTCTTCGAGCAAGGGATGGCGCGCCTCGCGCAGAACCAGCCGGCGGGCGCCCTCGGGGCTGAAGCGCGGGATCACGCAGTTGAAATCGACGGCAAACTGAGCCTTCGCGAATAGCAGTTCGAGCTCGCCCAGGATACCCAGCGTTCGCTGGATCGGCTGGGCGTAGTCGCGCAGCCGCGACGTCAGCTCGAGCAGGATGCGGTGCACCTCGCGCATCTCTTCTTCCGTCAGCCGCACCAGCTCGTTGTTCAGCTCGATGGTTTCGAGCGGCTCGACGAACAGCGTCTGGCCCGTGCCGCTGGCGCCGTGAATCACGCCGTCGATCTTGCGCCGCTGGCCGGCCACGATGGGCACCACGAAGCGCTCGTTGCGGATGGCGACGAATTCCTCCTGCAACTCCTCTTTGTGCGCGCGCAGGAACCGCTGCAGCGAGTCCTGTATGGCGCCCTTCTGCCGCTCCATGTCGCGCCGGAGGCGGCCAAGCAGCACGCTGGCGTGATCGGCGACCGTGCCATCGGGCAGAATCTTTCCGGCCAGGTCCTTCAGCACGGAACGGAACTCGCCCATGGCGGCGCCGCGCGCGCCGAGCTTCGGGAAGCGGTCCACCACGGCCAGCAGGACGGAGCGTATGTCGGAGGCGCGGTCGAGCAGTTCGGTCAGCGCCAGGATTTCTTTCCCTTCGAGCGACGCGCCCTCGATGTGCAGCTTGTGAATCGAATCCCCGGTGTCGGGCAGCGAGGAGAAGCGCAAGCGGACGGCGGCCCCTCGTGCTGCCGGCTGCGGGCGTGCGGCGGCGCGCAGGTATTCGACAGCCTCGGCCGCATCGGCGAGCGAGCGCTCGGCAGTGGCCCGGTCGGCGGCCGGCGCGACCTTTTCCAGTTCGGCCAGTCCGGGCGGA